>Ga0114931_10010197_pt1 | contig 11198 bp, 7 predicted proteins | sample 2SBtaG_FD_89579 | JGI IMG/M metagenome (GOLD analysis project Ga0114931, IMG submission 89579) | Deep subsurface microbial communities from Kolumbo volcano to uncover new lineages of life (NeLLi) - 2SBTROV14_V59a metaG | ecosystem: Environmental > Aquatic > Marine > Volcanic | place: Kolumbo...
GATGCACCTTAGGGTTGGCTCAGAAATAAATTGGAGGTATTGGCGCGGCGAGGACAAGGCTGCGTAGTAAGGCGAAACAGGCATATTGCTTATACGTCTATGCAGCCTGACACCCGCAGCCGTAGCCGCAGCCCGCCAAAACCCGAAGTTATTTTTGAGTCGGCCCTTAGCCCCTCTGTGCCAACATGAGTGCGACAACGACCTCCTAATTTATTACGGTAGAGGGAAGGAGGTGATTGTAGATGGAAAAGGAGAAAGAAGTACCTTTGGCGAAAGAGATCGAGATGGAAAACAGTCTTTACCATGGAATGGTACGTGGAAGTGATACTCGTTGAAAACGAAACACATGCCTGGAGCGGACTCGCTATGAACACCTGAATCCGGTGCGAGCCAAGATGGTCGAGCTGCCCGAGGATTACCTCTGAAGTAGCGGTCGTGTTTATCGATACGCCCGAGGGCGCTGCCAAGGCTCAAAATCGTTTGCTGTGACTTAAACGCAGCATGAACAAAGGGGAGAAATTCTATGCGTGAGTCGAAACGGCATGTGCTGGCAACGTGTTGGGTATTGACGATCGCCACCCTGGGATGTGGGGGCGGGCGGAACGAGGCCGATGCGCCGGAGACCCCAGCGCCGGCTGCCGTGGCCGGAAGCTCGAATGGGCAGCCGGCAACCGGTGAGACTACGGCTTCCAAAGCTGAGGCGGCCGGAGCGAACAGGCCAACGTTTTCGCCGGGTCCCAATGCCCAGATTGCAATCCAGGAAGAACTGATCCTGGCCGAACCGGGCGATGTAATTCAGCTCGAGGAAGGTTTGTTCGAGCTGACCTCGGGGTTGTCGCTGGACGTTGCGAATGTCACCGTCCGCGGCCGCGGTATGGACAAGACCATCCTCAGCTTCAAGAACCAGGAAGCCGGTGCCGAGGGTTTGTATGTCACCAGCGACCATGTCACCATCGAAGACCTGGCAATCCAGGACACCAAAGGCAACGCGTTCAAATCCCACACGGCCAATGACATTATCCTGCGCCGCATCCGGGCCGAATGGACGGGCGGCCCCAAGCCGACCAACGGTGCCTACGGCATTTATCCGGTCAGCTCCCGCAATGTGCTCATCGAGGCATGCGTGGCAATCGGAGCGTCCGATTCGGGAATCTATGTCGGCCAGTCGAAAAACGTGATCATCCGCAATTGCCGGGTCGAATACAACGTCGCCGGGATCGAGATTGAAAACTGCTATCAGGCCGAGGCTTACGGCAATACGGCCACGCACAACACGGGCGGGATACTCGTGTTCGACCTGCCCGATCTGCCCCAGCAACGGGGGCATGACATCCGCGTCACCCACAACCGTGTGGTCGACAACAATACGGAGAACTTCGCCCCGCAGGGGAATATCGTGGCGAACGTACCAGCCGGGACAGGGTTGATGGTGATGGCCAGTACCAACGTCGAGCTGTGCGACAACGAGGTCCGTAACCACGGCACGGTCAATCTGCTGGTCACCAGCTACCTGACGACCGGACTGAAGATCAAAGATCCCAATTATGTTCCCTATCCCTCGAAAATCCACGTGCATCACAATACGTTTGGCCCCTGCGGCAGCACCCCAGGCGGGCAACATGGCGCGTTCATGGCTCAGGTGGCGGGCACGCCGTTGCCCGACATTGTCTGGGACGGCGTGGTGGCCGAGAGTACGGCCACGGCCGCACCAGTTTTGAGTATTCACGATAATCAAAAAACGGGCGCTGCCCTCACATTCGCCAATTTGGGCGGCTTGTCTGCCCTAGCCGACCCGGCCAGCGCGGCAGTCACTCGCGACCGGAGTGTGTATGAGGCTCCCTTGCCGAAAGTGCCGGCCGTCGTGATCCAACCCTCAGCATCCACGGCGGAGACGGGCCCATGACCAACGGTCTCGGCATGGTGGCGATCGTGCTCAGCTGTCTGTGCGCGGTTCCCAGCCCGCTGGCCGCCCAAACGGTCGCCCCAGCAACGTCTGCGGTCGATGCCGACCCCGCAGTGCGGGTTGCCCCTGCAGTGCAGTTTGATGTCGACGCACCGGCCGCCGAAAGCTTTGCCGAATACCACTTTTTTCTTGACGCCGCCACTCAGACCCCAAACCGGGGCGTGATTCCCTACCGTTTGAATACACCACACTTTGCCGACTACGCCCAACTGCATCGGTTTTTCTGGTTGCCGGCGGGGGCAAGCGTTCTTTGCCGCGACGGTGCGGCACTAGAGTTTCCTGTTGGGGCGGTGCTGATTCTCTCGGTTGGTTACCTGGCGGACCTGCGCGATCTCAAGTCTCCCGAGCGGCTCATCGAAACGAGGTTGTTTGTGAATCGCCGCGCTGGCTGGGAGGGTTTGCAGTATGTTTGGGACGATGCCGGCTGCGACGCCCGACTGTCCGTTGTGGGCACGCGGGCAGAAGTGTCGTGGCTGCATTTCGATGGCAGCCAGCGCCGGCATACCTACCTGGCACCCAACCGTAACGAGTGCAAAGAGTGCCACCAGATTGATGGCGTGATTCAACCCTTGGGGCCGGTCGAAGTGCGGCGGGTCAATCGCGATTGCGCTTACGAGGATGGCTCCGAGAACCAACTGACGCACTGGACCCGCCTCGGCTACTTACAAGGGGTCGTGGGCGATCCCGACAAATTGGCGAAGATGCCGGTCTGGAACGATTTGAGCACCGGCTCGCTCGAACAGCGGGCTCGGGCTTACCTGGCCATGAACTGTTCGGCTTGCCACCGACCTGGCGGTCTGGCCGCCACGTCGGGGCTGGATTTGACCTTCGATCAGCGGATCCCGTTCCGGTATGGAGTCTACAAGGCACCGGTGGCGGCCGGACGCGGGGTTGGCCAGGGACGCTTTGGCATCGAGCCAGGCGCGCCCGACAGGTCGTTCCTGTTGCACCGGCTTCGCTCCACCGATCCTGGGGTGCGGATGCCGATCGTGGGCCGCGGCGCCACGCACGACGAGGGCGTGGCACTCATCCGCCAGTGGATCGCCTCAATGTCGTTTCCCGAAAGGACCCGGGCTCAGGCTGAATTGGATCGCCGCAATCGCCTCGACCGGCCGGTTTCTCCTTAGGCTGGATATGTTATGCACCGAAAGCAGCAAATAGCGCGAAACCCCACACCCGGTCGTGGGGGCGGAAAATGATTTCGCGCTGCTACCTTGGCGTGGCCGGCGCTGCCCTGGGGCTTCTGCTGGGGGCTGGCGGTTGTGGTAACCCATCCGACCGGAGCATGACGACACCAACCCCCGACGCGATCGCGGACCGCCCAGAAGCAGGGCACGACAACGCGGTGCATGACGACCTGGAAGGTGCCGATGCGGCCGCCAGCGCGGTTCAGGTCGATGTTGATGCGCATCGTCCGGCCATGTGGCTGTCCGACTACAAGCTCTTCCGGGACTTGCGCAGCCGGGTGCCCAACGCAGGGGTGATTCCTTACCAGCTACGCGACGCACAGTTTGTCGACGGTGCTCGCAGCCAGCACTTTCTCTACCTGCCGCCATCCACACACGCGGTCTATCGTGGCCGTGATGTGTTCGACTTTCCGGTGGGGACCGTGTTGGTGCAAACCTTGTCCTTTGCCCATGATCTGGCCGATCCGGCCGCCGGTGCGCAAACCGTGGAGACGCGGCTGCTGATTCACCAGACCAAACGTTGGGTCGCGGTCCCCTACCTGTGGAATGCGGATGGCAGCGATGCCCGCCGCGCTGTGGTGGGGGGCAAAACGGATGTCACCTGGCGACAGGAGGATGGGAGTTTGCATAAGCTGCAGTATCGAACCCCCGACATGAACCAATGCAAACGTTGCCACAAGAACGAAGGCGTGGTGCGGCCGATCGGTACGAAGGCGGGTAATCTTAATTGCGAAATCGAGTGGGCGGGCGGGCATGGGAATCAGCTTGCCCACTGGGTGGCGTTGGAGCGACTCGAGGGCGTGCCGATCGCTACGGACACGATCCCCAGATTCCCCGTCTGGCACGATCCGACCACCGGCACGGTTACCCAGCGCGGGCGGACCTGGTTGGACGTAAACTGTGCCCATTGCCACAATCCACGCGGACAGGCCAGCGTGTCCGGGCTCGACCTGTCGATCGTTCAAAACGAGCCGGCCCGGTTCGGTGTCTATAAGGCGCCAGTGGCTGCTGGACGCGGTTCCCACGGTTACCGATTTGGCATCAAGCCGGGGGCGCCGGAACGGTCGTTTTTGCTGGCCAGAATCCGTTCGACCGACCCCGGCGTGATGATGCCGCCTGTGGGCCGTTCGGTGGTCGACGAAGGGGGAGCGGCGCTGATCGAAGAATGGATAGCGGCCATGCCGGTCGATCCGCAACTCGAACAGCGGGCTCTCAATCCCGTGGCCGCTTACCACGGCGCCCTGTCAGGTGGCGACGCGGCCCGGGGTCGAGACATTTTCTACCACAAGATCAAATGCATCACCTGCCACACAGCCGATGGGCCGAATGGCGGCACCGTGGGACCCAACCTGGCGGGGATCGCCAGTCGGCGGCCCCCCGAGTACCTGCTCGAATCGATGGTTGCCCCCAGCGCGAAGATCGTTGAAAAGTACGGTACCGTGACCGTGCAACTCGACACGGGCCGGATGGTCACCGGGGTGCTGTCCCATGAGGATGTCTACGAACTGGTCCTGAAACAGATCGACGGCAAGGAAGTATCCATCCGCAAGGAAGCGATCGAGGAGCGGTCCAGCACGCCCACTTCGATCATGCCTGCGATGGCCAACCTGCTCACCGTTGACGAAGTAGGCGACCTGTTGGCGTTTCTGGAAACGCTTAAAGAACCATAAGACTTCAGTGGTCTTGGCGTTTGCATTCGCCTGCATGCTGAATAGGGGCGAAGCAGGTTTGTCACTGCGTATCATGACTTCCCGGGTCATCGGGGCCGGATGATTGACCGCTGCTGTTGTAATGGCCATCCTGGCAAAGTCATAATCGAATGAGGGACGAATGAGGGTCACCGAAAGCAGTGTGTGTGGGTGCCTCTTTCCTTTCCTTGTGGGGCGCGGGCCAATTCCTGCCGGTTGCCATCGCTATGGCTGCTCCACTCTCAATGGTTTTTTTCCCCGGATTGACAAGCCCAGTTTCAGTTTCCTGCAAACCTCTACCTAGGAAAACATCGAGATGAATATCGGCCAATTCATGATCCGCAGAGTGGATTTGAGAACATGTGACAAAACTGCTGAAACGCGATCCTCGCGCCGCGGAACCTGGAGTGCAAGCTCCGTTTTGTTGCATACTCTGAGTATCCTGGCCGCTATTCTGATGGCGACCGTGGCTGTGGCAAGCCCGCTCACGGCGGACCAAGGCGGCGGTGGCCAGCGACTTACCAACGGCCAGGTCACGGTCCAATTTCAGGCTGCTGACGGTCGCGTGATCGCGCGATTCGCGGGGATCGAACAATCGATTGTCTGGGGCGGGCCAGTCTACCGCGGCCGGTCCGCGGTCGTTGCCGACGTGACCGTTTCGGGGTTCCAAGGCAAGGCCTTACGGATCGTCCGTGCGGACGGTGACGTGGATGAGTTTGTCGTGTTGGCCGATGTGCCACTGCTGTGCCTGCGGCGGGAGTTGTGCAACCGCGGGCAAAGTCCGCGGACGATCCACCAACTGCACTTCGAACCGTTTCGCGCCGATGTTTCCCGATCACTCGACCAGATGACAACGCTTGGTTGCGACGGGCTGACACCGGCCGATGAAAAGCGGTTGAGCTACACCTTCCTCGCCACTGCCCAACGCGATGCACGCAATGGGTTGGTTGCCGGTTGGGTAACGCACCGCCGCGGCAGCGGTCTGGTCGGTTCGCATCCGGAAAGCGATCGGTTGGTTGTCGAAGCGGTATGCCAATACGGCAATCTCCGCTTGGCCCCCAGCCAATCGACTCATGGTGAAATCCTGGCCGTTGGGCGCTGTGCCAATGCCCTCGACGGGCTCGAATCCCTGGCCAAGTTGATCGGACGGCTTCATCACATCAGGCTGCCGCCGATTCCGAACGGTTACTGTACGTGGTATTCCAAACCCCATGGCGGCGCGGCGGATGCCAAGGCGATTGCCCGGCTGGCGGACTTTGCCAGGGATGAACTGGCCGGCTATGGCTTCGATACGATTCAGATCGACGATCGCTGGCAGGCCGGCAAGCGGCCGAAGTCCCACAGCGGCCCGAATGCCGATTTTACTCGCCATAACCCCAAAGGGCCTTATCCTGACGGCATGCAGGCCAGTGCCGAAACCCTCCATCGACATGGGATCCGGGCCGGGATTTGGTTGCTGCCGTTTGCCTGGTACCCGGAGATCCCGCCGCTCAAAGAGCACTCCGACTGGTTTGTACACAAGCAAGATGGATCGATCTACTATGTCTCCTGGGCAGGTTGGTGCCTCGACATGACCCAGCCGGCAGCACGGGAATTCCTCCGCCACGCGATCCAACGGATTACGGCCCAGTGGGGTTACAAGTACTTGAAACTCGACGGCCTCTGGTCTGGTATGGCCGTGAAGACCCGCTATCCCAAACCTGATGTAGGCCCTGACAATCTCGGCGATGCGGTCTTTCACGACCCGAGGATGACCAACGTCGAAGCCTACCGCGCCGGTCTCAAGACGGTCCGCAAGGCGGCCGGTAAGGACGTCTATCTGCTCGGCTGCAACATAGCCCAAAACATGCGGACTCTGGGCGCTTCGTTCGGTCTGCTCGACGGCATGCGTGTCGGCCGCGACATTGGCACCGATTGGAGCAAGATCATTCCCTGTGTCAACATGGGTTCGCGACTCTATTGGCTGCACAATCGCGTTTGGCACAACGATCCCGACTGCCTGATGCTGCGCGAACCGCTGACGCTCGATATGGCACGTGCCTGGAGTTCATGGATTGCCTTGAGCGGCCAATTGAATATGGTCAGCGAATGGCTGCCCGGGCTGCCAGCCGAACGGCTCGACATCTACAAACGCTCGATCCCCAATACGGGCCTCTGCGGCCGACCGTTGGACCTGTTCGAGCACCGCACGGCGTCTGTCTGGCACTTGCATAGCGATCGCGATGGTTCACGGCGGGATGTGATTGGTCTTTTTAATTGGAACCAGGAATCGCCGCAGACCCTTACGGTGGATCCACCGTTGGCCAATCTACCGGCCGACCAGCCACTGGTCGGCTTTGACTATTGGCAGAATCGCTTTCTGCCGGTCTTTCGCGGCTCGCTGAAGGTGGCCGTTCCCGAGGCTGCCTGCCGGATCCTGGCTATCCGGCCGGCGGCCCAATATCCGCAGGTAGTCAGTACATCGCGGCACATAACACAGGGCATTGTTGACCTTGCTGATGAGCAGTGGGACGTGGATCGCGGCGTCCTCTCAGGTACCAGCCGCGTGGTGGCCGGCGAACCGTACGAACTGCGAGTCGCTTTACCCAACGGGACCAAGACGTGGCGGGTTGGAAAGACCTCCGTATCGCCACCCGACCGGCAGGCGGGGGTAACGATTGGATGGAAGCAGACAGGCCCGCATCTGCGGGTGACAGTAAGCAGCCCCACAACCCGCGCCGTCGATTGGTCGCTCGACTTCTTGAAAATTCCATTATAAAAAGGTATAATCCACATCTTCAGGGGCCTTTACGAATTAGTGGAGGTGGGTGATGAAATATCTTGCATGGTCACTTCTGGTCAGCTTGTGCGCGGTAAGCTCACAGCCAATGGCTGTTGCCGACCCCCCCGACTTACTGCGAAACTATCGATTTCTACCCCGTATCAGTACGTTGAATGTCTCCGGCGGATTTCCCGGCATCGATCTGGAGATGCCCATCCATGGAACCTTCGGGTTGGTCACGGGCTACCAGTACCTGGAAGATCCTGCCCATGGTCACCCCTTCTTGCAGCGTTACGCCCAGTTTGTCGATGTCGACGCCAAGGCGATCAATCCAGCGGATTTCGGGCCCTATTCACTCGACCTCGATGCGGCGCTGAACTTGTCGGGGCTCGATGGTGTGCCCGGCCCTTTGGCGTTGCCTTTGGAGAACTGGCTTTTCCGTGGTGTCGATGGGCAGCAGGCGCCCATGTCGCTACTGGCGATTGAGGTGGGTCGCTGGCTGGTCCTGCACGGCGCGAACGATCCTGGCTGCTGCGATTTTTTCAACTACGAGATCACGGCCGTTGCTCACCAGATGCCCTTTGCCGACTTTGATCAGGACGGCGATTCCGATCGCGACGATCTCGTTCAACTGAATGCCAACTTTGGCAGAGCCAACGCTGCCCTGCTGGAACAAGGCGACAGCGACGGGGATGGCGATGTGGACGGCCGCGATTTCTTGAACCTGCAGCGCGACCAGGGAGACTCGCCTGATGCCGCGTTAGCGCTAGTCGCGACGGCCGCAGCGGCAGTTCATGTTGTGCCGGAGCCTGGCAGCATCCTGCTGTTCATCAGCGCGATCCTGGTTCTAATCCCCAAATTCAGTACTTCCAAACTGCCGCTCAGGCGAACGGGAATCAGGGCGATAAGCCGCCCGGAAACTGGCAATTTAAAATGATCGAGCCGACGAACAACGACGCCGAGCGAGTGCTTCGTCATGCGGTGCTTTGGCGTAAGAGCAGCGGCAGAACCGACAGCGAAGCGGGCAGCCGATTCGTCGAGCGGATGCTCAGCGTTGTGGCCACCGCTCGGCAGCAGAATCGCAACGTCTTGGAGTTACTGACCGCCTGTTGTCGAGCACGGCTCGACGGCTTCGCTGCCCCTTCTCTGCTGCCCGCACAGGCCGAACTGCTCGCCGCCTCATTCCCGTCCGTAAACCACCAGCTCCGCTGGTGAGAATTCATCAGGCTCCGCCGTTACTTAGTGAATGGGGCCGTTACTTAGTGAATGGGATAGTATCTCTCAACGGAGTAGCCATTGGTTGACGACTGGCGTTGGTTCGAAGAATCCATGGGGGGTTTGGGGGGGTTTTTTTGGGGGGGGCCAATGCATCCTCGGACGTGTAGCCACTTCGTCGATGAACATAGCTTTGCTTAGCCAGTTCCCAGGATCATTCAGTTCGAGGTGAAAGAGAATGCATATTCAATTGGCAGTTCATTGGGGGGTGTCCCCCCAAACTCCCCTGAGTCTCTGTTAGGCCCCCTTTAGGGGGCTTCCTCAAGCCACCTGCTCTGCAGGTGGTCGCTGACTGTGAGAGTTGCCAGGACTATCCCTGCGTACGCCGCTTAACTCTACCTACTGAGCAGGCGCGACGTTGCAAAATCGTGTTGGCGGCTGCCAGAATCAGCAATGCTAGCGTACCCGGCTCCGGGACAGCGGCAAGAGAACCTCCTCCTCCGCTGCCCAACTGCCGCTGCCAAATAAGATAGTCATTGCCATCGACATCGCCATCGGCATCAGCGTCACCTTGTGTATGCAGCGTGCCGGCGCCGTAGCCAGCTTCCCAGATGGTAAGGTCGTTGCCGTCGACGTCCTCATCCTCGTTGAAGTCGGCTTCAAAGTACGGGGCGACGCTGAGCAGCACACGATCGAGTGTGGTGTCGTAGTCGATCAAGAAATGCAAACCGGGCTTGCCGGGAATGTCGGGAAATGTCTCACTGCTGAAGGCGCCTGTGAGTTCTCCTGCGGTGAAGATTTCGTAGGTGTCTCCGGCACTGGGCACGAACATGTTATTGCCACCTAACGGATCGATGAGCGAAACATCCAGTGAACCTCCTAGCGTGGCAGTTCCTGAGACTACGCTCAACCGATCGTATTGTGCCGGTAACGTGCCGCCGATCTCTATGGCGAGCGTGCCGGTGGCGTCTTGCACATAGTTGCCGCCGGCAACGGTAATCACACCGGGGGAGAATCCGGGAGAAACCTCTCCCCCATTGGACAGAGCACCGCTCACCTGCACTGTGCCGTTGCCCTGGAGTGTTCCGCCGGCCAGTTCGAGCGTGCTGGTGCTGATGACGGCGCCATCGAGTTCAACGGTGCCCGGCTGCCAGACCTTCACGCTGCCGGCCGTGACTAGGCCGTTGTTGGCAATGGTCAGTGTGCCGGTGCCGCCGGTGCTCAACTCACGGCCGCCCACGTACAGGAGACCGGTATCCCAGCGAGAACCGGAGTCGGTGACAGTCGCGCTGCTCCCGTCCGAACCGGTATGCGCGGCGATCGCTGCCTGGCCCAGGGTGTTCACGAGGCCGCCCCCAGTGATTTCGAGGGTACCACGTCCCTCACTACCAACCCGCAGGCCAACGGTCTTATAGCTGGAGGGGGTGCTGTCGGGGGCAATGCCTGAAACTTCGACCGTACCTTCCGAGCCGTTTCCCCATCCAATCTCCCCTTCTGAAAATGACTGATCGTTCAGCGATCCGCCGTTGAGAATCCTCAGCACACCGCGACCTGACTGTCCGACAACCACGAAAAAGGTCTCCAACTGCGATCCTTGTCCGTCCACAATGACCTCCCCATCGCTTCCCAAAGAGGCGCCGATGCGAAGAGTCTCCTGGCTATTCGCCTTATTTACACTGGAACCGCTGAGGATTTCGAGGCGGCCGCGGTTGTTATAGCCAACGTGAATTTCTTGAAAATCATCGAATAAGCCAGTTGCTCCACCAGTGAGTCGAACAACCGGTAGGTCAGTTGGGTTAAAGCCATCGAGTGTGTAGTCGCCGTCTCCCGGATCGAAGGTGCCGCCGTCGACGGTGAGGGTGCCGTCGTAGTGAGTGAATGGGCTCAAGACCCCGGCAACGCCGAACGAAGTTGTCTGGATTTCGCCGCCACTTTCGAGGCGGATGCAGCCGAGATGATATCGCACGATGTTGTCCGCTTCCACGCGGCCTCCATTGGAGACCGTAAGCCCGCCCAACGCGCCAAACTTCATGTCAGAACCGCCGATCGTAAGTGTTCCACCCTCGGCTTGTAGGAGCGAGCCGGAGCCATCTACCAGGACGCTGCCCCGTCCGTGAAACCCCAATGGCCCCACTTCGGGTCCGCCTATCCAAACATTCCGTTGACGGACAAGGACCTGGCCTCCGTCTCGGATTTCGAGCCTTCCCAAACCTCGCTGGCCTACCATGAGAGCCTCGCTCCACGTACCAGCATCTCCCGCTTCTGCCGTCAGTTCCCAGACGGATGCGTCGCCCTGTACCAACACGAAGCCGTCTGCGGATTTGGGCAAGGCAATTCCGTATCCGTCCGCGATCCTCCCCCCCCCACTGACCATGCGGGAACCA
>Ga0114931_10010198_pt1 | contig 11198 bp, 8 predicted proteins | sample 2SBtaG_FD_89579 | JGI IMG/M metagenome (GOLD analysis project Ga0114931, IMG submission 89579) | Deep subsurface microbial communities from Kolumbo volcano to uncover new lineages of life (NeLLi) - 2SBTROV14_V59a metaG | ecosystem: Environmental > Aquatic > Marine > Volcanic | place: Kolumbo...
CGCAGCATAACACATTGTGTGGGGCGGATGGTCCGGCTTACGAGAATCCCGACGCCTTAGACCGCCCGCTCGCTAGGGGTTGCTTCGACGGTGAGAGCAAGGATGTTTCCTCGAGCGCAAGGAAACCACGATGGTGGGCCAATCCGCGGGATCATCGAGATTCCGCGATACAGACGGCTCGGTGAAACCGTTCGGTCGGAGCCGAATCGGGTTTTTTCAGCAGGTTTCCTACCATCGCTTCGGTTAATCGTGCTGGTCGTTTCCTCGGCGTGCGATCTGATCTCGCAGATTTGCGGCGAGCTCGTACTGTTCGAGAGCCACGGCCTCGTCTAGCTGTTCAGACAAGGTTTGCCCCACGTCATATTGTTTTCGCATCGCTTCGCGGATCTCGATCAACCGTGTGACGATTTCTTCATGTTGCGGTTCGTCCTCTTCGCTTTCGTTTTCGCCGGGCTGCAAACAGCCGCGCAAACGGTCGATGCCCTCGTTGAATTGCTCGATGGCCGATTCCGCACCGCCGTGTTCCAGCTCATCCAAGGCCGCCGCTTGGGTGCGTTGAAACAGAATAAACGGGCGATACTGTTCATGGGCCTCAAGCCATGATTTGTCGGCCGCGTGAGCCGCGACGAAGTCCATCAGCGCGAGATTGTGGTCGGCGTCGCGAACGGCGAGGCGGTACTCGTTCAAAGCCAACCAACAGGTGCGGCGATTGTAGAATTGCATGAACTCGCGATCGACCTCGACACAATCGTTCTCGGTCAATTGAAATGCTTCGCCGTCACAAATCGCAAGATTGACCAGGTAGTCAAGAAATGTTTCGGCGCCATGGGGACGACTGCCGTCGGGCCGGCCTTCCATCTCGATTTGCAACAGGCCCAAATCGACCCGCATTTGCAGCACTTCGCGGCCATCGGCCGCCTCGATGCGGCGCACGCTGATTTCTCCGGGTTGATAGGCCCAGTTGCGGAGGACGGGATCAATGTCATGATTGTTTTTTCGGTTTACCACACCGTCCACCCAAGTTTTGCTGCCGGTTGCACGGATTATTTTTAATCGCGGCCGGACAAAACAACAAACTATCTTCGACAAGCAGTTGGCATCGGCCGTGAGAATCGCCGGATGGAAAACGCACGGTTCAATTATATCCGGCGACTCTATATTATACCGCAATCCCCAGAAATGGCTTCCTGAGAGCCCGCGTGCGGTGGCTTTTCGCCGCTACCGTGTGCCCACCGTCGTCCTGCCGCCTGGTTGCGGGGCTCGACAGGATCAAAAGGCGGCCGAATCATCACCTCACGTTTTCAGATCGCCATGGGGCGTGTGATCCGGCGAATGGCAAAACGATAGAAAGGGTCCGTTTCTTCCGCTGCCCTTGGGGCATCATCGTCCGAATCACGTGCCGTCACCCAATCGACGGAACTGATGCCGGGGGATAATATATTTCGCTGCATGTCGGCGGTGGGTTTGCGCCACAAGTTATGTGTGATATGTTTCTTTTACATTAAGGATCGTTGGTGTTTTGGGGCAAAACCTCATCTGTCCATGACTGGTTGATTCCTAAAAGAGCCGAAGGAGCCCCATGATGGCAAAAGGTCGCAAGCGGAGTGGTGTTAACAAGTCCAAGGAAATTCGCAGCACGTATGGATTGTTAGGCGAGGGCGCCAAGCCAAAAGAGGTGGTTTCCCACTTAGCCGCGCGAAAAATCAAAGTCACCTCCGGCCTTGTCTCAAACGTTCGCCACGCGATGTTGCATGAAAGCGGCGCGAAAAAGACCAAGAAAGCGCAAGCGGGTACGAAATCCGCCGCGAACGACGTCGTCGCGGTTTCAGCTTTACTGGAAGCGAAACGACTCGTCAAACAAGCCGGCGGCGTCGCCGAAGCGAAAAAGGCGCTCGACACATTGGCCAAGCTCGAAGTCTAGGCAAGGGTACTGCACCGGGTTCTACACCACAACGCATTCCCACCACAAGCTGCGAGGTCGATGCCGACCTCCGCGCGCTAAGAAAATCGCCGTTTCGCGTGCAAGGTCGACGGTGATCGGCTTGATTTGTGGTTGCGCGGGAGGCGTGGGCGGGAATCGGTGTTGCTCGGCAGGCAGCATACTTTGAAGGCGGCTATTTGTGCGGCTTCGTTGGCCTTCGCTGGGCATGCCGGTTGAACGAGCGCGCGTAGGTTGCCCGCGGTCCTTGCTTGGGGGGCATGCGTGGGCTCTGATGTCTGTGCGACTTCCGGCGGCCGGCTGGCTCTCCGTGCGCCTTCAAGGTGTTTGCCTCGACGACATCCGGCACATGGTAACGAGAGATCGGCGCGGCCCTGCCCTTTTCAGAAAGCCCGGGTCGTTGGATAATACGTCGCACAAATGGAAGCCGTTTGCTGGGCGAGCCAGCAACCCACGTCGACGGCCGGCAAGGCGGCGCGACCCTGTATTCCCCGGTTGATGGATGCCGGTCTGCGGCGAAGAGGCACGGTTCGTTCGTTTTTTGCTCTCATGGGGGAGAAGGATGTCTAACACGAGTACCACGGATCGGGAAAAGCAACTGGCCGAAGCAGAGGAGATGTTTGGTGACCGACTGCACCGCTCGGGATTTGCCCAACGGTTTTATTTCGGCCAGGTAAAAAATGGTCGACTGCCGGAATATCCCGAGGTCGAGGCCGACTCGCAAACGACCGAGCGCGTTGCCGCGCTGCGGCGTTTCTGCGACGAGAAGATCGACGCCGCGAAGATTGATCGCCAGTCGCTCATCCCCGACGACGTGGTCGAAGGTTTGGGCAAGCTTGGCTTGCTCGGTGCCTGTCTGCCGAAGTCGGTCGGCGGCGAGGGAATGAGCCAGTTGAACTACTGCCGCCTGCTCGAAGTCTTGGGCGGATACTGCGGCGGGACGGCGCTGTTTGTCAACGCCCACCACTCGATCGGTCCACGAGCGATTGTACTCTTTGGCACCCCCGAGCAGCAGCAGAAATATCTACCCAAGCTGGCCACCGGCGAGTGGCTCAGCGCGTTCGCCCTGACCGAGGTCGAGGCGGGCAGCGACGCCTCGAACGTGCAGACCACCGCCACGCCGACCCCCGACGGCAAGGGATTTGTGATTAACGGCGAGAAGCGCTGGATCACCAACGGCGGGATTGCCCGCGTGCTGACCGTCATGGCGCGAACGCCGATCAAAGGGAGCGACGAGACGAAGGTCACGGCGTTTATCGTGACGCCGGACATGCCGGGTTTCGAGGTGCTTGAAACACGGATGGACAAGTGCGGCGTTCGCGGTTCGGCCACGGGTCGGCTGGCGTTTCGCGATATGTTTGTCCCGCGTGAAAACATTCTCGGCGAGTTGGGTCGGGGGTTGCGGGTGGCGTTGAACGTGTTGGATTTTGGCCGTACGACGTTCGGCGCGACTTGCACCGGCGCGGCGAAGTTCTGTGTCCGGCGGGCGCTGGAACACGCCAACCGCCGCGTCCAGTTTGGGCAAACCCTGGGAAGTTTCGAGCTTGTCAAAGAGAAGCTCGCCGCCATGGGCGCCGGCGCGCTGGCCATGGAAGCGGCCACTTACCAAACCGCCGCCTTGATTGATTCGGGCGCCGAAGAATACATGCTCGAAACGGCCATGCTCAAGGTGTTCACCACCGAGGTGCTGTGGCAAACCATTAACGACACGATTCAAATCTTCGGCGGCAAGGCATACTTCACCGACCAGCCGTATGAACGCATGATGCGCGACGGGCGGATCAACACCATCGGCGAGGGTGCCAACGACGTACTCAAGGTGTTTGTCGCCCTGGGCGGAATCCGCGCGGTGGGCCTGGAACTGCAAGACGTGCTTGGTGCGCTGCAGCGCCCTATCGGAAATCTCGGCAAGCTCGGACAGTTCGCCAGCCGGCGCCTCGGCTCGATGCTGATGTCGCCGACCGTCGAGGTACGCAGCCACGAACTCGAAACCGAAGCGGGCCAGTTGGGCCGCATGGTCGGCCTCTTCGGTAGCCATGTGGAGCGGCTCCTGAGGGTTTACCAGGAAGACATTCTCGACCGCCAATACCAACTGCGGCGCGTGGCGGATGTGGCCACCGAGCTTTACGTTTCCAGTTGCGTGCTCACGCGGATGGATCGACAGATCCGCCACAGTGAATTGGACGCGCACGAGCGAGCCAGGCAAATCGAATTGGGGCACTACTATCTGAAAACGGCCCGGCGGCGGATGCACGCCAATCTGGCCGCGCTGTGGGACAACGACGACACCGCGACCACCACGGTCGCCGACATGCTGCTGGTGGCCACAAAAGGACAAAACGGCCACGTCTAAAGAGTGCGCCGCGATCGGCTTGCCCGGCGACGGGCCGCTTCACGAAACACCGGCAAAAAACGTCAAAGGAGAAAACGAGTCGATCAGCGTGGCACAAGGCAGCCTTCATCCGCCTCACACGCTCAACGCCGTGGGCAGGCCGTACGAGCGCGGCGGCGACCTTCGCGACCCTTCTTATGATGCTATGATGCCGAGGCTCGCGTGCGCGACGGTTCAGTGCGTCACGTTCGTCCCGACGGCATCATTCAACCGCGAAAATCCAAGGAAATTCGCCATGCCCGACCCTGCTTCGCTCGACCCGGAACCTGGCGTGCTTCGCGTGCTACAGACCAAGCAGCAAACCAAGGCGTATTACAACAAAATCGCCAAGGTCTATGACCTGATGTCTGAACATGCGGAGCGCCCGATGCGCGAGCACGGGCTGCGTCTCTTAAACGCCCAGCCTGGCGAAACGGTGCTTGAAATCGGCTTCGGCACGGGGCATTGCCTTGTGCAGTTGGCCAAGGCGGTTGGCCCGACCGGCTTGGTGCGTGGTATTGATATTTCGGAAAAGATGGTCGAATTTGCCGAGAAGCTGCTCCGCAAGGAAGGCCTGGCCGACCGCGTCGAGCTGGTTTGCGGCGACGCCGAACAAATGCCGCTGGACGACGAAAGCACGGATGCCATTTTTATTAGCTTCACGCTCGAGCTGTTCGACACACCGGCCATCCCACGAGTGCTTGCCGAGTGCAAGCGTGTGCTTCGCCAAGGGGGGCGTGTCAGCGTAGTGGGCATCTCACGCGAAAACGACGACAGCATCGCCACGCGGGTTTATGAATGGACGCACCAGCACTTCCCCAATCTGATGGACTGCCGGCCGATCTATATTGGCCGTGCGCTGGAAGCCGCGGGATTTCAGATCGTGCAGTCCAAGGTCGACCACATGTGGGTTCCGGTCGAAATTGTATTGGGAACGAAGCCGGCCGCTTAAGTCGTGCAACTCGCCGCGCGCGACGATCTCACGCCGAGCGGAAAAGCCAAAGATCACGCAAGCCCGCAAGGTGCCAGGGCGGCGACGGACACGCCGACCGCTTCAATCCTCAGCGGGCCGGCGGCGGCGGCGTTTCTTTTCTGACTGCTGTTGTTTCTGGCGCAAACGTCTCTCCCGGGCGGCTCTTGTGGGTCGTGTCGCCTTTCTCCGCCGCGGGGGGCGCGCGACCGAAGCGAGCATCTCACGCAGTCGGCGAAGGCAATCGTCCATGTTCCGCCGCTGGCTGCGAAAGCGATCGCTGGCAATGATGATTTCGCCGCCGGAGGTGAGTCGCGAGCCATACGCCTCAACGAATCGCTGGCGAACATCCTCGGGGAGCGCCGGGCTTTGGACGACATTCCAGCGAAGGAACGCCTTGGTGCTGACCTTGTTCACATTTTGGCCGCCCGGCCCTGAGCTGCGCGCAAAGTGAAACTCGAACTCTTCGATCGGAATCTTGATATGCGGGGAGATTTCGAGCATCGGACGATCATCGACCGTGTGGTTTCCGTTAGCGACGGGCATACGCTGCCACGCGCCGGGAAATGGGGCCGCCGGTTGAAGCATCGCGCCGGCTTCGATAACGTACATGAAACCCAGCTTCAAGGAAAACCTGCCTGTGCATAGTCTGAATTTGACGAGAGACGTTCACGGTCTCCAGCGATGCGCATGGCTGTGGGCCATCGTGTCGGTTTCGGTCTCAGTCTGCGCCGGCTGTTCCGAAGCATCAAGCGGGCCACAAGCGCCCCATGCAAACACCCGGGCGCCCCATGCAAACACCCGGGCGGACGCCGCCCACGCGGCGAAGACCGTCGCGGCGCGGCAACCAGAAATCGTAGTACCCGATCTTGGCACGCGTCACCAAGGCATCGATTGGCCATGCTTTCTCGGTCCGAACCACGACAGCCGATCGCCCGAGCGCGGCATCCTCGGCCAATGGCCCGAGACCGGGCCGCCGGTGGTTTGGTCCATGCCCTTGGAAAACAGCTACGGCCCGGCGAGCGTCAGCCGTGGGCGGCTGTTCATCTTCGATCGCCACGGGGATCGCGCCGTGCTGGTCTGCGTGCAAAGCGAGACGGGAAAGCCGCTGTGGGAAGCCGGCTATCGATCGGAGTATGAAGATTTCTACAACTATCAAACCGGTCCCCGCTGCTCTCCTGTAGTCGACGGCGGACGGGTCTATGTCTATGGCGTCGAGGGCATACTGCACTGTTACCGCGTTACCGACGGCCAACTGCTCTGGCAGCTCGACACGATGTCACGATTCGGCGTGGTGCAGAACTTTTTCGGCGTCGGCAGTACGCCGGTGGTCGAGGGCGATCTGCTCATCGTGCAGGTCGGCGGCAGCCCGCCGGGCTCACCGACGGTTCACTCCGGACGAGTCCGCGGCAATGGAAGCGGCGTCGTCGCGCTGGATAAGTTCACCGGCGAGGTACGATATAAAATCAGCGACGAGCTGGCCAGCTACTCGAGCCCGGTCCCGGCCACGATCCAAGGGCGGCGGTGGTGCTTTGTCTTTGCTCGCGGAGGATTGCTGGCGTTCGATCCTCAAAACGGAAAAATCGACTTTCACTTTCCCTGGCGAGCCCGGGTTCTGGAAAGCGTGAATGCCAGCAACCCGGTCGTGACCGAGGATCTCGTGTTCATCTCCGAGACCTATGGTCCCGGCAGCGCGTTGTTGCGTGTCCGCCCCGGAGGTTACGAAACGCTGTGGACCGACAAAAGTCGCGGTCGCCGTAAGAGCATGCAGGCGCACTGGAACACTCCGGTGCTTCACGACGGATATCTGTACGGCTCCAGCGGGCGCCACGAGGCGAACGCCGAGCTGCGGTGTATCGAGTTGGCCACGGGCAAGGTCATGTGGAGCGAAAAGGGGTTGGGTCGCTGCTCGCTATTGTATGTCGACGGACATCTGGTCTGCCTGAGCGAATATGGCGAGCTGCTGCTACTGCGAGCGACGCCGCGAAAGTTCGACGCGATCTCCCGGGTTGTGCCGCGGCGAAAGAATTCGGATCGCGCGGCACCCGGACTGCGGCCGGCACGCCTGCTCCGGCCGCCTGCCTGGGCGGCGCCGGTCTTGTCGCATGGGCTGCTTTACGTCCGCGGCGGCGATCGATTGGTGTGCCTCGAGCTGATCCCCGACACCAAGCCATGAAGCCGCGGCACGACGGCGATCGGCACGCTACGCCGTGAGATTCACAAAAGCATTGCGCGAGTGTCGAATCAACTCGCCATAGTCCGAGGCTTCGATCTCTTCGCCGATCAGCTCGACGTCGAAATAGCCGTCGAAGCCGGCCTCCTGGAGCGCGTGGCAGCACTGTCTGAGCGGTAGTTCGCCTTCGCTCAAGCGGCTGCGATTTTGTTCCTTGTCCGGGGGGCCTTTGCCATCGCCAAGCTGGACCAGGCCGATGCGCGACGCGATATCGGGAATTCGCTCGATGACCGAGGGATCGTGGCATAGGTGATATGTATCGAAAACGATCTTCAGACCGGGGCGGTCTACCTCGTCAAGCAGTTCGACCGCCTCGCCCAGGTTGGTCACGAAGGTCCATTCGGTGGCGCAGCCCGGGTGCATCGGCTCCAGAGCCAAGGTGACGTGCAACTCAGCGGCCAAATCGCTCAGCTCTCGAAGTGCGTCGCAGACCATTCGGCGAGCGTGGTTATACGTGTGCCCCGCGCGTCCGCCGGTGAACACCACCAGGCAGCCGGCGCGAAGCTGGGCGGCCAATCGAATGGCCTGCAAACCGTCGGCCACGCTCTCGCGAAACGAGCGACCGTCACTGCCGGTAAACCCCCCGGCCCACTGAAGGTGTGAAACCTCCAGGCCACTTTCAGCTAAAAGCTCGCCGCCCTTCTCCTCGCCGAAATCCGCCAGCTTGCGCCGCCAGACGCCAATGGAAGTAATTTCGGCGGCCACATAGCCGGCAATGTCTTCTTCGAACGACCAGCGATAGGTCGTGATCTCGTTCATCGAAAGTTGCGCCATCCGTGCTGTTTCTCCCCACTCGCAGCGCCCGGCCTTCACCAAAGAGCCCGCCGCATGGTACCACGATACCCCTTATTTTACGCATGACATCTTTGAGCCGGCATCGTAGTATGCCCAGTCACCCTAGGGCTGTAAAGCAAATTGCCCCACCGGTCGGCGCCATCCGCCTCGCACCCCGCTGCACCCCCGCAATGCACCAATGTGCCGGGGAATAACTGCGGTGGCCGCAATTGCCCTTGGTGGCTAAACTACCCCGTCGGCCGTTTTTTTGCGCGGCGTCAAAAAATTCCCCAGCGCATGGAGGCGCAGGTATGCCTGAACTGGCAATTCGCTTTCTCCATTCCAGCGATTGGCATCTGGAACGGCCCGTGGGAGGGCTGTGCGATGTGCCCGAACCGCTGGCTGAGTTGTTCCTCAAGGCGCCGCTCAAGGCGGCGCGGCGCGTGGTTGATACGGCGTTGGCCGAGGACGTCGATTTCGTCGTTCTCTCGGGCGACATCATCCACGCCGATCGAGCCGGCCCCCACGTGGTGCTCTTTCTACGCGAGCAGTTCGAGCGTCTGGCCAAGCGCGGCATCGAGGTCTATTGGGCCGGCGGTCAGGTTGATTCGCCCGAGCATTGGCCTTCGGCGATCCAACTACCACGCAACGTCCATCGCTTTCCCGTGGCGCATCCGCAATCGCTAGCCCACGAGCGGCACCGCGTTGCCGTGGCACGTATCACGGGACAAAGCGCCGGCCACCCGCAACGGGGCGTTCGCGCGGCCGATTTTCAGGCGGACCCAAGCGGCCTGTTCACCGTTGCCGTGGCTCACGGATCGCAGGCCTTCGAATCGCTGGCGGAAAGCGACGTTTCGTACTGGGCGCTCGGCGGCGATCACGTCCGCAGCACGCCGCTGGCGCAGCGCCACATTATTCACCTGCCCGGCACGCACCAAGGCCGCATCCCGGTCGAAGCGGGTCCGCACGGATGTACGCTGGTCGAGGTCGATGAAACGCGGCATATTCGGCTTCGCTTTGTCTCATCCGACATCGCTCGATGGCACCACGAGCGTGTGATGCTTTCCCACGATGCGACACGTGCCGAGTTGGAAGCGACTTTTGTCGCACAGACCGAAAAGTTGATCGAGGCTGGCGGGACCGATAGCGAGCTGTTGATCTGTTGGACCATCGGCGGCGAAGGACACCTACTGCGCCAGTTGCGTCATGCGTCACTGGTTCGAGAGATGGCCACTTCGCTGCGTGAGCGTTTTACGTCGCGTTGGCCGCGCGCGTGGTGCGCTTGGATCGAGGCCGATCCGCCGCAATCCTGGTCCGACGCGTGGTACGAACAAGACGATTTGCGTGGAGATTTTCTGCGCGAGGTGTTGCAGTACCAAACGGGCCAAGCCTCGCCGCTTGAGGGTCGGGCTTACGAAGCCGAAACGGCTTTGCTCGCAGACGCCGGCATGGTCGGCGTGCTCGAGCACGTGCCGGTCGAGCGATTGCTGCGTCGCGCGGCCGCCTTGGGGGTCGAATTGTTAAGCGCGGAGGACTCCGAATCGTGAAAATCACCGACTTGAATATCCATGGATTCGGCGTCTGGAGCGGGCTAAAGCTTGATGAGCTCTCGGACGGGCTGACCGTGCTTCACGGCCCGAACGAGGCCGGTAAGACGACGCTCATGCAATTTATCCGTGGCGTCCTCTACGGCTTTGCCACGGCACGACGGCGGCGTTATCTGCCGCCGGTCGGCGGAGGACGCGGCGGTGGCGGCATACAGGTCGAAGGGGCCGGCGGCCGTTTCCGTATCGAGCGGTTCGACGAATCGGCGGTCGATGCCGCGGAACTCGAATCGCTCGGAATCGTCGATTCCGACGGCGTGCGCCACAACGAACACCTGCTTGAAACTTTGCTCGGCGGTGTGGACGAGGCCACGTTCAGCAACGTGTTCGCTTTTGGGCTAAGCGAGTTGCAGCGGCTGGATACGCTAAGCGACACGGAAGCGGCTGAGTTGCTGTATCGAATCAGTGCCGGCTTGGACCGTGTGTCGTTGGTCGAGGTTCTCAGTGAACTTGACCGGTCGAGACGCCGTATCCTGGCGCCCGCGGGAGAACGCAGCCAGATCAGCCGATTGATCGAGCAACGTCGGAAGCTGGTTGCCGAGATCGAGCCGCTCAACCGCCTCACACGGCAATATGCCGACCTGTCGCACCGCCGCGAGCAGTGCGAACAGCGGGTGGCTGAAATGGACCAACAGATCGCGGAACTCTCTGATCGGCTGCACTTGGTCGAGGCGGCGCTCGCCGTGCGGCCAAGCTGGCACCAACACCGCGAGCTCAGCCATCAAATCTCTTCGCTGCCGACCGTCGTCGGCCTTCCGCCGGCGGCGCTAAGGCGAATGAACGAGCTTACGACAGCCGCCGAGCGCCGCCGAGAGCAATTACAGCAACTCAAACGCAAACACCGAATGCTGCTCAAACAAAAGAGCCAGCTTGGCGAAGATTCGCCCTTGGGGCGACACGTCATGCGCATCGAGGCCATGCTTGAGCAACGTCCGTGGGTTGCCGACGAAGAAAAGCAGATCGATCGTTTGCAACGCGAGATTCGCGAACTTGAAGCGCGTCTTGATTCCGAGCGCTCGCTCGCGGGGTCGTCGCCTCAGCATGCTGGCAACGTGGCACGCGTGCCCCAACCTCGCCGCCTGCGAAGGCTGAAAGCCGCCGCGCGCGATGTCGAAGCCGCCAAACAGCGGCTGGCCGACGCAGAAAAGCAGCTCGAACGTATGCAGGCAAAGCTTTCCGGGCTGAACTCGCGAATCGGCGAAACGCTTCACGACGATGGTCAGCACGATTTGACCACCGCGCTGCAGGTTGCCGGTCAGCAGGTCAGCGATCTGCGGCGGCGCGTGCAAATCGACGAGCGGATCGAC
>Ga0114931_10010199_pt1 | contig 11196 bp, 9 predicted proteins | sample 2SBtaG_FD_89579 | JGI IMG/M metagenome (GOLD analysis project Ga0114931, IMG submission 89579) | Deep subsurface microbial communities from Kolumbo volcano to uncover new lineages of life (NeLLi) - 2SBTROV14_V59a metaG | ecosystem: Environmental > Aquatic > Marine > Volcanic | place: Kolumbo...
CGGGCATGCCGACCGCCGGCGCGCGGCGCGGCGCGGTCACCGGCGGGGGCGGCACGAAGCCTTCCTCGGCGAGCGCCATCTCGGGCGCGTCCGGCGCCGGCTCGGCGAGGCTCTCGGCCGGCATATCGGCCGTCACCGAAGCCGTCACCGGGCCATCACCGAAGCCTCCGCCTGAGCCGCCACGGCGGCCGGGGTCTCGATCTCGGTCGGCGCGGTCGGCAAACCGATGCCCGGAACGGCGCGGGTCACGGCGATCTCGGCGACCTCGACGCCCTCGGCCTCGATCCCCGTGGCCACCACCGAGACCCGCATCTTGCCGTCCAACGATTCGTCGAAGGTCGAGCCGAAGATGATGTTGGCGTCGGGATCGACCTCGTCGCGGACCCGGTTGGCGGCCTCGTCGACCTCGAACAGGGTCATGTCGTAGACGCCGGTGATGTTGATCAGCACGCCCCGGGCGCCGACCATCGACACGTCGTCCAAGAGCGGGTTGGAGATCGCCGCCTCGGCCGCCTCGATGGCGCGACGCTCGCCCTCGGCCTCGCCGGTGCCCATCATCGCCTTGCCCATCTCGGCCATCACCGTGCGCACATCGGCGAAGTCGAGGTTGATCAGCCCCGGCATGACCATCAGGTCGGTCACCCCGCGCACGCCCGACGACAGCACGTCGTCGGCCATCTTGAAGGCATCGGCGAAGGTAGTCTTCTCGTTGGCGATGCGGAACAGGTTCTGGTTGGGGATGACGATCATGGTGTCGACGTAGCGCTGCAACTCGACCAGCCCCTGCTCGGCCATGCGCATGCGGTTGACGCCCTCGAACTGGAACGGCTTGGTGACCACGGCGACGGTCAGCACGCCTTGCTCGCGCGCCAGGCGGGCGACCACCGGGGCGCCGCCGGTGCCGGTGCCGCCGCCCATGCCGGCGGTGATGAAGACCATGTTCGAGCCCTGGAGCTGTTCGACCACCTCGTCGATCGCCTCCTCGGCGGCGGCGCAGCCGATATCGGGCCGCGAGCCGGCGCCGAGCCCCTGGGTGAGATTGGCGCCGAGTTGGATGCGACGCTCGGAGAGCGACTGGGCGAGCGCCTGGGCATCGGTGTTGGCGACCACGAAATCGACCCCCTCGAGATGCGAGGTGATCATGTTTTTGACCGCGTTGCCGCCGGCGCCACCGACGCCGATAACGGTGATACGGGGCTTGAGCTGATGTGTAGCCGGCATGCTTAGATTGATCGTCATCCTTGCCTCCAGAATTCAAGATTGGGCGAGGCGCCGGTTGGCTCCGGCACCGGTTGGCGGGCGATATCCCCTTGGCGGGGCGTGGGTTGGTCAGAGGTTTTCACGCAACCACCGACCGATGCGGCCAAAACGGCCACCGGTTCCTTCGAGCGCGTCGAGGTCGCGATTGGACCTCTCGGCGTGATGTTCGAGAGCGAAAAGCAGGAGCCCGGCCGCGGTCGCGAAGGCCGGTCCCGAGGTCGCCTCGGCGAGGCCGGCCAGACCGAGCGGCCGGCCGAGGCGGACTTCCTTATCCAGCATCCGGCCGGCGACCTCGCGCAGGCCCTGCAACTGGCTGGCGCCGCCGGTGAGGACCAGGCGACGGCCGGCGATCCGTTCCAGGCCGCTGGCGGCGAGACGGTCGCGCACCAGTTCCAGGGTTTCCTCGATCCGGGGGCGGACGATGCGGATCAGCTCGGCCCGGGGCACGGCGCTGGTATCGGCCTCGTCGCCCTCGCCGACGCGCCGAATATCGATCGTCTCGCGCTCGTCGGCGGGGCTCGCCAGCGCGTTGCCGAACAGCGCCTTCATGCGTTCGGCGTGGTCGATGGTGGTAGCCAGGCCACGAGCGATATCGTTGGTGATGTGGTTGCCGCCGATCGGCACCACGTCACTGTGCACCAGCGCGCCGTCGAGAAACACCGCCACCCCGGTGGTGCCGCCGCCCATGTCGATGGCGGTGGCGCCGAGGGCGCGCTCGTCGTCGATCAGCGCCGCCAGGCCGGCGGCATAGGGCGCGACCACCCGGGCCGCGACTTCGAGATGCGCGCGGGCGATGCAGGTGGCGAGATTGCGCAACGGCCCGGCGTCGGCGCTGATCACATGCACGTCGACCCCGAGCCGGGCGCCGACCATGCCACGCGGGTCGTGGATGCCCCGGGTGCCGTCGATGGTGTAGCCGAGCGGCAGGATATGGATGATCTCGCGACCCTCGGGAGCGAAGCGGGCGCGGCCCTGGCCGAGCACCCGATGGATATCGTCGTCGCCGATGGCGTGGCCGTTGAGCGCCATGTCGACCGCCACCCGCTTCGAGGCCGGCTGGCCGGCGGCGACGTTGACGTAGACCTCGCGAATGGTCTCGCCGGCCATCTGCTCGGCGGCGTGAACGGCGGCCAGGATCGAGGTCTCGGTGGCGGCCATGTCGACCACCGCGCCGCCGCGCAAGCCCCGGGTGGCGTGATGGCCGATACCGACCACGCGCGGCCCCTCGTCCTCGACCCGGGCGATGAAGCAGCAGGTCTTGGCGGTGCCCACGTCGAGCGCCGCGATCAGGCCGGAGCGGGTCTTGATCTTGCTCGCCATGGCCCTCAGGTCCTCTTGTCGTCGTCGCCGGCGCGGCGCACGACCAGGCGGTCGGGCAGGCGCAAATCGACCGAGGAGATGGCCCGGGCGAGCATCCGGTTGCCACGCGCATAGGCGCCTAGTCGCCGCCAGGCATCGGCGATGTCGCTTTCGGGCAGACGCACCTCGATGCCGTTGTCGAGACGCAGGTTCCAGCGCCGCCCGCCGACCCGGATCGCCGCCTTCACCCGCGCGCCCAACGCCGGGTCGGTGGCGAGCACCGCCAGCAGCCCCGCCGTGTTGGCCGGGGCATCCTTGCCGACCACCACCGGCAGGGTCGGGAAGTCGGCCGCCGCTACCCCCTTGATGACCACCCCGTCGTGGTCGATCACCCGCGACACGCCGCCCGATTGCCAGCGGGCGATCGGTCGGCGCTCGTCGAGACGCACGAGAACGGTGCCCGGGAAGCGGCGCTCGACGACGGCCGAGCGGACCCAGCCGATGGCCTCCAGACGGCGGCCGGCGGCGGCTGGATCGAAGCGCAGCAGGGGCGAGCCCTCGGTGGCGTCGAGCGCCGCCAGGATGGCCGCGCGCGGGGTCCGCTCGCGCCCGGTCACATAGACCTCGCGCAGCACCAGCCCGGCCGACGCCGTCGCCTCGATCAGCGTCGCGACGCCGCGCTCATAGGCGGCCAGCGCCCGGCCCGAGCGCCAATACCAGGTGCCCCAGCCGGCGACCAGCGCCAGCGCCAGGGCGGCGCCGCCATAGATCAGGATCGGCCGCCAATCGCGGCGCGGCGGCCGCCGCCGTGGTGGCGTCTTGCGCCGGTCCTTGGCCGGCGGGGTCGACTTCAGGCGTCGCATCGGGCCGTCTCCACCATCCAGCTCACCAACGCGCCGAAGTCGATGCCGGCGTGGGCCGCGATCTCGGGCACCAGGGACAAGGGCGTCATGCCGGGCTGGGTGTTGACCTCCAGGAGATAGAGGTCGCCGGGCTCGCCGGCGCTATCGTCGTAGCGCAGGTCGGCGCGGCTGACGCCCCGGCAGCCCAGCGCGCGGTGGGCGCGGAGCGAATAATCCAGCGCCGCCTCGTAGGTCGCGGGCGGCAACGGCGCCGGCATCAGATGGGTCGCCCGGCCCTCGGTATATTTGGCGGCGTAGTCGTAGAAGCCGTTGTTGGGCCGGAGTTCGAGGACACCGAGGGCGCGATCGTCCATCACCGCGACGGTGATCTCGCGGCCCGGTACGTAGCGTTCGACCAGCACCCGCTCGCCGAAGCGCCAGGCGTCATCGAGATCGGGGTTGTTGTCGCCCTCGAAGACCACCTTGACGCCGACGCTGGAGCCTTCGTCGATCGGCTTGATCACATAGGGCGGGTCCATCACCCGGCCCCGGGCCAGGGCGGCGCGATCGACGACGATGCCCTCGGGCGAGGGAATGCCGGCCTCGGCGAACAGGCGCTTGGCCATCGGCTTGTTCATCGCCAGGGCCGAGGCGAGCAGCCCGGAATGAGTGTAGGCCAGGCCGGCGATGTTGAGCACGCCCTGCACGCAGCCGTCCTCGCCGTAGCGACCGTGGAGGGCGTTGAAGACCACGTCGGGGGCGGGGTCGAGCGCCGCCAGGGTCGCCGCCAGATCGCGGTCGGCGTCGATCTCGGTTACCCGGTATTCGCGCTCGCGCAGGGCCACGGCCACCGCCCGACCCGAAACCAGCGACACCTCGCGCTCGGCCGACCAGCCGCCCATCAGCAGCGCCACGTGCTTGCTCATCGTCCGACCTCCTCGAATCCCGGCCGATGGCGGCCGATGCGGCGGATTTCCCATTCCAGCCGAACCCCGGTGACGGCGGCGACGCGGCGGCGCACTTCCTCGCCCAGGGCCTCGATATCGGCGGCGCTGGCGTCGCCGTCGTTGATCAGGAAATTGCAGTGCTTGTCCGAGACCCGGGCGCCGCCCCGGCGCAGGCCCCGGCAGCCGGCGCGATCGATCAACTGCCAGGCGTGATCGGTGGCCGGGTTCTTGAAGGTGCTGCCGCCGGTGCGCACGCGCGACGGCTGGGTGGCGGCGCGGGCGCGGGCGATCTCGTCCATGCGGGCGGCGATGGCGGCGCGGTTGTCGGGCCGGGCGGCGAAGGTGGCCCGGGTGAATATCCAGCACCCCGGCGCGGCGCAATGGCGATAGGCGAAGCCGAGCTCGGCCGGGGCGAGACAGCGCGGCCGCCCGCGCCCGTCGAGCGCCCGCGCGGCGACCGTCACCATGCCCGTGTCGCCGCCGAAGGCGCCGGCGTTCATGCGCAAGGCGCCGCCGATGGTGCCGGGCACGCCGCTCAGGAATTCAAGCCCGGTCAGGCCGGCCTCGGCGGCGGTCCGGGCGACCACCAGATCGAGCGCCCCGGCGCCGGCGATCACCCGATCACCCTCGACCCGGACCTCGGCGAAGGCGCGGCCGAGACGGATCACCACCCCGGCGACCCCACCGTCACGCACCAAAACGTTGGAGCCGACGCCGAGCACGGTCACCGGCACGTCGGCCGGGCGGGCGGCGAGGAAAGCGGCGAGATCGTCCTCGTCGGCGGGTCGGAACATGACTTCGGCCGGACCGCCGACGCGGAACCAGGTGACGCGGTCGAGCGGCGCGTTCTCGCTATAGCGTCCGCGCACCCGGGGTAGGCGCTCGATCAGTCGCGTCGGGGGCAAGGGCGCGGGCATCATGATCCGACCTCCCGTTGGGCGTCGCCGTCGTCGAGCGCCGCCGCCAGGGCCGAGGGCAGGTCCTGGGCCCAGTTGGTGATGGTGCCGGCGCCGAGGCAAATGACCACGTCGCCGGGCTCGGCCAAGCCGGCGACCAGCGGCGCCAGCGCCTCGGGCGCGCCCAAGGCCTCGACGTGGCGATGGCCGCGATCGCGCAAACCCGCGATCAGGGCGTCGCGGTCGATGCCCGCGATCGGCGCCTCGCCGGCGGCGTAGACGTCGGCGACGATGACCACGTCGGCGTCGTTGAAGCAGGTGCAGAAATCCTCGAACAGATCGCGCAGGCGCGAATAGCGGTGCGGCTGGACGACGGCGACGATGCGCCCGGCATAGGCCGATCGCGCGGCGCCGAGAACGGCGGTGATCTCGACCGGATGATGGCCGTAGTCGTCGATCACCGTGATGCCGGCGACCTCGCCGGTCTTGGTGAAGCGCCGCTTGACCCCCTTGAACTCGGCCAAAGCCCGGCGCAGCACCGCCTCGTCGATCCCCATCTCGTGGGCGACGGCGATGGCGGCGAGCGCGTTCTGCACGTTGTGCTGGCCGAGCATCGGCAGGGCCAAGCCGGCGATCCGGCGTTCGCTCTCGGCGGCGCGGTCGGCGATCACCACGTCGAAGCGGACGCCGCCGCCGGCGAGGCCGATATCGACCGCCCGCACGTCGGCCTGCGGGCTGAGACCGTAGGTGACGATCTTGCGGTCGGTGATCCGCCCGATCAGCGCCTGGACCTCGGGATGGTCGATACAGAGAACCGCGAAACCGTAGAACGGGATGTTCTTGACGAAGCTCTCGAAGGCGTCGCGCACGGCGTCGAAGGCGCCGTAGTGCTCGAGATGCTCGGGGTCGATGTTGGTGACCACGGCGATGGTCGCCGGCAGTTTGACGAAGCTGCCGTCGGATTCGTCGGCCTCGACCACCATCCAGTCGCCGCCGCCGAGACGGGCGTTGGTGCCATAGGCGTTGATGATGCCGCCGTTGATCACCGTCGGGTCGTATTGGGCGGCGTCGAGCACGGCCGCGACCAGCGAGGTGGTGGTGGTCTTGCCGTGGGTGCCGCCGACCGCGATCGACCAGCGCAGGCGCATCAGCTCGCCCAGCATCTCGGCCCTCGGCACCACCGGGATGAAGCGTTCGCGCGCGGCGACCACTTCCGGGTTGGCGGCGCCGACCGCCGAGGAGGTGATCACCACCTGGGCGTCGCCCAGATTCTCGGCCGCGTGGCCGACGTGGATGGGGATGCCGAGCGCGCGCAGCCGCTTGACGTTGGCGTTGTCGGCCAGATCGCTGCCCTGCACCGTGTAGCGCAGATTGTGCAGCACCTCGGCGATGCCGCTCATGCCGATGCCGCCGATGCCGACGAAATGAATGGTGCCGATGTCGAGAGGCATCGATCTCATGCCGCGATCCCCCGCAGGTCAGGGCCACCGAAATAAGTCCGCCGGACGCCACCGACCGGCATGATCCGCTCGACCACGTCGGCGAGGCGGGCGGCGGCGTCGGGCATGCCCAGCGCCCGCGCCTTGGCGGCGGCGTCGCTCAGCGCCGGGGGCGTGAGCGCGGCGATGCGCCGGGCCAAATCGGCGGACGTGAACCGGGGTTCCGGCATCAGCCAACCGCCGCCCGCCGCCGCCAGCGCCCGGGCGTTGGCGGTCTGGTGGTCGTCGGTGGCGTGTGGATAGGGCACCAGCAGCGCCGGCCGCCCGGCGACCGTCAGTTCGGCGACCGTCGAGGCGCCGGCGCGGGCGATCACCAGATGCGCCGCCGCCAGCCGCGCCGGCAGATCGTCGAGGAAAGGGGACAGCTCGGCGGCGATGTTGGCGGCGGCGTAAGCCGCGCGCACCGGCGCGAGATCGTCGGCCCGGCATTGCTGAACCACCCGCAGCCGCCGGCGCGTCGCCTCGGGCAGAGCGGCGAGCGCCGCCGGCACCACCCGGGCCATCACCGCCGCCCCCTGGCTGCCGCCGGTGACCAGGATATGCAGCGGACCATCGGCCTCGGGCGGGGTGTAGGGGGCGTCACGGATGGCGACCACCTCGGGCCGCACCGGGTTGCCGGTGAACACCAGCTTGTCGCGATCGGCCGGGGCCAGGCCGGCGGTCTCGGCGAAGCCGGTGGCGATGGCCGCGACCCGGGGCGCGAGGAGGCGGTTGGCGCGGCCGAGGACGGCGTTCTGCTCGTGGATCACGGTCGGCATGCCGAGCCAGGTGGCGGCGTAGACCGCCGGCGCCGAGGCATAGCCGCCGAAACCGACCACCCCGGCCGGCGCCAGGCGGCGCAGCAGCCGCCGCGCCTGCATCACGCCGACGCCGAGGGTGGCCAGGGCGCGGACCCGGCCGAGCGCGCCGCGACCGGCGACCGAGGCCGCCGCGACGGTATGGACGGTCTCCACCGCGCCGCCGAAATCGGCCCCCCGGGCATCGGTCACCAGGGCCAGGTCGCGGCCGCGCGCGGCGAGTTCGCGAGCCAATGCCTGGGCCGGGAAGACATGGCCGCCAGTGCCACCGGCGGCGAGCAGGACGGTTCCGGTCATATCATGTCTTCGGCATCGGCGCGGCGTCGGGTCAGGGCCAGGAGCATGCCCATGCCGTAGGCGACGGCGATGATCGACGAGCCGCCGTAGGAGATGAAGGGCAGGGTCATTCCGGTCGGCGGCACGAGGCCGAGGGTGACCCCCATGTGGAACATCGCCTGAAGCCCGAACTGAATAGCGATGCCACCGGCGGCTAGCAGTACGAACAGGCTGCGATCGCGCAAGGCCCGGGCGAAGGCGCGCAGCACGATGAAGGCGAACAGCGCCACCAGGGCGAGCCCGAACAAAAGCCCGAACTCCTCGCCGGCGACGGCGAAGACGAAGTCGCTGTGGGCGTCGGGCAGGATGTTCTTGACCGTCCCCTCGCCCGGCCCGCGCCCGAACAGGCCGCCGTTCATGAACGCCTCGCGCGCGGTGTCGACCTGGAAGCTGTCGCCCGAGGCGGGATCGAGAAAGCGGTCGATGCGGGCCGCGACATGGGGCATCAGCGCGTAGCCGGCGAATACGCCGCCGACGCCGGCGACCGCGAAGCCGGCGATCCAGCGCAGCGACAAGCCGGCGAGAAAGAGCTGCGCCGCCCATACCGAGACGACCATGGCGGTCATGCTGAAATCGGGCTCCAGCACCAGCAGCGCGACCACCACCGCGCAAAGCGCGTAGGCGACGACTTCGCCGCGCCGCGCCGGGTCGAGGCGGTTGCGCGCCAGCAGCCAGGCGGTGACCACGGCGAAGCTCGGCTTGAGGAACTCGGACGGTTGCAGCGACAGGCCGGCGACCGCGACCCAGCGCCGGGCGCCGTTGACCTCGGCTCCGGCGACCACGGTGACGACCAGGGCGATCAGCGACAAGACAAACCCGGCCAGCGCCAGCCGGCGCACCATGGCGAGGGGCAGCAGCGAGGTGGCGATCATGATCGCCAGCGCCGGGATCAGGTAGAGAAGCTGGCGGCGGGCGAAATAGAACGCGCCGACATCGAAGCGATCGGCCACCGCCGGGCTCGCCGCCATCGCCATCAGCGCGCCCAGCGCCATCAGCAGCACCAGGGCGAGGAGCGACCAGCGATCGACCGTCCACCACCAGCGGCCGACGGTGCTGGTATCGGTGCGCGCGACGGCGATCATCGCATCCCTCCCGCGAGCGCCGGCGGCTCGACCGCCTCGTGGTGGCCGGGCAGGTCCTCGACGAGGTCGCGGAAGGCGTCGCCCCGGGCCTCGAAATCGGCGAACTGATCGAACGAGGCGCAGGCCGGCGAGAGAAGCACCACCGCTCCGGGACCGGCCAGTCCGGCGGCGCGGCCGACCGCCGTTTCGAGATCGCCGCAAAGCGTATGCGGCACCGCGTCGCCGAGCGTCGCGGCGAAGCCCTCGGCCGCCTCGCCGATGAGAAAGGCGTGATCGATGCGCCCGAACAGCGGCGCCAGCGCCTCGATGCCGCCCGCCTTGGCGCGGCCGCCGGCGATCCACAGCACGCGCTCATGGGCGGCCAGCGCCTTGGCCGCGGCGGCGGCGTTGGTGGCCTTGCTGTCGTTGACGTAACGAACGCCGTCAATGACCGCGACCTGCTCCAAGCGATGGGCGAGGCCGGGGAAGCTCCGCAGGCAGGCGGCGGCGACCGGCGCGGCGACACCCGAGGCGCGGGCGACGGCGAAGGCGGCGGCGGCGTTCTGCCAGTTATGCGCGCCGGGCAGGGTCGAGACGGCGGCGAGATCGAGCAGCGGCGTGGCCGCGCCCTCGGTCGCGTCGAAAAGCATGCCATCGACGACGTAGACGCCGCCGGCGACCGGCCGCTCGGCGGAGACCGCGATCACCCGCTGCTCGGCCTTGGCGGCGAGCGCCGCGTGGACCGCGCGCGCCGCTTCGTCGTCGACCCCGACCACCGCCGTTCGCGGCGTCGTCTGGCGATGGAAGATGCGCCGCTTGACTTCCAGGTAATGCTCGAAATCGCCGTGGCGGTCGAGGTGATCGGGAGTGACGTTGAGCAGCACCGCGACGTCGAAGGTGATCGAGACCGTGAGGTCGATCTGATAGGACGACATTTCGAGCACGTAGGCGCCGTCGGCCGAGAGTGGATCGAGATCGAGCGCCGGGGTGCCGAGGTTGCCGCCGACCGCCACGTCCTGGCCGGCGAGCGCGAGGATATGGCCGATCAGCGCGGTGGTCGTCGATTTGCCGTTGGTGCCGGTGACGCCGATGTAGCGCACCCCGCGCATGGTCCGGCCGAGAAGCTCGATATCGCCGATCACTTCGCAACCGGCTTCGCGGGCGCGGGCGACCACCGGATGGGGCGCGGGGTGGGTCAGCGGCACGCCGGGGCTCAGCACCAGGGTGGTGAGATCGCGCCAATCGGCCGCCATCGAATCGACCAGCGGCACGCCGGCTTCGGCGGCGATGGCGCGGCGCCGGGCGTCATCGTCCCAGGCCCGGACCTCGGCCCCGGCGGCCATCAGCGCCCGCGCCGCCGACAGACCCGAGCGGCCGAGCCCGAAGACCGCGACCGGCAGACCGGCGAAGGGGAAAACCTCGATCATGGCCCTACCTCAGCTTCAAGGTGGCGAGCCCGGCCAAGGCCAGGACGATGGCGATGATCCAGAAGCGGATGACGATGGTCGCCTCGGCCCAGCCCTTCTGCTCGAAATGATGATGCAGGGGTGCCATGCGAAAGACCCGCCGCCCGGTGAGCTTGAACGACACCACCTGGACGATCACCGAGACCGCCTCGAGCACGAACAGGCCGCCGACGATGATCAGCACCAGTTCGTGCTTGGTGATCACGCTGACCGCGCCGATGGCGCCGCCCGTGGCCAAGCTGCCGGTATCGCCCATGAAGACCATCGCCGGCGGCGCGTTGAACCACAGAAAGCCCAGGCTGGCGCCGATCAGGGCGCCCGAGAGCACCGCCAACTCGCCGCCGCCGGGGATCAGGTGAAGCTGGAGATAGGCGGCGAAGACGGCGTTGCCGACGAGATAGGCGATCAACGCGAAGACCGAGGCGGCGACCATGATCGGCACGATCGCCAGCCCGTCGAGACCGTCGGTCAGATTGACCGCGTTGGAGGTGCCGACGATCACCAGCACGCCGAAGGGGATGTAGAGCCAGCCGAGCTGGATCAACACGTCCTTCAAGAACGGCACCGCCAAGGCGCCGGCCATCTCCGGCTCGGAGATGTCCATCACCAGGAGGGTCGCCACGGCGGCGATGGCGATCTCGATCAGGAGCTTGAGCTTGCCGGGCAGGCCGCCGCTCGACTGGCGGGTGACCTTGAGATAGTCGTCGACGAAGCCGACGAAGCCGAAGCCGAGCGCCACCAGCAGCACCACCCAGACGTAGCCGTTGGTGAGATCGGCCCACAACAGGGTCGA
>Ga0114931_10010200_pt1 | contig 11195 bp, 11 predicted proteins | sample 2SBtaG_FD_89579 | JGI IMG/M metagenome (GOLD analysis project Ga0114931, IMG submission 89579) | Deep subsurface microbial communities from Kolumbo volcano to uncover new lineages of life (NeLLi) - 2SBTROV14_V59a metaG | ecosystem: Environmental > Aquatic > Marine > Volcanic | place: Kolumbo...
AAAACCAGTGTTCCTATCCCCCAGACCGGGAAAAAGATAAGCGATACTTTCTCCAACCAGTGATGTTGTCCGGGATTCGTATCAGTTGGATCGACCAAGGCAATCTTGGAAGAAAATGGCACTACCTCGTGAATCTCGACTTGAGGTTTAGCCTTTTGAATCTCGATCAGCGGATGATAAATAGGATTCAGCGATTCTTCTTTAGACGGAACAACAATCTTGTGATCGAGAGCAAGATCACCCTCCGTGGTATTTTCCCCGTCGGTTTCAGAATTCCACTCTTCTCCTCCCAAGTCATCCACTGCAAAAGGCTTGAGACGATCATCGAGAAAATCCGGGTCAGCGGGGACGGTGTCCAGAAGAGGAATTTCGGATTCCGACGAAGTGAGTAATTTGGTTGGGGCTTGTGGTGATCCCTCTTGTGTTTGTGAAGAATTGTTTTCTGGAGGGAGAAATTGTGAAGCAAGATATTGCGAGATCGCGTTCCCTTGTCCGGTGATGTTGGTGGCGACAAAAATGAGAATTGTGAGAATTCCAGTCTGCCAGACTGTTTTTTGGATCGAGGTTGACGAGAGCTTTCGATTCAGCAAGTATCCGCAGAGGATCACAATCGATGAGAAAATGAAAATATTTTGCACGATGTCCAACGTGAATTCTCCAGTTTGATGGATGATTTCCAAGACCATGAGGTTCTACAATTCTATTCGCTGGATTTTTTTTTCTCGGCGATCATCCGTTCGAGTACAATTAACTCATCCTCACTCACGTCTCTTGTTTTGAGCAGGTGGTGGACCATGTCGCTCATACTGCCTTCAAAAAGTCGCTCTAAAAGATCGTGAGACATGCTTTCGGTGACTCGCTCCGCTTCGACAAGCGCTTTGTAGACAAACTTCCTGCCGCTGGCATCGTGCTCCACCAGCTTTTTTTGCTCCATTTTCCGCAGCATGGTTGCAATGGTGGTGTAGGCGAAGGATGGCCCCGGTTGTAATTCCGTCAGCACTTCGGCAACAGTGGATGGACCGTGCTGCCAGAGAATTCGCATGATGCGAAGTTGTAAATCGCCGAGTCGATAGAGTGGTTTTTCCATAGAATTGCCGTTTTGAAAACATCCTGAAAACTATGACTTCGGTAATACTACCAAAGTAGTTTATACTTAGCAACCATATTTTGGATTGATTTTTCGGATTATGAGGAATCAGGCGAATGCCATCTGAGGATGAGTTTCACGCTCAGCATATCCCTTCACATTCCCAAGCCGAATACCTCGGAGCTTTTTGGAAACGACGCTAACTTCAATACTACCTAACAGATAAATGTGTTGACGAAAAACCTTCCCATCTTGAATGAAGACATTAGAAGTAGTTTGACCCTCGACTTTTTCCATCATTTCCCGAAATCTCACCCACAAATAACGGAGTTCTGGGGGAGATAGGCTGTATTTCACAGTTACAAAGATTTTCTCGATCATACTCAAGGTAGCGATTCCAACGGTTCGATAACTAGGGATAACTGTCGATGTAGGGGGGGGAAATCGATTCAGTGAGAATATGCCATGATTTATGGACTTTATCTTTCAGCTCAAGGAGCGGAAAACCAGTCAATCCGTCAGGATGTCATCGCAAACAACTTGGCGAATGCGGGAACCACAGCCTTCAAACGTGGTCTGGCTCTTTTTCGCGCTCATCATCCCTTCGACAGATCCGAAGGGACTGAGGCCAACCCACCACATGACTTATCGCAATCAACGGGTGGAACAACACCAAGCCAAGTCGCTACCGATTTCACCAATGGTCCACTAATCCCGACCGGAGGATCGCTCGACTTAGCAATTCAAGGATCAGGGTTTTTTAAGGTTGCCGATCCTAAGGGAAACGAATTCCTCACCAGAAATGGGAAGTTTACTCTCACAAAGAATGGCGAATTGGTGACCACCTCGCAGGGTTTTCATGTCTTGGACAATGCCGGGCAACCCGTTGTGGTTCCCCCTGGTTCGTCCGATATTGTCGTCGGCGAAAACGGAGGTATTCAAGCGTTGACCACCGAGGGGGTTCCCGTACCGATCGGTCAACTCGATTTATCGATGCCGAGAGAGTTAAAGCAACTGGAAAAAATCGGAAACAGTCTCTATCGAGCGCATGGCGGCGTCGATTCGGTCGATGCGTCAACATCCGTCAAACAGGGATTCACAGAAGGGTCGGGAACCAACAGTGTGAACGAAATGCTGGCGATGGTCGAAGCGTCTCGATTCTACGAAACGAACGTAAACATGATCAAATACCAGGACGATGCCTTGGGAAGACTACTCCAGAGTATGTCGCCGCGATAGTGGTCACGAAAAGGAAGAGAACGGACACTTGGAAGTTTGCAGAGAAAGGAGTATTGATGGCAATTCGGGCATTACATTCCGCAGCCACGGGCATGGAGGCTAATCAGTTCAATCTGGATACAATTGCCAACAATCTGGCGAACGCAGGCACGACAGCATTCAAACGAACGCAGGCAAACTTCGAAGATCTCTTTTACGAGAATCTAAAAATTCCCGGCTTGCAGGACTCCAACGGTCAAATCACTCCGTTGGGATCCTCGGTGGGATTGGGAACGCGGCTTTCATCGACAGCAATCGATTTTCGACCGGGAAATATGGTCGAAACAGGAAAACCACTGGATGTCGCGATTACGGGAAACGGATTCTTCCAACTCGACGACGGGACGGGACAAATTATCTATTCCCGAGCGGGAACGTTCACGCAAAACTCCGACGGAGCAATCGTGATGGCATCGGCGGATCGGGGGCGATTTCTACAACCTCAAATTACGATTCCTCCGGGGGCGACAAGCATTTCCATTTCGGGGACGGGTGAAGTTTCCGCGATCATTCCACCGCAAACTGAAGCAACGCAAATCGATACGATTCAAACGGTGACCTTTATCAACTCGGAAGGGCTGCTGCGTCTGGGAGAAAACCTTTACGCAGAAACATTGGCTTCTGGAACGCCAATTCCGGGTAACCCAGGAACCGATGGACGCGGTTCGCTGAAGTCTGGATTCCTCGAAGCCTCCAATGTTGAACCGGTTCGAGAACTCATCGAACTGATCAAAACACAACGCAACTTCGAAATTAACAGCCAGGTAGTTCAAGCCGCCGACCAGGCATTACAACTCATTGCCAACTTGAGACGGTTCTAATTCTGGAATTGTCGTATTCCTTTTCGAAAGATTCAGATCATTCCGTTTGTGTTATGAAGGAAAATCTCGTGAACCTCAATCTCAAAAAAACGATACGAATTTCATCCTTCGTCACGATGACATTTTATCTTGGTGTCATCTGCGCAGAGACAGCGGTCATTCGAATCCAAAAACAGGTGACGGTGAAAGCAGGGTTCGTCAAACTCAAAGATGTTGCGACAATTCAGGAAAATGACGAAAAACTTCGTTCTCGCCTGGAAGAAATTGTATTGACTCCGACACCACCCTCCGGACGTAAGACCCGGCTGAGATTCGACACCATTCGCTTGCGCTTAAATGCACTTGGGTTCGACATGACCGAAATCGAATTTCAGGGAAACAGTTCGGTAACCGTTTACGGTTTTGGAAAAAACAATCCAAACATTCGACTGACAGCCGGTCAAATTCGTCTTAAAAAAGCCCGACAACGTAAAACCGTGCAACTCGCGGAAGAAAATGTCCAGCGTGAAGTGGGTAACTATTTGCGACGAATTGCTCCTGAATTGGGGATTGTGAAACTGGAACTGGATCTCAAGCCCGGCGATGTTACGAAAATTTTAAAGTCGGAAATTCCAGGATGGGACATTTCCGGAGGAGCACCACCGTGGGATCGTCCCCAACTGTTTAGAATCAGATTTCTCGACGAATATGAAATCGTACAGACAATCAATATTTCCGTCAAAGTGAGTCCCCAACCGGCGATTGTAGTGGCTCGTTACGACATCCCTCGAGGACAAATTTTGACAAGAAAAGATTTGGAGCTTACACAGGTCGCGAATGTCAAAGAGGGCATCGTCAGAATCGAACAAGTACTCGGCCGGGAAACAGTCAAAACTTTAAGAAGGGAAAAACCGATTCGTCCAAACGATATCAAAAAAGTTCCTTTGGTTCGTCGGGGCGACATCGTCACCGTCATTTCCCAATTTGGAGGAATTCGAGCAGAACGGAATATGATAGCGAGCGATGAGGGGGGAATGGGAGATGTGATTGTCGTCACCACGACTGATCGAAAAGAGAAGGTCTTTGCAACAATCTCTGGTTTAAGAACGGCAGCCATCTCTGCGGCGAAAAAGAAGCACTACGACTCGCAGGTACGACCGGCTGGCGGATTGAAAATTCAATACGTTCCAACATCTGCAATTTCACGTTCATCTCGGCGCAAGACCGTGTCTCGCCGAACACCGAAATCTCGTCCTCCAGGGATTTTACATCCATACGGAGCAAGAAGAGTCCGCAAGTAGTCCGGTGAAACAGATTATTGTCACAGGGGAAAAGGGGGAATTCGAATCATGAGAAAAGTGGTGATGGTTGTGATCGTTTTGTGCGCCACGAATTCGTTCGGGCAGAATCGCAAAATTCGCAAACCGCGAATTACAGGACAATCCTCTCACGTGTTGGAGGACGGATTATTCATCCACAGGCAACCCCCTATAAAAATGAGCGATTATTCTTCGATTTTTGTAGAGATTCCCAAAGTTCGAGAAATCAAAGTTCACGATTTGATCAAGATTGTGGTCAGCGAAAAATCCCAGGTTCAGGTGACATCGCAAGGAAATGCAAGACGCAACTCGACGTTCAAAGCTGCTTTGAAGGAATTCATCCGCATCGGTCCACGTGGGCGTCTTTCGAATGCAGCCAATAACGAACCCACCATCGATGCAACTCTGACGAAACAAGTACAGGCTCAGGGGCGATTGAAAGACAAAGAAAGCCTCACCTTCCGCATTACCGCCATGGTGGTTGATGTTTTGCCCAACGGAAATCTTGTTTTAGAAGCACATAAACGCAACGAACTCAGCGACGATTCCTGGGGGTTTTCTCTTTCCGGAATCGTGCGCGCCGCCGATATCGCCTCCGACAACACGATCCAAAGCGAGGATATGTATAACCTCAACATCAGGAAAATTCAGGGGGGTAAAATTTATAACACCACACGCCGTCCCTGGGGAACCAAAATTTTCGAGTTCATCTGGCCGTTTGGGTAACGGTTTTTTAGAGTCGAGTTCATTCGGACATCTCATTCATGCAACCATTCCAATCTGTTTTAGAGTTCCCCATGAAAACATTTCGCCATTTCTTGTTTGTACTCTTAATTTTTGGGGTTATGACGACGCTCACTTTGCCGGTGGAAGCGCGAGTTCGTTTGGAATATATCTGCAAACTGGCCGGACAACATGAGATTCATCTTCGTGGAATTGGACTCGTCACCGGTTTGGCAGGAACAGGCGATGGTGGGAAAAACTTGGCGGCCATTCGAGCCTTACAGCAGGCGATGAAAAATTTGAATAACCCCGTGGTCGATTTGAAAGAGCTCAAGGATGCGAAGAACTTTGCCTTGGTTCAAATCGAAGCCATTATCCCTGCTAGCGGAATTCGTCCCGGACAGAAAATCGACTGTTATGTGACATCTTCGATGGGAGCAAAAAGTCTCAAAGGCGGAAGACTGATGGCATCTCCGCTGGAAGAAGTAGGAACGAAAAAGGGAGAAGCGGTCGGTATCGCATCGGGTTCACTCTTTATTGAAAAAACCGACATTCCGACTGTCGGGAAAATTTCTGGCGGAGTTGTCATCAAGAAAATCTTTCCCTCACATTTTCTTGACAAAGATAGCAGAGGTCTTCCCATCATTCGCCTGTTGATCGACCGCGGTCATGCCAGTTTTTATACGGCAACCGAAGTCGCCAAAGCGATCAACCTGGATTTCAAATATGAAGAACCGCAGGGAATCGCCAATCCTATCAGTCCCGGCGTGGTTGAGGTCAGAATTCCGAAAACGTACTACCCCGTCCCAGTGGAATTCGTTTCGACCGTTCTGGCTGTCACGATTTTGAATCCCAATATTCAGGCAAAAGTCGTCATCAATTCTCGAACGGGTGTGATTCTTATTTCCGGGGAAGTCGAGATGAGTCCCACGTTAATTACACATCCCAATCTGAGGATACAAATCGGGAATAATGTAGCAGGAACCCCTGTCTCCAACGGAGGTTTTGTTAATCTTTCCGATCCACAAAACTCTCAGAAATCGCAGCAGTTGAAACAACTTTTAGACGCACTCAACGAATTGAAAGTCGCTCCTAAAGACATCATCGATATCATCAGGGAGCTTCATCATTCGGGAAAATTGCATGCCGAGTTGATCGACGAATAGATTTTCGAAAAGGTAAACTGATGGATATTTCTTCGATTCCTTCTTTTTCCGGAAGGAACAATGGATCTCGGGAAATTTTTCGTCCTCTGGAGAAACCGCCTGCTTCCGATCAAATGGAAGTGGAAGAAGTTTTTCAAGACTTCGTCGCGGGTTCGTTCTACAAGCAGATGCTTAAGGCGCTAAGAAAAACTCAAAACGAGCCTGCTTATTTTTTCGGAGGTCAAGCCGAGCGAATGTTTCAAAGCCAACTCGATGAGGAAGTGGCATCTACCCTCGCGAAAACCTCGGGGAAAAAGTTCTCGCAGGAACTCTTCAAGGTATTCCAGCAATCGCAAACTCATCCGGTCGCGAAATAGGGTTTCCCAAAACACCTAGTTTTCGGATTCGGTGCCGATTATGAGGGTTTCGAGTTTGAAGGAATTCTAACGGAAGATAACGCTTCTTTCTTTCCGATTTTAGATTGGAACCGTTGTAGGTTCCGATGCGCGATCATTTGTCTGCGCGCCTGCGATTCCGCCTTCAAAATGGACTTGTTTTCGTATTCGCTTTTAGCGCAACTCGAATTCGAGAGAACTCATAGGGTAACCGTCGCATGACCCAGGATATCGTACAGGAAATTCGTCGGCTTCTCGTTGCGTTTCGTTCGGTTCAGAAAAGATTGTTCTCGATCTACGCGCAAAAAAACAGAGCGATGCGCACATCGAATCTGGAGATATTGAACCGAAGCCTGGTCGAGGAGAATCGTTGTCATATTGAATTTCAGAATTTGATGCGAGTTCGTAAAGATTTAATTACGCGCGCAAACCCTCTTGCTCCGGGAGCGAAAACTCTGGAGGAATTGGTCGAACTGATTGGCGAAGAAGATCGCGACGAACTTCTCGGCAAAGTCAAGATTCTTAAAACCAGTACCGCGAATCTGCGGTCCCAAAGTTGGGGCCATTGGATTATTGCTCGTCGAGGTTTTCAGCATTATTCCCAGATTCTGGAACTGATTGCAAATAGCGGAAAAAAATCTCCCACATACGAACGGACAAATCGACATGTCCATTCTGGAGGAGCGATTCTCGACACATCGGCGTGAATTTCCCGAGAATGAAATAGAAGAGGATCTGGCGGAATGAGTCTCAACGCAATCTTGTCGATGTCGTGTCGTGCACTGGAAGTGTTTACGACCGGAATCCATGTTGCGGGAAATAACATCGCCAATGCCAACACGCCGGGGTTCGTGCGTGAAGAGCTTCTGCTTGCCGAAGCACCCCCATTTCGAAAAGGAAATTTAATTCTGGGAACCGGTGTTCTGGCGGTCGGAATCGTACAATCGATCGACAATTTCCTGGAAGCGCGAATCCAGGATGCCAACTCCGATACCTCCGCAGCGAAGGCGAATAACACGATCTACAAACAACTCGAAAATCAAATACGAGAGCTTGGTGAAAACGATTTATCCACCAGCTTGAATAACTTTTTAAGCTCGATTCACGATGTCGTCAACCAGCCGGAATCGACGACTCTTCGTCAAATTCTCGTGCAACAAGGGACACAATTTTCAAAGAATGTGTCGTTATTTCGATCCCGCGTCGACGAGTTGCGCTCAGCTCAGGCAATCAATATCAACTCTCTGGTAGACGAGGCAAACAGTTTGCTCGATCAGGTCACCGACCTGAACCCAAAAATCGCTCAATTGGAAGCAGCGGGGGAACTGAAAAGCGAAGCAACTTCTTTACGATCTCAACGTCTCACTGCTCTCAACCGTCTCTCTGAAATCATTCCGATCGATGTCCGCACAAGATCGAATGGAGATGTCGATGTTTATTCCGGTTCCAATTATCTCATACTGGGAACAACCAGCCAACGTCTTGAAACCGTGACCGCGGTCGATCGTGGTATTCAAATTCATAACGTACAACTTTCAGCGACGAAAGCCTCCCTCAACAATCTCTCGGGTGGAGAACTCAAAGGAATTCTCGATGGCCGCGACCAGGTTTTGGGGGGATTTATCGACTCGCTCGATCAATATATCTCGACAACAATTTTCGAGTTCAACAAAATTCACGCTTCGGGTGAAGGATTGGTGGGATTCAATTCGCTAACATCCGAACACGCCATTACCGATGCCACTGTCGCCTTAAACAATACGGCTAACGGATTGAAATTTATCCCCACTCATGGCAGCTTCGAGATTAAAGTTATCAATAAACTATCGGGACTGGCCGAGACAACGCGAATCAACGTTGATCTCGACGGTATCGGTACCGATTCAACTTTGAATTCTCTGATTGCGAGTCTTTCGGCAGTCAACAACATTACGGCAAGCCAGACGGCAAAGGGCACTTTGCAGATCGATGCGAATTCTAATTTCGAATTCCGTTTCGGCGACGATACAAGCGGCATTCTCGCCGCGATGGGTTTGAATACTTTCTTCAGTGGATCGGACTCGACGAATATTGGCATCAACACAAATATCTCGAAAGACAGTCGATTGTTCGCAGCAGGGTTGGGTGCAGGTCCGGCCGATGGCCGCAACGCGGTGAAACTTTCGGGATTTGCTGAGAAGACTTTTAACTCATTAGCGGGGGAATCTCTCGACAGTTTTTACAATTCCATAATCTCAGGTGTCGGTCAGGGTTCGGCGGCAGCGGGGGCATTGTTGGACGGTTTCAATGGTTTTCTCGATTCGCTGACGAATCAACGTGCGCAATTTTCCGGAGTCAGTCTTGACGAAGAAGCTATCAAACTAATCGAATTTCAGCGAGCGTTTCAGGCTTCAGCCAGGGTCATCAGTACGATCGATGAGATGTTTGGAATTTTATTGAATATCTGAAACCCCTGTTCGGTTTCCACTACATATTTCGCATGGTCTTTCAATCGGTAAAACAATTACTATGAGTCTCGGTCCCATATTACCCGGTCGAATTCCTTCTTCGCTCGTCACAAGACGATTGGTCAGCAACCTTCAGGTTTCGCAGCGACTGCTAGGCCATTTGCAGGATCAGGCGAGTACCGGTCAGCGGTTTTTCACATTGAGCGAAGACCCCGGTTCAGCCATTCGTACCGTTGTTCTGCAAAAGACTATCGAATTGAAGGAACAGATGAAGACGAATGTGAATACCGACCAGTCGTTTCTTAGTGCGACCGAATCGGCATTGGCTTCAGTCACCGACACTCTCATCACAGCCAGGTCATTCACAATTGCAGGAGCAGGACAAACCGCATCTCCTTCCGAAAAAGTTGCGATGGCGAACGAAACTCAGAGTTTGACTCAAAATTTGATTAACACCGGCAACTCCAAGTTTCGGGATCGTTATCTCTTTGGTGGTAGCGAAAGCGACTCACTTCCGTTCGAAAACGCTGGCAGCGGTTTTGTGAAGTACAATGGAGATCGCCACCAGATCGAGTCGTTTCTCGACTTTAACCTGCTTAGCCAGAATAACGAGGATGGTGTCACCGCGTTTAATCCTCTGACGACTCCCATCTCTTCCGATGTCAATTCCACGGTCACGCTCGACACCAAACTGGCCAATCTGAACGACGGATTGGGAGTTTTGTTGAACTCGATTATTGTAACTGTCAATAACGGCGGTGCCGTGACACAGACCGTAGACCTTACCAATGCCGAAACCGTTCGCGATGTCAAAACTCGCATTGAGAATGCATTTGCACCTGGAGCGATTACGGTCGATATCGTTCCCGCACCCAACAGCAGTGGAATTCGAATCACTCCCGCAGCAGGAACCGTTGCTGTTGCTGAGGTCAGCGGTTCCAATACGGCACGCGATCTTGGCATATTAAGTTCGGCGGTGGCATCGATAAGCGGTCAGGATGTCGATCCAAAATTGACGTTACTCACTCCACTTTCCGCATTCAATAACGGTACTGGTGCCACGACTGCCAATGGATTAACGATTACCAACGGTGCTCAAAGTAAGACGGTCGATATCTCGGCGGCTACTAACGTCGAAGAATTGTTCAACATTCTCGAAGCACAAAATCTTAATCTCGACCTGAGAATTAACGACGCCGGCGATGGTTTGGCCATTACCAGCAGACTTAGCGGTGCGAATTTATCGATCGGCGAAAACGGCGGTGCCGACGCTGCCAGTTTGGGAATTCGCACATTCACGGGGAAAACCCTTCTGGGAGATTTGAATTATGGCATGGGTGTCCCCGTCAAAAACCTTGATGTCAACGGCAATCTTCTTCCTGCCGTCATCGAAATCGATCGCCGCGACGGGACGACACTTTCCACCGTCGATCTCAAAGGATTGAACACCGTGCAGGATGTTCTGGACGCCATTACCGCGGTCGATGCCAATTTAACGGCAACCCTCAGTGCGACCGGGAATGGCATCAGCATCGTCGATCTTTCTGGGACAAACCCCTTAACGGTTCGAAGCGGACAGGTTGCCGATGCATTAGGAATTGCTGGAACCGATACTGGAGCCGTCAATACAGTTCCCGTAATCGGCAGCGATGTGAATCTCCAACGTTCCGAGGGAATGACGAGCCTCCTTCTTCAGTTGGAAACGGCGTTACGTAATGGCGACGACAACGCATTGGCAAAATTGGACGATCAAATTGATCTTGAAATCGAACGAGTGAACTTGGTGCGGGGTGAAATTGGCAGCCGACTGCAATTATTCGACCGCGTGGAAAATTCTCTTCTCGATGAAAACATCGTACTACAACAAAGTCTTTCCAAGGAGTTTGATGCCGACCTCACCGAAGTGGTCGCTCAGATTGCAGCAGTGAGTTCCACACTTCAGTCGTCGCTTCAGATCGCCTCTTCGACCTCTCAACTGACGCTCTTGAATTTTCTCTAAGA
>Ga0114931_10010201_pt1 | contig 11194 bp, 6 predicted proteins | sample 2SBtaG_FD_89579 | JGI IMG/M metagenome (GOLD analysis project Ga0114931, IMG submission 89579) | Deep subsurface microbial communities from Kolumbo volcano to uncover new lineages of life (NeLLi) - 2SBTROV14_V59a metaG | ecosystem: Environmental > Aquatic > Marine > Volcanic | place: Kolumbo...
CCCAGCGCTTCGGCGGCCTGGGCGCCGAGGGCACGGCAGGTGCCGTCGGCCAGCTTGCCGTTCGCGGCGCAGGCCTTGAGGGCGCTGTCCGTGCAGTAACTGCCGTCGGCCTGGGCCGAGGCGGCCTTGGCCTTGCCGGCGGTGCAGGTGGCCTGACAACCCGCAGCGGGAGCCGAGGCCTGCTTCACCGAGGCCTTGGAAGCACAGGCGGCGGAGCTACCGGGACACGCCGCGGCGAGGGTGGCACCGCCGACGAGAGCGACGGTGGCGAGACCGGCCACGAAAAATCGTAGGGAGCGGGACATGCTGGGTTTCCTCCATGGTTGAACGGGGCTCGGGCGTTCTCGGCTCCGAGACGGGAGTGCAGCAACAGCCGGGGGATTCGGCCTTGCAGCCAGTCTATGTCTAGTATACGGAGCTCCGGAGCGGAATTCCCACATAAAACTTGTCGGGTGACGATTTCCTCGTCATTTGGCCCGCACGGGCCGCGGACAGGTCCGGGAGGGCGGGTCGCATCAACCTAAGCGGCTCCGCCCCTTGAAGATACGGCGCGTGCGATGGTTCAGGATATCGAGACCCGAATATCAAAGTAAAAATGCCACCTTTCCCCCGTCCACGCGCAGGGCCACGCCGGTCACGTAGGAGGCCGGCTCTCCGCAGAGAAAGCAGATCGCGCTCGCGAGCTCCTCGACCCGACCGATCCGCCCCGCAGGCACGGTGGCGCTCATCGCCTCCATGGCTTCCGCCTCGGTGGTACCGGCCTCCCGCGCCCGGCGAGCCGCCAGGTCCTTCAGCCGCTCGGTGGCGATGTAGCCGGGGCAGACCAGGTTCACGGTGATTCCGAGGGGGGCCACCTCCCGGGCCAGTGCCTTGGAGAAGCCCGCCACCGCCGGGCGCACCGCCGAAGAGAGAAAGAGGTCGTCGTTGGGTTCGATGATCGTGGCCGAGGAGATATGCACGATCCGCCCCCAGCCGGCGTTCTTCATGGCGGGGAGAGCCGCCCGGGTGAGGTTCACCGCGCTCAGGAAGGAGAGCCGGGTGGCGGCCTCGAAGTCGGCGGCGGTGAGGGTGTCGAAGCCGCCGCCTGCGGGGCCGCCGGCGTTGGTGACGAGGATCTCGGGAGGTCCGAAGGCGTCCCCGGCGGAGGCGACGAACCGCTCCCCGGCATCGGGATCGGTGACGTCCAACGCGAGGCCGGTCGCCTCGCCCCCCGCCGCGCGAATGCGCTCGGCCGCCGCCTCGATGCGGCCAAGGTCCCGGGAGGCCAGAACCACCCGCGCCCCTTCCCGGGCCAGCATTGCCGCCGCGCCGTAACCGATGCCGGCGGAGGCGCCGGCCACCAACGCCACCTTGCCTTCGAGTCCAAGTTCCATGTCAGTGCTCCTCGATCGATTCCCGATCCCGAGTGGGCTCGCGCTTCCCTTCGCCCAGCCCAAGAAGATAGGGCAGCGATGCGAAATCGTTCCGTTGAATGAAGGCGTCGGCCGATCGCCGGCGACGTCCTTGGCCCGAAAGGCGACACCGAGACCGGCGGCCTGCAGCATGGGGACGTCGTTGGCCCCGTCGCCGACCGCCGCCACCTGGTCGAGGGGCACGCCTTCGGCCCGGGCCATCTCTTCCAGGCACCGCGCCTTTCCCGCCCCGTCGAGCACCTCGCCGAGGACCCGTCCGGTGAGCTTTCCCTCCGCGACCTCCAGGGTGTTGGCATAGGCGTGGTCGAGGTGGAGGCGCCGCTTGAGAACCTCGGTGAACGGTGTGAAGCCGCCGCTCACCACGGCCAGGCGGCATCCGCGAGCGCGCAGGGCGGCAAGCGTTTCCTCCGCGCCGGGGGTGACGGGAGGATCGCCGGCCATCCGGTCCAGGACCGTCTCGGGGAGACCCGCGAGGAGCGCCACCCGGCGGAGGAGCGATTCGCGGAAGTCCAGGCGCCCTTCCATGGCCTCGGAGGTGACCGCCGCCACCGCGGGCTCCACCCCCGCCTCGCGGGCCAGGCGGTCGATCACCTCGCCCTCCACCAGGGTGCCGTCCATGTCGAACACCACGAGCCGTTTCCCCCGGCGGTGGGCCGCCTCCGGGGCAAGCCCCGCGTCCAGGCCGAGGGCCTCGACCTCTCGCAGGAGGGCGTCTCGCAGAGCGACGGGGTCGGACGCCGCACCCGGGGCCACCAGGAACTCCCCGGCGCGGAAACCTCGGTCGGTGAGGCCGCGGATGCCGACGACGGCGGCATGATGGCGCTGCACGGTCTCGATCACGGCTGCAACCGGCCGGGAAGGCACGGTGACGGCGGCGACGGTGAGCACGAGACGGTCGGGCGACGGACGCCGAGGCTCCCGGCCCGCCGCGGGGCGGCGAAGTTCGGCGGTCAGCCCCAGGGAGACGGCCCGGGGGAACACGGCGGTGCGAAGCCGCTCGGCGAGAACGGGGTCGTCACCGAGCGCCAGCAGGAAAGAAAGGGTGAGCGTGTCGTCGCGGCGTTCTTCCCGCATGCCGACGATGTCGATTCCGGCGTCGGTCAAGGCTCCGGCCAGCTCGGCCGGGGCCTCCGAACGGTCGGGGCCGGAGGCGGTGAAGCGGAGCGGTTTCGGGACGGTCATGGCGGAAACCATGACAATCCGGGGCGGGGTTGGCAAGGGGGAGGAGGGATTTCGAGGCGGACCGCTTCCGCAGGTGCATGCCGGTGAGGGCGCGGGCTCCGTCGTGGGCCGGGTGGCCGTCGATTTCGAAGGGCGGGTGCCGCTTCGAACGAGAGGCCGGTTACACAGAGTTTCTTACAGTCCCCTCCGCCTACTTCTTGCCCCGGCCTTCGAGCGGCCGACTCCCCGGCGTTCTTCCTTTCTACCTCAGACCGTTCCTTCGAGTCAACTACACTACGGTCCGGGCCGAATCTCACCTGACCACAGTCCCGTTCCTTCGCGCTCTCACGAAACACCTTCCGTTTCGTCAGACCCGCACGTCTCCCCGACCGGAACCGTGAACAGACGGCAGAAGCGCTCCCCCAGGGCATGGACGGTGAATCGGTCGCTGACGGTCCGGAGGGCGCTTTCGCCGAGTCTCCTCCTGAGGCTCTCGGAGTCCACCAACCGCTGGACGGCGTCTCTCCATTGGTCCTTCGACGCCGCCAGGAGGCCGTTGATCCCGTCGTGGATGACGTCCCGGTTCATGCCGACCGGCGAGGCCACCACGGCCTTTCCGTGGGCCATCATTTGAATGGCCTTGAACGCGCACTTGCCGCGATTCCATGGTGAATCCACGAGCGGCATGATTCCCACGTCGAACTCTGATACATGCCTGCTCTCGGTATCCAAACTCCAGGGAATGTTCTTGATCCCGGCTTCCAACCCGGGAATCCCATAATGGCCGTCGCTTACGAGATGCAGCTCCAACCCGGGATTTCGGGCCATGAGGCCGGCCAGAACGTCCCGGATGGGGTCGAGGTTGTACAGGTTGTGCGCGCTTCCGATCCACCCGAGGACGAGACCGGGTCCGGGCCGGACCGAAGGATCGGGCGTGATCGTCCCGGAAACCGGAGTGGGCAGCACGGCCACGTGGGGGTTGTACCGGGCGGCGTATTCTTTCAGAACGCGGTTGCCGGCCACGACGAGGTCACAGTGCCGGAGAACGTAGGTCAAACGCCGTTCGACATCGGATCCCGAACCGGCCGTCCTGAGATGGATGGCATCATCGAAGTCGTAGATGATCCTCGCCTGCCGCTTCAACCATCGAACTTGAGGGACCGGCAAGGTGATCTTCTGGATGAAGACATGGTCCGATCGACACGCCTTCAGGGTTCCCACCGCCCTCGTCAGGCCCCGTTTCAGTCTGGAGGACGAGCCGCCGAGCACCAGATGAGGCCGGACGCCCTGCGCCGCGAGAATCGGCAGGTAATTGAGCACCCTCAAGCGCGTACTCGGAACCTTCGCATCTCCGACGCAGAAGAAGGTGACCCGCGGTGGAGCATGGCGCTCGGATCGTTTCATGAGTCCCTTCTTGACCGACTTTTTCCGGCTCATCAAGATGAATAGTCGCGAACCGGGGCGGTGGTCCACAAGAGGGAACGGGGCGACCACGCGCACGATGTGGTCGCCCCGATTCAATCTCCGTCCGCCTATTGCACGCGCACCAGCTTTCGCACCTCCCGCCGGGTCGGGGTCTCCAGCACATAGAAGTAGATGCCACCCACCGCCGGCCGCCCGGCGGCATTTCGGCCGTCCCATCTCGCTTCGTGGGATCCCGAACCCACCGCCGCCTCCACCACGGTTCGTACCAGGCGGCCGGAAAGATCGAAGACCCGCAAGGTCACGTCCGTCTCCTCGGGCAGATAGAAGGAGAACGTCGTTCCCGCCCGGAAGGGGTTGGGATAGTTCTGGAGCAGGACCGGCGCCGTGGCCCCGGTGAAGGAAGGATCGACCGCCAGGGGCGATCCGCTGAGCACGAAGAGCGAGTCCGAGACGTCGCTTCCGAGGTTCCCCGCCGCGTCCCAGCAATCCACGCGCACCAGACAGGAATCACTGGCCGTGCTCGGCGCCGCCCAGACCGCGCTCGTGTCCGGCGCGACCGTCGTCGCCACGTAGCTCCAATCCACGCCGCCGTTCAGAGAAACCCACACGCGGCAAGAGTCTATTCCCGAGCAGGAGTCGGCCGCCGACCAGTTGATCGTCACCGCGCTCTCCACCGGAATCACCTCGCCCCCGTTGGGCGCGACCACCGTGACCGCCGGCTGAACCGCGTCCGGCCCGATCGTAAAGTCCGAAGCGCTGGTCCCCACCCCCTGCAACGCCGCCGCATCCCGGGCTTTCACCTTGACGCGGACGTTCGATCCGGTGAGCCCCCCGGCATCCCAGGCGTAGGAGCCGGTGTTGGATAGCCCCGACGCGATCGGCTGCCAGGTGGCGCCGCTGTCGGCGGAGTACAAGAGGTCCACCACCGTCACCCCGACGTTGTCGGTGGCGGTCCAGGTCACCGGAATCGGATTGCAGTTGGAGAACGTCTCGCCTCCGACCGGACCGGTCAGGGTCGCGACCGGCGGTACTACGTCCCCGGCGATCTGCCAGGCGAGGATCCGCGCCATCAACGTGTCCTGGTCCGCCGCCAGGTTGGACTCGAAGTTGAACGCGAAGTAGAGGCTCTTGAAGGCGGCTTCGTAGCGAACCGCGCCCACCCAGGTGCTGTTGTAGAGGAAGACGCTGGTCGAGCCCCCGACCGGGTCGATCCGCGAGGGGAAATCCGAATTGTTGGCCCCGCCGGTCAGGTCCAGGGTCATGCCGTCGCCGATCGGATCCCCGGTCACTCCGGTGAGGGTGAGATCGTTCGTGTCGTCGGCCAGGTAGGTGGCGTGGAGATAATCGGTATAGAAGGCAAGGTCCGCCGCGTTCCCCTGGCTCGAGAGGTCGTAGCCGATGTCCTGCCCGCTGAGGAACAGGGACCCGCCGCCGTCGAGGTAGGTCGTCAGAACCGCCTGCTCCGCCGGCGAGACCGTGTTCTCGAACGCCTGGCCGGTGTACCACACCACCGCCAGCGCCCCCTGGAGCTGCCCCAGGGTCGGTGTCCCCGAAACCGAGACGTCGTGCAGCACGTAGGCGAACCCGGCGTTGGCGACCGCGTTCGTATAGTAGCTGGAGTTCGCCGCGGCTCCGTCGTCCTCCACGATCAGCACGTAGTTTCCGGCCGAGAGCGAGAACGTGGCGCTGGAGCTGTACGCGTCGCCGGTGATGTCGAGCTGGAAGTCCACCGAGCTTCCCGGGGCCAGGGCGGTGGTCGCCTCGATCTCGAAGGTCCCGCCGCCGCACACCTCGGGACCGAAGGCCACGGTTCCGTAGTAGACGCTGTCCCGAAGGACGGTGACGCCGGGGGTGAGGCTCGTCAACACCGCGCGGACGCTCGTGCGGGGATCGGCGAAGTCGTTCCCCAGGCAGATCCGGAGATCGCTCCGCTCGAAGCTGTCCAGGGTGCCGTTATTGTTGCCGCATGGCAGATCGTCGACGGCGACGTTGGTGATCCCGAGAAGGCACGGACTCACCGCCAGGTCGAACCCCCGCGGAGACGTCACGCCGTCGATGGCGGTCACGGCAAGACCGGTCGCCGCTCCCGCGTAGTCCTTGGCGTCGGGGTTGGTCAGGTCGGTGAAGGCGGTGTTCCCGGAAGATCCCGGAAAGAGGTCCCCGGCATCGCCCCGGTTGACCGCGGCATCCATCTGAGCCAGGCCGTCGGCTTCCTCGAGATCCACCTGCTTGTGGGTCTCGTCCCCATTGCCCGCCTGGTCGTTGTCGATGTGCCAGACCGCCAGGCCCGAGGTGGGCAACCAGGCGTCGAAGCCGGTCTGGGTGCGATTTTCGATCAGGAAGTACTCGGTGTCGGTGAGGCCGTGGGGATACACCTTGAGCACCTCGCCGGTGGTCTCCACGTCGTTCAGGCCAAGGCCGGTCGCGCTCGCGCAGACGACCTGGGGGGTAACCCAACCGAGCTGTTCCTTGCTCCAGGCGCACATGTGGGAAGGCGTCTGCGGATGGCTCCCGTCGCCGCCCCAGGAACCGGAGGCCATGAGGCCCCAATGGCCGATCCCCTCGGAGGTCCCGTTGTTGCTGTTGGTGTCGTAGAGGTCCGGAAGCCCGAAGGCGTGGCCGAACTCGTGGGTGTAAACCCCGATCTCGATCAGGCTGGTGCCGTCGCAGCTCAAGAGCGGCTGGATCGTGTAGTCGCTCACCTTGATGAATCCGCCCCCCGCGGCCGGGTCGTTGGTGACGTAGGGCGACCCCCACCATCCCTCGTAGACCCAGCGGTGCGACCAGAGGTTGGCGTTGCCGCACTCGCCGCCGCTCTCGGGCTGGACGAAGGCGATGAAGTCCACGAAGCCGTCGTCGTCCCCGGAGTTGGGGAGGCCGTCGGGTCCGTCGTTGTCGAACTGGCCGAAATCGACGCCGCCGTCGGTTCCGTCGAGAAGCTCCTTCAGGTACTCGCCGGTCTTCGCGGTGCCGCAGAGTCCGTTGCATCCGGATTCGTAGTAGGTGTCCGGTTGGGAGACGGTGAAGAGCGAATCCCCGGCCCCGATGACCTGGCCGTGGAGGGTCAGGTTGCCCCGAGAGATCTCGGTGTAGTAGTCGGTGATGGTGCCGGTGGGGTTGGGTCCGTCGAAGAGCCTCGCCTGGAGATCCGGGACGGAATAGGGATCGAAGGGCGTATTGGAAAACCGGCCCGCGATGACGGGAACGGTCTTGGTCCCGGCCACCACGGTGGCGATCCCCGCCCCGTTGACCGGAAGCAACCCCAATTGCTGTAGCCGCCGGGCCTCTCGGGCCCGACGCGCGACGCCCTTCCAGGCCCGCTTGAAGTGGAAGGCGGTCCGGTCCTCACGGACCCGCTGGCGATAGGCCTCGGGAAGCTGGACTCCCGGGGCCGGAGGGGCGATCTGCGCCCGGGCGGTCGGGATGGGGACGAAGAACAGAAGAAGGAGAAGGAAACTGCCGAGCCCGCGGGTTGTCCGTCGGTGTTGCAAGGGCTTCAAGACGCACCTCCGGCGACGGCCGACGCAGGAATCTCCCCCACTCGGGTCGCTCGTGAGAATCGATCAAATTGCGGTTCCGGGTTACAACCAGCCGAGACGCCGGTGGATGCGCGTGGAAGAACCCCATCAGTATAGCGTATTCGACCCACGGGCATGGACTCCTCTACCCACCGGTCCGCCGGGGCCTTTGCCCCGAAGGTGGTGGTTTTGGCCGACCGGGACAGGATTCCCGGTGGCTTAACTTGTTGTCCTTCAAAAAGCTGCGCTCTCTGTGGGCCTCTTCATTGCAAGCGGGGGGCCAATTCTAGGGACTGCGGAATGGACCCGAGGCGCGGGAGGGAGGGCAAGAGGGAAGCAAAAAAAGGGGGAGGGTCGGCCCGATGGGAGCCAACCCTCCGATCCTCAGGACGCCCGCAGGAGGTCCTCAACCCGGCCGTCATTCGCCGTCACCGTCTCAACCCAACCGGGATCGGTCGGGCGCCTGAAGCTGGCCATCGACCGACGGCTCGAGAACTTGGGGGGCCTTTAAGTCGCCGGAGCCGCCGGCCGATGTTCAATTCCGCTGTCAAGAAGTGATACCCCGAAAGGCGCGTGAGATTCCAGAAAAGTGACCCCTAGAGAAGCGGAAGCGGCGCCGTTCCGATGTCGGGAATCACGATGTCCGGCACCGGGCGCGGTGTCCCGATCGCGGCCCGCTCGTGAACGCGGTAGGCGCTGCGCAGCGGCCCCCCCACCTGGACGAGGCACAGACCGACCAGGACCAGGCTCACGGTCAACCCCAAGAGACCCGACTCCCAGGAGCCGTTCCAGGCCGTCCACGCCGACCGAAAGCCGATGACGGCAATGCTCAGAAGGAAGCTCGTCGCCATGGGGCCGCTCTCGTAGACACGGGGCCCTCCCGCCAAGGGAACGAGCACCGCAACCACCGCCGCCAAAGCGGGGAGGAGAGCGACCAGGGCCGTCACCCGCCCCAACACCCGGCCGCACTCGCGGGAGGCGGCCCACTCCAACGCCAGGGCCGTGCCCACCGCCAGAAACGGCCAGAGGGGAAGCAGGCCGTCGATCCGCCCCGGCACCGCGAGCGACACCGCCAGGAACAGCCCCAGGATTCCCGCCCCGAGCCAGCGCAGATGGATCTCGATCGGCTCGGCTCCGCCGCGCACGGCCCGGATCCACCAGTAGAAAAACGCGCTCCCGGGAAGGAATCCCGCAACCAGCACCGGAAGATCGAGCCAGAACGGTCCGCGAGGACCGAGTCCCCCCACCGTGCCGAGCGCCGCCCTCCCCAGGAGCGGCACCGCCTCGGGATGGCCTCGAAGGACCAGGACGAACCAGGGCAGCACCAGCGCCAAGAAGAGAGGGATCCCGGCGAGGGGCCGCATCCAACGCCCGGCGTGGCGTCGGTCTCCGGCCGCCCCCAGAAAAGCACCGAGAAGCACCAGGGGAACCAGGACTCCGGCCGTGCCCCGGAGCAGGAACCCCACCGCGAGGCCCGCCCAGCCGAGCAGGGGAAGGAACCGGCGCTCGGTCTCCGCCTTCGCCTCGAGAAACGCGGTCACCGTCCCCAGGGACGCCGCGGTCAGGAGAAGATCCGCCCCGGCGGTGCGCGCGCCCCGGAAAAAAAGGAGGTTCCCCAGGAGAAGCACCACCGACCAGAGCCCAACGCCGGTGCCACCGAGAAGGAGCCCGAGACGGTAGACCAAGACCAGCACCGCGAGCGCGGCGAGCGCCGAGGGGAGGCGCGCCCCGAGCTCCTCTCGGTTGCCGGTGAGACGCATGGATGCGGCCACGATCCAGGAGGAGAGCGGAGGTTCCTCGAGCGCCGCCTCGCCGTTCAGACGGGGGATCAGGACCTCCCCGGTCTCGACCATCCCCCGGGCGATCGAGGCCGTGCGGCTTTCCCGACCGTCCCCCCGGAACCCCGGAACCCCCGGGCGGAACCCGTAGGCGAGAGCGCCCAGAAACAGCAAGGCGATCAGGAGCGACCGGTACACGCCTCAGACGGTCTCGGCCCGGCGTTCGGCCAGGCGCTTACGGCGGATCAGCATCAGGTTCCGGATGTAGACCAGCAGCCCCACGCTTTGTCCGGCGATGAAGACCGGATCCCGTCGATAGATGGAGTAGACGAGAATGATGGTCCCTCCCAGAAGGCTCAGGAACCAGAACGTCACCGGCATCACGCTTTCGCCGCGACGCTCGGAGGCCACCCACTGCACCAGGAACCGCGAGAAGAAACAGGCCTGACCGAGAAAGCCGACGATGATCCACGGGTTCATCGCTCATCCTCCGGGATCGAGGCGTCGCTCCGCTCCTTCGGAAGGTCGGGGGAGGTCGCGGTCCAGCTCACCCGGGGCCGAACCGCCCGCCGCTTCAGCCACCAGACCCCGCTCATGTCCAGAATGCCACGGCCCAGGCGGTTTCGGACCCCGTACTTGGAATCCCCGGCCCGGCGGGGGCGATGGTTGACCGCGAGTTGGGTCACGGTGCCCCCCTGCATCTGGAGCAAGGCGGGAAGGAAGCGATGCATGCCGTTGAAGACCGGCATCGTCTTGGCGAGGTCGGCCCGGAAGAGTTTCAAGGAACAGCCGGTGTCCCGGATGCCGTCCCGGAGGACCAGGGCGCGGATCCCGTTCGCCACCCGACTGCTGATGCGGCGAAGCCAGGCGTCGTTCCTTCGGCGACGGTAGCCCGCCACCATGTCGAAGCGGGGAATCCACTCGAGGAGCCGGGAAATGTCCGCGGGATCGTTTTGGAGATCGGCGTCGAGGGTGACGATGTACTCCCCCCGGGCGGCCCGGAACCCGACCCCGAAGGCGGCACTCTGCCCGTGGTTGCCGTCGAGATGGAGCACGCGCAGGCAGGGCGCCTCGCCGACCAGGCGGTCCATCACCTCCCGGGAACCGTCGGTGCTCCCGTCGTCGACGAGAAGCACCTCGTAGGCGGCGTCGATCCGGGAGAGCTCGGCGGTGAGCTCCTCGACCAGCGGCTCCACGTTCTCTCTCTCGTTGTAGACGGGTATGACCACGCTCAACCGTGGCCTGCTCTCGGCTCCCGAAGTCATGAGGTCCCCCGTTTCCCGGAATCGCGCCCGGGTAAAGCAAGGCCGACCGGAAACCGTTCCGATCGGCCTGCCGTTTCTATCACTTTTCCCGGTTCAGGACTAGTTCCCTCGCCCCCTCTTGGTGCTCCTGCTCCGCGAGCCGTGATGAGGAGGCCGCGAGGCCGGGGCTCGGGAAGGCCGTGGCGAGCGCATCGACGGCGCCGGGCGCGGGGCGGGACGCGACCGCGAGGGCAGCTTCACCTCCCGGCGGGCGGGCGGCTTGGGCCGGGAAGGGCGGTTCACCGTCGCCTTGGAGGGCTTCTCCGGCTTGACCCGGTGAATCCGTGTTCTCGGCTTGTGAGGCCGGTTCCCGTGGCTCCGGGAACTCGACCGCGACGGCTTGGAAATCCGGACCCGCGGGGAGGGATCGCGAGGCCGGTGGACACGGCTCCGGTTCAGGTCGGGCTTGTGAACCCGGGAGGTCCGTCCCACGGCCGGGCGCGGATTCCGCGGCGTCCGGTAGCGCGGGGTCTTGTAGATCTCCGCCCGGTCCCGCCGATCTCCCCGGTTCTTGACCGTGCGGTGGCCGGGGGCAGGAACGCCCCGGGAACCGATCGTCCGACCGGTTTTGTAGTGGCGCACCACGGCATAGTCCC
>Ga0114931_10010202_pt1 | contig 11194 bp, 11 predicted proteins | sample 2SBtaG_FD_89579 | JGI IMG/M metagenome (GOLD analysis project Ga0114931, IMG submission 89579) | Deep subsurface microbial communities from Kolumbo volcano to uncover new lineages of life (NeLLi) - 2SBTROV14_V59a metaG | ecosystem: Environmental > Aquatic > Marine > Volcanic | place: Kolumbo...
ATCGGGCATTTCCTCATTTGAGGCCTCCAAACCGCTGGATCCCCTCAAGCTCAGCGACGCGGAGTTCGCCAAGGCCCAGAAAATCTATTTTCAGCGCTGCGCGGGTTGCCACGGTGTGCTGCGCAAGGGTGCCACGGGCAAACCACTGACCCCGGATATCACCCGCAAACTGGGTACCAAGTTCCTGGTCAATTTCATCAATTTCGGTTCTCCGGCCGGCATGCCGAACTGGGGCACCTCCGGGCAACTGAGCCCGGGTGACATTACCCTGATGGCCAAGTACATCCAGAACGAACCGCCGGTGCCGCCGGAATGGGGCATGAAAGAGATGCTGGGAACCTGGAATGTGGTGATTCCGCCGGAAAATCGCCCGACCAGCAAGCAGAACAAGTACGACCTCCAGAACCTGTTTTCCGTAACCCTGCGCGATGCCGGGCAGGTGGCGCTGATAGACGGGGACAGCAAAAAGATCATCAACATCATCAAGACCGGTTATGCGGTGCACATATCGAGACTGTCTTCCTCCGGGCGGTTTCTGTATGTGATTGGCCGGGACGCCAAGGTCAATATGATCGATCTGTGGATGCAAAAGCCCGACACCGTGGCCGAGATCAAGGTGGGCCTGGAAGCCCGGTCCGTGGAAACCTCGAAGTTCAAGGGCTACGAGGACAAGTTTGTCATCGCCGGTGACTACTGGCCGCCCCAGTATGTGATGATGGATGGCGCGACCCTGAAACCTCTGAAAATCGTCTCTACCCGGGGCGATACCGTGGGCACCCAGGAATACCATCCGGAGCCGCGGGTGGCGGCCATCGTGGCTTCCCACCAGCACCCGGAGTTCATCGTCAACGTCAAGGAAACCGGCAAGGTACTGCTGGTGGATTACAGCGACATGAATAACCTGAGAACCACCATGATCGATGCCGCCCTGTTCCTGCATGACGGTGGCTGGGAACACACCCACCGCTACTTCATGTCAGCCGCGAACAAATCCAACAAGATTGCGGTAGTCGATTCTAAAACCCGCAAGCTGGTGAAACTGGTGAACGTGGGCAAGATCCCGCATCCGGGCCGCGGTGCGAACTTCGTTGATCCCCAGTATGGACATGTGTGGGCCACCAGCGGTTTGGGCGATGACACCATCTCGGTCATCAATACCGATCCAAAGAGCCCCAAGGCCTGGCAGGTGGTACGCACACTGCACGGCCAGGGTGGTGGTTCTTTGTTTATCAAAACCAACCCGAAATCGACCCACCTGTATGTGGATTCTCCTTTGAATCCGGAGCCGAAGATTTCCCAGTCGGTAGCGGTGTTCGATCTCAAGAATCTGGACAAAGGCTATACGCGTTTGCCGATTGCCGAGTGGGCCGATGTCGGTGAGGGCGTGAAGCGGGTCGTGCAGCCGGAGTTCAACAAAAACGGTGACGAAGTCTGGTTCTCGGTTTGGAACGGCAAGGCGGAAACCTCAGCGATTGTGGTGGTCGATGACAAGACCCTGAAGCTGAAAAAAGTCATTAAAGACAAACGCCTGGTGACACCGACCGGCAAGTTCAACGTCTATAACACCCAGCACGATATTTACTGAACCCGCTGGAAACAGTTCGCTCCATTCGGGGCCCGCACCGCGGGCCCTTTTTTTATTCGAGCATACCAGCCTGGCCCCGCCAGTAGCCGTCACAGGTGCCACCGGGCATGGTCCCTGTCAGCTCCGCGGCTACAGTACAGGCGTCCATGCTCCCACGTCGCCAGGCATCGAAGTGGCGGATGATCGTCTGCATATGCGTGCGTTGCGCACTGATGCGCAGGATATCGATCGCCGCGCCGGGTTCCCGGTTCAGGAGGTTGAAGGTTCTTGCCGATTGAGTCTGAATGCCGTTCAACACCAGGAAGTCCTGGCCGTCCCGGGTGCTGAGCATCAGGCCAGCAGGATCTTCCAGACAACACTGCCGGCAGTTGTCCTTGGGTAGCTGGCGGGCCCGGGCGGTGAAACAGCGCGCGGACCAAGCCAGGGGCAGACGCCCGAAGGCAAACACTTCGCTTTGCACCCGGGCCGGTTTTTCGGCGCAGATATCCTGGAAAGCCTGTTGCGACAATTCCACCGGCATCACCCAACGGAACATGCCGCCGGCCGCCAGCAGCTGCAAAGTGTGGTGGTTATAAATGTTCAGGCTGGCCCCGGCAACGAAACCGGTGGCGTGCTGCTCGAGCATCTGCACGGCCGCCATGTCATTGGCCTCGACGGCAAACTCACCGTTCTCGCACAGCCGGCGCAATATCCCGATTTCAGAACCCGCCTCTATCAGTGCCAGGCTGCTGAGCACGACTTCCTTGCCCGCCGCCTGCAGCTCGCGCCCCAGGGCCAGCCAGTCGGCGGGTTTCAGGGATCGGCGTTTGGCGCACACGGTCTCACCCAGGTAAATGATATCCACCGGGGTGTCCGCCAGATCCGCATAGAAGTCGAGCAGAGTCTGGCGCGGCCAGTAGTAAAGTACCGGTCCCAGGGACAGCTTGGTGGCTGGTGTAGCGCTCACAGCCAGGGCCGGTGGTAGGCGCCATAAGTGGTCTGGGCGCCCTCGGAGAGACTTTTGAGTACATCCATCCATTCCTCCCTGGCCTTGAAGCCGTGGGGGTCCCGGGCCAGTGCATCCAGTGCTGCACGCCAGATCCGGGTGACCCTACGCACATAGGCGGGGCTGCGCTGGCGGCCTTCGATCTTGACCGCGGCCACTCCCATGGCAGCGAGTTCCGGCAGTAATTCCAGGGTGTTGAGGCTGACCGGTTCTTCAATGGCATAGCCGATCTCGCCGCGCACCTTGAAGCGGCCCTTGCACAGGGTCGGATAGCCGGCGTTCTCGCCATCCCCGTAGCGATCGATGAGCACCCCATTGAGCCGGCTTTCCAGGGCCCCTGGGGTTTGTTTCCAGCGCACGAAAACCGCCGGTGAGCAGGCGCCGAAGCTGTTGGGGGATTGTCCGGTCACATAGGAGGACAGCAGGCAACGGCCTTCGACCATCACGCACAGGCTGCCATAACCGAATACTTCGATGGCCACCGGACTGTCCTGGATGACTCGCCGGATCTGGGTCATGGACAACACCCGGGGTAATACTGCCCGGCGTATCCCGAAATGTTCGTAGTAAAATCGGATGGCCTCGGCGCTGGTGGCCGAGGCCTGTACGGATAAATGCAGGCGCAAATGCGGCCATTGCCGGCTGGCATAATCCAGGACTCCAATATCAGCGCCGATCAGGGCATCGACTCCGAGCTCGGCACCTTGATCGACGGCACCCTGCCAGCGCGGCCAGGTTGCCGGTTGCGGATAGGTGTTGAGGGCCAGAAACACCTGACAGCCCCGGGCGTGGGCGTACTCGATCCCCTGCCGGGCCCGTTCCCGGTTGAAATTCAAACCAGCGAAATGACGGGCATTGGTATCGTCACGAAAGCCGATATACACCGCATTGGCACCGCCATCGACCGCGGCTTTCAAGGAGGGCAGGTTGCCGGCGGGACAGACCAGATCCAGCTTCATGTTGATGCCGTGTTGCGGGGCCGTCGGCAAAATTCAATGGCCCCCGCCAGGCTGCCCAGGACCGTTTCCAGGAGATGCTGCATCGGCTGATCAGACAGATCCTGACCATCGAGGAAATTTTTCACTTCCAGGCCAAGCTCGGTATCTCCTTCGGTCTGCAGGCGGCGCTGGAAAAACAGCGTGTCGGCATCTTCCCGGCGGCTGGCCAGCTGCAGATATTCATAACTGCCGCCACGGATGCACAAGTCCGCCGCGCCAGTGGACCGTTCCAGCAGCAGGCGCCGCCCGTCAAAACCAATGTCGAAGCTGAAGGACAGGTTGGTGATGCAGATCCGCAGCCGCCGTGCGATCAGGAACTCCAGTTCACCAGAATTCATGGCCCCGGCCAGAGCCCGGTTGAGGAACTGTTCCAGGCCGATCAGAGCGGGAACGCTCAGCAAAGCGGGAGGGGGCGGTAACCTGAAAGAGCGTGAACCGGATATCATCTATGGACCCTGGCCATCACAAAGCTGAAATTATTACCGCTCCGGCTGCTGGCAAATTGATGCTCGTCAGTTTTGCGCGGTATGGGGTACTTTCCCAGGAAAAAGCCCGGTTGCCGATCCAAATCAAAGAGCGCCGTGCCCGCCCTGGGTACACTCCCGGTATGTTGACCATCCACCATCAGGATCTCGAGCTTCTGGATATGCTGCAGAAGGAGTTTCCGCTTGCTGCCAGGCCCTTCACGGCGATAGCCGCACGCCTGGGGCGCAGCGAGGCGGCTGTCGTGGCGCGCCTCACAGCGCTCCAGGAGGCCGGTGTCATCAGTCGCCTGGGCGGGGTGTTCAATCATGCCAAAGCCGGCGCCAGCACCCTGGTGGCGATGGCGGTGCCGGAAGCGGAGATCGACGAGGCGGCAGCGTTGATCAGCGCCTTGCCCCAGGTCAATCACAATTACCTGCGCGAGGATCACTACAACCTGTGGTTTGTGCTGACTGCTCCGCAGCGTGCGGAGATCGATGCGATACTCGCGGATCTCAGGTCCTCGCCGGGCTACCCGCTGCTGGACCTGCCCATGGAAAAGGGCTATCACATCGACCTGGGCTTCAGCCTGTGTTGACGGATCTCCAGCAGCAGCGATTGCGCCAGGCGCTGCAACGGGGTCTGCCGATCTGCGAGCGGCCCTACGCGGCGCTGGCGGCCGAGTTGGGTATCGCTGAAGCGGCCGTGCTGGAGGCGATTTCCGGATGGTGCCGCCAGGGGCTCATCAAACGCTTCGGGGTCGTGGTGCGCCATCAGGAACTGGGCTACCGGGCCAATGCCATGGTGGTCTGGGATGTCCCCGATGAGGTGGTGGATGACCTGGGGGAACGGCTTGGCCGGATCCCGCAAGTGAGCCTGAGTTACCGCCGGCCCCGGCGCCTGCCGGACTGGCCGTTCAATCTGTTCTGTATGATCCATGGCAAGGATCGCCAGCAGGTACTGGCAATCCTCGCCGGCATCATCAAACAACAACAGCTGGATCAGTACCCCCACCGGGTCCTGTTCAGCACCCGGCGGTTCAAGCAACAGGGGGCTGACTATGTCGGCACAACCCAGGCCGCGGCAACAGCGCGCTGAGTTGAGCGAATTCGAGGCCCGCCTGATCAATGCATTGCAGGCGGATTTTCCGATCGCCGCCAGGCCCTTCGAGGTGCTGGCGCAGCGCTTCGCCCGGCCCGCCCCGGAAATTATCACGGCCGTCCAGAATCTGCTGGAGCGTGGTGTCATCACCCGCTTCGGGCCGCTGTTCAACATAGAAAAAATTGGTGGCGTGTTTTCCCTGTGTGCACTCAAGGTCCCCGCGCAACGGTTCACCCAGGTGGCGGAAATCGTCAATGGTTTTCCCCAGGTGGCGCACAACTATGAGCGTGATCACGAATGGAATATGTGGTTCGTGCTGGCCACGGAGACCGCGCAGGAGCTGCAACAGGTGTTCACTGAGATTTTGCTGGCGACGGACTGCCCTGGCATGAACCTGCCCAAGCTACGGGAATTTCATGTTGGACTGGAACTGCGGGCGGAGCCGGGTGATGCACAGGGATGATCACCGGTCGCGGCGCGCGGTGCTGGAGCAGCTCCAGGGTGGCCTGCCCGTTTGTGAGCAGCCCTATGCCGAGGCCGCGCGGCAGCTCGCGCTGAGTGAAGTGCAGCTGCTGGCGTTGCTGGAAGCCATGCTGGACGATGGCACCATTCGCCGCATCGGGCTGGTGCCCAATCATTATGCCCTGGGCTACAGTCACAATATCATGAGTGTCTGGGATATCGAGGATGGTCTGATCGAGCCCCTGGGGCGGGCAGTGGCTGAGTTGCCGTTCGTCAGCCATTGCTATCAGCGCCCGCGCTGCCGGCCCGACTGGCCTTATAATCTGTTCGCCATGGTCCATGCCAAGAGCGAGGCCGAAGGCCGGACGATGCTGGAACGCATCGAACAACGGTTGGGAGCTGCCTGCCGGGGCGGCTGCCAGCTGAACAGCAAACGGATATTGAAAAAAACCGGTTTGCGTATTCACCGGGAGGATCGCTGATTATGTTTCGTCTCACTCAATTCATGCAGGCACTGGCCGCCCCCGAGGCGGCGCCGGCGCCACGTAAACCCAAGGGGCCGGTGGTGATTTGGAATCTCATTCGGCGCTGCAACCTGTGCTGCAAGCATTGTTATTCGATCAGTGCCGACACGGATTTTCCCGGTGAGTTGAGCACCGCACAGGTCTTCTCGGTGATGGAGGATCTGAAACAATTTCAGGTGCCGGCACTGATCCTGTCCGGGGGCGAGCCGCTGTTGCGCCCGGATATCCACCGCATCGCCCGGCAGGCCAGGGACCTGGGTTTTTATGTGGGCCTGTCCACCAATGGCACCCTGATCGACGCCGGGTCGATCGATGCCGTCGAGGCCTCACGCTTTGACTATGTCGGCATCAGCATCGATGGAATCGGCGCGACCCATGATGCCTTCCGGCGCCTGGATGGGGCCTTCGCCAAATCCATGGCCGCGGTGCGCCTGTGCCGGGAACGGGATCTCAAAGTAGGCCTGCGCTTTACCCTGACCCAGGACAACGCCGAAGAGCTGCCGGACCTGTTGGATCTGATGGATGAACATCAGGTGGATAAATTTTATCTTTCCCATCTCAACTATGCCGGCCGCGGCAACCGCAATCGCGGCGATGACGTAGTGCACGGCATGACCCGCCAGGCCATGGACCTGCTGTTCGATCGCTGCTGGAAGGAGATACAGTCCGGGGTGAGCCGCGAATACGTTACTGGCAACAACGATGCCGATGGGGTGTACCTGCTGTTGTGGGTGCGCGAACACCTGCCGCACCTGGAGGAATTCGCCCGCGGCAGACTCGAAGCCTGGGGCGGCAATTCTTCCGGGGTCAATGTTGCCAACATCGACAATCTCGGCAATGTGCACCCGGATACCTTCTGGTGGGAGTACCATCTTGGCAATGTCAAAACCCGGCCTTTTTCAGAAATCTGGGCAGATCGCAGCGACCCCTTGATGGCCGGTCTCAACCAGCACCCGCGCCCGCTCAAAGGCCGCTGCGGGGAGTGTGGCTACCGGGCCATTTGCGGGGGCAATACCCGGGTGCGGGCTTATCAGTTGAGCGGCGATCCCTGGGCGGAAGATCCGGCCTGTTACCTGCGCGATGAGGAGATCGGTGTCGAAGCGTCCAGCGCACGATTGCAGGTGGTGCCGTTCAACCGCGGCCGGGACCGGGAAATCAAACAGCACGGTATCCAATGATCCTCAAGCTGCCGGGGTGCGCAGCAGCGTTGCTGACGGTCTGTGTGATCCTGCCACTGACGGCGGCTGCCGGGCCCGGAACGCCGGCCGCTGATCTGTACCGGGCCCATTGCGCAAGCTGCCATAATGCGAATCGTCTCGGCGCCATGGGGCCAGCGTTGTTGCCACAGAACCTGCATCGGCTGCGCAAGTCCAGTGCGGCCGTGGTGATCAAGTTCGGGCGCCCGTCCACCCAGATGCCGGGATTCGCGGACCGGCTCAGCGACCGGGACATCGCCGCTCTGGTTGAATATATTTACAGCCCGCCCGCGCGCACTCCGGTTTGGGGCCTGCGGGAAATCCGGGCCTCACATATCCAACAGGTGGCACCGGGCAGCCTCGGCGACAAGCCGGTGTTCAGCGCGGATCCTCAGAATCTGTTTATCGTGGTGGAGCTGGGAGATCATCATGCCACGGTGCTGGACGGGGATCGTTTTGAACCTATTGCCCGCTTCGCCACCCGCTTTGCGGTCCATGGCGGGCCGAAATTTTCCCGCGACGGGCGCTATGTTTACTTCGCATCCCGGGACGGCTGGATCTCAAAATATGATATTTATAATCTGCAGACCGTGGCCGAAGTCCGGGCCGGAATCAATACCCGCAATGCCGCGGTGTCATTCAATGATCGCTACGTGGCAGTGGGTAATTATCTGCCCCATAACCTGGTGATCCTGGATGCCGAAACCCTGGAGCCGGTGAAGGTGATCCCGACCGCCGATGACAAGGGCCACAGCTCCCGGGTCAGCGCAGTGTATACCGCGCCACCGAGAGACAGTTTTATCGTTGCCCTCAAGGACATTCCCGAGATCTGGGAAATTAAATATGATGCGGCTTCAGCCCGGGCCGGCTTCATCCCCCGGCGCATCAAACTCGCCGACTATCTGGATGATTTTTTCTTCGACCCGGACTACCGGCAGGTCATCGGCGCATCCCGGCCGGTGGTGGCAAAGGGTCAGCGACCCCGGGTCCAGGGCGGGCAGGTGGTGGATCTCGACAGCGGCCGGCAGATCGCGAAACTCGATCTGCCGGGCCTGCCGCATCTCGGTTCCGGTATCACCTGGATCCATCAGGGCCGGCGGGTGCTCGCGACCCCCAATCTCAGCACTGGTGTAGTCAGCATCATCGACATGCAGACCTGGAAGACCATCAAGCGTATCAAGACTCTGGGGCCGGGCTTTTTCATGCGCAGCCATCACCGCAGCCGCTACGCCTTCGTGGACGTGTTCTTTGGCCCCAACCGGGACAAGGTCCATGTCATCGACAAACAGAGCCTGAAGATCGTCAAAACCCTGGATCCCGCCCCGGGCAAGACTTCGGGCCATGTGGAATTCACCAAAGACGGCCGTTATGCGTTATTGAGCATCTGGGACAACGACGGAGCGCTGGTGGTTTACGACACCGCGACTCTGAAAGAAGTCAAGCGCCTGCCCATGCGCAAGCCCTCGGGCAAATACAACGTCTACAACAAGACCCACTACGAGGCCGGCACCAGCCACTGAAGCTCAGGCGACCCGTTCATTGAGTTTGGCGGGTGCTTCCGGCAACTCGGCCGGGTTCGCCTGACCGCACAGCCTGGCCTGCAGGCGCACCACTTCGCCGATGATGATGAGGGCGGGTGAGGTCATTCCAGCCGCGCTGGCCTGTTCGGCAATCGTCTGCAACTGACCGGTGAGATGGCTTTGTTCCTGGCGGGTGGCGTGGCGCACGATGGCGACCGGGGTGTGCGCGGGCAGGCCATGCTCAATGAGCTGGCGGGCAATGCTGGCCAGGTTGCTCATGCCCATGTATACCACCAGGGTATGGCGCCCATGGCTGACGCTGTGCCAGTCGATATCGATGTCGCCGTTTTTCAGATGCCCGGTGGTGAAGGTCACCGACTGGGCGTAATCGCGATGGGTCAGGGGGATCCCGCAATAGGTCGAGGCACCGGCCGCGGAGGTGATGCCGGGCACCACCTGAAAATCGATACCCGCCGCCACCAGTGCTTCGGCTTCCTCGCCGCCGCGGCCGAAAATGAATGGGTCGCCACCCTTGAGTCGCAATACTTTTTGACCCTGGGTGGCCAGTTCAACCAGCAGCTGATTGATCTGATTCTGGGGAACACAATGATGGCTGGCTTCCTTGCCGACGTAGATACGCCGGGCATCGCGGCGCGCCAGATCCAGCACCTCGGGGCTGACCAGGCGGTCGTGAATGACCACATCGGCGCGCTGCATGAGGCGCAAGGCCCTGAAGGTCAGCAATTCCGGATCCCCGGGGCCGGCGCCGACCAGAAACACCTCGCCCCGATCCACGGGGGCCTGGACCCGGGACTCCAGCAGTTGCTGAAGATCCCGTTCGGCGGCCTCCTGCCGGCCCGCCAGGACCTGCTCGCCGATGTGGCCCTCGAAAACCCGTTCCCAAAAATTCTTCCGGGCCATGCTGGAGGGTAACAGGGACTTGACGCGATTCCGGTAGCGGCTGGCCAGTTGTGCAAGCCGGCCGTACTGAAAGGGGATCAGGGATTCGATTCTGGCCCGCAACAGCCGCGCCAGTACCGGCGCGGCGCCGGCGGTGCCAATGGCGATGGTAATCGGGGAACGATCGATGATGGCCGGCGAGATGAAGCTGCTCAGTTGTGGATCGTCGACCACGTTGACCAGGATCCGCCGGGCTTTGGCCGCCTGGGAGATGCGCCGGTTCAGCACCCGGTCATTGGTCGCCGCGATCACCAGTTCGACCGACTCCATGTATTGATCGGCGTAGTCCGACTCGATCCGCTCAAGGTGCGGATTGCCGGGTGAGGGATTAAAGCCCGCGTGAAAGCTGCGGCTGACCACCCGTACCCGGGCACCAGCCTGCAGCAGGCGCTCGGTTTTCCTCAGCGCGACCTCGCCACCACCGACCACCAGGCAGGTCTTGTCGCGCAGTTGCACAAATATCGGTAGATAGTCCATCTAATCCTCAATCCGGACATACAGATTCCGGGCCATTAGACACCAGTGCAAGCACAGCCGTATTGATATAAGACAACTGCACCAGAAATTTTACCCGGTTTCAGTCCTGCGCCAGGGCGGCTTCGACCAAATGCTGCCGGGCCGGGTCCAATTTCAGTTCCAGTGCCGCATTGCGACCCTGGGCCGACATCTTGCGCCAGGTTTTGGCGATGATGGCGATGATTTTTTCTTCGGCCTGCCTGCTGCACAGATCTTCAAGGTAGTACTGTAAAAAAACCAGGCAGGCGGCATCTTCCAGCGTCTGGGTATCCGGGTCCTGCTTGAGGTTTTTTTTCTGCAAGAGTTGCTGCACCCGCTCGATGCCGGACTCATCCATCTCCAGTTGGCGCATCAGATCAGCGCACAGGCGGGCATGAAACCGGGCCAGATCCCGGCGCCATTTGAGGTAGCCGGCGCGCCCGGCCGGGTAATGGTCCCGGGGAATCTGCCAGCGGCACAGGTGTTGCGCGCGGGCCGCGATGCGCAGCTCCGCCGGGGCGTCGGGGCGCAGGGTTGCCAGGCAGGCGCTCATGCGTTGTCCATAGAGCAGGGCCCGCGGGAGTGTGGCACCCGCTGCGGATTCCAATACCGGGTCGGCGCTGTTGGCCTCGTCGATCAGGTTGAACAGAGTTTCCAGTTGGGTGGCCATGGCATCTCAGCGCTGGGGTGGAATATCAGGCAGGCGCAATTCTAGCAAGAACCGACAACGATCGTTTCCTGGTATCTGCCAGCCATCCTAAGCCCGACAGGCTCCTAGGACAGGGTTGCCTTGGCAAGTGCGGCTTCAATAGCGGGCAGGGCGATCCGCAGGTTCAAGGACTTTGCTTCAACTGCGACCCGTTGCAGTTCTGTACGCAGGGCCGCATCGTTGTGGCCCTGACCCAG
>Ga0114931_10010203_pt1 | contig 11194 bp, 9 predicted proteins | sample 2SBtaG_FD_89579 | JGI IMG/M metagenome (GOLD analysis project Ga0114931, IMG submission 89579) | Deep subsurface microbial communities from Kolumbo volcano to uncover new lineages of life (NeLLi) - 2SBTROV14_V59a metaG | ecosystem: Environmental > Aquatic > Marine > Volcanic | place: Kolumbo...
CCGTCGGTGACTCGTTCGCACTGGCAGACAAGCTGCCAGTGGCACCCAACATTAGAGTGAAGAAAAATACCCGGCATAACTGACAGATCGATTTATTTTTGAACGATTTCATATTCGATGATCCTCTTAATTCTCATTGACGGGCGAGATGCCGTTGATGCGTCGGATGGCTTCCTTCGCGGAACGTCTGACGTGGTAGTCTTTGTGTTTCTGAGCTTTTTCCAATGCAGGAATGGCAGCTTTGGCGGGCGGTCCGATTCTGGCGATGAAGTCTGCTGCGGATGTCGCGGTGCCCTTCTCGGGATCTGTTAACGCTTCGGTGAGATGTACGAGTGCGGTTTTGACTTTGCCGAGTCTGCAAAGAGCATAGGCCGCACACATGCGATCTGCACGATTTTTCGATTCCAGCATTTTTTCGAGGATGGGAATCGCTTTCTGTGATGACTTTTTCGAACCGATGTCTCCGAGGCCGTTTGCAGCCCAGTAGCGTGCCGCCGGATGTGAATCTGATAACGCCTCAGTCAAGGCGGGAATACTTCGTTCGTCGAACGTTGGAAGTGTTTTTACGGCCCTGAGACGGCGGATAAGATTTGGGGAATGCGATTCGGCGGACCATTGTTCGAGTGTGCGTCCGGCGACGGTTTTGGGGTTGTCGGAAGCGGGAATTTCAATTTGTGCGATCGCATGATGACTGGATGTCAATAAAACGATTGACAAAATTCCCCGAGAGAGAACCGGGAAGCGTTTGGGAAGAAGTTGTTTCATGATCCGATGCTTCGTTTCAATTGAGTGAGAGAATCAAACCTCACCCAATTGTGGCATGTTTGACCGATCAACTTCAATGCGCAGCTTGTTAATTTTTCGTTTATCGGCATCGAGAACTTTGAAGCGAAGCTGGTTCCAGGTGAAGGAATCGCCAGCGACAGGTATTTTTCCCAATCGGGTGAATACAAAACCTCCAATGGTATCGTAATCTCCGTGTTCGGGCAGATCGAAATCGAACATCTCGTTCAAGTCATCGATATGAACCCGCGATTCTACTTCAGTAACATCCGCCGAGACCTTGTTGATACCGTCATCTTCGGCGGCATCGTACTCGTCGACGATTTCGCCCACGATTTCTTCAAGAATATCTTCCATACTAACCAGTCCCGCAACTCCGCCGTATTCATCGACGACAATTGCCATGTGAACCCGTTCTTTTCGCATGGTTTGCAGTAGCGTATCGATACCTGTGGTTTCGGGAACGTATTGCGGTTCTCGCAAAATTTCTTTCAAGGTGACTTCTTTTTGTTCGGGTTTGTGGAACTGTCTGAGGAGGTCTTTGGCGTAAAGAATTCCGACGATATCGTCGGTCGATTCGCCAATGACTGGTATGCGGGAATGTCCTGCCGAGAGTAAGCGTTGTCTCGCTTCTTCCAGCGAGGACTCAACTTGAATGCAGACCATGTCGGTTCGCGGAGTCATGATGGCGGCGGTGTCTTCCTCGTGCAGTTCCATCACGCGGTGAATCATGGTTCGCGCTTCGGATTCCAAAAGTCCTTCACGTTGCCCTTCATCGACGACAGTGCGGATTTCTTCGGCAATCGACTCGGCGTCTCCATTTGCAGATTCTTCCACACCGGTTAAACGGTGCATGAGAGTATCCACTTTTTTTGCGATCGATAAAAATGGTTGACCGAGCTGGAACAACACTCTTAAAACCGGCCAGGATCGATAAAGAAATTTTTCACCCGAGACCCGAGCCAATGTCCAGGGAAAGACGACCCTTGCGGCGATCAATACCATCGCAAACACTACCAATGTTGAACAGAATAGAAGCCTGTCGTTCCATCCTTCCCACTTCCAACGATATCCGGTGAGCCAGACAAAAGCCGAAAAGATCATCGAAAAACCAAGGAGCACCTTGAACGCTTCGAGTACCAGGAGGTGATTTTCGTGAGATTTCAGAATTTTACCGAAGCGACTCTCGTCTCCATATTTGTGGCAGATATCGTCGAGTTTACTGCGCGAAAAATCGGTCAAGGCATAAGCCAAAAAGGAGACCAGAAAATAAAAAAGAAATAGAATTCCGGTGATTGCCGCTAATGCGGTGTCGTTCATAGAACGTTAAATCTCCGCAGAGGAATGGATCGATGTTTTTATCGGTTCAACGATACCCCAAGTTTCAAGAATCTCTAGTTCTTTTTGTCTCATGACTGAAATATGATCGTCTGTATCGTCGTCGTATCCGATGAGATGAAGTAACCCGTGCACCAGATATAGTATCGCTTCGTCTTTCGCACTCCAAGCGTATTTTTTAGCGACCGCGCAAGCCATTTCCGTGCTGACGATGATTTCTCCTTCCAATAAGGGCTGCGCTTCCCGGCGGTTCGCTTCAGCCGAGTAGAGAAAACTGAGTACATCGGTCGCAAAATCGTGCTTGAGGAATTTGTCGTTCAAACGGTGGATTTCATCGTTATCGACAAAGGCGACGCTTATTTCGGCATCGACGATTTTTTCGTGCTTCAACGATTGTTCGACAATCCTCACGAATTCGTCGTTCTCGATTTCGAGGAATTTCTGTCGATTCGCTATTTCGATGCGATACATGAAAGTTTCGAAAAATCTCCTATGCGGTTCGTTGTTCGGGATATTTGATGCGACCGTGATAAATACCGATTAACGATTTCGTCAAAGATTGTTCGACTAATCGAATTTCGCTTAGTGTGATGTCGCATTCTTCGAACTGGTTGTCGAGGAGACGCTTCATGGTAATTTCTTCGACGAGATTTTCGATACGCTTGGGAGTCGGTTCGCTTAACGTGCGGCTGGCACTTTCGACTGCGTCCGCCAGCATCATCACACAGGCTTCGCGCGTTTGCGGTTTGGGACCGGGATAACGGAACGACGATTCTTCTGCGTCGGTTTTATGATCGGGATTCTGGTCTGCCTGTTTGGTCGCCACATGGTAGAAATATTCCACAAGAGTGGTCCCGTGGTGCTGTTCGATAAAATCGATCAGTTGCGGAGGCAGATTGTGTTTTTTCGCAAGGTCGGCACCGTCTTTCACATGGCCGATGATAATCAGCGTGCTCATCGCGGGGTTCAAATTCCCGTGGCGACTCTCGCTGTGTTCCGAGATATTTTCGATGAAATACTGCGGTTTGAGCATTTTTCCCACATCGTGATAATAAGCACCGACGCGCACCAGTAAACCGTTGGCACCAATGGTGTCGGCAGCCGTTTCGCCGATGGTCGCTACGGCCATGGAATGGTTATAGGTTCCAGGAGCCTGCTTCACCAACTCCTGTAACAGTGGATGCGAGACATCGGACATTTCCAACAGACTGATATCAGTAACCACATCGAACGTCGATTCGACAAAAGGAAGGCTTCCTGCGACGAGGTAACCGGAAACCAAACACCATCCCGTTCCTCGCAGAGCATTCAGCAGGTAGATGGGACTGGTCCAAACCTGACCGAAAGTCTGTCCTTCGATAATTCCCATACCGCAGGTCATGGCGAAATAGACGGCACCCGAGAAAAAACCCACTTTGATGATTGTCGAGCGACTGGCCACGCGCGAAAGCGGGATAATTGCTGCTGCCGTGACACCCATCATCACGACGCAGGTGGGGAGATTGATTCCCGTCGACAAAGCAACGATGATCGTAACGGCTATCGCACAAATCATCGCCAGTTGTTGATTGAAAACGATGGCAAAGACCATTGTCACAGTCAACAAGGGGATGATCTCAGCCCTCCAGGGATCGGCGGAAAGAAATTTCCCTAAAAACACCGCCAACACAAAACCGGCAAGAAACGACGCGAGTCGGGGAAGCGATTCGACAAGCTGCGGTTGGTATCTCACAATGTAAAATCCAAGAATGACTCCGAGTATCGACAACATTAAAAAGTTGGTCAAGGTACGACCAATTTTCTGGTTGGTGGAATTCGACTCTTCGTAAGCGTCGTATTCCGCTTTGAGAACTTCCAGCCGATCGGCATCGATGACTTCACCCGGTTTGACGAGAATTTGTCCTTTCACGTACCTGTCGAATACCGGCTTGACGGACTTTACTGCTTCCAGCCGGTTTGTTTCGGTTTTGGCCCGGTCGTAAGTCAGCGTGACGGGCAACTGTGCCAGCAGCCAACTCTTAAGTTCCCTCTGCATCGATTTCAAATGAGTTTTTTGCATCAATTGGGAACCCAGCGAGTTCGTTTCTTTCAGGGCTTCGCCTAGAAGAATATCTTGAGGAAGCACATCGGTCGTTCTCGATTCATCTTCTTCGCTGAGGATGGAAACCATCTCACCCGCTGCGAGTTTGAGATCGGAAAGTTCCTTTTTCGAGGCGCGACCGTGTTGAGCGAACTGTGCAACCAACTGTTGCAACTCGGATTCGAACTCGTTCATGACATCGGCGTCGGTTATTCCATTTTTTTTATATGAAGCGAGGGTTTTTTTAAGTTTTTGAAATTTCTCCTCAGGTTTTTCTTTATTGTTTCCAGACGAATCGTCGTTCCATCCCAATGCGGTTTTCACTTCGTCGGCAACTTGAAACAGCGTTTTCGATCTGGTCACATTATCGAGATCCGAACCGAATTGAGAAACGATCGCTTTCAGTGGAAATTTTTTCTGACGAAAAACGTATTTGACGTTGCTTTCGACTTTTTTGCGGGCTGTTTCCGTCTCGAATTGATTCAGTTTCTCGAAATCGATTTTCGCTGCGATGCCCTGAAGGGAGCGGTCGTTTAATCGATAGGGGAAGACCGTCTTCCAGCTTTCGACAGCAACCAACATTACGAGTATCGACAATAACGAAAGCCCTATCGAGGCAACAAACAGACGGTTTTGGAATGCCGATTGTATTCGCGCAGTCAGCGGATTCGCACCGACTTTTGTCGTGCGAGTCGTTTTTAACCGCTTGGGAGTGAAAAAAATCGCCATGATGCTGTCGCCGAGGTGTTTACGAAGACACGGTTTCAGAGAGGACTGGGTGTGTGAAACTGAGGATGCCCTTTTGAAAGTTAGTTTCGGCGCTTCTGTTTCGATTGACGTGGACGATCGTAAGCCTGAACCACATCTCGGACCAGGCGATGCCTGACAATATCTTTTTCGGAAAGTTCGACGACATCGATACCGTCGATTTTGGACAGTCGGTGAATCGCATCGGTCAGTCCACAGGAAACGTGCGACTGAAGATCGATTTGTGTCGTGTCGCCGGTGGCGACAACTTTCGAAAAGTTTCCCATACGGGTTAAAAACATTTTCATCTGCGTGACGGTGGTGTTCTGGCCTTCATCAAGAATAATGAACGTATTATTGAGGGTTCGTCCTCGCATGAATGCAAGAGGGATGACCTCGATCACGTCTTTTTCCAAATACAGATTCACAGTGTCGAAATCGAGGATATCGTTGAGTGCATCCAAGAGTGGTCTTAAATAAGGATTGACTTTCGCGAAAACATCGCCGGGAAGGAATCCGAGTTTTTCACCGGCTTCGACAGCGGGGCGAACCAAGACAATTTTCCGCACCTCTTCTCGCCGCAGGGCATCGATCGCCATCGCCACGGCAAGGTAGGTCTTTCCGCTTCCCGCTGGTCCTGTGCAGAAAACGAGATCGTGATCGCGAATCGCCTTCATGTAGTCCTGCTGTCCGGGACTGCGCGGTTCCACTTTTTTTGTGCGACCGTTGGACTTCACCGAGATGCTGGCGTCCGCATGACTCTTTCCAACGCGATCGAGAACTTTTTCGACTTCGGAATCCTTCAGTCCGCCGTGTTTTTCGATAATCGCTTTCAGCTCAGCAAAAACTTCCAACCCCTGCTGGATTTGATCGGCCGAACCTCGCAGACGCAATTCGTCACCGCGGATCACAACGTCAACGCCGACAAGTTCCCTCACTCGACGAAGATTTCGATCTTCAGCTCCGAAGAGAATGCGAACCTGTTCCTGATCGGAAAACGAGATAGTGGCTTCGGACATTCAGAGCTACTTCGAAAAAAAAGAAAGGTTCCGGTTCTTGGCTCACAAAGAACGCCAACCGGAACACATTCTATTTTACCTTCCCATTTCTCGAATGGGAACCTTTTCGTTGGTTTGGACGTAACTCCTTGCCTGCAAGCCGCTTCGGAGAAGACGGATTTTATGATCTGATTCGATATTACAGATTCATGAGAATTTACAGCATGGAATCCAATCTCCATGCCTAAAACAGAGGCGGCTTTCCCAGCTTTCTGCGAATGATTGCCCATTGACCGGCGTGCATGATCCAGTGCGTCGGCTGCATCATAAAAATGACACCAACCGTGGGAAACATTTTTTGCATTTCTTCGGGTGACGGTTTTTCCAAATCTTCGTCACTCAGTTTTTCCAATGCTGCCAAGGTTGCTGTTCGCTGCTCCTTCGCCAGATTGAGGTACTCGTCTTTGGAAAGAAAATCATCCGCGTTATCGGAACCGCAAGTGTCGTTGTTGTATTTGTCTTTGAACCCCTCTGGAAGCGCGGGCATCGAACCGGGGCAGATGCCTTCGATCATGCCGTTTTCTGCCGCAATCAAATGCCCCAACTGCCAGGCGATGTGATTGGCACCATCGACAGGACGCACCAGTAAATCTTCATCCGTTAAGTCTCCCAGATAAGATTCCACGATCATATTGGGAGTGTTCATCGAAACTTTGATGGCTTCAGTGGCATTCATAAGACTACCTTTCCTTCGGTTTTTCGATTTTCAGTCGGGCGATGTCGACCTTCATGGGGACATCGACGATCAAAGTGGGAGCAAGATATACGAACCGTAAATCTTTCTGATTCGTGGGAACATGCTCGAAATTGTACTCGACCAGGACGGCTCCGTCATCTTGCAGAAGGGTGTTTATCTTTCCGTTGTGAAAAATCTTATGGCGATTCTTCGTTTCCAAATACGCCCGATTGTGAAAGATCCATGTTCGATACGACTCGAACTCCGGACCGGGAGACGAATAAATTGCGCCAATGCGTACCGCGAGTTTTCCTTCTTTTCCAGATGTTTTTGTAAACTCTGCCGACTGCGCTTGCACCGTCACATCAACTTGCTTTTGAGTTTGCGGAATCTGCGATTTCTCGAACCGAAAGGTGGCTTCTCCCGCCGCGACGGTCAACTGAAATTTTCCTTGAAAATCGAGCGTTTGGGGAAGAGTGTCGCGTCTGACGACAAAATCCAGATGGAACGACATCGAAATTCCTCCTTCACCGTAAGGAAGTTCGAAATTCGATCCACGCTGAAACGACTCGATCTCTTTGTTGTTGATTTTGATTTGTTGCTCGCTTCCCTTGTATTGAAAAAACAAGGGTCGTAATCGAGGTTCGATGCGAGAAACGATTTCCAGCCGCAACAAAACTTTGGTTCGATCGCCCACATAACGCAGCACTCGGATTTTTCGAACTGCAAATCGTACCGCGCCGGAGTAGCTGACAATTTCACTCACTTTCAGATGAGAAGCCGAACGGGGGATGAGATTTAACCTGGTTCCCGTTTTCCCCGACGTAAAATCGAACCCGCCCATTTCGGCAAGGTCGTCCATCGCCCGCCAGAACTCCTGTCGATGAAAATCGACGGCGATTTCTTTTCCCAAAATTTTCTCGGAGAGCGATGCGAAGTCGAGTTCGTTTTTCGTTTGTTTCGCGATTGCGTTCAAGAGATGTCGTAGCGACGCGTGTTTCTTGAGAGTCACGCGACTGGCTTGCAAACTCGTTTTGGTTTTTCTTCGAATTAACGTCGTGCGAATATCTCTCAGCATCTGCCTGGAATTCACGCTGTAGCGATCGAAATTCCTGGGAAGCATCGGCAAAATTTTCGGACCGAGTTTTAGTAGTTGCCTTTTTGCCGCCAGACGTTCGCGGTTCGAATCCGCATCGAGTTTCTGAATCAGACGTATCATTTCGCGAGTCAACGGGGACTTTGTCTGGGTTCCGTTCGCAATCAATGGACGCAACGAGACCGTCACAACCGTCACGATAATCAGAATCCGAAATAATTTCACGAACGATCTCCGTTAATCTTTCTCTGCCACAAATCCAGAACAGTAATCCAGTACAGTGGCATCGCTCCTTTCTATTCTAGCAACCGCTGCAACGCCAATGCGATTTTTCGAGGCAATTCCTTAATGAGTGGAGGATTTCTCCCGCTTTCTGAAGATGTGACCTATCTTTTCAAGAGCCTTTCTCGAAAGAAATTGACTCTGCTCATCAAAATTTCTGTTACGTACTCGAATCAATATATTGGAGGTGATTATGTTTCGTCGAATCGTTTTGGCAGTCACAATTGTTCTTGCCGCAACGTCGCTGGTGTACTCGCAACAGAAACATCCACACCTGGAATTCGTACTGAAAAATAAAACTTACCGGGGAAAAGTCGTCTCGCAGGAGAATAGTAAAACTTTGCTCATGCTGGGCGATGGGCAAATGAAGATGATCGACACGAAAGAGATTGTGAAGATTCGCGAACTTACAAAACCGTTCAAGCGGTTCTCGGCGGTTGAAGTCAAATTTCAACTCGCGAAAGAGTTCGGCAGTCGATATGAAGTCGTCGGGAAAACTCATTACCTCGTTGTCGCACCGAAAGGGAGAGCAAAGAAATACGTCGAGGTTTTCGAAGACATTTTCAGTTCGTTTCGAAGTTATCTTTCGGTAAGGAACATCTCAACGCACTCTCCCGAATTCCCGTTGGTAGCAATCGTCTTTCAGGACCAGAAAAGTTTTGCGAAATACGCAATGAAAGAACAAGTGAAGTCCGCTGGAATTGTGGGCTATTATCATCCTTTTTCCAATCGTGTCGCTTTGTACGAATCATCGCGCAAAATTTCGTCTCTCGACAAAAGCGATCTGGAATTCACGCCTGATATTTTCGCTCGCCACGCGAACTCAAGCACACTCAAAGACACCATCGTTCACGAAACCACGCATCAGGTCGCTTATAACATCGGACTCCACAGCAGAACAGGCAGTACTCCCAAGTGGGTTGTCGAAGGAATGGCCACCCTCTTCGAAGCGCCGGGAATTCATCACAGGTCTCGTGGCGGAACTGGGATGAAGAAGCTCAATCGCGAAATGTTTACAAGGTTGGTGAAAAATCTCAATCATGGCATCGACCAAAGTCTTTCGCTGCGACGGTTGGTTTCGTACGATTCGATGTTCCGAAGTCGTACAATCGATGCTTACTCGCAAGCCTGGGCGCTCAACTATTTCCTCATGGAGAAGCATTCGAAGGAGTATTCCCGCTACCTGAAATTACTGGCGAAAAATAATTCCAACAAATTGTATGACTCGAAACATCGCTTGGCCGACTTCGAAAATACGTTCGGCAATAAAATCGACGAATTCCAGCAGCACTTTATCGCGTTCCACACCACATTGGCTAGAAAATACCTGGGTCGAAAAAGCGTCACGACCAGAAATAATAAAAAGAACTTTGTCAGTACTAATGTGAAAGACAGCAAGAAGCAACGTCTCAAGGACAATAAAAAACACAGTCGCAAACGTCACCACAGAACCCGAACTCGAACTCGAACTCGAACTCGAACTCGAACTCGAACTCGAACTCGAACTCGAACTCGAACTCGAACTCGAACCCGAACCCGAAGAAGATCCAACCGACGCCACAGAGACAATGGCAGCAACACGCGCAACCGGAATTGAATCGGAGATGCCACCTGAGATTTCAGTTGCCAGTTTTCAATCCAGGGAAATTCCACCACATTACCCATGATGGTGCTATCCCCCTGGGTGGATTCGTTGATGAGGAAACCGAACGGTGCGTCGCTACAAAACCTGGGTGCACACTACTCACTGGCCGAGGTAGTGTCCTGCTGCCTCCATAATCGATACATCGAATGCTACGGCCCTCAAATGGGCCAATCGTTCGGGAAACGATGAGTCGTCGACATGAATCGTCGCTACGACGTGCTCGATGAATTCCTCGGGCACGGCGACGCTCTCACCCGTCGCCGTGAATTTTGTTAACAGTTGGTCCGCTTCCCAGTTGCCAAACCACACCTCTCCAGCCAGTCGAAAACCCCTGATGTAAAGCTCCGCCAGACTCAGCGACCAAAACTTTTTCCGCACGTCGATATCGGGATATTGATAGAGCCAACACCCGAACGGGAACTTCTTCTCTTCCCATGGTAGGAGAAAAGTGTCCGTGTCGACGATCTCGATCTCTTGTCTCTCTTCATTCGAAACGTGCTGTTCGACGTATTCTTTGTCCAATGTGCCAATCTCAAATGCGTACCTTTCCAGACACTTGTAGCACATTACGCAGTTGCTCTTCCTTGCTGCGTCGTGGTGTTCTTGGCGGGCTGCAAAGGGATCGTCGACCAATGCACGGGAGTTGATGATATTCGAACTATAGACCATCTCGCCAATCGACAGCCCCCCCGGTACAACCTTCATCCTATATTGGCCGCAATACCAGCACAGAGTACCCTCCCGCAGAATATCGCCATCCGCTTTCGAATGCGAATCTGTCGGCGTCATCCTGGTTCTCCAGTTTGAGGCGGCTTTGAACCCAACTCTCGAGGGACTCATAAAATCGGGCCGCCGCAGGGGGCGTATGGGCCGCGAAGTGTCATATAATAGTCTGGGGGTGTCGAAGACTCCAACCCCAGCCATGCGTCGTGTCGCTGGGTTCCCGAGAATTCAGCCGAAGAAGTATTGTTGTGGTTCGTCTGAACTATTGGAAGTTCAGCGACGTTGCCACAAACGCCTTGAGGTGTGGTTGCACTTTCGAATGCAGAATTCATGGTGTCGTCCAAATCTGCGATGGAATTCTCGCCTTGGAACCAGTCATCGGATCAAAAACGGTTCCTGACACCTTTTCTTCTCCCGGTACGATGACAGATAACTCAATCCCACCCAAAAAGTCAGTCACGGTGTGCTGAGCCCCCACGATTTACCAAGCCCAACAAATTTCTATGAACGAACGGACTTTCCCCAAACGATCGCTTCGAGGTGAGCGAGAGATTCCGTAGGATGAACCAAAAGAATTCCCATGCAGAAAAAGCTCGATAAATTTACACTTCAAGGCACTTTTGTAGTAAGATACCATGAGGGGTTCCAGTTTGCTGAGGCGATTCATATCCTATTTGATCGCTCCTGCAAGCGAGGACATGCAGTCCGTACCTGGGTTGCTTCGATTCTACGGTGAGGAGCAATCGGCTTGCGTCGAGCACGTCAA
>Ga0114931_10010204_pt1 | contig 11194 bp, 11 predicted proteins | sample 2SBtaG_FD_89579 | JGI IMG/M metagenome (GOLD analysis project Ga0114931, IMG submission 89579) | Deep subsurface microbial communities from Kolumbo volcano to uncover new lineages of life (NeLLi) - 2SBTROV14_V59a metaG | ecosystem: Environmental > Aquatic > Marine > Volcanic | place: Kolumbo...
GATCCGATTTAATAAAATCCATCCAGTTCGCAACATCAGCTAAAGATTCTGTACCAAGGATTTTTTTGATTTCTTTTTTGGCTTTTTTAGTTAAATATGTATCGGCAATTTGGCCAACCACCCGATGACCGTTTAAACCCCAGGCATTGGCTTTCATAATTACCAAGACCAGTAAAATTGCGGTAGCTTTGATTTTCATAAATATTATTTTTTCTTGATTTTAATTCTGACATCTGTGGCTTTAAGATCTTCTCCATAACCAATAATAGGGTTAATGTCCATTTCTTCAATCTCTGGAGCAGCTTTTAAAAGTGAACAAACATGTAATACGATATCAATCAACGTGTCTTCATTCACCCCAGGTTTACCCCTATACCCCTCAATAATTTTGTAGCCTTTTAATTTTCGAATTAAACTTCGTGTCTCTTCCCTACCAAGTGGCGCTAACCCCACCCGGATATCTTTGATAAGCTCCAGAAATACACCTCCAATGCCAACCAACACCAGGTGGCCAAATTTATCTTCGTTTTTTGCTCCTACAAACAATTCGTTACCGCGCACCATTTCCTGAACCAACACCCCGGTAGCTCCATTTATTTCCATAAGCTGCCGATAATGTTTTAGCAAGCTCTCTTTAGTATGAATATTAAGCAATACACCATCAACTTCAGTTTTATGAATAACCCCCTCAACCTTTAAGGCTACCGGATAGCTCATCTCCTCCGCTCTGGCAACAGCCTCTTGTTCCGTACTAACACTATATTGTTGGGTTCGAGGAATCCCCGCAGCATCCAGTAAATCAAGCACCTTATTTTGTGACAATAAGCCAGATTCACTTGCTTCGACAACAGTTCTTATTTTAGTATAATCAACTGCCGGTAGCTCTTTAGGCTCTTCCGGCAGTTGGGTATTATAAACTTCTGTAAGTGCTTTTGCCAGAATCACCTCATCAGGGAAATTAACATGTCCTTGAGATAGAAAGTAATTAATTTCCTTTTGTGCATTAACAATTGAAGGAAGAACTGGAAAAATAGGTATTTGACTAACCTCAAGTTTAACGTTAAGTACACGGTACACATTTTCCACATCGAAAAGGCCTGGACTGCCAAATACTACTACAATGGCGTCAATATTTTTAATCTTATAATTACAGAAATCTATGATTATTCCCAGTTGTTCAGCAGTGCCCGTTGCCAGGAAATCTATTGGATTAGATACCGATGACCCAGGATTAAGATAGGTAAGCAAACTATCTGCCACCGATCCTTCAATCTTAGGCACCCTTAAGCCTCCTTTGGTTAAGGCATCCGTTAGCAATACTGCTGATCCTCCTGCATGGGTAACAATGGCAATATTACTACCTGTTAGTTTTGGATAGGTGAATACTGAAGCCACAGACACCATTTCCTCCCGGCTACTACAGTGCACAATGCCGGCTTTTCTAAACAAAGCTCTGGTTGCTAAAGATGAATTAGCTATGGCCCCGGTATGTGATGCTGCTGCCCTGCTACCTGCTTCCGTATCACCTCCTTTTATCGCAGCTATATTACACCCTTTCATTATCAATGATCGGCTGTGTTTTAAGAAACGCTGAGGATCGTCAATGTTTTCTACATAAATAAGCTTGGTGGAAGAACTGGTCTTAGGGTCATATGTTTCATCTAAATATTCCAGCACATCCTCTACGGTTGTCTGGGCCGCATTACCAATGGAATAAATACTATTAAATTGCACCCCAACCGGGATAGCCACTTCTAAAAAGAAAACAGCCATGGCCCCCGAACTGGAAACAAAATCACACCCTTGAGTACTCAATTTAGGAATTGGTGAAGTAAATACACCTTGGTAGTTCTTATTAATAAGGCCAATGCAGTTTGGGCCAATTAAAGTGCCGTTAACACCGTTTACTACTTCTGCCAGTTGTTTTTCAACTGCCTTTCCCTCTTCGCTAAGTTCCCCAAATCCTGCTGAGATAATAATAAAAGCTTTAGTATTTTTAGTCGCAGCCAGTTCCTTTACCACTGCCAGGGCATGATCTGCTCCTATGGCAATAATGGCCATCTCTACGTCCGGCAAGTTACTTAGTTCTGAAAAAGTGGTAACCCCTTGAACATCCGTATTATTTTTATTGACAACAAAAAGATCTCCTTTAAATGATCCTTCAAGAAGGTTCTTAACAATTTTACCTCCCGGTTTACTGATATTCCTAGACCCTCCAATAACGGCTATACTTCGGGGATTAATGATTTCTTTAACAATCATTATTGCTGTGTTTTACAACTGCAAAAATCGTAAGAAATAGAGGAAAAATGTTGGTTTTAAAGATAAATAAAATTGTTGTCCCATCTTATATTTTGGCTAACCAGGAATTAAGAATATATTTATAACTACAGAATAAAAACTATGAGCATGAAAAATGAAAATATAAAATATGGCGGGTTTTGGATCCGGTTCATTGCCTTTATAATTGATAGTCTAATCATTATGTTAATTGAAGGTGTTCTTGTGCTACCCCTGTTGGGGCTAATGGGCTATAATATTGCTTTTTTACCAACCCTAGATGAACTTAACAATGCTGATCCGGAAGTGCTAATTTCTGTTCTTGTCTCACTGGGAACAGGTATTTATCTAAGCATTTTCGTTATCACTTGGCTCTACTTTTCCTTGTTACAGTCTGGACCCAGGCAGGCAAGCATCGGAAAAATGGCTGTTGGACTTAAAATAATCGATGAATATGGTGTACGAATTTCTTTCGGCAGAGCTTCTTTAAGGTATTTCTCAAGGTATATATCAACAGCTGTGTTAATGATTGGTTATATTATGACCGGGTTTACACCAAAAAAGCAGGCCCTGCATGATATAATTGCCCATACCTACGTAGTAAAACTTTAAATAGATTATCTCTAAATTAAATCAATGAGCAACAAAAAGGCTTCGGCCAAAAGTAAAATTATGCGTAGCCCAAACAGGGCTCATTACGACAAGGCAACCCTAAATGACGTTCTAGATGCCGGCTACCTCTGTCATGTATCCTATTTATTCGAAGGCGCCCCAGTGATTATCCCCACTGCTTATGCCCGACAAGGTACAATAATATATATACATGGAGCTGCTAAAAACAGGATGATGAATAGTATTAATAAACAACAACAAGTCTGTATTGCCGTAACCCATCTTGATGGCATAGTACTGGCTAGGTCTGCTTTTCATCATTCTTTTAATTATCGCTCGGCTGTAGTATTTGGCACACCTAAAAAAATATCAGATGCACAAGAGAAAACAATGGCCTTGAAACTAATTACTGAAAATATCTTGCCCGGTCGCTGGCAAGAAGTACGGGAACCATCAGCAAAAGAAATAGAAATTACCCAAGTGATAGCTATCACAATTGATGAGGCATCCGTTAAAATCAGGAGCGGAGCCCCTATTGATGATGAGGCAGATTATGATTTGCCTGTTTGGGCAGGAGAACTACCCATCAAACAGTATTTTCAAAAACCAATTACTGATAATCGTTTAACGCAGGAGTTGCCTGTTCCAAAGTCGGTTAACAAAGCATTAAAAATTAAAGAATAGATGAATTCAGAGGAATTTAGAAAAATTGGTCATGAGATGGTTGAATGGATGGCCGACTATTTGACTGAAGTAGAAAATTATCCGGTAAAAGCCAACATTAATCCAGGTGAAATCTACCGACAATTGCCAACCCTTGCCCCAGAGGTTGGAGAATCTATGACCAAGATTTTCCAAGATTTTAAAGATATTATTTTACCGGGTATGACCCACTGGCAAAGCCCTTCCTTTCATGCTTATTTCCCCGCTAATAACAGCAAGCCCTCCATTCTGGCAGAAATGCTCATGGCTACCATGGGAGCCCAATGTATGGTTTGGGCTACTTCACCGGCAGCTACTGAGCTTGAAGATAAAATGATGGAATCGCTCAGGGATATGGTAGGCTTGTCTGACAAGTGGACGGGTTCTATTTAGAGTGGCGCCTCTGATGCCACCCTCAATGCCATTCTCACGGCCAGGGAAAAAGCTTCCGGTTTTAAAATAAACAATGTTGGCTTGCATGATAACTCTTTCAGGGTTTATGCTTCTGAACAAATTCATTCATCCATCGATAAAGCCGTGGCCATATCAGGAATAGGCAAAAACAATTTAGTTAAGGTACCGGTTGATAAGGCCTTTGCCATGAAAGCATCAGACTTAGAAAAAGCCATTCTAAAAGACCTAGATGAAGCCAAAAAACCTTTAATAATTATTGCCGCCCTCGGCACGACCGGTTCAACAGCAATTGACCCACTTAAAGACATCGTTGAGATAGCCCAAAAGTATAAGCTTTGGGTACATATAGATGCCGCGCTTGGCGGTACTGCCCTCTTGCTAAAAGAGATGCGCTGGATGGCCAATGGTCTTGAAGAGGCAGACTCCTTCGTATTTAATCCACACAAATGGATGTTCACCAATTTTGACGCTTCAGCTTATTTTGTTAAGGACAAACAAGCACTATTAAATACCTTTGCAGTAAATCCGGAGTATCTGCGAACAAAAGAAGATGGCCAGGTAAATAATTACCGTGACTGGGGAGTGCCTTTGGGCAGGCGGTTCCGGACCCTTAAACTTTGGTTCGTGATCAGAAGCTATGGTGTTGCTGGCCTAAAAGAGAAAATTGCCTCACATCTGGAGATGGCTCAATGGTTTAAAAAGCAAGTTGAAAATGATAAAAATTTTGAATTGCTAGCCCCAGTGCCTTTAAATACAGTTTGCTTTCGTTATGTTAAACAAGGATTGTCTGCTGATGAATTAAATTTTGTTAATGAAAAGCTAATGCATTCCCTGAATGATAGCGGTAAGGTCTTTCTCACACATGTAAAACTCAATGAAAAATATACCTTACGTCTGGTCATCGGGCAAACCGAGGTAGAGCAAAGGCATATTGAGAAAGCCTGGAATCTGATTAAAAATTTCTCTGGGCGTTAATTGCCAGGAATGCTTAACAGTACCATGCTATCTCATTGGTCATTTAGAGATGTTTTCAGAATGACACCGGTATTTACCTATTATTTCAATCATCTGATTAAATTTGAGGCCAATTTAAAAAGTGCCCAATTATGCAGCATGATAAAGTAATATTTAATCTTATTGAAAAAGAAAGACTCAGGCAACAAAATGGCCTGGAATTGATCGCTTCTGAAAATTATACTTCCGACCAAGTTATGAAGGCCATGGGAAGTGTTTTAACCAATAAATATGCCGAAGGTCTGCCCCATAAACGTTATTATGGTGGTTGTGAAGTGGTTGATGAAATAGAAGATTTAGCAATCAATCGTGCTAAAGAACTTTATGGTGCTGCCTGGGCTAATGTTCAGCCACATTCAGGTGCACAAGCCAATGCTGCCGTAATGCTGGGCGTGCTAGAAACCGGTGATAGCATCCTGGGCTTCGATCTCTCACATGGGGGTCATCTAACCCATGGGTCTTCAGTAAACTTTTCAGGCAAACTCTATACTCCTCATTTTTATGGAGTTGAAAAAGAAACCGGCACCATTGACTATGATAAACTAAAAGAGAAGGCATTGGCAGCGAAACCCAAACTTATTATATGTGGTGCTTCTGCCTACAGCCGTGATTGGGATTATGAAAGCTTACGCAGGACTGCTGATGAAGTTGGTGCCTTACTGTTGGCAGATATCTCTCATCCCTCGGGGTTAATAGCACGCGGACTTTTAAATGACCCCATGGAATACTGCCATATTGTAACCACCACAACACACAAAACATTACGGGGCCCACGTGGTGGTTTAATTATGCTTGGTGAGAATTTTGATAACCCTTGGGGCTTGAAAACACCCAAAGGTATCATTAAAAAAATGTCGGCTGTATTAGATGGAGCCGTATTCCCCGGCACCCAGGGTGGCCCGCTTGAACATGTAATAGGTGCCAAAGCAGTTGCTTTTGGTGAAGCGTTATCGGATGACTATTTGCATTATGTTATCCAGGTACAAAAAAATGCCCATGTTATGGCGGATGCATTTGTGAAAAAAGGCTATCAGCTAATTTCGCAAGGTACGGATAACCACATGATGCTCATTGACCTACGCAATAAAGGAATCACCGGTAAGGCAGCCGAGCAAGCCTTGGTTAAGGCTGACATTACTACGAACAAAAACATGGTTCCTTTTGATGATAAATCACCCTTTGTAACTTCAGGTATCAGGGTGGGAACAGCTGCGGTAACCACACGAGGTTTGCGTGAAGATGATATGGTGCGAATTGTAGATTTAATAGATAAGGTGGTACAGGCACCAGAAGATGAAGACAACCTAATGGCGGTAAAGGAGGAAGTAAATCAGTGGATGTCGCAATTTCCTCTATATGAATCGATTGCAACAGTACAAGTATAAATGCCAAGAGACCAAATAGATACCGATCCGAATATTGGCAAGGAAATGACTTTCCTGGAACACCTTGAAGAGTTGCGCTGGCATCTTGTCAGATCTTTGATCGCCATTGTGGTGTTAGCAATTGCCGTGTTTTTTGCTAAAGACTTTGTTTGGCATAATATTATCCTGGCCCCCTCACGAATTGATTTTTGGACTTACCGAATGCTGTGTAAAGCCGGAGAGTGGCTTCATTCCGATGGCCTTTGTATTAACGACTTGCCTTTTATTATTCAGAGCCGTAAAATGACCGGTCAATTTACCATGCATATAACTACCTCTTTTTTAATTGGCCTCATAATTTCTTTCCCCTATGTTTTTTGGGAAATATGGAGTTTTATCGGACCCGGCCTCTATGAAAAAGAAAGACGTAATACCAGAGGTGCAGTATTCTATGTTAGCCTTCTTTTTATTATTGGTGTTCTCTTTGGCTATTATATCATTTCTCCATTGTCAGTAAACTTTCTGGCACATTACCGGGTAGATGATAGCATCCATAATGAATTTGAATTGATAAACTATGTGTCAACAGTCTCCATGATTGTTATGGCTACAGCTATTTTATTTCAACTACCAATCATCGTATATGTGCTCACCAAAGCAGGTTTAATTACCCCTGAAATAATGAAAACATATCGTAGGCATGCCGTGATCGTAATATTAATTTTGGGAGCTTTATTAACCCCTCCTGATCCAATAAGTCAGATTTTAGTAGCTATTCCTCTTTTTGGTTTATACCAAATCAGTATATTTATATCTGCTTCGGTTGTGCGCGCGGCCAGGGCCAAGGAAGAACAATTAATTAAACGGGAAAAAGAATGAGTCTTAAACTAGGTATAGGAGGAGATCATGCTGGCTATGATCTTAAAAAGTTGCTTATTGCAAAATTAGAAGCTGAAGGTCATCATGTAAAAGATTTTGGGCCTTATAGTAATGAGTCGGTTGATTACCCAGATTACGTACATCCTTTAGCTACTGCCATTCATAGTGGGGAATTTGATTTTGGTATTGCTATTTGTGGAAGTGGTAATGGCGTAGCCATGGTAGCTAACAAACACCAAGGTATTAGAGCTGCTTTATGTTGGAAGCCTGAATTGGCTGAATTGGCACGTGCGCATAATGATGCCAATATACTGTGCCTGCCGGCTCGTTTTATTAGCCAGGAAGAGGCAGAACAGTGTGTTGAGGTGTTCCTAACAGAGCCCTTTGAAGGTGGCCGTCATAAAAGACGAGTTGATAAAATTAACTGCTAAGGAACCTGCTTTATCTGCTTATTGTTTCTTCTTCAGATATCTTTTCCCATGCTTCTTCGGGGTTAATCAGGCCTATCCCCGGAATATCATTGTTATATAGATTCCCATCATGCATTTCAATACCTCTATATGGATTGTTCTTAAGGTTCAAATTTCCATCCAGGTCTACCCAATCTGCCAACGATGCTAATTGAAAAGCTGCCGATATTAAACATGAAGTTTCAGACATGCACCCAAGCATCACCTGCATGCCTTTCTCCTTGGCGAGTGTAGCCATTTTTAAACCCTCGTAAAGTCCTGTTGATTTAACAAGTTTAATATTAATACCATGATAAAAATCTTCGGCATGTACAACATCTGTTAATCGCTGAATACTTTCATCGCCAATCAGGGGCAATGGACTCTCCGACTTCAACCAGGCTATTTCCCTTTTCATTTCAACAGGCATAGGTTGCTCAATAAATACCACCCCATGTTCATTAAGCCAATGAATATTTTCAAGTGCTACCGATTTGTCCTTCCACCCTTGATTGGCATCAACAAATAGCGGTTGGTCAGAAACTGCTCTCACTGCTTTAATGATGGCTTTATCGTTTTCTGTACCAAGTTTAACTTTAAGAAAAGGAAATTCCTTTGCTTCTAATACCCTTTTTTGGGTTACCTCAAGACTATCAATACTTATAGTCTTGGAGGTGCCAATTTTTTCTACTCCCGGTAAATTGAGAAAGCGGTAGGTTGGGCTACCTGTAAGCTTGCCTATAAGGTCATGTAAAGCAACATCGATAGATGCCTTAGATGCAGTGTTGCCAGGAGCTATAGCATCAACATATTGAATAATAGCTTCAATATCAAAAGGATCCTTAAATCTTGCTAAGTTTACTTGTGACAAAAATCGCCCTGCTGTTTCCCATGATTCACCATAGAGTGGTGGCATAGAAGCCTCACCAAAGCCTTTTACCCCCTCAAACTCAATGGAAATAAGCATAATTGGAGTGGAAGATCGTACTCCCCGTGAAATTCTAAATTCATGCTCTAAGAGCAAATTATAGGCTTTATATTCCAGAGTAAGCATTAAAATAGAGCGTTGAAAATTTCCCTGCAATAATACTTATCTCCGTGTATTTTATACACACAATTCGAAAATTTATCGGATGGTATATAATGTTAATTGAACAAAGAAAAAACCAAATAAGACATTATATGGGCCATCCCAGACATATACAAGGTTTGCATGAGTGGCCATTTCCAACTTTTAGTTTCCCTGTAAACAATCGCCAGCGTACTCATACATTGCATAGCAAAGGCATAAAATACCATTAATGATAAACCTACCGGCAAGGTGAACACGGGTTGTCCAGTCTCCGGGTTTATTTCTTGTTTCATTTTAGTCTTTATTGTGGCTTCATCATCAGCCCCGGATTGGATACTATAAAGTGTGGCCATAGTACCGACAAATACCTCCCTGGCTGCAAAAGAAGTAACCAGGGCAATGCCAATTTTCCAGTCGAAACCTATTGGTTTTATAAGTGGTTCAATCGCTTTACCCAACACTGCAGCATAGGAGTGTTCCAGTTTATATGCTGCAAGTTTATTCTCATATTCAACTTGCGTAGGAGAATTATTGACAAAGGAAGCTTTTACTACCTCTTCTGCCATGTTCATTTCCTTAGATGGCCCATAAGAAGCCAATACCCATAAAACAATGGAAATTGCAACAATGATCTTACCCGCATGAAAAGTAAATGTACGGATTTTCTCAAGAATAATGAGTCCAACATTTTTCCATCTAGGTCTTTTATAGGTTGGTAGTTCCATGATAAGAAAACTACTCTCCCTTGTCTTAACTACCATTTTTAGCAACCATGCCGTGGCCAGAGCAGCAACAAAGCCAATTAAGTATAATCCCAGAAGTACCAGGCCCTGAATGTTAAAAACACCCAATACAGTATCATCCGGGATAACCAAAGCAATTAAAATAGTGTAAACAGGCAGCCTTGCCGAACAACTTATCAAGGGCGTTACAAAAATGGTAATAAGGCGTTCTTTAACATTTTCGATATTACGTGTAGCCATAATAGCTGGTATAGCGCAGGCCACTCCTGAAATTAATGGCACCACACTTTTACCATTTAGACCAACTTTACGCATGATCTTATCCATTAAAAAAACCACCCGCGACATATAGCCTGACTCCTCCAACAAGGCAATAAAGGCAAACAAAATAGCAATTTGAGGAATAAAGATAAGTACCCCGCCAACACCTGGTACAATACCATCTTTTAGTAAGTTTGTTAGCACCCCTGCTGGCATCACCTTTCCAAGCCACATAGAAAAAGCACTAACATAATTATCTATTAAGTCCATTGGCCAACTTACCAGCGAGAAAATGGCCTGAAAAATAATAAAAAGGATAGCGATGAAAATAAGATAACCCCAAATACGATGGGTAAGGATGCTGTCAATTTTATCGGTGTATACTTTTCCTCCTTTCTTCTCTGTTCGCAAACCTGCTTCTTTTACAATTCTGTTTATTTTGCTATATCTTAAAGTGGTGTCTTTTGTCTGAATTTTTTGGGCCTCTTCATCAGAAATTATACTAGCAGCTATTAATTGGTGAAGTTTTAAATATGGAATTTGACTATTATTAATCTCCCGGTTAATAACAGGCCCAACCAATTCACTGACATCTAAAAATGGTTTGGCATTGAGGTTTATTGATTTACTTAGTACAGCCTTTAACTCTGTTATTCCCTCGCCCTGACGAGCATTGATTGACACGATAGGAATATTATAATATTCAGCCAACTTATCTTTTAGTACACCCCTACCCATTCTCTCGGCCAAATCAACCATATTAAGGGTCAAAATTGTTGGTATTCCTAGATCTACTGCTTGTGATAATAAAAGCAAGTTCCGCTTCAAGTTAGAAGCATCAACAATAACAACAAGGATGTCCGGATAATTTTTATTGGTAGGGTCTATCAAAATATCTGTTACCACTTGCTCATCTGAGGATTTTGCATAGAGACTGTAAGTTCCGGGTAAATCAAGCACATGAGCCCTTTGCCCATTAGGAAGAATAGTGCTGCCAATTTTTTTATCGACAGTAACCCCCGGGAAGTTTCCTACCTTTTGATTTAAACCTGTAAGCTGATTAAATAAGGAAGTTTTCCCTGAATTTGGATTACCTAATAAAGCAATGGTTATTAATTTATTTGCCATCTATTCAACCAGGGAAATTGTTGAGGCCTCAGCCTTCCTTAATGATAGGCGATAACCTTCTACGCTTATACATAGAGGGTCTCCTAAAGGGGCGGCAAATTTCATTTGCACTTCAGTACCGGGCAAACAGCCCATATCCAATAATTTAAGAGCTAATTTGTCATCCTTAAAACAGCATATTTCCCCTTTTTCTCCGGGGTTTAGGTTTGCTACTGTTCTAGATTTGCTCATTGTTATTTAGACTAAATATAAACAACAAAGATAAAGGCCTTACCC
>Ga0114931_10010205_pt1 | contig 11193 bp, 7 predicted proteins | sample 2SBtaG_FD_89579 | JGI IMG/M metagenome (GOLD analysis project Ga0114931, IMG submission 89579) | Deep subsurface microbial communities from Kolumbo volcano to uncover new lineages of life (NeLLi) - 2SBTROV14_V59a metaG | ecosystem: Environmental > Aquatic > Marine > Volcanic | place: Kolumbo...
AATGATTGCATCTTTATTCATAACCAGTCCCAACTATGCTTAGCCGCTTTTTCTAACCGGCAATCCATATTGGGACCAATCATATTACATGTATACCGAATTCGTAATTAGTAGGAACGCTACTGCCAGATTGAAAAGTCCTACACGTCCAAATCAAGCTTAATGCGGAGTTCTTTGAGTTGAGCATTGCTAACCGACGACGGGGCTTCGGTCATCATGCATTGGGCTTTTTGGGTTTTTGGGAAGGGGATGACATCACGAATGGATTCGGTTTTGCCGAGAAGCATGATCAGTCGATCCAGACCAAAGGCAATGCCACCATGGGGTGGAGCGCCATATTCAAGCGCATCTAACAAGAAACCAAATTTCTCTTGGGCTGATTCTTTCGAGATACCTAGAAGATCAAAAACTTTTTGTTGCACATCGCTTTGATGGATACGAATACTTCCCCCGCCTATTTCGAAGCCATTGAGGACCATGTCATACGCCTGGGCACGAACGGTAAGCGGGTTTGCATCCAATTGAGGAAGGTCTTCGACAAAGGGGCCAGTGAAGGGATGATGAAGGGCGACATGTCGGCGTTCACCCTCGTCGTATTCCAACAAGGGAAATTCTGTCACCCATAACGGTTCCCATCGATCTCTATCAACTAAGTCTAGTTCTGCACCAAGATGCAATCTAAGTCGGCCAAGCACATCATGGGTGACAGCGGGTTTATCGGCGATAAACAGCATGAGATCGCCAGGTTCAGCATCTGGAAGAGCCTGTTGGAACGGTTTGGCCTTTAAAAATTTTGCGATGGCGGAATCAAGCTTCCACCCTTCTGTAATCTTGACCCAGGCTAACCCCTTGGCTCCAAACCCTTTGGCCACATCAATCAAACGATCAATTTGGTTTCGAGCGATTTGCCCTCCACCTTTCACGACTAGCCCACCGACCAATCCACCGGACTCCACGGTATCTCGAAAGACTTTAAATTCAACTTGCTTCGCGACTTCATTCAAGTTTCGAAGTTCCAAGTCAAATCGACGGTCGGGTTTATCTGTTCCATATCGATTTATCGCTTCTTGATACGTCAAGCATGGGAACGGAGTCGGTAATGTCACACCCGTCGCGGCATGACACACCGTCGAAATAAGTTCTTCGCCCAAGGCCAAAATCTCGTCCTGCTGAACAAACGACATCTCGATGTCGATTTGTGTAAATTCCGGTTGGCGATCCAGGCGAAGATCTTCGTCCCGAAAACAACGGGCAATTTGAAAGTAACGATCAGTCCCACCTACCATAAGAATCTGTTTGAACAATTGCGGAGACTGAGGAAGGGCAAAAAACTCACCGGCATTGACTCGGCTTGGAACCAGGTAGTCTCGGGCTCCTTCCGGCGTACTTTTTGTCAGAATAGGAGTTTCCACCTCAAGAAAACCACGTTGATGAAGTAGCTGACGAGTATGGAACGTCACATCATGGCGAAGCTTCAGAAGGTGCTGCATTCTTGGTCGTCGCAAGTCGAGATAGCGGTGTTTGAGACGGATGGATTCCGTGGCATCCACATCGTCTTCAATCAAGAATGGAGGCGTTTTTGCTTGATTGAGAACTGTTAAAGCAGAGACTTCAATTTCAATTTCCCCCGTAATCAATTGAGGATTAAGGGATTCCTCTGGACGGTTTCTGACATTTCCCGTTGCCGCAAGAACATACTCATTTCGTAAATCATTGGCTTGACTGTGAATAGATGCGTCCTTCTCGACATCAAAAACCAGTTGAGTCACGCCGTAACGATCTCGCACATCAATAAAGAGCACCCCTCCATGATCACGACGCCCATGGACCCAACCCATAACCGTCACCTGCTGCCCATCATGTTGTTTGGTTAATTCACCGCAAGTATGTGTTCGTGCCACTCTCGTCCTCTATCCTTTTTGTGATCGTCGCTTGGCCGACGTCTTTCTTATTGGGCCCGGCCTCCTTTTTGAAAAGGTGGTAGACCGGCCACTGGCTCCTTTGGTTGATTGACGTTTTAGCGAAAACGATCCTGGCTTCCCCGGCTTTTTTGGAAACGCTGGCTGCCTTTCTTTCCCTTTGAAGGGATAAACTTTCCCAGACGTTCCGCGTGGATTTGACGGTTTTTTCGAAAAGGTCGAAAGGCGTACATTTCCCTGGGGCTTTTGAGATCTTGCGGAACTTCCAAGCCGAGTCGAGGATCTTTTGGGGAGGGCTGTCCGACTCACAGGTATTTTGGCCGTTGGAGATTTTGTTGATGGTCCTCTCAAGTTTGATGGCCCACTGAAAGACACTGAAGACCTTTTCGTTCCTTGGGTTTCAGGAGACTGAGGTACAGCCACTCTTCCACTGAAGGGTCGTTTGGGTAAAACAGGACGTCGATCTGTTCCTTTGCCTGATGGGACATTTCTTGAAGCCGGTCTTGGGCTCAAAGGCTTTTTGGATACACCCGATCGAATGTTTAGCGATGCTCCAGAGGGTCGAGTTGCAGAAGCGACTCGCGGCTTCGTCTTCCCACGTGGCAACAATGGCTTCAACGGTTTGCGTCGAGTTTTCAACGTCGCAGTATCGCCAGGTTTGATACGATTTTTCAAGTATGGTTTACGACGTGGAGCACGAGTTTTTTCACCTGAGGTCGATCGTTGAAGAATCGCTCGTAAGGCATTGGCTTCAGCATCCGTGGCATAACGAAAGGTGCCGACTGGTAAATCTCCTAATTGAAGGGGGCCAAAGCGAGTCCGCTTAATTCGAATCACTCGATGGCCACAAGCTTCGACCATACGCTTTATTTGATGTTTTTTCCCCTCACGGATGTTGATTTCTAACCATGAATTGGCCTTGGCTTTTCCGGACTTTCTCACGTCGGCTGGAGCAGTCACGCCATCCTCTAATCGTACTCCCTCTTTCAGCATTTTTATTTCTTCATCTGAGAACACCCCCGACACCTTAATGACATAGGTTTTGGGCACATGATATCGAGGATGGAGACAGGCCTGTGCCACCACGCCATTATTCGTGAGAAGCAATAGACCTTCCGCATCAAAATCCAGACGGCCAACTGGGAATACTCGGACTTTAACACGACCGAGAAGATCAGCCACCGTACCTCGGCCAATCGGATCATTCATGGTCGTCACGCAACCGACTGGTTTATTGAGCAACACAAAGACCTCGGGCTCGGCCATTTCAATATGGGTCCCGTCAACCTTCACATGATCCGTTGCCGGATTGATACATGTCCCAAGCAAGCGCACGATCTCGCCATTGACCGTCACTTTTCCTTCTCGGATCAAAGCTTCCGCTGCCCGTCGTGAACTTAATCCACTTGCAGCAATGACTTTTTGAAGTCGAATGCTTGGTTCACTTGTCTTTGAAGTGTTGCTCATTCCCATTCAATCGTGCTAGGTGGTTTCGAACTGATGTCGTACACCACTCGGTTCACGCCTTTTACTTCATTGATAATCCGATTGGAAACTTTGCCTAAAAAGTCATGCGGCAATTGAGCCCAGTCCGCAGTCATTCCATCAACACTCGTGACCGCTCTAAGACCAATGACAGGTTCATATGTTCTCTGGTCACCCATGACGCCAACCGTTCGAATGGGCAGCAACACAGCAAACGCTTGCCAGGTCTTTCGATATAAACCCGTGGCCTTCAACTCTTCAACAAATATCACATCGGCCTTACGAAGGATGACCAACCGCTCAGAGGTCACCGTTCCTAGCACCCGTATCGCCAGCCCAGGACCTGGAAAAGGATGTCGAAGCACCATATCCTCAGGCAAACCCAATTCTTTCCCTAACCCTCGCACTTCATCTTTAAAGAGTTCACGAAGAGGTTCGATGAGTTTCAACTTCATTCTGGCAGGCAGACCACCTACATTATGATGAGTCTTAATGGTCGCGGATGGCCCCTTATGGTTGATACTTTCAATCACATCAGGATAGAGGGTGCCTTGAACCAGATAGCGAACATTTCCAATTTTTTTAGCTTCGTGATCAAAAGCTCGAATAAATTGCCGGCCAATAATTTTTCGTTTCTTTTCAGGATCGCTGGTTTGGCCCAGTGCCTGTAAAAATGGATCAACTGCATTGATCATGCGATAGTTAAAATGCTGGGCGCTGAACACCTTTTTCAGTTGCTTCGCTTCATCTTTACGCATGAGACCATTGTCAATAAATACACAGGTTAGCTGTTTGCCGATTGCCCGATGCGTCATAGCGGCAGCCACCATGCTATCCACCCCGCCACTCAACCCACAAATGACTTTGTCCTGACTCACGTGCTCCCGAATGGCGTTGATCGAATTTTGAAGAAACGATCCCATGGTCCAGGTGGCCTTGGCTCCGCAGATACCATGCACAAAATTCTTGAGGATATGTTTCCCATGAACCGTATGCGCAACTTCAGGATGGAATTGAAGACAATAAAACTGATGGGCATGGTTCGCTGACTTCATCGCAGCCACTGGAGAATTTTCGGTTCTGGCTATCGGTGTAAATCCCTGAGGTAATTTTTCTATTCGGTCTCCGTGTGACATCCAGACTGAAAATGGTCCGACTTTATCAAGTCCTTTGAATAAGTCAGAACCATCCAGCACCTTTAACTCGGCTCGGCCAAACTCTCTTCGTTTTGCCTGCCCGACCCTACCGCCCATGTAATGCGCAACCAATTGCATGCCATAGCAAATCCCGAGTATAGGGACACCTTCTTGCAGGATGGCCTTGGCCCAGCGCGGTCGCCCGACACTTGTAACACTAGCTGGCCCCCCGGAAAGGATGATCCCTTTTGGACAATTCTCACGAATCTGTTGGAGCGTGGCTGAAGCAGGAAGGATGATGGAATGCACACGGCATTCGCGTATGCGACGCGCAATTAATTGGGTATACTGCGACCCAAAATCAAGAATGACAATCGTATCGTGACAGGACGCCATAAATAGTGTGCACACTGACTATGGTTTGGAGTCCTGCGCATAAAGGAGGACCAGGTTGTTAAAAAACCGTGATGCGTGATCCGTAATGGGTAATCGGCATCTACGACGCTTTACGGATTACGAGTTCATTCCACATCGGCCCGATAGTTGGGAGCTTCTTTGGTAATGACCACATCATGCACATGGCCTTCCCGCAACCCGGCTTGGGTTAATCGAATAAATTGCGCGTTCTCTCGTAACTCTGTAAGGGAGCGACATCCGCAATATCCCATGCCAGACTTCAATCCCCCAACCAACTGATAGACCACATTGGATAACGACCCTTTAAACGGCACACGTCCTTCAATGCCTTCAGGAACGAGTTTCCCCAGGGTTTGGCCCTCTTGTGCATATCGATCACGCCCACCTCGTTCAAGTGCTCCCAAGGACCCCATCCCACGATATTCTTTATAGGTTCGACCTTGATAGAGGACCGTCTCTCCTGGAGATTCTTCGGTTCCGGCGAATAACGATCCAATCATCACCGCAGCGGCACCTGAGGCCAGGGCCTTGGTAATGTCGCCGGAATATTTAATGCCACCATCCGCAAGGACGGGAATGTCCGTTCCGGCCAAGGCCTCGGCACAATCGGCAATGGCCGTCAATTGCGGGACCCCTGCGCCCGACACAATACGGGTAGTACAAATCGACCCAGGTCCCACCCCGACTTTCACCGCATTGGCTCCCGCATCAACCAATTCTTTGGCAGCTTCAGCCGTGGCAATATTTCCCGCTAACACCTCCATATCGGGGTATTGTTTCTTTATGACTTTCACCGTATCGATCACGCTGTGCGAATGTCCATGGGCTGTATCCACCACAATTAAATCCACCCCGGCTTTAATCAATCGTTCAACCCGCTCTTCGCCATCAGCGCCAACTCCAACCGCCGCCGCCACACGCAATCGACCATGAGAATCTTTGGTCGCATGGGGGTATTTAATTTGTTTTTGAATATCTTTAATGGTGATGAGGCCTTTCAATTCAAATTGATCGTTCACCACGGGAAGTTTTTCAATACGATGTTCATGAAGGATTTCACGAGCTTTCACCAGACTGGTGCCTTCCGGAACCGTCACGAGATTTTTTCGCGTCATCAATTGAGCAATAGTCAGATCCATTCTTGGTTCGAAACGAAGATCACGATTCGTCAAAATTCCCACTAACTTTTTATCCTGCGTCACGGGAATGCCGGAGATTCGATATGACGACATGATGTCGTGAGCATCACGAATGGTCTGGTGGGGAGAAATCGTAATAGGGTCCAGAATCATCCCACTTTCCGATTTTTTTACTTTATCGACTTCTTTCGCCTGAGCTTCAGGAGAGATGGCGCGATGGATGACTCCAATGCCACCCTCCCGTGCCAACGCAATGGCTAATCGACCTTCGGTCACCGTATCCATCGCCGCACTGAGCAATGGAATATTGATGGTAATATTTTTCGTGACCTGCGTATGTGTCAACACTTCACTGGGCACGACCTCAGACTTCGCAGGCACGAGTACCACATCATCAAACGTCAGACCAATTCGTGTTCGATCCCAGAGCCCCATGGTTATGAACCTTTTCTCTCTGATTGCCTGGAAGAAAATAGAGAAATTGTCATGTTGGTAAAAATGACCGTGAAACAGTCCTGAGGAGGCGTGGCAGACCTCCGCGGGTTGAACGATTTGTGCTGAACACCATATCAGGAATTCATGAAAAAATCGATGACTGTCTCAGGGGTAAATCTGGCCTGGCATTGAAACGGGCTTCCAATTTCGACCGAAGATTGGAAGCCCAATATCATGACACGATTGAAGGGTTTAGGTTTCAGCCCCTTCAGGTAAACCGGCGAGAGATTCAGCTTCTTCGCGGATATGTTCCTCAGCATCTTCAGCCGGCATAAAGTGTTGAACACGCATATTCCCGCTATCAACCACGAACACATGCCCTCGAGGATCAAGGACCAACCCATAGGGGAAGTTAAACTGGCCGTCGGCATTGCCAAAGCCACCCCATTGAGTCACAAAATTCCCGTCACGATCGAATTTCTGAATACGTTGATTGCCGGTATCCGACACAAACACATCACCTGATCCATCTACTGCAACTCCCCACGGTGAACGGAATTGACCAGGCTCTTGCGCTTGGGCACTGCTCGCATGCCCGGCTCCAATGCCTCCACCCCACTTAGCCACAAGCTGTGGAAGGACGTTCGTACTGGTATCAAATTTTTGAATGCGATGGTTGCCCATATCTACCACATAGACGGTGCCGTCGTTTTGATCGACCGCAATACCCCTGGCAAAATAGAACTGGCCATCATTATTGCCAAAACTTCCCCAATGCATGATGAACTCGCCGTCTTCATCAAACTTTTGGATGCGGAAGTTCGCACTATCGACCACATAGATATAACCCCGAACTCGATCGACGGCAATTCCCCAAGGCGCATTGAATTGGCCTTCGCCATTTCCCCGTCCACCGAATTTCATGAGGTACTGGCCGAGTTTCCCATCGAATTTTTGCACGCGATGATTATTGGTATCACACACATAGACATCACCTTTACCATCACAGGCAATTCCCGTGGGATTGTTGAAATTGCCATTTGCTTGGCCAAAATTTCCCCACAGTAAAATAAAGTCTCCAGAAGGCCCAAACTTCTGCACTCGGTTATTGCCGTTATCCACAACGAAAAGGGCTCCCTGACGATCGATGGACATCCCATACAATGGCGCCATAAATTCGCCACCATGGAGCATTGATGCTCCCCGTCCTGCCTTACCCCAGACACCCGTACAGACATAGCCGGAGGTATTTAAAATAATATTCGCGGTGGCAGGCACTGACGTGTTATTGCCAACATCTTTGAACCACACGTAGACGGCCTTCGGACCGTCCCCTGGGGAAAGGGTAAATGGAATCGTCGCGCCAAATTTATATTCGGGTTCAACCTCAATCCACCCTGGGAGGGTGGCACTCGGAGTCATGGGATTTTCAGAAATGAAATACCCGGCCACTCCGGTATCCATATCTTTTGCGGAAATGGTCGCGACCACATCTAAGGAGTTGCTCATATAGGCCCCGTGGTTAATCACTAAATCGGGATTTTGTGGCGCCGCCAAGTCAATTAATAGTGGAGCGACTTCCTCTTCGTTGGACAAAGCGCTTTCATTTTCTGATTCATCGACGGTAGTCAGCGCATAGTAGTAAGGAGTGTTGTTGGTAAGCCCCGTATGGGTATATGGGCTTGTCACGCCTTCGATTTTTGTCGCGCTTTCTTTGGTGAGACCTGTTTCGGTGTGAAAGTACAAATTATAGGCGGCGGCCCCAGGCACATCCATCCAACTCAGCATGGCTTCGGTATCACCAGGTTTTGCGACGAGGTGAGCCACAGGCAAACCACCGGCATTCTCGTCCTGTGTTTTTTCAGATTTTTCCCGCCCACGTGCGAGTTCTTCTTCGGTTGGAGCAAATTTCACGACGCGGTGATTACCACTATCCACGACATAGACATATCCTTCTTTATCCACGGCAATGCCGGTTGGATAGTTCACTTGTGATTCGGTAAGTCCTCGGTTGCCCCAGCTACACAAGTAGGTTCCATTGGAATCGAACTTTTGAATTCGATGATTTCCACTATCAATGACATAGAGATTGCCAAGCGGATCACAGGCCACACCCCAAGGCGATTTAAATTGCCCAGGACCATTGCCTTCTCTGCCCCATTTGGCCAAAAAATTCCCGCGAGGATCGAATTTTTGAATTCGGTGATTGCCTTCATCAGCAATATAAATATTTCCAACGAAATCAACCGTTAACCCTCGTGGATAAAAGAAGGCCCCATCAAAACTGCCATCCCGCCCCCATTTCAAAACAGGCGTGCCATTCGACTCAAACTTTTGAATTCGGGCGTTACTCGTATCCGAGACATACAGATTACCCTGTTGATCAGTTGTGACACCCCAAGGCACATCAAATTTTCCGGCTTCGGCGCCACGCCAGGCAAAACCAAATTTGCCCCAAGCATTCATGAAGTTTCCATCGGGGTCAAATTTTTGCACACGATTATTCCCACTATCCGCGACATAGATATGGCCTTCTGGAGAGACAGCCAGTCCTCTGGGATAATAAAACGTTCCATCTTCGGAATCCGCTTCCCCACCCCATCGAGCGATAAATTTCCCATCCTTATCAAATTTTTGGATGCTGTGGTTATCGGTATCCGCCACATAAATAAAGCCTTCGCCATCAATACAAATACCCGTCGGTGAACGAAACTCACCTTCGTCAACGCCATCTTCCCCAAATTGCATCACAGGCAAATAGGGCGCGGGAATGGACATGACTTCTTCGGAACAACGGCTTTCGCCATCTTCCGTTACTGCGGTGACCACATAGTGGTAACACATGCCATTCGCGAGATCGTTATGAGCATAAGGACTGGCCGGACCTTCAATGCAATTTCCCGTTTCTTTTGTTACCCCAATGAGCGGATTAAAATCATCTCGGCTGGCAATAGGACGGGTTAATTCGTTTGGTTTGATCGTCACACCCTTCGTCGTGGAATAATAGATGTTGTAATACATGGCATCCGTGACAGGTTCCCAGGACACCGTAATAAACCCATTCCCCGCAACAGCCTTTACACCAATAGGAGCAGGTGGCAGCTTATCTTTGTCCAGATCTTCACCAGCCCCCCAGTCTTCTTCTGATCCTTCTGCTGATAAAGCCAACCGATGCCACGGTTGAATGAGATCATCAAAGTTGAAAAAATCCCTCATAACTTCCCCCACTAATGTTCAAGCATTACTTGACGTTATATTGTTATCCGATAGTAGCCGTTAAGGAAACAAAACATGCAATAAAGAAAAGTCAAATAAAACCAGGTACTTAGGAAGGAAATTCTAACAAGCCAGATTTTGTGAAGTCAAGGTGGGCCTTACCTTGAAAACCGCGCAATTAAAGGGGTTTCCAAGTTGGCAATGTACGTCAAAATGCGTATGTGTATTTTTTAACACCAATTTCAGGTTACCTGTCCAAAAGTAAAGTAAGAAATAGTCCCACGCAAAGGGTAACTGAATTTGTGAAATTACGTTTTGACATCTGACAACTTGCCAATAATTTCCTCTAAACTCCTCACAACCGATTCCTGACCTGAAGGCCCCTCCTCTTCTCTATCAATTAAAATACCACGTAATTTTGCTTGCCGGGCTCCGTCCAAATCTTCCCTAACGCTATCCCCGATATGGACAGCGTCTTCAGGATCGATCGCATGTTGGTCCAGGGCATACTGAAAAATTTTAGGAGAAGGTTTTGCAGCTCTCGCCAAACTCGAGATGGTGATGGAATCAAAATATTGATCTAATTTGAGGCCACGAAAAATTTCAAAAAACCGAGTATCGAAATTAGAAATCACTCCTAGTTCATACCCTAGAGATTTCAGTTCACCCAAAACGCCTGGGACCTCTGGATACACCTCCCAAAGTTCAGATGTTCCAAAAGTATGGAAGACCTCATCAAAATACTCATCGAATCCCTTAAACATTCCCACCCGATAAAACACCCCATGCACAATATCAAACCACCATAACCGCTCACATTGCTTAAGCCTTTCCGGTTCATCAACGGCAAAGATCGCCGGTGGCGCTTGTTGAAATGCTTCCTTAAATGCCTGATTGACTTTGGCCACCAATTGATCGGATTTTGAGACGCCATACTTTTCCGCATAGCGAACATACACTTCTCCCACGGAATCCTTCACATGAAACAACGTCCCAGCGGCATCAAAAAACACGACTTGAATTGTAGGCTTTGGCATATTGATAGGAAGAAAAAGTTAGTTTGGAGTGAGATCACTCGACACTCAAGAAATATGAAACGAATGGCGCTTGAAATCCTACCGATTTTCGATAAAGAGAATCAAAGACTCAACAGGGAGGGAATACTGTGATTGAGAAATGAGGTGTAAAAAAGACTTACTTCTTGCTACCGGCTTTCTTTTGGGCGACATCAAGGGCTTTTATACGATCACGATTCTTGCGGTGTTTACGACGAAGTTCTCGATCTTTCTCTCGACCTTTGGGCATCTGCTTCTCCTGTGATTTTAAATTGAGCCCACTAGTAATTTGATAAATGACCTAGTGAAACGTACACCACTTTTATCATACTATTTCACCTTAAAACAAGCAGGAGTTCCTTGCGAGGGCCTATCCCCCATGCTAAGATCC
>Ga0114931_10010206_pt1 | contig 11193 bp, 12 predicted proteins | sample 2SBtaG_FD_89579 | JGI IMG/M metagenome (GOLD analysis project Ga0114931, IMG submission 89579) | Deep subsurface microbial communities from Kolumbo volcano to uncover new lineages of life (NeLLi) - 2SBTROV14_V59a metaG | ecosystem: Environmental > Aquatic > Marine > Volcanic | place: Kolumbo...
ACACGGCTACACGGCTACACGGCTACACGGCTACACGACCACATGGCTACATGGCTACATTGTCAATTTTATTTCCCGCCGCTGCAGCCGCGACGTCGCCCGCGCCCTCCCGAAAATCGTCATGATCGTTCCGATCACGCCGCCCGCAGCACTTATCAAGGTGGTGACCTGATCGCCCAATTGCTGGATGAGGTCCGCCGTTACGTCAAGGCCAACCAATGGCCCGACGATTGGCAGGACAGTGGTGACAGCCGTTAGCGCCGCGCCCCATATGGTCATCGACTCACCCCACCACTTCCTGCTTGCGCCGCCGCCATTGTTTATCGTTGCATTTTTTTTCATGTCATCAATTTCCTTCTTTGCTTCTACCTTTGGTTCTACTGGTTTTGCTCGTTTGGCTGGTTTAACCGCCTGCGCTTCGGCCATGCCTGGCGCCGGTTTTGCCGGGCGTGCCCGTGACACCCGCGGTGCCCGCGGCGCCGGTTTTGCCGGCTTGACAGCTCGTGCCGGTCGCACCGGCTGTGCCGATGGCAGCGGTTGTGCGGCCTGCGCTGGCGGCACAGCGATCAGCTCGTTGGCACGCGCCAGAGTTATGCGCAGCCGCCGCAGCCAGCCACGGCCGAAGCGTTTGAAATGCGCCAGAGAGCGGTAGTGCCGCCGCCGCAAATCGGCATAGCGCGGCAATGCATCAACCACCGGCGTGGCTGCGGCGGCGGCTATTGTTTCTGGGCCGATTTCGCCATCGACCTGCGCGCCGACGGCCTGTTGCAGAAACCTGATCGCCCGTCCGACACCCTGATTGACGGCGCAATCGAAATGCATCAGTGCGAGAGCCGGCGTGAAGGCGGCGCAGGAGGCTCGTTGCCAATAACGCTGGTGATAAATGGTTCTGACCAGCTTTGGTGAAATCCGCCGCAGCCGCCGCCTCAAACCGGGCGCGCTCTCGGCATTGAGCACGACATTCAGCTGTCTTGCGAAATCGCCGATCGTTATGCCGAAATTGGTCGCACCGCCGGGGTCTTGCGGGTCGTCGCTATAGCCCCCCTCCATTTCGAGCACATGCGCCAGGGCATGCTCGAAAACACCGTCCATTGTCACCGCCGGCGCAGCCGGAGCGGCAGGACCCGGCGGCGACGGCGGCACTTTGACCGGCGTTGCTCCGGACGGCCTGTTATTCTGCGCAATGTTCTCCTCCGGCCAGCGGAACCCCAGCAGCCTTGATCTGGCAAAGGCTGAAACCTTGACCTGATCCGACTGATTGCCACCAACCAGAAACAGCGTCCTGGCCGTTGCCCGCACCAGAAAGCCGACGTGACCCAACTCAATATTTTTGCCGCGGCGCAAAACCGTAATGGCGCCCGGCCGCGGTTCCTCCAGCTTCTTTCCCCAGGCAAGATAAGACCGCGCCATAAGTGATCTTGTGCTGGCGACACCGCTTCGTTCCAGGCAGGCGCCCACAAAGGCCGCGCACCAGGCCACTTCATCATGCCTGATGGAGGGTTGCCCGACCTCGCCATAGAATTTGACAATCCGCGGATTGTCGCGGCTGCCGGAATATTCTCTTTCGCCGAACTCCGCCCAGGCATGGGTCATCCATTCCGGTTGTTGCATGAACCGGCCTCCTTCACTGTCAAATGTCGATGGTGGGCTAGAGGTCTTTGGCACCTTGCAACCGCAGCCCGATCCACTCACCACACTCGCAATTCGACGGCGTGCTGGTGTGCTGGTGGATAGATCGGGTCAAACCGTTGCCGCTGCCTTGGCGCCTCGCCCATAGCTCGCCGAGATCTGATATACGTTGAATGAAAGCCCCGTCTGCAGCGCCCCGAAGTCGGCGATCTGCTGCGCTGCCGTGTAGGTCACGCCTGGCGCCGTCGCGCTCAGCGTCCGCTTCACCAGCGGGCCATCGAGAATGTCGATTTCATATCGTTCAACCTCTTCACCCAGCGGGACTTCAAGCTGCTCCCAGCCATCCCCTCCCGATCGGGTGCGGCGTATCCACGACAACTGCAGGTCATTGCCAACATGGACTGCGCTCAAATGCACCGGAGCCAGCGGCCTTAACCCGACGCCTGCAAAGCTGTGCTGGCGCGTATCATAGGAGCTGTCGCCGATGTCCCGGTTGGCCGGCCCGAACGTCCAGTTGTACGGCAGGCCAATCTCATCACTGGTCATCTCGACGGTGCTCACCGCACTGTCCAGCAACACGAACCTCGCCCCGGCACTGGTCAAAGCCTCATTCGCCGCTTCCGTTCCCGCCTGCCCGCGCAGCAATGCCGTCAGCTCGTAGGTCCCCGCTCCGGTCAGCGCCGCATTCTGGAATTGCATCACCTCCCAACTGCCATCGTCCGCCTGAATCGCAGCAGCATTACTGCCGGCAAACAATGCCAGAGAGGTCACCGATACCAAGGTGCCATTATCCAAAGCCACCTGCAGTTTGGTTGCCCGATCCCGGCGCCCGGTCGGTCCGGGCGGCAGGGCGCTCAATATGATGCCGGTTGTCGCCGGCGCCGCCACGATGGCCTTCAGGGCATAGCCGGTCGTTTCCGGTGAGCGATAAAACGCAACCGCACCAGGCCACGGCGTTTTGGTCGCCGCCACATAGCCTGCTTCCGGCGGCTCATCGCCGCGCAACAGCGGCAGATCCAGAAATATGCCAAGCGCCTGGCCCGTTTGCGCCGATGCTTGCACGCGCCCGGCCCGCGCCGGTCCTTCCAGCGCACGATAAACTTCCCGGTCAAGGCTAAGCGCCTGGATATCGCGCGTGCCATGATCTGCGACTTCACTCACGCGCAGTTGCCGTGTCCGGCCATCAATCACCAAGTCCACGACATCGCCTGGCTCATAGGCAAGGCGGCTCGGCGGCAGCGAGAAACTTGCCCGCTCACGGGCGCTCCAGGTCTCGAACAGCCACGACTCGGCAATCCCCACTGCCTGTTCGGCATCCATCACCAAAGGCAGATCCGCCAGCGCTACACGGCCGCTGGCTCCGACCAGCCGGCGCGCCTCGGCGACAGCCGGGGAATAGTCGGCGCCAGCCGATGTATAGCTGATCTTGGCAGAAGCCGGCAGATCTGTTTCCTGGGCGCGCGTCACCGTGAAAAGCGGATCGCTCACACCACTCTCAACGAGGCCATCAGGCTGCAGAACCTCCACCACATCCGCTGCACCGCGATGCTGAAACCTGATGATGCCGCCGCTCTCGATTGAATCGAAAAAATAGGCAAGTTCCAGCGGTTGAATGGCCTCGCGCGCCGCCATCACCCGGTCGATCACGAACCCCGGGATTATCCCGTAGAGCGCGCCCGCATCGATTGCGCTGAACCCATACTCCTTGATGATGGCCGCCATTGCGTCATTCAGCGCGACACCCGTTATGCGCCCGTTCAGCCAGTGACCAAGCGTCCAGTTGGCGGCATCGCCCCAGACATCGCCATTGTTCGGGAATGCCGGAAAAGGACGCGCATCCCATGCGTAAACGAACATCCGCGCAATATCGATCATTGGCCCGCCGTAAACGCTCGACGTCGGGTTGCTGCCCGCCACATAGCCGGCATGAGCCGGATCGAGGGCTTCGTGAAATGCCTGCAGATAACGGCGCTGCATCAGGTCGTCGCGCGAGCTGTCGGAATAATACGGCACTGCCGATTCTGCACTCTTCGGATCGACGAATACATTGGGCTGGTTGGCTCCCTTGTCGATGGCCGGACAACCAAGCTCCATGAACCACAACGGCTTTGATTGCGGCACCCATGGGCTCGGCGTTGCCGATTCCACACCATTTGGCCGGTCGAAATGCTGGTTCAGCCACCAGTTCTTCAGATCCTTGAAACGATAGACCCAGGGCTTGCCGGCGCCGTCGCTAATTGTCGTCCTGGTTTGCGCATCGCGATCAGCCTGGCTGGCATAAAAATAGTCATAGCCTTCGCCAGCAAGCAGATTACCCTTCAAATAATCCACATCATGGATCGAGCGGGCCCCCGCCAGCCAGTCGAGATGTGTTTCACCATCGCGCCAGTCGGAGAGCGGCCAATAGACATCAATGCCGATGGCATCGACATTGGGCGAGGCCCATAGCGGATCGAGATGGAAATAGACGTCGCCCGAACCATCTGCCGGTTGATGCCCGAAATACTCAGACCAGTCCGCCGCATAGGTGATTTTCGTGGCCGGCCCCAACACCTGGCGCACATCTGCCGCGAGCTGCACCAGGGCGCTGACAAAGGGATAACTCGCCGCTCCCGAACGCACCCACGACAGCCCGCGCAGCTCGGACAGCAGCACAAAGGCATCGACACCGCCTGCCGCCTTGCACAAAAAGGCGTTGTGCAGGATCATGCGCCTGAATGACCATTCCGCCGGGCCACTATAGACGACCGTGCCGCCGACAATCGAAAAATCACTGACCTGGGCGGTGCCGACAAACGCATTGATCTGCGTTGCCGCCGCTTGCGTCCCATCGGGACTGCCACTCACCCCGGCGGCCGGATAAACCGTGATCCGTCCGCGCCACGGGTAGGACGGCTGCCCCGCCGTCCCCGTCCCGGGGTTGGGCAGGCCATTGCCATCGGCCACATCCATCAGGATGAACGGCGAATAGGTCACCGCGATGGCGCGCGCCTTCAGGTCCTGAATGGCGGCGATCACTGATGCATCGGAAGGTGTCCCGCCATAGGCGGCTTTGCCATTTTTCAGGCTGACAAGATGCGCTGTGGCCCGCGTCTGGCCGGCAACCGACCATTGCATCGGACTGGTGGCCTTGACCGCCAGTTCGACGCCGGGGCGCAACTGACACTGGCCGGCGCGCAGATCCGTGCCGAACCAGCTCACCACCAGCGACACGGCCTTGGCATTGGGCAAAGCCGCCTGCAACTGATCCATCGAGACGGACCAATCGGTGCCGCCCTGTCTGCTATGTATGTTTTCAGCCTCGCTCTGGCCGCCACCGATGTCATGATTGACCGCATCAGGCCCATAAACGAATTCGCCGGACCCGGGGATTATCACAACGCCCCGCACCTGCTTCTGGAACCCGTCGACCGCGCGATAGACTTCGAATGACAATTGCGGCAGGCGATTGCCAAACTCGGCCAGCGGCATGCGCTCAAACACGATATAGGCAACGCCTCGATAAGCAGGCACATTGCCGGCGCCCTCCTTGGCCTCGATCAGGGTATCGGGCAGCTGCGTTTCAGACCCTCTATGAACCCGATAGGTGAACTGCGACAGATCCAGAGGGCTGCCATTGGCCCAGACCCGCCCCACCGAGGCTATTTCGCCTTCCGCCAGCGCAATGGCGAAATTGCCATAGTAGCGATATTCAATCGTCGTCGTTGAGGCGCCGCCGCCACGGGACCCACCCTTGCCGCCACCGCTGTTGCCACTGCTCTTGCTCTTGATGACCTCTTCTTCGAAATTGGTCGCCCAGATGACCTGGCCGCCAAGACGCGCCCGCCCATAGATCCTCGGGATTGCAGCGCCCTCGCTTGACGCGGTGACCGTCAGATCGGACAGCCGCGGGCCGGTAAATCTGCGCGACTGGCCCGATGCCCCGAACAGCGCCTGGTCCACATAAGACCCCGCCAGCGCGCCCAGTTGCTGACCGATGACCGCGCCGCTGACCGTCGCCCCTAAAATCGAAACCCCGGTCGGCAGCAGCGCGCTCCCGGCAGCTGCCCCTGCCGCAGACAAAGCTAGTGTCGCCATTACTCTATTGTTCCTGGAAATGAAAATGCCCCGGCAAGGCGCCGGCGCCACCATGGCGAGAATGCCACCTCTGAGACCCTTGCGCCTTCAATCGCATGAATCATTTTTTGCTCTCCGCACAGGATCGCTGCATGCTTTGCCGCCATCCCGCGCCGCCAGCGAAAAATCACGACATCGCCCGCCTTGGCGCCCGACAGATCGGTTTCGAGCAGATGCAGCCGCGCCGCCATGAGCAATGTTTCCTGGCGCGCCGCTTCTGCCCAGTCGCGCGTATAGCCCGGCACCAATGCTGCTTCGCGCCCATAAAGTGCCCTGTAGACGCCGCGCACGAGGCCGAGACAGTCAGTGCCGACGCCACAAAGGCTGGCCTGGTGGTGATAGGGCGTGCCCAGCCATTGGCGCGCTGCGGCGACAACCGCCTGGCGATCATGACACATGCCAGTACCGTCCATTTGTCTCCCTAAAGCGTTGTGCCATCGTTCGGGCCATTGCGCTTGACGCCCGCAGTGACAAAATCATTGCCCGGCATTTGCGCAAAGCCCCTGAAATTCACGAGGTTGGAAAATTTGTTCTTGCAGGTCGCAAACTGCTTGTCGCAGCCAGCCGCAAGCGTGAATTGATCGGCCACCGCAATGGCTTGCGCCATCGCCTGCCACAGTTCGATCTGCACGACACCGGCGCTCACGTCATGCCGCTTTACTTCCATCGACAGGCCGGCATTGGCGCCGCTGGTCCAACTCAGCAGACCGCGCTGAAACCAGTTTCCCGCAAAAGAGGCAAGACCGCTGGCGTTGAAAACGCGCGGCGAGTTAAGGGCCGTGACTGCCCCCGCCCCCTTGTAGACGGCAAGCGCAAGATTGACGCCGCAGCGCGCATCGCCAAGATCGGCATCGCAGGTAAACTGGTAAAGCCGCCCCTTCGGTTGCTGCAGATAATGCGCCAACCCCCGCACTTCGGCGGTAAAGGCACCGCCCGAGCGCCTCACTTCGCCGAGTGATCCGCTGCGCGTCAGGACCCGCTGTGCCGGATCGGCCCAGTTCACCCGGAAGATCTCGACGCCCGCGTCATCGAACAGCCCGCCGGCCAGATCATTATCGCTGAGACTCTGCGATGATACCGCCCCCGTGACATCGAGATTGTCGACGTTGAGCCCAACAGTTTCCTTGATCTCACTTGCGCTAAATCCGCTCATCGCCTCAAAGATCGTCCCATCGAAAACGACGTTGCGATCATGATCGGTAAAGCCAAAGCTTGCCCCATCATGGCGCGTCAGGCGCCAGCACCAGCATAAGGTCGTCGCCCCGCTGGCCAGATGCGCAGTGAGCGCCGCCGGAAGCGTCTTCATATCCGCACCTCGACAATTGGAATATTGGGAATGGCGCCATGGTGCAGACCCTGCACCGATATTTCCAGCTTGTCGGTATCAAAGCGCACCGGCACATCGAATTCGAACCCGCCAGTGACATCCTGACCGGCCGCCGGAATATGCCCGGCAAGAAAGGTTACAATGCCGCTTGCATAGTCGATTCCATAGGCAATGCCCTCCGCCTGCGCCACCCCGCCAACCGACAACAGCACACTTCCCTGTACCGGTTTTTTTATATCGCGGACCCAAGGGGCATGCGCGCCGCCATAGGTCTTGATCAGCTGAAATGACGCCGCCACGCCATCACCCGTGCCAAGCAATTGGTCGCCTGCGCCGGGCACCCCTTCAGGAACGCCTGACTTGAAGTCGGCATGATCTTTCCAGCGAAAGCCATAAAGCTGCCCGCGCCGCTCTTCAAAAAACGCGCTCACGGCATAAAGATCGTCGATCCCCTTGATGCCATAGCCGGCGTTATAGCGACGCCGCGAATCCGCCCAGCGGCTGTTGCGCTCCTCAAAGCCGGACCCCAGAACCACGACCTCGGTGCGCCGCTCCGGGCCGCCCTGACTGCCGCGCGAAATCTCGACAGGAAAGCGTATTTCATGAAAGTTCATTTGCTATTTGCTCCACTGCGCCGGCCCCGCGCACATCTTTCCGGCCTGCCGGATGCGCCATCCAAAGCCAGCCGCCTGTCGCCTCCCCTACAAATTGCGCTGCCCCTGTCCGACAACCCGCGCCAGCATCGCCGCAACCTGCGTTTCGGACCGGCGAAAACTTGCCGCATCAGGCGTTGTCACATTGAATGTCACCTGCACATTTCTACCCGCCTGCGCGCGCACGCCCAACCGTCCATCGGGGCCGCGCGCCAGCGGCATGATCGCCTCGGCACCTGCTTCTCCGGCAACACCGCTGCCGCCGCGGCCAAGCGGGAATGCAACCGGCGAAGAAATAATGCCGCCCTTGGCAAAGGGCACCGGCATGGATTGTTGAAATACGCCACCCTTGGCAAAGCCGGCGCCACCGCTGAACAAACCCTTGAAGAAGCTTCCCGCCGCCTGCTGCAGCGGCTTGAACGCAGCCTTCAGCGCCATGCGCGACAGGCTCAAGGTCAGCGTGCGAAACACCGAACCGAGGCTTTTACCCTTGATGGCAATGCCTTGAAACGCGTTTATCATGACACTGCTGAACTCGGCTCCCAGCTGCGAAGATTGCTTCAACTCGCGGTTAAGGTCTTTCTGACTTCTGGTGGCCTGCTCTGTCTGCTGTGCAATATCCTGATTGCGATTGCCCTGGTCCATCTCTCACTGATCCTTTTCGCTGAATTGTCATTAATCGGGAAAGCGCAACATCAGTTCCGCCAGCTCATCCAGGCCCGGCGGCGCCGTGCGATCAACGCCGCTTCTGCCATCAATAGCCGCCGCCAGCTCCTTCGGCGTCATCGCCCAGAACTCGTCTGGCGACAGTTGCAGCACGCCGAGGCCAAAGCCCATCACGCCGTCCCAGGGAAAGGGGCGGTTGCGCTGGCGTCCCCGCTCGCCTGGTCACTGCTCCCACCACCGGCCTGGTCAATCACCTCGCCGACCGCCTGGCCGATCACTGCGCCTGCTGCCGCGCCCACCGGCCCGCCAAAAGTCGCACCAAGCAGTTGCGCCACGATCCCGACAAAGCCTGCCGCACCGCCTTCCGCGTGCATCGTCTTCACCGCATCATTCTCGATCTTGTGCCCGCCGCCGCGCAGCCCGGCACCGATCACCCGCAGCGCATCATTGGCGCTGATCCGCCCCGAGCCAAACCGTTCCGCCAGCGCCAGCATGTCATCATCGCCAAAGGCGCTTTCCAGTTCCGCCAGGGCGCCCAGCGTCAGGCATAATTTATAGGTCTTACCGTCGAGACATGCCTCTATCTCGCCGCGATGGTGGTTTGCCATCATTGTCTCCTCATGTTCAGTTTGTTGCAGCCCGTCAGATTACGACAAAGCTCAAGGCGCCGGCCGACTCCAGCGACAGATCGAACGCCAGTTCATTGTCGTGGCGGCCGCTGAATTCCAGACTGGTAATCTGGAACGCCCCTTCGACGATGCCGAAATTGGGGATCACCACCTGCCACGACCTGATCGTGCCGTTGAAAAAATAATCACGCACTGTTGCGTCAGACACCGCATCCTTGAAAATGCCTGCACCGGTGATCCGTGCCGCCTTGATGCCTGCGCCCTGCAATAATTCACGCCACTGGCCGACCGATTCCTGATGCGTAATATCGACAGTCTCGGCATTGAATGCCAGGTTGCGCGAACGCAGCCCGGCCATCGTCGTGAATGTTCCCAGTCCATCGCTGTCGACCTTCAACAGAAGGTCCTTGCCCTTTTGTGCTGCCATTTTCTGCTACCTATGTTCCTTCCATATCTTCCACCGCGGCGTGGGGACAAAACAAAACCCGCCCATCCGCAAGCTTTGCCAAACAGGTTGTTAGATGATCGGCTCGGTCACCGCTCTGAAGCGAACGATGCCGTGATAGGTGTCGCCATCCGGCTCACGCCGCGCCTCGGAAAACTCGTGCCGCAGATTGACCAGATTGTGCCCGGCAGGGACCAGCGCCTGATCGTGCAGCGCGGCGCGCAGGACGCTCATGATCTGGCGCACCTCACGCCGGCCAGCCTCGCGCGACCAGACATGCAGGGTCACAACATGCTCTGCGCCAGATTCAGTGCCGGTACTCCAGTCGCGCAACGAACTGCGCCCGAAGGTCAGATAGGGAAAATCAGTGCGCTGCGGCACATCATCAAAGATTTTGGCACCGCCAAGCAGGCTCGTCAGCGCAGCATCTGCGATGAGCGCCCCATAGATTGCCTGTTGCAGTGCCCAGCCTGCCTCTGCCATCGCTTGTCTCTCCTTGCAGCGGGAACTTGCTGACCACGTCCTGGATGTCCTGAGCCAGGCATCAAAGCTGGCGCTCTTCGCACAACACCTTCAGCCAGCGATGCCGCTCATCGACGTCAATGACGCTTAGAATTTCGAAGATCCTTGCGCCCTTGGTAAAGCGCATCGCTGGCACCACGCCTGCGCGATAGCGGATCCATATTTCGTGCGTGGCGCGCCCTTCAAGTCCATCGGCGACGACATCCTCGCCACCGCTTACCGGCAGCAGCGCCGCCCAAAGCGTGGCCACCGCGGCCCAGCTTTCGGCTGCCCCGCCGCCGCCGTCGTCAACCCGCGCCACCTGTTCCAGGCTCATCCGCTGGCGCAGATCGCCAATTGTCACCGATCGTTTCATATCCGCCTCTCGCGATAGGGCATCAAAAGTTCGCTGACCATCTTGGGGATGGCAACGCCGCTGCCGCCCACTTCAAACGGCTCGCGCCGCTCGTACCAATGGGCGATCAGCAGCATCAGCGCCTGACGGATCGGCTCAGGGACATCGCTGGCGAGATTGCCATAGCCGGCGGTAAAGGCGATCTCGATGCCATTTGCCGCCCGCTTTGGTGCCGGCCAGCCGGTCCCGCCCAGACGCACCAGCCGTGCCGGTACGCCCTTGCCGTCAACGTAATAGCCGCTCGCCGCCACCGGCGTGATGCTTTCATCTTCTGCATAAAGCTGCACGGCGCTGACGCTCTGCAACGGCCGCATCGGCAATCGCACCGTTGTGCCGCCCGGCCAGGCATCGAGAAACAGCGACCAGCTCTGGGTAATGAGCGCAAGCCCCAGCGAGGCCTCGATATGCAGCCGTGATGTAATAATGAGGCTTGAAATCAGCGTGTCTTCATCTGCCGCGTCAACACGCAGATGGGCCTTGGCATCGAGCAGGCTCACCGGCTCGATCACCGGCCCGCTAGTCATAACTAGGGCCATGGATCACTCTTTTACGTTTTAGGATTACCGGAACACTCCGGCCAGACGGCAGGCAGCCATCTCGATTTTGCTCAGGCAATGGAGCCAAAGAACAGCTCAACAGCGCGCGTGCCGTTTGCCGGAACAATGCCTTGAATTATTATTCAGATTCCGACGCTAGTGTCCTGTCTCCGAAATAGGCATATATTATGCGGGGCGTCCGGACTGCCTATTTCGGAGACACAAAGGACACTAGACTTAAAATCTACTTGCTAGTGTGGTTTATGTCTCTCAAAT
>Ga0114931_10010207_pt1 | contig 11193 bp, 7 predicted proteins | sample 2SBtaG_FD_89579 | JGI IMG/M metagenome (GOLD analysis project Ga0114931, IMG submission 89579) | Deep subsurface microbial communities from Kolumbo volcano to uncover new lineages of life (NeLLi) - 2SBTROV14_V59a metaG | ecosystem: Environmental > Aquatic > Marine > Volcanic | place: Kolumbo...
GGTCAATACCAGCAAGCGATGGACCTGTGCCGCGAGAGCCGGCGCTGCGGCGGGCCACTCCTACGGAATCTCCCGCTGACGGCCGCAGCCGGTCTGATGACTTTGCTCTTTTGACAGGGCGGCCACCAATCGCGGTCAACACGCAGCGTCTGGGGCGGCTATCAACGCGTCGGCTCAGCGGTCAGGATCCACCACCGGTCCTTGGTCCGGCCGACCAGAAAGCTGGTGGTCTCCCCGTGAACCGCTGCGTTGGGCTTGGATGCGAAAACGATCTCGAGCTTGCCGACCGGAGGCAGGGTTGGACGATAGGTCACACCTTTCAGTTCATAGGTGGTGACGTCCTTGGCGCCCAGGGGTTCGATCTTGATTTCGGCGATCGGTTTGTGGCAGTCGGTCTCGAAGATTTGCCGCTGAGCCGAAAGGTCTTTCGACTCCGGGGCGTCCGTCGTGTAGATCAGCTTCAGGAAGGAGTCCGCATCGCAGTGCTCGAACGCCGCGCGGCACTCTGTGATGAACACCGCCTTGTCGGCGACGGGTCGTATGGTGGACGTCTTCTGCTCCCAAACGAACCACGCCGAGGCCAAAACCACACACACCGACACCACAAACATCGTCTTGTTAGACATTTCAATGGGTCCTCAAAGGCTTGCCGGGCACGCTCCACGGTTTCCATGATCCACCGCAAGAATCGTCCATCCTCGACGGGCTGTTGAGCTTCGTGGGGAGCGAGCCATGCCAGCCCCCCCGGCTGGCCCAATAAGACCTTGTTTATCGGCATCCATGCACATCCGGCTCTGTGCGATGCCAAGCCTCTTTTGGAGATGCGGCGGTGAGTGTCTGGTATGGGAGAGCGTCTTAGTCAGTCGCTTTGCTTGGCGAGGCGGCGCATGCGCCAAGAGGCCCAGGAAAAGCCGGTCGCCGCCAGGATCATGGGGGGAATAAAGCTGCCGGTCAGCGCATAGAGCGCTACGCCGATGCCCTGGGCGAGAACGCCGCGGATGCCGACGAGCGTCCCGTGGATGGCCAAGTAGTGCGAGGCGCGCGACGGGTCCGGTGCAAAGGCCACGGGGCCCAGCGTCCAGGTCAGGTGCACGCCGACCATGCCCATCGCATAGAGGATGGTGACGAACCCGAGCCAAAACGATGACGGCGCCAGAAGCAGTCCGATTGGATAAATCGCCAGCCACAGAAAAGAACCGGCGGCCAGCCTGATCGGGCCGATCCTGTCGGCCAGCCTACCCATCGGCATGAGCATGATGATGATGGTCAATTGAAAGGCGACGATGGTGGCGCGAGCGAACTGGCCGTAGTCCAGATTGAGCTTGTCCTTGGCCAGGGCTGGGATCAGGGCCGTGCAAATCATCCACCCCACGCCATAAGACATGAACGCGATCTCGTATCTGGCGAAGCGTCGATCGCGGCGGAGGATCGTGCCCATGTCTCGGAGCGGCGCCCACCATGCCTCGCCTCTGGTGATTTCAGGACGAGCCCGTCGTCTGAACGAGTCTGTCCCTGCAATCAAACCGAACATCAGCAGCCCGGCGGCCAGCAGCAGGCCGGTGATGGGAAGAAAGACGCGGAAGGCGTCGGGATCGTGATTGGACCATGAGCCCATGACCTGACCGGCGATCATGACGCCGAAGAACTGGGAAGCGACAATCATGCCGAACACCCGACCGCGTACACCGGAGGCATAACAGTTTCGCAAGAGGTCTGCATTAATTGGAGAGAGGGCCGCTCCGCCCCCCGCACCGGCGAAGGCCGCCAGGACGTAACAAATCAGAAGAAGATAGATGTCATGGGCGAACGCCATCGCGGCAATCGGTACGGAGGCCAAAGCGGCGACGATGATGAGGTAGCTCCGCGTGGAGATTCGGGCGTAGAGGTGGTTCCAGAAGATGGTGAAGAACTGCATGATGGGAACGGCGGCGGTGAGGACCCATGTTTGCCAGTTGTTGGCCTCGAACCGCTTGCGCGCCAGGAAGGGCAGAATCAAACTGAGGGCGACGGAGGCGCCTTGCAGGGCGACGCCCGCCAAGTGGAACGCCAAGACGTGGCGACCCTGGCGAAGCGGCTCGACTTGCTCGACACGATTCAAAGGCCCAATCCCCGGCGGAAGAAAAGTCAAAATGTCAAAAAGTCGAGAACAGGATGTGGCTCTGCTGATTTCTTACTTGATGACCGAGAACCTTGCGAGGTTCACCTCACGCCCCAACACGATGAGGATGTCAGACTCGTTCAACACGTCCGCCGCCGAAGGCATAAAGCGAAACTCGCCCGAGGTCCCCGACTTGATCGCCAGAACGAGCAGATTGTATTCCTCGCGCAGATGCGACTCGCCGAGGCTCTTGCCCGCCAGCGGCTTGGGCAACAAGATTTCCATGATGCGGTGGTCTTCTTCAAAAGGAAAGTAATCCAGCAGGGTGGGATACGCGACCCGGCGGGCGGTGCGTTCGGCGGTCTCGCGTTCGGGGAAGATGACCTCGTGGGCCCCCACCGCTTTTAGGATTCGGGCGTGGTCTTCGTTGACCGCCTTGCTGCGGATGTGCTTCACCCCAATCTGACTGACGTGCAGCGTGCAGATGATGCTCGCCTCCATGCTCTCGCCGAGGCTGACCAGGGCCTCGTCGACGCTTGCCGTCACCACCGCCTTGAGGGCGTCGAGATTGCGCGCGTCGCAGATCACCGCCTGCTGGACGTCGTCACGAATGGCCCCCACGGCGTCCTCGCTAAAGTCCATGGCCAACACTTCGCAGTGCATCTGCGTCAGTTGTCGGGCGAGATGCGAACCAAACTGCCCCAGCCCGATGACAATCACCTGTTTCATATGACACCGTCCTAACCGACCATGAGTCGTTCTTGCGGATAACGGATGCGCGCCGCCTGCCGGGCGGAGATGACCATTGCGAAGGTCAACGGACCGATTCGCCCCACGAACATCGACAGGATAATCCACAGCTTGCTGAGCACCGAGAGATGCGCGGTGATCCCCGTCGACAGGCCCACCGTGCCGAAGGCCGAGGCCTGCTCGAACAGCAGGTTTTCCAGGCCCATGCCCTGCTTGCCGGCCTCGCAGGCGGTCAGAATCATGCAGCCCACGGCATTCCAGACGATGGCCAGGCCGATGATCATCGCCGCCCGCGCGACGACTTCCGGCGGTAGACGCCGACCCAAAAGGGTGACGTCGCTTCGACCGCGGAGCCAGGCCCATATCTGGGCGGACCACGTCGCCACCGACGTGGTCTTTACCCCACCGGCGCACGAGGCCGGCGATCCGCCGATGAACATCAACACGACCATGACCAACAGCGCCGTGCGGGGCAGCGAACCGACGTCCACCGTGTTGAACCCCGCCGTGCGACAGGTCACCGATTGAAACAACGCATCAGCCGCGGAGCCGAACCAGGAGCCATGCCGCGCTCCCACCCCCAAGACAAGCAGCAGGATGGCTCCAAAAACGACGAGCCCCGCGGACATTCTCAGCACAATCCGAGAATTGAGTGACCACATAAACGGGGAGTGCCGGCGGCCGCGGAGACGATCATATCCCCGCCGCACGGCCTCGAGGACCACCGTGTGGCCCAGGCCGCCGACAACAATCAGCACCATGATCGCGACCATGACCAACGGATCGGCGCGGTAGCCGATCAGGCTGTCGGTGTGAAGCGAGAAACCCGCGTTGCAAAAGGCCGAGACCGAATGGAACAGGGCATCAAAAAACGGCGAAGGCCCGTCGGGCGAATGACCCATGCGAAAAAACAGCAGGCCGGCTCCGATCGCCTCGAAGGAAAAGGTCAGAGCGATGATCCGCTTGAGATCGCGGCGCAGCAGGCTCGCCGCATTGCCCTGATAAAACGTATCGGACAGGGCCGCCTGGGATCGGAACGACAGCTTGCCGCCGAGAACTTGCGTCGCAACCGCGGCGAAAGTCATGATCCCCAGTCCGCCGAGTTGTAAGAGAACCAGGATCACGCCCTGTCCGAATGGGGTGAAGTCCTTGCCCGTATCGACCACGATCAACCCCGTCACGCACACGGCGGACGTGGCCGTGAAAATCGCATCGAGAAAGCTGAAGTCCGCTTTGGTGTGGGAGATGGGCAGCCACAGCAGCAGCGCGCCGACGAGGACCAACGAGGCAAACGTGCCGGCCAGCAGCCGCTCGGATCGGGCCAGGAGGCGATCGCCGAATGCGCGCAGCGTCGCCCTCAGTCTGTTCAACGCGGCGGCCGGGCCGGTACTCGATGATTCACCGTTCTCCATAGATGTGCTTCAGTCCGGCCAACCCAACGATGTCTCAAAAAGATGAGTATCAGACGGTACGCCGTTTGATCCCATCAAACATTGAACCGGAAATTGATGATGTCTCCATCTTTCACGATGTAGTGCTTGGGCTCCAGCCGCACCTTCCCGGCGTTTTTGGCGCCCTTCATGTCCCCATGGGCCTTGAGGTCGTCGAAGGCCACTGTCTCGGCCCGGATGAATCCGCGTTGGATGTCACTGTGAATCTTGCCCGCGGCCGCAACAGCTTCGGTGCCGCTGGGAATGGTCCAGGCCCGGACCTCGTCGGGACCGCACGTCAAAAACGAAATCAACCCCACCGCCTCGTAGCAGGTTCGGATCAGACGGACCTTGGCCGGCTGACTCAGGCCGAGGTCTTCCAGGAAGGTGTTGCGATCTTCCGGCTCGAGCTGCGCGATCTCCGCCTCGATCTCCGCCGACAGGGCGATCGTCGCCCGGACGTGTGGATGCTCGAACGGCGGTGGCTCAGACACCTGGGCCTCGCCGACGTTGATGACCACAATCACGGGCTTCAGGGTCAGAAACCCGAAGCTCAGTGCAATCGTACGCTCCTCATCGTTGTGAATGGCCTTGGAGACCGGGGCCTCGGACTCCAGGGCTTCCTGCACGCGCTTCATCATGGCCAATTCGCGGACATCGTGATCGTGCGTTTTCGACGGGCGCGACGCGGCTTTCTCCAGCTTCTCCACCCGGTTGATGACCTGCTCCAGGTCGGCGAAAATCAGCTCGGTGTGCAACTCGTCCACATCGGCCCCGGCATCGACGCGATCGCGATACTTCATCACCGAATCGGATGAGAAGGACCGAACGACCATCACCAGGCCGTCGCACTTTCGGGCCGATTGCATCCACCGGCGAAACTCGGCCTGTCCGTGGGCGTCGGCAAGCGACGCGCCGGGCAGATCGAGAAACTCCAGATGGGCCGGCGTGTACTTCTTGGGCTTGTACAGCCCGGCGAGATAGTCGAGGCGGTCGTCAGGCACGGCCACGGCGGTGAGCTGCTCGGACATGGCGTGGGCCGGGTCCAACGGCTGGCCGGTGATCGCCGAGAAGAGCGTGGACTTGCCGGACTGTGGTGGACCGATGAGTGCGAATCTCATGGCGGGCGTTTCCTCTGGGAGCCGGATTGTAACAGGGGCCTTTGACGCGTCGAGATGTCCGGGCGTCACAAGCCCGGCGGGGTTCCATGACAGTTCAGGCGGCGTGATTTAGAGAGCATGGATTCATCCGACGAAGTCTTCGTCCCCGTAGGGATTAGGCTTCAGCCGATCTCTTGTTTGCCACCTAGTTCAGTAGGTGGTTCAGAAGCCCCCCCACATGATCCCAGCCGGCTTCAGCCGGGCTTTACTCCACCCAAGTCCGGCTGAAGCCGGCTCATGGCTTCCAGGGTCATCCAACCACCGACTAAAGTCGGTGGCAAACACACAGCAGAAAGGTCGGTGACAAAAGCCGGTCCGATGATCCGCCTAAGGTGTCATGGACAAGCCCGGCGGGCCAGGATGGCTGGCCTGAATCGGTGCGGACGCCCTAATCCGCCTCAGCGTGGGAATGACGCCGGAGAAAATCAACGAAGGCTTGACCGGACGCCTCGTCGGCTTCTGAAGCGCGGGCGATCAGCCTTCCGCTTTCGGCGTCCACGACCAAGAGGGACGGGATGGTGGCCACCCCGTAGCGTTCCGCGATCTTTGCATTGGCCGGCGGCGGCGGCGTGTTGCTGAGATCGACCCGCATCAGAACGTAGCGGCCCGATGCCGCCTCTTCAACTTGCGGTAAAGAAAAAACAGTTGCATCCAGCTTTTGGCACGGGGCGCACCACGATGCCCAGAAGTCCAGCAGGATCGGAACCTTGCGGCTCCTCGCCTGTACAACCGCGGCATCATAATCATGCAACCACGGCAGGTTCGATGCGCCGCGACGCGTGACGAACCAGTAAAACAAAACCAGCGCCGAAGCCAAAACAACAAACCGCACCGCGCGCGATCGGCCTGAACTCTTTACTGAGGCAGAAGCATTGCTCATGGCCCTTTCGTTGCTCCAGACCAAGCGTGCACAGCGGTTGCCGGTGCCACATTCGTGTATGATGTTACCCTGATGGAGCCGAAAGACAAGCGACTTGCTACGGCGCGTCGCGGACCGGTAGCACCTCGCACGCCTTGAGAATCCAAGCAGGAGGCCGATCATGCCCGTTGATCTCGTTGCATATTCCATGCCGGCGCGAGAACCGCCATGGCAGATTGACCGTGGCCGCGCCCTGCTTGAGGAGATGACGGCCCGTCGCAGTTGTCGTTGTTTCTCGGATCGGCCGGTCGATCGGCAGGTGTTGGAATTGGCCTTGGAGATCGCCCATTCGGCGCCGAGCGGTGCCAATCGCAAGCCGTGGCGCTTCGTGGTGGTGGACGATCCGACTCTGAAGAAAGAGATTCGGATCGCCGCCGAGGCCGAAGAGCGCGAGAGCTATGACAGGCGGATGCCGCGGCAGTGGCTCGACGCCCTCGAACCGATCGGCACGAATTGGGAGAAACCGTTTCTTGAGATCGCCCCCTATCTCGTCGTCGTTTTCCGCATTGATTGGGAGATGTCCGGCGAGAAGCGGGTGAAGAACTATTACCCGGCGGAAAGTGCGGGCCTGGCGTGCGGTTTTTTTCTGATGGCCTGCCACATGCTCGGCCTGGCGACGCTGACCCATACGCCCAGCCCGATGAACTTTCTCCACACGATCTTGAAGCGGCCCGCCGGGGAGAAGCCTTATCTGCTCATCCCGGTGGGCTATCCCGCTGATGACTGCACAGTCCCCGACCTGAGGAAGAAACCGCTGTGCGAGGCATTGCAGTGGAACTGTTCGCTGGGTAAGCAGACAAACGAGTAGGATGGGTCGAATGCCCCATCCTACCCTTGCTTCAAGGATCAGGCGTCATGCGTGAAATGGAAATGACATACCGCATACACGTTTAGCCGCGACCCAGCGGGGAGCGTTTTAGCGGCCCCACCTGATTCCGGCGCCGATAGCTCAAGATGCTCTCTTGGCATCACGGGCACGAGAAGGATGTCATCATGGATGCAAATGACCAGACGGCAGAACCTTTGGACAGCTTCGATATGGATCCGCAGACCTTCCGCCGGCTCGGGTATCAGGTGATCGACCTGATGGCCGACGCCGTCACGCAAGAGTCCAGCGATCCGGTGATGCCGCAGGTCTCCGGACAGCAGATGCGGGCGATCTTCGATGATCCCGTGCCCGAGCAGGGCGTGGTGCCTGAGAAGCTGATCCGTGCCTGCCGGGAAACGCTGTTGCAGTATGACCGCAAGAATGGGCACCCGCGATTTTTTGGATATGTCTGTGCGTCGGCCGATCCGCTCGGAGCGCTGGCCGATGCCCTGGCCTCGGTTCTCAATCAGAACGTCACCGCCTGGCGATCCGCGCCGGCCGCGACGGAGATGGAGCGGCTGGTGGTCCGCTGGCTTGATGAGATGGTCGCCTTTCGCAGCGGCGGACAAGGGCTGCTGGTCGGCGGTGGTTCGGCGGCCAACACCACCGCCATCGCCTGTGCATTGGCCACTGTCAAATCAAATAATGAGAAAGCCCCGCCGCGGGATCGGCTCAGCGTGTATCGCTCCACGCAGGGCCACCTCTCGATCGAGAAGGCCGCGCGCCTCTTCGGCGTCCCTCAGGAGAATGTCCGCGCCATAGACGTGGACGCTCATTATCGAATGATCCCTGAAGCGCTGGACCGGAAACTCTCAAATGATCTTCGCGACGGATTGATCCCCGCCTGCGTCTGCGCGTCGGCGGGCACGGCCAACACTGGGGCCATCGACCCCTTGTTGGAGATCGCCGAAGTCTGCCGCAGGCACCGGGTCTGGTTTCACATCGACGGGGCCTATGGCGCACCTGCCGCCATGACCAGTGACTATCACTGGATGCAGGACGGCTTCGCTCAGGCCGACTCCATGTCGCTGGACCCGCACAAGTGGTTGTTTGCGCCGCTTGACGTCGGCTGCGTCCTGTTCCGCGACGAGACCGCCGCAGCCCAAGCGTTTTCATTGCAGAGCGAATACACCGCAGTGAGCGAGGAGGACGGCATTGAGCATTACGCCTTTTTCAACTATGGCCTGGAGCTCTCTCGTCGTTTTCGGGCATTGAAGGTTTGGATGATACTGAAAGGGAGAGGCGTTCGGCGAATCACCCGGATGATCGAGCAGAACATTTCGCTGCGGCGCTACCTGGATGCCCGCATCGCCGCCGACCCGCGACTGGAGGCCCTGGGTTCCGACTTGAGCATCAGTTGTTTTCGTTATCATCCGGCAGGACCCCATACCGGCGGCGCCGGCGCCTGTGAACCAGCGGCACCGGCCGAACAGGTACGTCTAAACGCATTGAATCGGAAAATCCTCGAGACGCTGGTCGCCGAGGGGCGCGTCTATATGTCCCCCACCACTCTGGGCGGGCGATACGCCCTGCGCGTCTGCATCGTCAACTTTCGCACTATGCAGGGCGACATCAACCTGCTGGTCGACGAAGTGCTGCGAATCGGCGCGGAACTATGCTCCTGATTGCCACCCAACGCCCCAACTTTTTGACAGCCATATCGTTATGCCGGGCCCCGTGCATCGGCTGTGGACAGGCGGCAGGAGATCGGCAGTCTGATCCCGACTTCTTTTCTCGAGTGTTTGTAAAGAGATTGCAATGGGGCTGTTTTTTTTTTGCAAATTGTCTTAGATCCCTCTTGCATTTTCGGACGGCTTGACTTATAAGTATAGGTGCGTCTGGGATCCGTATCTGGAAAGTGGTCGGCAACCGTAAAGTTCTCGCGCCGCCTAGGTAGGGCAGCATCAGTTTGCCGAATCACTCTCGTCAACATAGCGGGTCCTTCACTGAATCTCGCGGATTGAAGGCTGGTCAATCCGCAGGTGGGAGGTCTGCGCGGGAAGCTCTTCCTCGCATAATAGCGCAAGGTCGGTAGCGTCGGTTATTAGCAACGCCTTGACGTCCTCGCCGGTTGATAGGCTGGTCTGGCGCGATGAAGTGTCTGGCGACAGGGTTCCACCATCCTGGCACGACCCCTTGGCGAAGGAGGAACGTGGGATGTTTGTGCGAAGCGTCCTGAATAGCTCGACGCATGCGCAAGGCCTCTTCCCTCGGCCGATGTTTGCCTGCCGCTGGGTGGTTCATGCCCGGACGAATCTGTATCAGCGACTAGGGTTCGGGGAATCCGTGGAGTGGGGTCGGTGGCTGTCCTCTCAGACGGTGAGATCGTTAACTTCGTACTTCCAGCGATGCTACAGGCCAATCTCAGGCAATTCTGATCGACGCGGCGGGGCGGATTGCTTGTTTTTGTTCTTGACATCCAATGAGATTCATAGTATCATAACACCCCAATATCCTCGTATAGCCGGCCGGAATGGCCGGCCGCAGGGCGAGACCTTGACCTTTGACCGCGATCTGATCCGTTCGTTGCGGACAGCGCAGTTCGATTCCGGCGGTCTGACCATAAAGTTGCCAACTCGATGTGGAGGGAGAACGTGAAATGGGTGGCGGCGAGCGCGACGAAGCATCGCCCGCACCAATGTAGATGAAAACTGTGACCGCCTTGGTGTGACGGGCACACCAAGGTTGTGGAACAGAAACGAACCTCGCATAAAGGAGGAGTTCACGATGGACGTGCGAGTTGATCGAAAAGGGTGGATGTGCGCATGTTGCTGCGCGCGGACTGCGGGCCATGCCCGCTGGTATTGGGGAAGCGTTCTGGCCTTTGTGGCCTTGCTCGGTGTGTCGGTTACGGCCAAGGGGATCACCCTGGTCGAGGGTGGGCACACCTTGAACCTGATCGCAGATTCGGTCAATCCGACCGATGCATCACAAACGATCCTGGGCACCAACAACGGCGTGACCGGCGTGCCCCCCACCGGGATCGAAAGCATCACGGTGGATGACGCTACGGGCCTGATCTATGTCCAGGTCATCGACAGCCCGGGCGCCTGCCCTTCGATGACCACCGCCATCTACGAGATCAACCCGGCGACGGGTGTAACCATCGTGATCAACGGCGCGACGGGCTTCGGCGTCTGCGCGCGGGGCAGCGACATGGATATCGCCAACATCCCCGGCGTCACCAAGTTGCTGACCGTCGAAAACGAGTTCGGCGCTCTGGGCGGCAGCGAGATCGCAACGGTGAGTTTGCCCGGAGGGATTCCGGGGACCTGGGTGACGCCCAGCGTCTTTTCAGGCAACACCTTCGGCATGGAGTTCGCGCCCGGCATCGGCGTGGTGCCGGCGGGGGAGATCGTCTACGTCGCCGACGTGGGCGGCAACATCAACTCAGCCCCACTCGGCGGGCCCAACACCCAGCGGGTGATCCCTCCCAGCGGCGGGGACGACCTCTACATCCAGCCCGACGGCGACATCATCTTCGTGGGCGACTTCAACGTCGGCATCCTCAACTACAACCCGACGACCTTTCTCGCCACCGCGGCGGCCGTGCCGACCGTCCAGACCATGTTCACCAATGCGGGTCTGACGTACGTTTTCGGCACGCGGGCTACCGTTTGCCCCACCACCGGCGACGGCCTGATCTCCTATTCCGGATCGCCCGGCGGCACAGGCGTCTTTCGCGTCAATGAACCGCTCACCTCGCACAACTTAGTTTTGACCACGGCCAGCGACGAGGGCATCCAGGACATCACCGTCGGCCCCGCCAGCGACGGCAGCGGCAATCTGAGCATGTACATGACCGTCGAAAACTACACCACCGGCGCCCATCAAGTCTGGGAAGTCACCGATGCGTGCGTGACCCAGCCGCCGATCAGCAAGGTCTCCAAGTGGACACAGTTGCCACACCCCAACCTGGAGGGCTTCGACGCTCCGTCAAACCTGTGGTGGAACAAAAACCCGACGAC
>Ga0114931_10010208_pt1 | contig 11193 bp, 15 predicted proteins | sample 2SBtaG_FD_89579 | JGI IMG/M metagenome (GOLD analysis project Ga0114931, IMG submission 89579) | Deep subsurface microbial communities from Kolumbo volcano to uncover new lineages of life (NeLLi) - 2SBTROV14_V59a metaG | ecosystem: Environmental > Aquatic > Marine > Volcanic | place: Kolumbo...
ATGATGATCCCAGTGATATTCTGGTACTGGATTAGCTTAAGGTGGGTGGATAAGCACTCTGGTTGGGCCGGCAATGTGCAGGAAAAAAGCTAAGCAAGTAGAAACGCAAAATGAAAATATGGGTAGACGCCGATGCCTGTCCCGTAGTTATTAAGGATATTCTGTTCAGGGCCGCCGAGCGCACCGGCGTACAGGTGACACTCGTGGCTAATCAGCCTGTGCGAATTCCACCCTCGCGCTGCATTAAAATGATTCAAGTGGCGCCGGGCTTTGATGTTGCCGACAATGAAATTGTTAAGCGGCTGGAAGCCGGCGACCTGGTTGTCACCAGTGATATTCCTTTAGCGGCACAAGCCATCGAAAAAGGGGCTACTGCGCTCAGTCCACGCGGCGAGTTGTATTCGTCTGATAACATCCGGGCTCGCCTGAATATGCGGGATTTTATGGATACACTACGCGCCAGCGGCATCAATACGGGCGGTCCACCGGTGTTAAGCCAAGGTGACCGGCAGTTGTTCGCGAATCACTTGGATAAGTTTTTAACCCGGCATGTTAAAAGCAAATGAAGGCCCGGCATGCCGCGCGAATGGTCGCTCCCTGATGTCGCGGGGGTTGTTCTTCTGTGCCTTGTATTGGTTTACCGCTATAGCCTGTGCCACTGAACTTAAGGTGGCGGTTGCATCCAATTTTAACAGCGCAATCCACGCTCTCGCGGCGGCTTACGAATCGCGCAGCGATAATCGGCTGGTCCTGGTATCGGGCGCTACCGGTAAGCATTATGCACAGATCCGTAACGGCGCGCCCTTCGATCTTTTTTTTGCGGCTGATTCGCGCCGCCCGCGTTTACTCGAGCAGGAAGGCCGGGCGGTGGCCGGCAGCCGTTTCACGTACGCGATGGGCCGTCTGGTGTTGTGGAGCGCTGACGAAAAGCGGGTTGACGCCAACGGCCAGGTGCTTGAATCAATCGGCTTTCGCCGCCTGGCGATGGCCAAACCGAAATTGGCGCCCTACGGTGACGCGGCCAGGCAGGTACTGAAAGCGCGCGGCTTATGGGATAAGCTGCAGGCGCATTTGGTCGAGGGTGAGAATGTCGGCCAGGCGTTCCAGTTTGTGAAAACGGGAAATGCGGAATTGGGTTTTGTCGCCTATGCTCAAATCAAACGGCCCGGTGCCCCCATTGCCGGTTCCTACTGGGACGTGCCGCAGGCGCTCTACAGCCCGATCGAACAGCAGGCGGTGCTGTTAATCGACCGGCCCGCGGCGCGGGATTTTCTGGCGTATGTTAAGAGTAACGCCGCGCGCGCCCTCATTCGCGACTACGGATACGATGTTCCCTGACAGACAGGCCCACCGCTATGCTCACGGTCGCTGATTTAGAAGCGCTCTGGATTACACTGAAGCTGGCGGGGCTGACCACCTTGATTCTTTTGCTGCTCGGCACGCCGTTGGCCTGGTGGTTGTCGCGTAGCCGTTGCCGCCTGAAGGTGGTAGTGGATGTGCTGGTCAGTTTGCCACTGATTCTACCGCCTACGGTGATGGGTTTTTACCTGCTTATCGCCCTGGGTCCCCAGGGGCCTATCGGTGGTCTACTGGAAAGCCTGGGCGGCCGTTCTATCGCTTTTACGTTCACCGGCCTGGTCGCGGGCTCGGTGCTTTATTCTCTGCCCTTCGTCGTCCAGCCCTTGCAGGATGCATTTACGATCATTGGCAGGCGGCCGCTTGAAGTCGCCGCCTGCCTGCGCGCGGCGCCGCTCGACCGGTTTTTCACGGTCGCCATGCCGTTGGCCCGTCACGGCTACCTGACGGCAGCGGTGCTGGGTTTTGCGCACACGGTGGGTGAGTTCGGCGTCGTGCTGATGATCGGCGGCAGTATTCCGGGGGAGACGCAGGTGTTGTCCATCGCTATTTACGACCACGTGGAGGCCCTGGAGTATGGGCAGGCACACCTGCTCTCAGGCGCCCTGTTGACCCTGTTTTTCGTGCTGCTGCTCGCCGTCTATGGAGTCAAGCGCCGCTTGCGGGTGGTGTTGTGAGCCTGGAGGCGCGTTTTCACCTGCAGCGCGGCACGTTTACGCTGGATGCCGCTTTTTGTGTGCCTGCTAGTGGTGTAACCGCCGTGTTCGGCCCGTCGGGTTGCGGCAAGACCAGCCTGTTGCGCGCGGTTGCCGGTCTGGAGCGTTGCAAGGAGGGGTATCTCAAAATCGGTGACGATGTATGGCAGGCGGGTACGCGCTTTGTCGCGCCACACCATCGGGCACTGGGCTACGTCTTCCAGGAGGCCAGCCTGTTTCCCCACCTGTCGGTACGCCGTAATCTGGAATACGGTTATCGGCGGGTGCCGGTCGGCGACCGGCGTATGAGCTTCGATCAGGCGGTCGACCTACTGGGGCTGGAGTCGCTACTGGTGCGACAGCCCGCCCACCTGTCCGGTGGCGAACGCCAGCGCGTGGCCATTGCCCGGGCGCTGCTCACCAGTCCGCGCTTGATGTTGATGGATGAGCCGCTGGCGTCGCTGGATGCGAAAAGAAAGGCCGACTTGCTGCCGTTCATCGAACGGCTGCACGAGGAACTGACAATGCCGGTGTTGTTTGTCAGCCATGCCCCCGATGAAGTGGCCCGGCTGGCCGATCATCTACTGCTGCTGGAAGCGGGCAAGGTGCTGGCCGATGGGCCGATCAATGACGTGCTGACGCGCTTCGATCTGCCACTGGCGCATGATCAGGAGGCCGGCGCGATCATCGAGGCGACGGTGAGTGGCTATGACGAAACCTATCATCTGACCCGGCTGAAATTCGCCGGCGGCGAGTTTACGCTGGCGCGTGAAGTTTCTCCGCCGGGGCGGCGGGTACGGCTGCGGGTACTGGCGCGCGATGTGAGTCTTACTCTGGCGCATCAGCCGGACACCAGTATCCTGAATATTCTGCCCGCCTGTGTCGAGGCACTGGTCGATGAAAGTAAGGCCCAGCTGATGGTGCGTCTCAGTGTCGGCGGGTCACCCTTGCTGGCGCGCATTACCCGCAAGTCTGCCACAGTGTTGGCGCTGGCGCCGGGGAAAGCGGTGTTTGCGCAGGTTAAGAGCGTGGCGTTGTTGGGCTAGCGTGTTTTTTTCATCCGGGCGCGCGGATGGGCCTGGTCGTAGACTTGCGCCAGGTGCTGGAAGTCGAGGTGGGTATAGACCTGGGTGGTACTGAGATTGGCGTGCCCGAGCAGCTCCTGCACAGCGCGCAGATCGCCGCTGGATTCCAGCAGGTGGGTGGCAAAGGAGTGCCGCAACGCGTGCGGGTGCAGGTGGCTGTCGAGGCCGCACTGCAAGGCCCAGCGCTTGAAGCGTTGCTGCACGCTGCGCACACCCAGGCGCGTGCCGCGGCGGTTGATGAACAGGGCGCTTTCGCCGCCCGCGCTGTGCAGGGCGCGCACCGGCAGCCAGCTTTGCAGCGCCTGGCACGCTTTGCGGCCGATCGGGACGATGCGGGTTTTATTACCCTTGCCCAGCACCCGTGCCTCGCTCGCCTGTAGATCGACTTGCGGCAGGTCAAGGCCGACCAGTTCGGCGAGGCGCAGGCCGCAGGAGTACATCAGCTCCATCATGGTGACGTCACGCTGCGACAGCCAGTTATCGGTTTTAACCTCCAGCAGCGACTGCAGGCGGTCAACGTCGAGCGTGTGCGGTAGTTTGTGCGCTGTTTTCGGGGCACGGATGTCCTGTGCCGGGTTGTGCTGCAGTTCACCGCGGCGGATCAGAAAGCGGCAGAAACTGCGTAAGGCCGATAATTTGCGTTGTATGCTGCGCCCGGACAGCCCCTGGCGATGCAGTTGTGCCGCGTAGGCGCGCACCCGCATGGGTTGCAGTTGCTGCCAGTCGGCGATGTCCTGCGCGTCGCAAAACGCCACAACACCCAGCAGGTCGCGGCGGTAATTGTCGAGAGTGTGCGGTGACAGGCGCCGTTCGTCTCGCAGGTGAGCTTCGAAGTGCTGCAGCCAGGCTGTCTGGCGTTCGTTCACGGCGTATTGTGTTGACCTACCAGGCGGGCGATCAGCTCACCCAGGTGCATCAGAAACAGCGTGCCCATGCAGGGGTTGAAGCGATTCACTTCGCGGCTGCCGATACTCAGCAGTCCGGCGCCGGCATGGTCACCCAGCGGGATGACCGCACAGGACTCGATGGCAGCGGCCTGGTCACCGAATAGATAGTCAGCCTGCTCCTTTGTCAGACGGCCGCACTGGGGTTTGTTGTCCACCAACGGTGTGGGCAGCAGCGCCTTGAGGGCATCATCAATTAGCAGAGGCCTGGCGCCGGTTTCGCGCTGTTGGGATTCGTCCAGCGCCGGCAGGTGCAGCACCATGGCGTCGGCCTGGAATTCGTTGCGGAGACTGTGTTCCAGACTGTCGAGTAACTCCACCAGCGAACCGGCCCGCAGCAGGTCCAGGGTCAGGCGGTGCAGGCGTTCACTCAGCCGGTCGTTGTCGCGCGCCACGTCGACCAGCTCCAGCAGCCGCTTTTTCAGATCCTGGTTTTGTTCGCGCAAGACGTGCACCTGGCGCTCGATCAGTGACACAGCGTTACCGCTGGCGTGTCCCAATTTCAACTCGGCGAGCAGTTCAGGGTACTGGTCAAAGAAATTCGGGTGGCTGGAAAGGTAGTCGCTGACCTGGTCGGCGTTGGGCATGGTGATGCTGTCTTCGGCGTTGGCCTGGGTGTTCATAGATTGATTGTACCCTCGAATACAAAGGTCGCCGGCCCTGTCATCAGTACCGGTTGCGTATCGCCCGCCCAGCTTACCACAAGATCGCCGCCGCGCAGTTCGACAGTGACCGTCTCGTCCAGTAGGTCCTGTACACGGCCGGCAACGACGGCAGCGCAGGCGCCGGAACCGCAGGCCAGGGTTTCGCCGGCGCCGCGTTCGAACACGCGCAGGCGGATGCGATTGCGGTCGACCACTTCCATAAAGCCGACGTTGACATGGTTGGGGAAGCGCGGGTGAGATTCAATCGCCGGCCCGAGCCGGGCGACCGGTGCGCTATCAGCGTGCGGGACTTCGAGCACGGCGTGCGGATTGCCCATGGAAACGGCGCCGATATCATAGGTTTCGCCGTCGACCGACAGGGCATAGTGCGGCGCCCTGACCGTCGCCTGGAAGGGAATGTCGGCCGGTTCCAGCCGCGGGGCGCCCATATCGACGGTCACTCGATCGTCGTCCTCGATGATCAGTTCGATGCGCCCGGCGCCGGTGTGCACCGGTATGCGCGCCGCGTCGGTCAGGCCCTTGGCGCGCACGAAGCGCGCGAAGCAGCGGGCGCCGTTGCCACACTGCTCGACCTCACTGCCGTTGGCGTTAAAAATACGGTAACGGAACTGACTGTCGGGCTGGTCGGAGGCTTCCACTAGCAGTAATTGGTCGCAACCGATGCCGTGACGCCGATCGGCCAGCTGACGGACCTGCTGCGCTGTCAGGTCAACGGACTGATGCATGGCGTCGATGACGACGAAGTCGTTGCCCAGGCCGTGCATTTTACTGAAGTTGAGTACCATGCTCTCAGGGTACGGGCTGCCGGAAGATTTGCAAGCGCGTGATGTGCCGATCAGAATCAGTATTTCGACCGGTATGGCGATGGGGGCGTAGGGTGAGTGCAGAAACAGTTGGGTCGGCTGAGACGGTGTTGACCGTGGGTGAGCTTGGATTGTCGGCATTGACCGGGCTTTTTCGGGGTTATGGTCTGGCCTGTGAACAGGTCACCGACACTGAGGCTATTCCCGGCAGTTTCTGGGGTGAGCGTGAGGCCGGCCTGGTCGGTAACCGGTTACTGGTGCGTGCGGATACCCCTATCCACTCGGCGCTGCACGAAGCTTGCCACTATCTCTGCATGAGCGCGGCGCGGCGCGCCGGATTGCATACCGACGCCGGCGGCGATTACGACGAAGAAAATGCGGTGTGTTACCTGCAGATCCTGTTGGCCGACCGGCTGGCAGGGGTCGGTCAGCAACGCTTGATGCAGGATATGGATGCCTGGGGTTACAGTTTCCGTTTGGGCTCGGCGCACGCCTGGTTTGGGCGGGATGCGGACGACGCGCGTGCCTGGTTGCTGGGGCACGGCCTGATCGACGTTGAGGGCCGGCCGACGGGGCGGCTGCGGGAACGATGATATCGACCGGCTTTAGTGCTTGCCCGATAAGCAACCGAAAACAATGAAATGCCGGTCGCTCACAACCTCTATCCGCAGTTCTTCCAAACCCTGTGTAGACAGCTGGTCGACAACTTCATTCGGCCGATAGGCGGCGCACAGTGAATTGAAGAAGTCCTGTCGAAGTATTTCAGCTTCGTTTACCGCATAGGTGTCGACCAGGTAGGCGGCTTGCTCCACCGAGTCCGGCCGTAAAAGATCCATCACAAACACCTGGCTGCCAGCATGGCCGAAGTGCCTGATGCTCTGCCATAGCGTTTCCGGCTGCACCAGGTGGTGGAGCAGGCTGTTGGATAGAATGACGTCGTAGTTCTGCTGCGGCAGTTCGGTAGCGGGCAGGTGAGCCTGGATAAAGCGGATACGGCTTTGCAAGCCTTGCGCCTCGCGGTCGCGGCGGCCGAGTTCCAGCATGGGCTGGGAGGCGTCGACCGCATGCAGGCGGCAATCGGGGTAGGCGCGCGCGAAGCGCCGGCAGATATCGCCGGGGCCACAGCCGAGGTCCAGTACAGTGGTTCCCACGCCGGCGCCAAAATGGTCGCCGAACAGCGCCACGAATCGGTCGTGCGGTTCGCTGAAATCCGCTCGGGCATAAGCCGCTGCCTGCTCGGCGTCGTCCATCAGCTCCGGTTCGGGAACGCGCTGCATGGCCGGTCTTCAGAAATCGGGGATGGTTTCCCTGGAACAGGCTGTCGAGTGTTTCGCGGCTGCGCACCCGATGTGCGTTTGCGCCATCCACCAGGATTTCCGCCGCGCGCGGTCGGCTGTTGTAGTTGGAACTCATCGTAAAACCGTAAGCGCCGGCTGAGCGTACCGCCAGCAGATCACCCGCTTGAATTGCCAGGCGGCGCTGCTTACCGAGGAAGTCACCGGTCTCGCACACCGGTCCGACCACGTCGTAGTCGTCGGCCGCGGCATCGCCGGGCATCACCGGCACGATGTCCTGCCAGGCGCTGTACAGTGCCGGCCGCAGCAGGTCGTTCATGGCGGCGTTGACAATGGCGAAGTTCTTGTCTTCGCTGTGCTTCAGGTACTGCACCTCGGTAACCAGAATGCCGGCATTGGCGGCGATCGCGCGGCCCGGCTCGATGAGGATTTCCTTGCCACTATTGGCCAGGCGCGCCAGCAACGGCCGCACATACGCTTCAGGCGTCGGCGGTTGCTCGTCATGGTAGGGCACACCCAGGCCACCGCCCAGGTCAATATGCTGCAGGGCGATGCCGGCCGATTCGAGGTGATCGACCAGTTCCAGGACACGGTCGAGGGCGTCGACAAAGGGCGCTATTTCCGTCAGTTGGGAACCGATGTGGCAATCGATGCCTTCGACCCGCAAGTTGGTCGAGTCCGCCACTTGACGGTAAGCCGCCAGCGCGTCATCGACACTGATACCGAACTTGTTTTCTTTAAGGCCGGTGGAAATGTAAGGATGCGTGTGCGCATCGACATCGGGATTGACGCGCAGTGACACCGGTGCACTGACCCCGTGGGCGGCCACCGTATTCAGGCGGGTCAACTCGGCACCGGACTCGACGTTAAAACAGCGAATACCGGCGTCCAGGGCCTGTTCCATTTCGGCAGCAGTTTTGCCGACACCGGAAAACACAATGCGCGTCGCGTCGCCCCCGGCGCGCAAAACGCGCGCGAGTTCACCGCCGGAGACGATGTCGAAACCCGAGCCGAGCCGAGCCAAAAGTGCCAGCACCGCCAGGTTGGAATTGGCCTTGACGGCGTAGCACACCAGATGCGGGTGTCCATCCAGCGCCTGGTCGAAGGCGCGCCAGTGGCGCTCCAGCGTGGCCCGCGAATAGACGTACAGGGGAGTACCCTCTGCGGCCGCCAGTTGGGTGACATCTACGTCTTCGGCCATCAGCCGGCCATTTTTGTAGTCGAAATAATCCACGCTGGCTATTAGTCCTGTGGCCGGTCGGTTTCCTGTTCCTGGTCGGGCGTCTTGTCTTTGTCTTGCGGCTCACTTGCCGACTGTTGTGTCTGATCGGCTGGCCGGTCTTCCGGCGGATAGAGGTTGCCGTACTGACCGCAGGCCGACAACAGGCCGGCCATACCCGCCAGCAGCGGGATCCAGGCGGTGAATTTGCAGGTAAAAAAGGATTTCATGGCCGCATCCTGACGTAACGAGAGAGCGCAGTATACGAAGCCATCGTACAAAGCCCAAGTCGAAGGGATGTCGGGCGGCGCGCAAGCCGGTACCATGCGCCATACCTGGCGGGGAGAAAAGTATGTTGGAGCGGATTGAAATTGAGCCGCGCACAGAAGCGCGTTGCGCGGTTATATGGCTGCACGGCCTGGGAGCCGACGGCCATGACTTTGCGCCTCTGGTGCAGCAGTGGGGCGTGGCCGACGAGCTCGGAGCGCGTTTTGTGCTGCCGCATGCGCCGGTCCAGGCGGTGACGCTGAACGGCGGCATGCGCATGCGTGCCTGGTACGATATCTATGATTTGAGTTTTGACAGCCGGGAAGATGCCGACGGTATCGAACGCGCGCGTGGTCATCTGCTGACCCTTATCGAGCAGGAACAACAGCGGGGTATACCCAGTGAAAACATTCTGTTGGCCGGGTTTTCGCAGGGTGGCGCCGTGGCGCTGCATACCGCCCTGCGTTATGCCAAGCCACTTGCCGGTGTGCTGGCCCTATCGGCCTATCTGCCGTTGCATCAACGGCTGGCCAATGAAAAGCGTGCCGATCCGGATCGGCTGATAATCCGCATGGACCACGGTCTACAAGACCCGGTCGTACCCTATACGGCGGCTCGATGGTCGGCCGACTATCTGCAGCGCGAAGGCTTTCAGGTGAATTTCCATAGTTATACAATGGAACACAACCTCTGCCCCGCGCAGATCGACAGCCTGCGTGAATGGCTCATCCAGCACTTGTCTAAATCCCTTTGACCCACATCAAGGCGTCTTTGACTGGCTACCGGCAAAATGTGTTTTATGTATAGACAACTTTTAATCCTTTGTACTTTCATGGGTATGAGCCTGGTTGTGGCCACGGCGTACTCTGCTGCGCTCGACGGTGCGCTGTTGTATTACCAGAAATGCGCCGTCTGTCATGGTGAAGAAGGTAGTGGCGGCGTTGGCGTGCCGCTCAATCTGCCTGATTTTCTGGCTGTCGCCAGTGATGACTATTTTCGGAGCACGCTTCGCAACGGCCGGCCCGGGCGGGTGATGCCGGCTTTTCCGCGATTGATGGATGACGAAATCGATGCCCTGGTCGCCTACTTGCGCAGTTTGTCCGACCAAGCGGCGCCGACCTATTCCAAAACACCCCTGCAGGGTGACGCTTCGCGTGGAAAAACGCTGTACGTCAGTCATTGCGTTACCTGTCACGGCGATCAGGGACAGGGTGGAAGCGGTACCGGGGTGACTTTTTCACGCCCGCGCGGCGCACCGATTATGGCCCCGTCACTGCGCAATGCCGGCTTTCAGGCGGCCGCCAGCGACGCCATGTTGAAAGCCACGCTGGTGCGCGGTCGGCAGGGAACACCGATGCCGACCTTGAAAGCCCTGGGCCTGAAAGAAAGCGATGCCGACGATCTGGTTGCTTACCTGCGGACTCTGAACGATGAACAGGCGCTTAGCACAAAAATGGATAACGAGCCGATGATTCAGTTTGAGTCGTCTTATGACCTCGAGCAGACACTGGCCAATCTCAAAGAGTCTGTCGTCGGGCATAACTTCCGGGTCATTCGGCAACAGAAACTGGAACAAGGCCTGGCGCAACCCGGCAAAGAAAACCCGCGTGCCGTGATTTTGTATTTTTGCGACTTTGGTTTTCTCAACGAGGCGCTGGCGATCGACCCGCGCGTCGGTCTGTTCCTGCCCTGCCGGGTGACGGTGCTTGAAACGGATCAAGGTGTGAAAGTGATGAGCATCAATCCGAAGAACCTCAGCCGCCTGTTCAACAACAGCGAGCTCGACAAGGACTGCCAGAAGATGCATGACCTGTATGCCGAAATCATGGAGGAGGCGACACTATGAAAGCACTGCTCGCCAGTTTACTACTACTGCTCAGTGGTGTCGTCAGCGCACAGGACCTGTACATGGCCCGCAGTACAATGAGCTTTCCGGAAGCCATGGCTTTTTTACAGCAGACTATAAAGTTACAAGGTTACAAGGTATCCCGGGTGCAGCGCGTGGATATCGGCTTGACCAAGTCCGGCTTCAAGACGGATAAATACCGGGTGGTATTTTTCAGTACGCTGGATGACGTTCGTGAAGCCACCGAGAAGTACCCGGAACTGATACCCTACCTGCCGCTGAAAATCGCCATTTTTGCGGAAAACGACGAAACCCTGATGGTCGCCTCCAGTTTCGAGCACTTGCGCCCGTTCTATACGGCGCCGGCATTGCGTGCTGACTTCGACCGTTGGGAAAAGGATATCCGAGCCATACTGGAGAAAGTACGCAACGCCGAATAACGGCTTCAGTCGGAAGATTCCGCTGGCTTTATGTTCTGCAGGGCTTCATTGAGCAGGCTTTCTATACGTTTTTTGTAGCTGAGGAAATGAATGGTCTGCATGCCATCAGCCTTGTCGCTGCCAAGCATGGCCGGGTTAACGTCGATATCGGTAATATAAATCGGGTAGCTGCTGCCGCTGCTGCGCTTGTGCGTGATGTGCAGGGCGACTTCATGAAACAGGCGGTCGCCATACTCCAGCGCCGAAAATTCGCGGTTACCACAGAATATGCTGAATGAACCGTGGCGTTCGTCATCCAGATCGCCGATTACCTGGACATCCATAAATCCGGATTTGCCTGCGTAGGGAAGGGCGCGGAGCGTCTCCAGCTGGAAATCGTCCTGGTGATCCCGGCTGACCTGGTGGTACTGGCAGTCCTCGTTATCCGCCAGGCTGTTGGGAAGGCTCATATTGCACAGCCGATAGCGCACGGCGTCAAGAAACTGCTGAAACTGTCCCAATAGCGTCTGCCTATCGTGGAAAGCCACACACTGATGAAACAGTGAGCCGCGCTCATCCAGAATATAAACATGCGCGCG
>Ga0114931_10010209_pt1 | contig 11192 bp, 6 predicted proteins | sample 2SBtaG_FD_89579 | JGI IMG/M metagenome (GOLD analysis project Ga0114931, IMG submission 89579) | Deep subsurface microbial communities from Kolumbo volcano to uncover new lineages of life (NeLLi) - 2SBTROV14_V59a metaG | ecosystem: Environmental > Aquatic > Marine > Volcanic | place: Kolumbo...
TCAGGGCGACAGGCGGGAAGATCAGCACCAGGATCTCATCCGGAAAGGTCACCCCAAAGGCCAGCAGGACCCCGAAGACCCCGCCCGAGGCCCCGATGGTCGGGTAGTATTCCCCTGGCCCGGAGCCCATCGAGGCCACCACCAGCTGTACCAGCCCGGCGCCCACCACACTCACCAGATAATACAGCGCAAAGGCCCGGGAGCCCCACACCTGCTCCATCCGGGTCCCGAACAGCCACAGGGCGTACATGTTCAGCAGCAGATGCATCACCCCCCCGTGGAGGAAGGCGTAGGTCACCAGCTGCCAGATCTGGAAGTGGGGCTGAATGGTACCGAAGATGCCGGCGTCCGCGCTATGCACCGGCCACAGGGCGAGCCAGATCAGCAGGGGCTCGGCAAAATAGAGCTCCAGCAAGAACATCACCCCGTTGGAGATCAGCAGTGCCTTGACCACCGGGGGCAACAGCGGATTCGACGCGGAGGTGGAGCGGCTCACCGATCCGTATCCCCCGTGCCCGGGGCCTCGATATCCACGTCCACGGGAGCTGGGCCTGTGGACCGCCCGGGAGCACGGCGTGCAGGCATGGGCCTCACCACAGACGCGCCCGACAGGGGCAGGCGTCTGCGGGCCCGCGGGCCAATACCCTGCCTGTCGCCGATCAAGTGGTCTGGCCCGTGACCATCAGCAGGGAGAGCAGACCGGCGAGCCCGAGCAGAATCAGGTAGAAGGCCACGATATAGTTGAGCAGCCTCGGCCAGATGAGGATCGCGATGCCAGACAGCAGGGCGATCAGCGGGGGCATGACGACGAAGAAATCGATATCCATGAAGGCTCCTATGGGGCGCAGTCGGTGTAGAGCCGCTGCACCCGGGTCTTTGGCCCCGGTGAACCTGGCGGCGGGCGCGGAACGAGGCGGAGATACGCCGCTATGTCACTCGACCGGCGGGCATCCCTGAGCTCGTCACGGGCCCGCATTGCAGGTGCCTGGCATACAACCAGGCGCCGGGATCGGCCTATGGCGCCGGCTTCAGCCAGGGGATCTGGGCCAGGGCATGCTCTATGGCGTGGCGTGCGGCCTTCCAGTCCGGGGGTTTGCGGTCCGCGGCCTTCAGGGCCGCATCGACGTCCTTGCGCACGCCGGCCAGGGGAAACTCACCATCCCCTAGCCCCGGTGCCCCAGAGACTATGTCCAGGGCCCGGCTGGCCGTGGCGCGATCCCCGCGACGGGCCGCCTCGCGCCCCGCCAGCAGCGCCTGCCGTGCCTGCGCGACGGCCTCGGGTTGGCGCTCACCATAGACGGCATCGATCTCGGCCACCAGGGCATCCCAGGGATCCGTGTCCAGCGGCCTGCTCCCGTCCTGCACGGCGGACCGCAGGTCCTGCAGCGTGACCCGCAGCCCCGCCGCCTCCCAATCGCTCGACAGCCGACGGAGCATATCCCGCGCCTCCCCCAAGGCCACATAGAGATTGGTCGCCTGCCGGCCGAGGGCCGCGGCCCTCGCCCGCAGCAGGCTCTTGTAGACCTCCTGCCCCTGGGCCGTCAGGCTCGGTGAGCTCAGCGCTGCATGAGGCGCGATCGCCCCGAGCGGGGCGTAGGCGCCCCCTCCGGGCGCAGCCCCCCCCTGGGCAGCGCCCAGGTCGGGCGTGCCGGCCCAACCCAGCAAACCGAGTACCACCAATATGTAGCGTGCCGACATCTGTGCTCTCCCCCTATAGGCAATGCGAGGGCCGATTATCGCCAATCGCGCCCCCGGATGCGAGTCGAGGGCCCGTGCCGCTCCTGCGGTGTCTCGCCGGGGTACCCGAATACGGCCCCTGATCCATTCCGGGGTGCGCGGGTGCCGACGGCCATATGCTATGCTCGGGCATGCCCCGGATCCTACCCCCCCCGACAGGTGTGACTGCGCCATGGCCGCGCTCCTTGTGGCAGGCCTTAGTGATCGCCGGCATCCTGTGCTGGGCGATCGGTGGAGGTGCGGCGCCGGGAGCGCAAGCCACGGACGTGCAGACCGCAGACCCGGTGGCGGCACGCCGCGCCGAGATCGACCGGGAGACGGCCGCCGTGGCACAGATGGCGGCCGAACTCAAGGCGGAGCGGGCCACCCTGGAGCAGCGGCTCGCCCGTATCGGGCAGGCGCCAGTCAGTGAGTCGGAGGTGGAGAAGGCACGCATCGACATGGAGACCGTCCAGGTCGACGCCGCCTCGGCGCAGATGGACCTGGTGGCCGCCAGGCACCGCATCAAGGTGCTCCAGAGCGAGCTCAGTGAGGCCCAGGACCGGCTTACCAAGCTGCAGACCGCGGCGACCCGGGACCCGCAGACGCTGGCCGCGGCTCAGGCCGAGCTCGCGCGCCGGCAGGCCCTGCTGGCGCTGGAGAGGCAGCATGTCCAGAATCTGAGCAGACGGCTCGAACTCGCCCAGGAGAAGGTGGAGGACGCCCGACGCCTGTGGCAGGCGCTCCAGGAGGCCTACCGGTCCCGGCAGGCCCTGGAGCGCAAGGAGTCCCTTGCCGATCTCGAGCAGAGACTGCACAAGGCACAGCAGGACGCAGACCGGAAGGCGGCGGAGCTGCGCGCGCGCCTGGCCCAGATCAGCGGTGACGACCTGGAGGCGGTGGCCAGGCGCCACCTGCTGACCATCCAGATCGAGCAGACCCTGGATGAGGTCTTCCTGTTGCGCACCACCCTGGCCCTGGAGCAGGCGCGCAGCGAACTGCAGGGACTGCCGGTCGCGGCGCCGGACGCCCACGCGGCACCGGAGGAGCTCGAGCACTCCATCGAGCTCCTGGACGGAATCGAGAAGGGGCTGCAGCCCATCCTGGACCTGATCCACCGCAAACAGGAACTGCTCAGCCACGAGATGGCCCTGCTGCGCCGCAACAGCGCCATCGAGCAGGCAGCCGGCGCACAGCAGTACCGGATAGAGAAGGATGCCCTGCGCTCACTGATCGACCGTTTCCAGGCGCAGGCCGATGCCGTGAACGCCTTGATCGGGCAGATCGACAAGCAGCGTACTGCCCTTCAGGCGGCCTACCAGGCCGCCAGCGCGCGCAGCCTGACCTCCCGTCAGCGTCTCCCGCATGACCCCCAGGCCTGGGCGCGGATCGCGGTGGAACTCGAACGCCTGCCCGCCACAGTGGCCACCCTGGCGACCTCGATGACCCGTGATCTGTTCACTGCCTGGCGCCGGGCCGATCTCCCGTCGCGGCTGCTGGTGGCGGTCCTCGAGCTCCTGTGGGCCGGCCTCATCCTGGGGCTGGGCCGGCTGAGACGCCCCCCCATGCCAGCCCTCGAGCCCGCACAGAGCTTCAGCGCCAAGGCCCGGACCGTCTCTGTGGCCCTGCTGCGCGGCCTGCGCTGGATCCTGCTGCCGGGTGGGGCCCTGGTGCTGGCCGGCTGGACGCTGCATATCACGCAGCAGAACCTGGAGCTCCTGCTCCTGCTGGCGGCCGTCGCGGTCGGTGCCTATCTCATCATCGGTCTGAGTCGCTGGGTCTTCACCTCGGCGCTGATCCCGCCCGAGAAGCGCCAGTCCGGGGTCCACCGCGGGGTGGTGGGCGTCACCCTGGCCATCACCGTGCTCGTGATCCTGGACGGGCTCGGCCGCCTGGGATACCTCTCATCCGAACTGGCGGCGCTGGTGGAGCGCCTGTTCATGGTCCTGCTGCTGCCCCTGGCCTCCCTGAGTCTGCGCCTGCGCGCCCTGCTCATGGGACAGGTGCGCGAGCAGTGGCGCAGCGTATTCTGGGTCAACCTGCTGGGACTGGCGAGCTTCGCGGTGCCCCTGGTCATGCTGGCCGCCTCGGTGCTCGGGCTGGCGGGTTATGTCAATCTGGCCTGGTTCCTGGCCGGGAGGCTGGGCCTGATCCTGCTGGTCTTCCTGGTCTGGGCCGTGTTCCGCCACCTGGTCATCGACCTGGCGGCCGTGTTGCGCGAGCGGGCCCAGACCCGCCCCCGGCGTGCGGGCCTGTTGATCGGCGGGCTCATCGAGCCCGGCCAGGCCATCGCCCGCCTGCTCCTTTTCCTCGGTGCCCTGTGGAGCCTGGGTGTCATCCTCGGGTGGGACTCCGGCACCGGGATCGGCGGCATGCTCAGGGCCTGGCTCGATCATCCGCTGTTCAGTGTGGGCGGGGCCCCCATCGATCTCCTGGATGTGTTTGGTGCCCTGATCTACCTGGGCATCACCATCTATCTCGGGATCTGGATGCGCCGTCTGAGCTTCGACTGGCTCTATGTGAGGATCCAGGACCGGGGGTTGCGCAATAGCCTGGCCATCTTCACCCAGTACGCGATCATCCTGCTGGGCGTGCTCATCGGCTTCAATCTGCTCCATATCAACCTCACCAGCCTGACGGTCTTCGCCGGGGCCCTGGGTGTGGGGATCGGCTTCGGTCTCCAGAACATCGCCAACAACTTCGTCAGCGGGTTGATCCTGCTCGTGGAGCGTCCGGTGCGTATCCACGACTGGGTGACAGTCGGCGACCGGGAGGGCAAGGTCTCACGGATCGGAATTCGCGCCCTGACCGTGACCACCTGGGACAACCAGGACGTGATCATCCCCAATGCCAATCTGATCAGCGATCCCTTCACCAACTGGACCCTGAGCGACACCCTGGTGCGCAGCATCTTCGTGGTGGGCATCCGTTACCAGGACGATCCCCACCAGGCCCAGAAGGTCATCCTGGATGCGGTGGCCATGCAGCCCGAGGTCTCCCTGGAGCGCCCCCCACGGGTCCTGCTGACCGAGTTCAACTCCTCGTCGGTGGACTTCCGGGTGGAGTTCTACACCGATGTGGCCAACGTCGGGCAGTACTATCGCCTGGAGGTGAAGTCCAAGGTGATGTTCGCCATCTGGGACGGCCTCAAGGAGGCCGATATCGGCATTCCCTTCCCGCAGCGAGACATCTATATCAAGGAGCTGCCCGAGGCGCGGGAGGTGGCGAGGCCTGCCTTGCTGGCCCCGTCACCCTCGGGCGCGGACCGAAGCGCTCCATCGCAGCAGGAGCAGGATCCGGTGGACCGATAGGCCGCCGCCGTCCCGGGACCTGCGTCCCCGTGCGTATCCGGATTGATACCCGGCGCACCTGGATTCTCGCGTCCAGGTCCCGCATCTCTGAGCGCATGGCGGCGTTGGAAATGCCTGACATATGAGTGACATGCCTGCGCATCTCCGTATGGAGCTGCTCCACGACATGCCGCTGCCGCTGGGCGAGCCCCACTATGCGGCGGGCCCGCTGGTTCCTGGTCTACGCCGCTGTGTTCGGCGGCCTCGTTGCGGCCCTGTTCGTCTTCGGGCTGACCGAGTCCAGGGTCCTGGGCTTCACCGGGCTGTCTCGTCTCCTGGCGGCCTATATCCAGCTGTGCATGGCGGTGCTGCCGATCTTCATCCTGGTCACCACCGTGCGCTCGGTGGCCGGAGACCGGGAGGCGGGCGTGTTCGAATACCTGCTGTCCCTGCCGGTTCCCCTGGCCGCCTGGTTCTGGGGCAAGATGCTGGGACGGTTCCTGGTCGTATTCCTGCCGGTCTTTCTCGCCATGACCGCCGCCGCGGCGTGGGGGTGGTCCCGCCAGTATGACATTCCCTGGGGCCTGTACAGCTACTACACCGGACTTCTGGTATCACTGTCCTGGTGTTTCCTGGGCATCGGCATGCTCATCTCCACCCTGACCCACTCGTCCGATATCGCCCAGGGGCTGGCGTTCATGGTGTGGCTGGCCTGTGTCCTGTTTCTGGACCTCATCCTGCTCGGTGTGCTCATGCGCGAGGTGCTGCCCGTCGAGGGGGTGGTCGCGATCGCAATCGCCAATCCACTGCAGACCTTCCGGACCGCTGCATTCGTGCTCTTCGACCCGCGCCTGGTCTTGCTCGGGGCATCGGCCTATGCGATTCTGGATCTTTTCGGGCGCACGGGATACATGATCTGGGCACTGTGCTATCCCGCCTTCCTGGGCACCTTGAGCGCCGCCGTGGGCTATTGGGTATTCCGCCGCGGGGATCTGGTCTAGGTCCGCTGCCTCGTCTGGCCGAAACGCCGCCACCGCGGCGGTGAGAGGTCCGCACCAGGCGTGCAGGCCGTTCCCCATGCGCGGTGATTGCGATCGCGAGACCGGGCGCTGTCCGCGACCGGGCCGAGCGACCTGTGCCTGGCCCTGAACGATCGTGTCTCACCATCGGACCGACCCGCGATGAGTGAGAGCCTCCCTGGAGAGTCGGAGCAGACACCATGACCTATCCCATACTGCAGCGTGAACTGTCCATCCACCTGGACGACGGCCACTGGGAGGTACGCCGGATCGAACCGCAGAGCGGGATCCTGGGCCCGGTGGACTATGGCTGGCACCGCTACAACCTCTACCCGGACAGCTTCACCTTCGGCGAGGGGCTGCTGGCCGGGAGCACCATCCCCGGCGCGCGGCGCCTGGTGTTCTGCGCCTTCAGCCCCCAGTGGGACGGCTTCTACGTCTCCAGCATGGGCGGGGCCGCCTATACCTTCCATGGCCTGGGTGTCGCCTACGTGGCCCTGCGCGGGCGCTGCGAGACGGCCAGCGTGCTGATCCTCAACCACCGCCACGGCGAGATCCAGGTCCGGCTGGAGGCGGTCGACTACCGTTCCCTGTGGAACGCCTATGCCAGTCCCGACGGCGAGCCACTGGTGGGTTTCTATGCCCTGCAACAGGCCCTGTTCGACCGCTACGCCGGCGAGTATTCGCCCAAGCAGGTGCGCGTGTTCGCCGTGGGTCCGGCCTCACGGCTCACCCGCGAGGGGGCCATCGGCTCCAATCCCGTGCACAAGGGGCGGTTCACCGCCGTGGTGGACTGGTGCGGGCGCGGCGGGCTGGGGAGCCGGCTGCTGCAGGCCCACAATGTGGTGGGTTGTGTGTTCGGCGGCGAGTGGGAGGACCCGGACCTGCGCGATTCGGCCGAGCTGGACGGCTACTTCCTGGAGCACTTCGGCCAGAAGGTGGTCAAGACCGACCTGGCGGTGACCAAGAAATACCGCTATCACCCCGAGTTTCAGACCGGCGGCACGTTCGGGGTCAACATGTACCAGATCTCCGACCGCATCCTGAGCTACAACTATCGCAGTGCCTATGCCAGCGAGGAGGAACGCCGCCGCCAGCACCAGCTGTTCATCCTCGACCACTATCTCAAGCAGTTCAACGAGGAGACCATCAAGCCCAAGCAGTTCCAGCACTGCGGGGAGCCGTGCGCCGTGGCCTGCAAGAAGCTCAACGGCAAGTACAAGAAGGACTATGAGCCCTACCATGCCCTGGGGCCCCAGTGCGCGGTCTTCGATCAACGGGCCGCCGAACTGCTCAACGACTATGTGGACGCCATGGGGTTCGATGCCATCCAGACCGGGGGCACGCTGGCCTGGATCATGGAGATCGTCTCCGAGGGCATCGTCCCCCCGGAGGACTTCGGGTTTCCCCCGGCGCAGGAGATGAACTTCCAGTTCGCCTCCGACACCGAGCACTTCGACCTCGTCGAAGACAGTATGCGCAACGCCCGTTATGCCATGGCGGTGGTGGAGGCCCTACTGCTCGACCCCCGGGCGGCCGTCTTCCGTCAGGGCATCCGCAGGGCGGCCCAGGCCCTGGACCGGCGCTACCCCGGGCGGCCCTCGCAGCGGGCGGTGTTCCTCTCCCACGGCGAGGCGGGCTACATGGTCCCCAACCAGTACTTCGTGCCCGGCATGGGCAGCCCGATGCCCATCATGGGCAAGTACTATGTGTACTATGGCCCCGAGTTCCTCGCCCCGCAGGAACTGGGGCGCAGGAATGTGGAGCGCATGGTCTACGAGCTGTTCAGCGACAACACCGGGATCTGCCGCTTCCACCGCAAGTGGTCGGAGTCCATCACCGACGAGATCCTCCAGGCCCACTACGACCTGGACATCGACTACAAGGCCCATCAGTTCGCGCTGGCCAAGGCCATCCACGAGCGCGAATCGGCCAAGGGTATCCCGTGGGAGACCGAGCGCATGGGGGATCTGTTCTACAAGTTCCTCAGCTACTGGGACGACTTCGGCCTGACCGACCCGGAGCTCGACTACTGGATGGACCGGGCGCAGGAGGACCGCATGGCCGCCGCCCGCGACTTCTGGCAGGCCATCTACGAGGGGCAGGCACAGGCCTTCGCGGCCGGCCCCGAGGCGATCCCCGACATCCTCACCCCGGCCCAGGCCGAGCGCAGCACCCCCGTCTGAGCCCCCGTAGGTGATGCGTGGCATGAGGCTATGAAACCGTGTCTCCGCCTTGCCGCCGCCCCTTGTCTGTGAAGCTGTCAGCCGGACTCTCGCCGTTGGTGCGAATGTGAATATCCCGCTGCGGAAAGGGGATCTCGATGCCGTGCTCGCGGAAGGTCTCGTCGATGGCAAAGTTGAGGTCGCTGATGACGCGCAGGCGCCGGTCGATATCGGCGATGAAGCAGCGCAGCTCGAAATTGAGTGAGCTGTCTCCGAATTCCAGGAACAGGACATAGGGTGCGATGACGCCATATCCTTCCCCCATGACCTCGGGGTGTTCATTGGCGACCTGCAGCAGCAGTTCCCTCACCTTTCCGGTGTCGCTGCCGTAGGCGACACCCACGGGAATACGCAGGCGTCCGTGCGGGTCGTGCAGCATCATGTTGGTGACATTTCCGGAGATGAGCTGAGTGTTGGGAATGATGACGTCGGCGCGGTCGAAGGTCATGATCTGGGTGGTGCGTATGCTGATACGCTTCACGTAGCCCTCTACATCGCCGGCGATGATCCAGTCACCGGTCTTGACTGGCCGCTCGAACAGCAGGATCAGACCGGAAATGAAGTTGTTGACGATGTTCTGCAGGCCGAAACCGATGCCGACCGAGAGGGCCCCGGCGATGATCGCCAGCTTGGAGAAGTTCATGCCGGCGATACTGAGTGCTATGACAAAGGAGATCAGCATGCCGACATAGCCGCTGATCGTTGCCACGGACTCCCTGGCGCCGCGATCCATGTGCGTGCGCGCCAGCCACTCCTGTTGCAGCCATTTCCGGAACCAGCTGTTGAAGGTCAGCAGAACGGCGAGCGTCAGCAGGGCCTGGGCGATGTCGAGCGGCTTGAGAACATAGGAGCCGATCGTGAAGCCGTTGGTGGCGTAGGCGGTAAATCCCTCGATGGTCGCCTGGGGAATCTGCCAGACCTTCATCAGTCCCAGAACGAGCCCTGCCCACAGCGTCAGGGTAAAGAGCAGGCGGATCCACAACATGCCCGGCAGCGGTTGCCCAGGCTTCAGCCTGAGGAGGGAACGCAGGTTTGTCTGCCAGCCCTCCTTGCCTTCATCCAGCGCATCGAGCTGGGACCGGGCGAGGGTGCTGGCCAGGAAATAGATGCCCAGCACGGTGATGGTGCCGACGACGAATTTGAATACGTAGTCTGCGAGATTATGGTAGCCGAGGCTCGCACTGACCAGCGAGGCCACCAGTAGGGAGGAGGCCACGATGCGCAGCAGCAGGCGGAGTTTGCTCTGCGTGGTGCTTCCGATAAGCCACAGGATCCAGATCAGGTTGACGGACAGGAAGGCACCGTAGACCAGGCGGGCGAGGAGGAAGACGGTGGTCGGCAGGCTTTGCGCCAGTATGGTCGCAAACAGCAGGTAGCCGATGAAGATGAGCACCACCAGCGTCTTCAGTTGCCAGCTGAGACGCCGGGCAAAACTCTCGGGACCCTGTTCCGACAGCATTCCGCCGGGGAGTACGTTGATGCTCAGGTTGATGAGGGCGGTCAGTCCGATCACCAGCGGCAGGCCGTAGGCCACGATATTGATGAACGGAACGCCAGGCTGGTTCTTGCCGTGGAGGTAGAGAAGGGCGGCGGCCGTTCCGGTCGCCAGCAGGGCAACCGCATAGCGGCGCACGGTCACCAGGAAGGCGAGGAAGAAACGGACGTTGGGGCCGGTCGGTTCGGTGCTCCGTTCTATCCTGCGGGCGGCGGAGGTGCGGATATAGGTGCCCAGCGCAATCGCAAGGGCGGTCGCCAGGATGAACAGCAGTATGTCGGCCTGGCCGATATCGGCCAGGCCGCTGGTGTCGGTTATGAAATGCCGCGTCGCCTGCAGCCAGACCCCCGGGTTGGAGACGGCATCCGCCAGCAGTTCCAGCAGGTCCGGCCCCCTCGCCAGCAGCACCCTCGACTGGAGGTCCTTCTTGATCGTCGAAACCGTGGCGGCCAGTTGCTGGCTGCGCTGTTCGATCACGCGGCACACGGCCAGTTGCTTCTCGACCTGGTCCTTCTCCTGAATCAGGCGGTGGCGTTGCCTGGTGACGTCGGCGGATTCGGAAGGAACGGGCTTGCCGACGGCGGCAAGCAGCTGTTCGTCTTTTTTCAGGGCCTGCTGCTGTTCTGTGGCACAGCTCTGGCCCCAGCTGTCCGTGCGGGTGAGGATGCCGAGAAAATGCTCCAGTTGCTCAACGGTCGGGGTGGTGGAGTTCAGCTCGTGTTCTATTCTGTCCAGGTCCCGTGTAATGCTGGCCGAGGTCGGCGCGTCGTTCGGTGTCGCCGGTGCCTGTGCTCCGGGTTCCGTTGCGGCGCGGGCGGCCATGCCACAGGTCAGAAGGCACAGCAGCAGGAGGAGTGAAAGCAGGGAATCACCGCTGAGCCGGGAGACATTCCCGGGCGGACGGTGGGCTGGAATGCAAGGCGTCATGATCTCGGCTCATCGGGTTGCGACCACTGCCGCCCGCGGACTCTCGTTCGGAAGTTACGGGCATTCTGCCAGATGAGAGGCGTTCTCAACGGCGCGGTCTGCCACGAGGGTAGCGGAGGCGGAAGCGAATGCCAAGGTGCCGAGGCAGGAGGCTGAGACCAGACGGGCCGCAGGTAGAACAGGTGCCGGTGCTGGAATGTGTCCCCGACCCGGAACAAGCCGTTCCCGGGGGTGCGTATGCGGACCGCTGGCAGGCGTTCCATGGTCGATCACTACATGGGCATGGAGTGGTATTGCGTGCAGTGGCGGTCAAGCTGGTGTATGGTTTTCCTTAATGGCCGATTGCCAGAGTCTGCGCTTCATGCAGGACCCCACCTGGGGCCCGTGCCCTATTTTACCTAAGGCGATTGCCGGAAAATCACGTACCAGAGTGCGCAGGATTTTGGTTCGCCTTCAAGGCGTGGCAATAGGCGCATAGTCGAACTATGCAACTGTTGCCACAACGCCGGAGGCGGGCGAA
>Ga0114931_10010210_pt1 | contig 11192 bp, 7 predicted proteins | sample 2SBtaG_FD_89579 | JGI IMG/M metagenome (GOLD analysis project Ga0114931, IMG submission 89579) | Deep subsurface microbial communities from Kolumbo volcano to uncover new lineages of life (NeLLi) - 2SBTROV14_V59a metaG | ecosystem: Environmental > Aquatic > Marine > Volcanic | place: Kolumbo...
TACCGAGGGAACAGTCTGGAGCCTGGACCAGGTCGCTGTCTTCTCGCGGATAAGCGATCCAAGACCCCTTTTCGGCTCGAGGTCCGATCACTCCAAGCTAGGTCAAGCTGGGGGGAGGGGATCAGCTCCCGTTCCCGGGCCGGGCGGGACGGTCACCGGGGCCCCGCGCCCGGCGACCTCCCCGTGGAGGGCATCCACGTCGCGTACCCACTGGAAGAGCCGGAGCCCATCGGCGGGCGCCTCTCCTTGGGCGAAGTGGATTGCCGAGTTGTCCCGCCAGACCACCGCGTAGCCCTCGTCGCCGAAATGCCAGTGGAAGCCCAGCATGTCGCGATACCAGGCTGCCGTGGCCTTCACGTCGGGGACCCGAAGCACCGGAGTGCCCTGGATGAACTGCTCGGGATGCGCATTGGGCCGCTCGGGCATCAGGGAGGCCTCCCAGGCAAAGGGGAGCTTGACGGGACCGGAGCAAAGGCCGGCGACCCCAGGTTACCAGCTCCGCAAGCGACCGCGGCCGGCGGCGACCCGCCTCGCCGGGGTTTGTTTTGGCAACTTGTATGCCATCATAAGCGGCCGGGTCGGTTCGAATAAAAGGGTCGAGGCGCTCCGCCGAACCCGCAGCCTGGAGCCCCCTGCGATGAGTCTAATCCTCTAAGGCGCCCCGCTTTCCCCCTTCGTCCGCAAGGGCGACGTCTGCCTACGCGAGAAGGGCGTCCCCTTCAAGCTGGAGAGCGTGAACATCCTGCCCATGCCGGACTGGTTCAAGGAGATCAGCCCGGCCCGGCGCATCCCGGTGCTGCGCGACGAGTCCGTGGGAAAGGAGGGCACCTTGGGGACGATCCCCGACTCCTCCGCCATCTGCGCTTTCCTGGAACGCAAGCACCCGGAGCCCGCGCTCTACCCGGGCGACCCCTACCTGCATGGGCGCGCGGTCTGGATCGAGGAGTTCTGCGACTCCGAGCTGGCGCCCATCCTGGACATGGGGATCTTCCGCCCCATTCAGTTCGCGCGCTTCCAGGGCCAGGAGCCCGACCTCGAAACCGCCCGCAAGAGCTACGAGGAGAGGCTCCCGCGGCCCCTGGACTACCTGGAGGGCGAGTTCGCCGGGCACGAATTCATCGTCGGCGACACGCTTTCGATCGCGGACATCACCCTCGCCTGCCACCTGGCCCAGCTAGCGCTCGTGGCGGGCCCCCTGGATGCCACCCGTTGGCCCAACGTGGCCGCCCACATGGCGCGCCTCTGCGCCAGGCCGAGCTTCGAGCCCTGCCTCACCATCAGCCGCAAGATCGTCAAGCAGGCGCCGGTCGACCTGCGCGGCTAGCAGGCGCTGGGACTATTTCGACCAATGGAGCGCATGGTACGCCGCACTGGCGCGCCGCCCTGGAAGCGACGTGGTAGGGTGCAGCCAGACTGACCATCGACGAGCAGCGCCATCGGCGTTGAACTCGGGTCGCAGAAGCTGAACGGCCGGCCGGGGTGGGCGACCCACGCGGAGACCATGCGAGAAGACTGGAAGCGCCTGATTGCCGCCCGCGATCTTCTCGTCGTCTGGACGTTCCGCGAGTTCAAGGCCCGCTACGCTGGCTCGGCGCTGGGCGTAGCCTGGGCCTTCCTCTACCCGCTCAGCCTGCTCCTGGTGTTCCTGCTCGTCTTCACGTGGCTACTGAACGTACCCACGGGCGGTGTCCCGGCAATCCTCTTTCTCTACACCGGACTGGTGCCGTGGCTGTTCACGAGCGGAGCCATCCAGAACGCCGCGCTGGCTGTCGTTGCCAACGTCGACCTGGTCAAGAGCGTGGCGTTTCCGCGTGAGATCTTGCCCTTGGCAACGGTACTCGTGGGCTTCGTCTATTTCGCAATCTCGGGTGTCCTGCTGGCGCTGCTGCTGGCCTTCTACAGCGTTCCAATTGGGCTTCCACTCCTCCTCCTTCCGGGGCTGCTCGTCATCCAGTCGTTGCTCACCCTGGCGATCTGCCTGCTGCTCGCCGGCTCGGTCGTTCCTTACCGCGACGTCCGGTTCCTGGTTCCCGTTGGGCTCCAGTTGTGGATGTACCTGTCGCCCGTCTTCTACCCCATCGACCTGGTTCCCGAGTGGGCCCGTGGGCTGTACAGGCTCAATCCGATGGCAGCACTGCTGGACGCCTACCGGCAGGTGCTCCTGTTCAATCGCTGGCCGGATTGGCTGCCGCTGATCGTCGCCACCTCGATCTCGTTCTTCGCCCTGCTCCTAGCCTACGCCTACTTCAAGCGTGCGGAGTGGGGCTTCGCGGACCGGGGGTGATGAACCGATGACCGTCGTCCGGGCAGAGGGGGTTTCGAAGCGCTATCCGCTGGGTGCGACTGCAAGCAGCCTGAAGGGGACGATCGCGGGCTGGCTCTCCCGCCGTTCGGCAGAGGAATTCCTCTGGGCCCTTCGCGACGTGAGCTTTTCGGTGGACTCGGGCGAGACCGTGGGGCTCGTCGGACACAACGGAGCCGGCAAGAGTACGATGCTCCGGCTGCTCGCCCGCATCTCCAGGCCCACGACCGGGAGGGTCCAGACGCGAGGCCGCATGGCTGCGCTGATCGCCCTGGGGGCAGGCTTCCACCCGGACCTGACCGGCCGTGAGAACATCTTCCTGAACGGCACCATGCTGGGGCTCACGAGGCAGGAGATCCGACGACGCTTCGACGAGATCGTTGCCTTCAGCGAGCTGGAGCGGTTCCTCGATACGCCGGTCCGCAGCTACTCGAGCGGGATGTCCCTACGGCTGAGCTTCTCGGTGGCTGCGATCCTGAGCTGCGAGATCCTCCTCGTGGACGAGGTCCTCTCCGTCGGCGACGAGCACTTCGCGGAGAAGTGCCTCGCCCGCATGCGCAAGATGCGCGCGGATGGGACGACAATCATCCTGGCCTCTCATGACCTCTGGACGGTGAGCAGCTTCTGCTCTCGCGCAATCCTGTTTCGCCAGGGCAGGATCCAGGCCGACGGAGCCGCGGAGCGAGTGGTGGAGCAGTACCAGGGAGAGCTGGAAGGCTCCCAGGGCGCCGCTGGCGAAACCGGGTCTGCTGAGCTCTGCTTGTCTTCGGTGGAGGTGCGTGAAGCGGGCTCGCTGAGAATCAGGATCGAGTTCGCGAGCTCGCACGTCATCGACGAGGCCGCATTCGTGGTGCTGATCCGGCGTCACGACGGCCTGGTCTGCTGCACTGCCGACAACCGGGCGCAGATGGAGGGCCGCGCAGGCCGCATCCAAGGCGAAGGGGCGATCCAGGTCGCGCTGGACGGCCTGCACCTCGTTGGCGGCCAGTACACCTTGGAGGCGCAGGTCGTGGATCGCGTCTCGGGACGGGTCCGTGGCCGGAGTGGGCGCTACCTCTTCATGCTTCCCGGTGAAAGCAGCCCGGGCGGGGGCATCACCCTCGTCGAGGCGGTGTGGTCCCCAGTGCTTCCTGTAGCGCCTGGAAGCAGAAGCCCGTGACGCTGGCTGCCTGGGAGGCCAGCAGGAGTGGCGTCCGCACGATTGCGCTGAAGCCCTGCGTGCGCCAAGGCAGGCGCATCAGATCGCGGTAGAAGGCAAGGGGCAGCATCTGCACGGGAGTGCCCTTGTTCAGGCGGCGGAAGCGGAAGGCTCCGCGGCCGTAGCGGAAGTGCTGGCCCCAGAAGGAGAGGGGTCCGAGATGGTGGCAGTGGGTGACCAGCGCCGCCTCCACGACGCGGAGGCGCCCTCCCGATTGGAGCCATCGATGGCAGAACTCGCGGTCCTCCGCGGCAGCCAGCGGAAACTCTGGCGAGAAGCCACCGAGGGCGCGGAACCGGCTGGCCGAGACGGCGAAGTTCTTGGAGGGCAGGAATCGCAGGGTGTGTCCGCTGTGGAGCAGCCAGCCGCAGACAAAGCTCACGAGCTCGTGGCTGACCGTGGACCAGCGGTTCCCGGGAAGGGCATTGCAGGTGACACCGCCGAGCGCCTCGCGGGGGTCCGCGTCGGAGGCGGCAAAGGCTGCCAGCCAGGTAGTGGAGGGCAAGCAGTCGTCATCGAGGAACGCGAGCCATTGGCCGCGGGCGACCTCGGCTCCGAGATTGCGGGCCCGGGCGGGGCCCGCGTGCTCCTGCCGAAGGAGCCGCAGGAGGAGGCGGTCTCGCCACGGAGCCACCACGGCGTTCAGCGCGTCGGCACCGCCATCGTCCACCACGATCACTTCGAAGTGGAGCCGCCCGGGTTCGAGCCCGGCAAGCGCCTGGAGACATTGCCGGAGCGCTTGGGGCCGGCCGCGGGTCGGGATGACCACGGAGAAGTCGAGCGGGTCCGCGGGGGCGGGGCCAGCGTCGAAGACCGGGGGCAGGACCGTGCCCGCCAATGCCCGCTTGAGGCGCAGGGAGACCGCCAGGGCCCGAGGTGCCTCGGCGAGGGCGAGGAGCTGGCGCCCCATCAGGGAGAATGGAATCAACCGCTGGCCGCGTAGCCGGCGGCGGAGCTCCTGGGCCAGGAGGATCCCGTGCCACGCTGGGAGCCACAGGAGGAGATGGGTGAGGGCCCGGGGCTCGTGGTGCCGTTTCGCGGTCAGCAGACAGAAGCATGCCTCCCCCCGCCGGTAGCCGGAGAGCTGTCGCTCGAGCGCCGGAAGCTCGGTGCGGTGATGGTGCTCCACTGTAGCGGCCGGCGTGTGCAGGATACGGAATCCGGCGCGGAGCATGCGGTAGAGGTAGTCCAGGTCCTCGGAGCTGCCGGTGGGCGTGCCGACTCCGAGCGCCTCCTCGAAATCGCCGAGCTTCTCCACCACCCCCTTCCGAAGGGCGGCATTGCCGAAGGATCCGATTCGCCAGAGTGGCAGGACCAGGCGCTGCCGAGCGAGCCACTCCCCATCGAAGACGGCGCGATGCTGCTTGTGTCCGTGCCCGCCGAACGCCTCGAACAGACGCTCGGCTTCGGTCTCCAGCTTCACTGGGAGCATCGGCCCGGTGACGCCGTCGTAGCCCTCCTCGAGGATGGGGCCGACCAGGGCATCGAGCCATCCGGGCGAGACGACGATATCGTCATCCACCAACGCGATCAGCTCGGCGTTCGCCGCGCGGATCCCGGCATTTCGGGCGTAGGAGAGCCCGCGACGAGGTTCGGCCATCCAGCGCACCAACGCGGCGTCGTCCAGCCACGGCATGGCCGAAACCGGACAGGGATCGTTATCGACGACCAGGATCTCGAAGACCAGCCGGGTCCGCTGGCCCACGATTCCCTCGAGCAGCCCTTCGAGCTGGATCGGGCGGTCGTGCGTGCAGACGACCACCGAGACGTCCGGCTTCGGCGGACTCATCCCTTCCACGTCGCTGCCATCTCCCAGAGCTTTTTGTCGAGCGGCTCTAGGACACGGCTCCAAGCGTAACGATGCTCGATCAGGGACAGCCCGCCTTCGCGGAGAGCCCCCCAGAGCGAGCGATCCGACACCACCTGCTCGATCGCCTCCGCAAACGCTTGCGGGTCGTCCCGGATCAACAGGTGCTTTCCGTCCTCGACCTCCAGCCCGCTACAGCCAAGGGAGGTACTCACGACAGGGAGACCCCAGGCCATCGATTCCAGGATCTTGAGGCGCGTGCCCGAGCCGATGCGGAGGGGGACCACCGAGACGCTGGCCCTGGCCGCCACCCGCCCCATGTCTTCCGGGCTCGCGACCAGCTCGACGCGCGGATCGCGCAGGGCGCGAAGCTCGGGGACGGGATTCCGGCCCGCCAGCGTGAACCGCAATGAGCCGTTTCGGCGCGCGAGATCGGGCCAGATCTCGCGGAGGAAGTAGAGGATTCCATCCACGTTCGGGAGCCACTCGAGGGAGCCTGCGAAGAGCAGGTCGTCGGAATCCGGCCGCACCTGGCGCAGCCGTAGCGCCGGGTCCGCGCCGTTTTCGGCGAGGATCGTCTCCCCGACCCCGGCCCGGCGCTGGATCTCCTGGCGGTCCTGCTCGCTGACGGCAGAGCGGACCGGAAACTGAGGCCACACCTGATCTTCGTACTGCCGCATGAGCTCCGCCTCTCGGCCGGCGTGCTCGAACGCGGGTGTGAGCGAGCCGTGGACCTTCGCCTGCGCCACCTGCTCGAGCAGGGAGGACTCGACGTTCTCCTCCCCAAGGAGGACGGGCGCCTGGATCTGCTCCCGGTAGGGAGCCAGGAAGATCTGTTGCATCACCGCGGCGTCGTAGGACTCCCGCGAGAGTGCCTCCAGTGCCTGGTTCATCAGCACGCTCTGGCGTTCCTCCACCAGGAAGGGCAGCGAAGGATCCCGCCGGGGCCGAGGCTCCCCGTAGCGCACGGCATATACCGAGCGACAGTGCTCCAGGAGTGGTTTCTCGTCCCTCGCGTCTCCGCCCGCCAGGAAGGTAAGCAGCGTCAGCTCGTGACGGGCGCCCAGGTAGCGGATCATGGCCCACCAGCGCTGGAGGGCCCCGGATGCGGGCGGGTAGGGCCAGTAGGAGACCATCAGCAGGAGCCGAAGCCCCCCGGTTCGTCGGACGCGACTGTCGAGCTCGCGGCTCAGCGTGGCCACCCGGTCCGCGCGTGCGCGGTTGCTGGTCTGGAGCGAGTGGAGCGCCAGTGCCAAGCCGGGTAGGCGAAGTGCGTTGAGGCGCTCCCCGTAGACCCGCTGCACGGTGTCCTCGCTGAGGACGACCTCGGCGGAGCTGGCGAAGCCGCCAGGAGTTTCGCGCGAGACGTACAGCGCCTCAGGAATGACGTCCCAGGCGTGTCCGGCCATTGTCACACGCGCAAGGAACGCGGCCCCCTCGCCTGCGGCAATCAGCTGCTCGGGGAATCCGCCGACGACCTCGAACACGCTCCTGCGGACCAGGCAGGTCGACCCTCTCGCCTCGGGGAGGAGGATCTCGAGCAGTCCCGGCCCCGGCGGTCTGCACACGAATTCGGCGCCTTCAGCATGGGCCCGGCGCGCGCTCGGCACGAGCAGGTCGTCTCCGGAGTAATGCGCGGCCTCGAGCATGCATTCCACGAAGCGCGGAAGCGCGAGGTCGTCGGAATCCAGGAAGGCGAGATACTCGCTCCGTGCGTGACGGGCTGCCCGGTTGCGTGCGGCACCGGGCCCGCGATGCTGCTGGCGGAGGAATCTCCAGCCCCTGGGGCTGTAGCGCGCCTCCATCCGGTCGAAACTGGCCCGCGACTCCGGGCAATCCGATCCGTCGTCTACGACGACAACGTCGAAGTCATCGATGGTCTGCCGCTCCAAGGAGGAAAAGGCTTCCGGTAGGAGACGACCGTGATTGCGATGTGGGATGCAGACCGTCAACGCGGGACTACCGCTCGTGCCGCGCTCCAGCGAGGGTGCCGCAGCGATCGCGCGTGCTTCGCTCTCGAGCTCCTGGCGCAGCCTCCACCAGACGTTCCGGTCGAGCGGGAGCCAGCGGGTGCGCTTCGGCACGACCCAGCCGCGCGCCCTCAGGTCTTCGGGCCGAACGGGACCGAGGCAGATCAGGCAGTCGCTTCGCTGCGCCTGATAGCGTTCACCCGATTGCTGGTGCCAGACCGCCGGGTCGGACGACAGACCGCACTCGGACAAGTCGACGCTGTCGCCTGCGACAGTCACCACGAAAGGGCTCCGGCCACCCGACAGGCGGCGCTCACGGACCGTGGCCAGGGCCAGATGAGCCCACGCCAGGCTATACACGACATCGAAGCGGCGCAGGATCGGCGCGACCTGCTCCGCCAACGCTCGCAGCGAGTTCAGGGGAGGACCTGCTTCCGAGTTCTCCATGCGGTTCACATAGAGCGTCTCGACGTCCGAGAGCGGGGGCTGGGCATCCTGGTAGGCCACATCGTGGGAAACCCAGACGAGCGTGCAGGGGTGGCCCGGGCGTTGAAGGGCTCGAGCCATCCATAGCGCGATTCCCCGCGGCGCCGCTCCGGTGGGCGCCAGGGCGACGACGGCTGTCTTCATGTGTAGGGGTCCCGACCGATCAGAGACATCAGCCGCTCGTGGAGCCGCAGCCGGACCTCGAGGGGTACCCGCCGGCGGTAGGCTCGGCGCAGCGCGCGAAGCACAGGCGCACCCTGGCCGTCCGGCTGGAAGCGCTCGAGCCCAGCACCGGGCGCAGTCGTGTGCTCCGGCTCATGGACGTACTCCGGCTCCGACTCGGGGGAAGGCTCGGCCAGGCCGAGCGTGTGTTTCAGGCCAAAGCCGTGGAAGCGGTCGGGACCTGAGCGAAGCTGGCGTTCGAGGTCGAAGACACGCCGCTCCAGCTCCCGCGACTCGCGCTGGAGGGCAAACAGAGCGTGCGCTGCTCCGTACAGGTGCGCGGGTGCCAGGTGGCGGTCGTAGGCCTCCAGCATCCGTTCCTTGGCCAGGAACTCGTTCGAAGTCCGGGAAAGACCGTCGTCGAGCTGTCGATAGAAGTGCAGGTACTCCGGCACCACGTCAGTCCGATAGCCCGCGAGGGCCAGGCGAGCGTGCAGCTCCCAATCCTCATGGGCGACGCCTCGGAGCTCTCGGTAGCCCCCGATCTCCTCGAAGACCTTCCGCCGTACCAGGATGGCGGGTCCTCCGAACACGGCGGGATCCAGGATTCCCGCCACCACGCTGGCGCCGATCGGCATGTAGTGGCCGAAGATCGGCGCCGTGACCTGGCCCGTCTCGACGTCATAGGGGAAGCCGTCCCCAGCGAAGAGGATGCTCCCGCCAACCAGGCAATCGTCGCCGGAGAGGAGTGCGGCCTCGAGCATGCGTTCGACGGCATTTCGCGCGAAGACGTCGTCCGCGTCGACCATGAGCAGGAACTCGGCCTGAGAGTGGCGCGCAGCTTCGTTTCGCGCGGCCTCTACCTGGGCGTTGCCCTGCCGGAAGAAGGTCCAGCCACGCGCCGCATACCGCTGCGCCATCGCCTCGAACACCCTCCGGGCTTTGGGATCGGTCGAGCCGTCGTCGACCGCGATCACGCGGAAGCCCTGGTAGGTCTGCTGCTCGAGAGACTCGAGGAGCTGGGGGAAATGCTGGGCCTTGTTGAAGTACGTCACGCAGACGTCCACGCTGCGGTCGGCAGCATCTACGGTAGGAGCTCGGACTGTGCGGGCCCTGCGGGCGTGTGCGCAGGCCCGCTCGTGGAATGCGAGCCAGCGCGCGTTGGCAGCCTGGTACTCGTAGCGGGCCAGCGCCTGGGGAGGGAGGGGCCGGTCCAGTCGCTCGCGGATCTTCGTGGCCAGTGAACGGGGCAGGGGATCGAAGAGCTGGTCCTCACCGGCCGGTCCCAGCACCTCCGGTGCGCCGCCACCCCGGGTACAGATGACGTTCAGACCCGGAATCAGGGAGGCCTCGATCACCGCCATGGGAAAGTTCTCGAAGCGACTCGGGATGACCACGAGTGTGTCCTCGACGTGCTCGCTCAGGTAGCCCCGGGCCCGAAGGCTATCGAGCTTGCCCATGTGCGTGATGCGGGTCCCGCTGGGCTCGAGCTCTCGACGCACCCAGCTGGCCGCTCCCGGGACGTCTTCGTGGCCCAGCAATACGATCTGGTCGAGTCGCCGCAGCACCTCGGGCGATTCGGCCTTCAGCTGACGCAGTGCAGCCACGAACAGGTCGTAGCCCTTGCGGGGCTCCAGGCGACCGAAGTATACGAGCCGTCTGAGTTCCTGCGCCCGGCCGCCTGTGGCGGTCCGGTCCCGCTCGTCCAGTGCATCCGGCCGGAAGGGCAGCCCTAGCACCTCGGGCTCACGCTCGAACTCCCAGCCGTCGCTTCGGGCCCAGTCGAGGATGTGCTGGCTGGGGGCGATCACGAAGTCGCTGTGTCGAGCGCTGTAGCGCTCCAAGAACTCGAGGTTCAGATCGTCGGGGATCTGCGGGTAGCGGCGATCGGCGAGGCGGATCCAGTTGTTCGGGCCGTGCAGCACGGTGACGCAGGTGGGTGCCGGACGTCGCGATAGCCGTCGGGCCCTCACCGTGTGGAAGGCGACGTTGGCCCAGTAGGCGAAGTAGACAACGTCGAAGCCGCGAAGCAGGGGAGCGACCTGCTCCGAGAGACGCATCGGCCAGAGCTCCGGCCAGCGCTTGGCAGACGGTGCCTTGTTGTTGATCTCGACGAGATCGATACCCCAGGACCGGTATCGCTCCCGCCAAGGGGTGTCGACATGGAAGCCGTGCGTCTCGCCCCGTGTCGCGATGATGGAGACTTCGTCGCCCCGCTCCTTCAGCATGCGGGCGAATTGCGTGATGAACGCGCCCACCCCGCCGGCCCGGCCGTTCAGGGTCTGTACGTCGTAGGAGGGAAACGCTATGCGAGCCACTGGAGTGAGTGCCCCGGCGGGGCGGGAGGGGACAGCGGACCGGTAAAATAGGCGGTTCTCGAGGTCCGAGCACCCTACGCGACGTCCAGCCCCCCCCAGGGGGGGGGCGAGGAAAAGCGTGGGGATTCAGGAACGGCGCGGCTGGATCGCTGCCAGCAGCCGCCGGCTCCCTCCGCGGCGGTCTTCACGAAACCGAAACGCAGAAGGGCGCTCCGGGCCGCCGCACTCCGCGCAGAGCCAGGCACTCCCCCGGGCGAGCCCCGCGGCGGGACCGGGATCCTCGAGCCTCGATCGGACCTCGTAAAGGATGTCGGGCGCTGCGCGGCGCGATCACCTCCCCTCGGCGACCCGGCCCTGCGCGCTGCGAAGGGATCCGAAGGCGGCACGCATCTGCCGCTGCGGGCGCGGATCCGCAAACTGGAGGCTCTCTGGCAGAGGACTCAGCCCGCGCGGGCTGCCACCGACAAGGTCCCGGCTCGCACGGCGTGGCCAATCACCTCGAGTGCGGCCAGATGAGTGCACCGTCGCGGATAGGAACTCCAACAGGGATTTCACGTCCCTTGGCTTCAACTTTGAACCGCAACATCCGCTAAGCCCCGCGGAAGCGCTCCTCCGGTGTGTCATCGCCACACCTCTTTCTGGGCCGGATGTTCAGCTTCCTCGCGACCGCATTGCAATCCTGCTGGGTGATTCGGGCCATGTTCTTCCGTTTGGGTAGGTACTGGCGAATCCGCCCGTTCGTGTTCTCGTTCGTGCCCCGCCCTCGCTCGAAGCAGAGACTCAATACATGCCTACTACGTGATGACTCACGTATTGGTAACGTTCGCAGCATGGAACCGAATCGAACCCCGAATCGCGAGCTCGTGATCACCCTGCTGAGTGCGAGCGCATCGCTCGGGCGCCGTCTCGATCGTTCGCTGTCCGCGATCAAGGGCATCAGCTTCAGCGA
>Ga0114931_10010211_pt1 | contig 11192 bp, 2 predicted proteins | sample 2SBtaG_FD_89579 | JGI IMG/M metagenome (GOLD analysis project Ga0114931, IMG submission 89579) | Deep subsurface microbial communities from Kolumbo volcano to uncover new lineages of life (NeLLi) - 2SBTROV14_V59a metaG | ecosystem: Environmental > Aquatic > Marine > Volcanic | place: Kolumbo...
CCTCGAGGAGCGCGTGCTCCTGTTCGCGCTGACGATCACGCCGGACATCGTCAACCCGGCGACGGGCGTGGGCGAGGTGGTCGCGACCTTCGGCTACGTCCTGCCGACGATCGGGACGAATGTTGATCCCGCAACCGGCGATCCGGAGCAAACAACCGATGACTTCAATGATGTGATTCGTACAACAACGGCCGCGATTGCTCTGGACGGCTTGGTGAGCAGTCCCGTCACCTTCATCGACTCTGGGCTGCGCATCCAGCACAATCTCAACTTTCCCAATGGCGAGTTGAGGCTGGTGCCCGAGCCCGGTGCAACGGGTATGGAGCAGCGTCTGAAGGCCCGCCTCGAAGCCGGACAGTTCATCCGCTTCGACAGCCCAACTCGGGGGCCCTTTGAGTTCTTCCAGATGGATGTCACCGCCAATGACGGACCCATCGGCATCGACACTCAGAACACCGTCCTCGAGTTGCAGACCATCGGGTCCGATGGGCAGGACGTCCTGTTCACGCTCACGGGGACGGCCCTCCAGCAGTTCTTCAGCGGGCCCAACGGCACGGGGACGTTCGCATTCCCCCAGCCGATCACCAATCCGGCGAGCGCGCCCGCCTTCCCGGCCGGCTTCCCCGGGAACAACTTCCAAAGCATCACCTTCCGCTCGCTGGGATCCCAGAGCTTCTTCATCGACAACATCCAGACGCAGCATCCAGTCCCGCTGTTCGGGCCGATCACCGACAGCCAGATCTTCGGCTCCGAGGTCCACTTCGCCGGCCCGGTGGGTGCTTCCGTCAAGTTCACCGACCTGTATGACCGGGACATCCGCCAGACGATCCGCCTGGGCATCCCTCCTCCCCCGCCCGGTGGTCAACCGGTCGCACCGATCGCGCTGGTCGATCTGAATATCGACGGCATCCCGGAGTTCAACTACGGCATCGGGCAGATCAACATCAGCGGCTCGGATTCCACGACGTCGCTGACCATGGTCGGCGGTACGATCACGGCCACGCTCATGCCCGGACCCGACGTTGATTTCTTCGAGGGCGGCTTTGCGTTCACGCGACCGCAAGATCCAGTCGGCCTCTTCGATGACTTCGAGGTCGCCGGTTTCGGCTACATCGCCTCGTTGCCGCCCGGGCAGACACAGGTAACGTTCAACGGGTTGCCCCCGGGGCCCGGGTCGGTCATCGTCGGCGCTCCGGCGTCGGCTGTCCGTGATCGAACCTCCACGGCGACCTTCGACCCGGCCTCACAGTCGATCATCGGCGTCAACACGCCGATCTCCGATCCCAACGAGTTCACGCAGCCGGACCAGGGCGTCTTCGTCCTGGACGGCGGGTCGATCGGGACGATCAACATCCACGGCGTGGTCCACGGCTCGAGCCGATTCACCGGCGCGGTCGATCGCCTGGTGGTCGGGAACCTGGTCGGGTCGGTTACGGTGGACGGGGATCTGGGCACGCTGCTGGTCGGGTCCGACGCCGGGGCGTGGGAGATCGATCCGGGGCAGCTCCCGCCGCCCCCGCCGGGTGGCGTCGCGATCACGCCCGTGTTCACCACGGGCTCGCAACTGGTCGTCGGGCGGACGGTGGGGGAGATCGCCATCGCCGGTCGCTCGTTGGTGGACGTGACGGTCGTGGGCGACCTGAGCAGCCCGACGACGCGCCCCGCGGGCAAGATCCTGCGCTTCGCCGAAAAAGAGAACGTACTCGAGATCGACCCGACTTTGGACGTGTCGCTGACGATCGATGCGTTCCTCAATCGCAGCGCCACACCCGGGATCAACAGCATCACGGGCGGCGTTTCACCAGTTCGGTTCAACGCGGATCAGCCGCTGATCTTCGGCGACGGGTTCTTCCGAAACGACTCGATCATGAGCGCCGAGTTCGTCGGATCGGTGGGAACGGCGGTGCAGATCTTCGGCACGCTCGGGGGACAGGATCCGGTCAACACGGGCGAGGATCCGTCGGACGTGTACGCCTTTGCCGTGGATGGCTCGCGCACGGTTACGGTCGAGGTCAACGGATTGCTGGGCGGGCGGCCGCCGGACACGAGGATCGTCGATCAGGACGGGCGCACGCTGGCCGCCCTCCAGACCGCCCCCAACGGGACGAACAACGAGCCGTTCGTGCTCAGGTTCGAGCCGCCCAATCCCGGCGTGTTCTACCTGGTTCTCAACGGCGTCAACGCCGGGGACATCGGCATCAACTCGAACTATACCGCGACGATCACGGGGATGGCCCCCGTCACGCTCGGCTCGTTCCGCACCGGGGCGGGCTTCGGCGACGCGGACTTCCCCAACCAGACCGGGACAATCAGCGTGCTCTCCGGGTCGGTCGGCGCGATCCGTATCGGGACGGGGTTCATCGGCGGCGACGGGGCCGATCGGGATCCGACCGTGACGATCAACACGGTCGAGGACGACGTGGACGATCTGCTCACGGCGCGGTCGATGAGCATCACGGTGCCGGGGAATCTGTTCGCGCTCCTGGCCGGTTCGGACATCAACGCCGGGGGCGGGACGGTCGTGACGGCGGGAATCCCGCTGCTGGTCATCGTCGGGGGCAATCTGGGCACGCTGACCACGGGCCTGAGCACGCTGGCCGGGGCGGGCGTGGGCGACGGGTCCGGCAACGGGCTCGAGGGCGATGTCTCGGACCTGACGCTCCAGGTCGGCGGCGACATCGGCGTGATCGATATCCGCGGGGGGATCGGGATCGACCAGGACCCGACCACCAACCCGCCCCCGGCGGTCATCGCCACGCCCGACAACGTGAGCATCACGACCGGGACCAGCGGCGGCTCGGGCAACATCGGGATGATCCGCGTCGGGTCGCAGATCTTCGCGCCCGCGTTCCGTCTGACCATGCCGCCCGGCTCCACGCTCGGCGCGTTCCTGGTCACGCAGGACAACCCGCCCTTCGCCGGCGAGTTCGTCGGCATCGAGGGCAACGACATCGACGTGATCACCGGGGCGGGCTCGGACGTCCGCTTCGTGGACTTCCCGCAGATTGACGGGCTGGTCACCACGGACAACACACTCCCGCTGATCGGCGGGCAGCCGCTGGAGCTGACCGACGATGGGGGCGGGAAGGTCGAGATCCGGGTGGACGGCGCGCCGGGCGGCGCGATCGTCGGGCAGGTGCGCGTTCTGCCGATCGACCAGTCCGAAGGCGTGGCCATCGCCCAGATCGTGGTCAACAACCTGGCCGGTTCGAACCTTCGCATCACCAGCCTGGGGGGCGATCAGGACACGATCAGCATCGGGCGGATCATCATCCAGGGCGGGGACCGCAACTCGCGGATCACGATCGACGGCCCCGGTGAGATCGACGTGTGGCGGATCGACCAGACCGGCGGGGCGGCCATGGACCGCATCATCAACAACACGCCCAATGGCGACATCATCGCCTTGGACGTTATCGGGCTGGACCGCCTGTTGATCGACACGGGGAACCTGGGCTCGACGGAAATGCCCGCGACCTGGGGCCCGAAGAACCTCGGACCGTTCCTGGGGATCCAGAGCGGGCTGAACATGACCGTCGGCGGGGCGCTGGGCGTGGACGCGACGGCGATCGACCCGGATTGGGACGGATCCACGTTCGCCCCGGTCACGCGCGGCACGGGGGGGCCGAACGGCTCGCTGGATGACTTCGGATCGCCGTTCGACCCATACCTCAACGGGCTGGTCGTCAGGACGGGCAATATATTCGAGGTGACGGTCGGGGGTTCGGTCGGCGACGTGATCCTCCAGGGCGGGGACATCACCAACGTGACGGCCAACGCGGACCTGGTCCTCCGCGACGGGCTCTTCGACGGGATCGTCGGAACGATCTACGCGAACAACATCGACCGTGTCGAGGTCGGCCAGGGGCTCGTCGACAGGCAGGCGGCCCCGCTGTCAACGACGGGGATCTTCGCCAACGACGACATCCGCAGCGTCGTCGGCACGACCACGCCCGGCGCGTTCATCTCCAGCACGATCCTCGCCTCGGACGTGGTCCCGGGTGAGGGGATGGTCCAGGTGGTCTCCGGGTACGACGCGTTCCGGGCCGAGACGTTCCGGCTGGTTCCCGAACGCAACGGCGTGGCCCGCGTCGAGTTGGCCGGGACCGGGCGCATCATCGACGCGTACATCGCCTCTCAGCGGCTCGACGACTTCTGGAACACGTTCGCGAACTTCGTCAACGACGATTCAATCGTCGCTCGGGACATCTCGGCGATCATCGGCGACGGGATCGACATCTTCCGCTCGCAGATCATCGGTCGCAACGTCGTCAGCATCACGCTGACCAACGGTTTCTTCGACGCCAGCCGCGTCCAGGCCGGCAACAATCTCGGAACGATCCGGGCGACCGGCTTCCGCAACTCGACGCTGACCGGGGGCAACCTCGAGTTCCGGCGCAACGAGATCCTCGTCGACAACGATCTGGGCACGATCACGACGCTGGGTGTCTCGGGAACGGGCGGCGGTTCCGCGGACGCCGGGGACATCCAGGATCTGCGGATCGACGTTCAGGGAAGCCTGACCGGTCAGATCTCCGCACGCAACCTCAGCCGCGTTGACATCGACGTGGACAACGCGATCGCGATGATCGAGGCGACAGGGAGCCTGCGCGGCAGCACGATCACCGCGGGAAATCTGGTTTCGCTCGACGCCGCCGACTCGATCCGGACCAGTTCGATCACCATCTCCGGACCGATCGAATCGCTTACCTCCGGCAACGAGATCACCAGCACGCAGATCAGCGTGACCGGCCCGGACGGGCGGATCGACCTGGTCTCGGCCCGGTTGCTGCTCAACGGCTCGATCAGCGCCACGGGCCCGATCGCCCTGATCCAGTCCCTCGAGGGCGACATCCGGGCGACCATCACGACCACGACCGATCGCGGCGACGTTGGCACGATCCAGGCATTGCGCGACGCGGACGTCATCACGGACATCAGCGGCGGGCTGACCAGCCTCATCGCGGGGCGGAACGTCGGCAACATCGCCGACCCGGGCATCATCCTCGTCCGCGGCGATCTGGAGACCGTGGACGCCTCGTTCGGGCAGATCTACTCCGACATCCGAATCGGGCAGGCCCTGACCGGATCGGCGAGCATCGGGCGCGTCCTGTCCAAGCCGCGGGCCAACCTGCTGGGCAGCGGGTCCATCGTCGCCTTCGGGCCCATCGCGGCGGTCACGATCGCCGGCGACTTCGCCGGGGACATCATCAGTTACTCCGGCGGGATCGGGACCGTCTCGATCACGGACGGTTCCTTCCTGCCCGGCCACAGGATCGCCGCGTTCGACGGCGACATCGGCTCTGTGCTCATCACCAACGGCCACCTCCTGGGCGACATCCACGCCGACCGCATCCTCCAGTCGGTGCAGGTCGATGGCGGGCCCGGCGGCGTCTTCGGCGACATCGGGATCAACCCGGCGCTGCGCAATACGGTCTTCGCCGACGCCTTCCGCAACCAGTTGCCCCCGGGCGTCGTCGCACAGGCCGGCTTCCAGGGCCCGACGATCTCGGCCGGGTTCAACATCGGTTCCATCGTCGTCTCCAACGGCTCGATCTTCGAATCGGCGATCGTCGCAGGGCGGGCCATCGGTTCCGTCTCCGTCGCCGGCAACATCCAGAACGACGGGAAGCAGCCCGGGCTCGGCTCGGTCATCGCCGCCGGCGACTCGGTCAACTTCGTGAGCGTCACGGGCATGGTTGCCAACGCGGCCATCCTCGCCGGCGTCACCGACCTGGGCGCCGACAACCGCGCCGGGGGGACCGGGATCAACGCGGACCGCTACAAGTCCGGCTCGGTCGGCACCGTGAGCGTCGGCGGCAACGGGGCCAACCTCATCGTCGGGGCGGGAATCATGCCCGGCGCCGACGGCCTGTACAACACCCCCGACGACCTTGCTGCCTTGGGCGTTTCCATGATCGGATCCGTCGCGATCGGAGGCTTGGCGACCAACGTCGTCGCCTTGGCCGACCGGGCGATCGGTGCGACTTCACCGGGCGTGATCCGCACCGGCGTCCTCCTGCCCGTGGCAGACTCACAGGTCTTCTCCTTCACCACTCCCCTGCCGGGCACGGCCCTGGCGGCCGGAAAGCCCCTTGCATTCACGCTCGGAACCCAGACGGGCACGATCACCTTCACCGGCCCGGGCCAGGTCCGCTGGGACGCCGCCGCCGGGCGGGTCATCCTCGTCGGAACGACCGGCGCCAGCACGCTGACCGTCACTTCCACGACCGGCCTGCTGACCAACTTCGATATCGTCTCCCGGGACGAGTCGGGCCTGGGATTGCTGATGGTTCAGGCGAGCCTGGCCGGCGACTCGGACATCGTCATCGATGGCGCGGTCGGCTCGATCACGACCGGGAACATCAGCGGCGCCGGCTCGATGCGTATCGGCGGCGACGTGGGTTCGATCACCACCGGCAGCTTCGTCGGCGGCTCCTTCCAGGCACGCAACGCCGGATCGATCGCCATCAGCGGGAACTTCGGCAACCGGGCTCTGGGCCTGTTCCCCGAGATCCACGTGCTCAGCGCCGGGGCCGTCACCATCGCCGGCAACTTCGCGGGCACGCTCGACTCGGCGCTGACGATCGACGCTCTGAGCGTCGCCGGAGCGATGGACCGGGCCCGGGTTCGCTCCGGCGACCGGATCGGTTCGATCACCGCCGCCTCGGCATCCCGCTCCTGGATCTCGGCCAACAACGCCATCGACTCCGTCACGATCGCGGGCGACTTCTTCGATTCCTCGCTTATGGTCGGGGCCGACCTGGGAACAGACGCGGCCTTCGGCGGGACCGGCTCGGCCGCGGACGTGGTTACCACCGGCTCGATCGGCCCGGTCTCGATCGGCGGGGACTTCGAGCGCTCCGACGTGGTCGCGGGCGTGCTCCGCGGTCCGGACGGATTCTTCGGGACCGGCGACGATCTGGTCTCCGAGGGCCGGGGCTCGATCGATCTGGTGACCATTGCCGGCACCAGGGTCGGGTCGAACTTCAACTCCGAGTCGTATCGGATCGCATCCAGCGGGACGATCGCGGGCGTGACCGTCGGTGGCGAGCCGATCCAGGCCCGGGGCAACTTTGAGGTCGTGCAACTCGGCCTGATGCCCCTGCCGATCCAGGTGAACGACCTGACCGTCGACGAGGACGCGCAGGTCTACACCGCGCGGATCTTCTTCAACCAGCCGATCGACGCCAGTTCGCTCCCGGCGGCGCTGACGGTCTGGGAGGTCCGTGGGATCGGCGACGTGGCCATCCGCCTCGTCAGCGGGCTGGACTACAAGCTCACCTACAACGAGGACACCCTCGCCGCCGAGGTCGAGTTCGACCGCGCGATCACGCAGCGCGACCTGCCCCAACTCACGGGCGTGCCCGGCTTGGGCGTCTACCGCTTCAGCCTCGATCCGAACCTGCTCCGCGGGACGCTGGTCAACGCGGCACTGGACGGCGACGGGGACGGATTCGCCACCGCCGGCGACGCCTTCAATGGCAAGAACATCGTCGGGGACGCGGGCGACAAGATCGTCGCCGAGACCGTCACCGTCACCGATGCGTTCACCGGAAAGCCCCTGCCGATCGACTTCTACGCCCCGGCCGACCTGGACGTCGTGCTCGATTCGAGCGTCACGCCCGACGGGATCCTCGATCCCAACACCGTCTTCACGCTCCGCGGCGTGATCGGCGATCACCCGGACCACGACGCCAACAACTTCCGCTTCGCCAGCGACGTGGACATCTTCAAGATCACCCTCCAGGCTGGGCAGATCCTCCGCCTGGGTCCGATGAGCGGGGCGGCGCTGCTGGCAAGCCGGGGCGTGTTCGACTCCGACGGCAACCTCGTCGACGGCGTTCAGGGAATCGTCCCCTTGTTCGGAACCCAGCCCGCTTTCCCCACCGCCCAGCAACTACCGAGCGCCATCGTCCAGACTCAGGACCTCACGAAGGAGAGCGTGATCCTGGTCAGGCAGACCGGGACGTTCTTCATCGTCGTGCGCAACGCGGTGGACGGCGTCGCGGGCGGCACCGGTGGTGGCCCCGGCGGCAGCGTCTTTACCCTGCCCGTACCGGGAGTGGTTCCTGACGTGGATCCGCTCGCCGGCGGGGTCGGGGACTACACGTTCACCGTCGAGGTCTTTGACGATGGGAACACGGGATTCGCCGCTTCCAGCGACGCCGGCAACGGGGACACCATCGTCAACGCCCCCCTGCCGATCGACTTCGCCGGGGCGGACGGGAAGTTCGGAACGAGCGACGACGCGGGCAGCCTCGTCTTCGGCGAGTTCACGTTCACGCTCGGCCCGGGCCCGGACGGCATCCGGGGCACGGGCGACGACGTTGTGTCAGGGACCAACGGGCGCGGCATCACCTCCACCCGCACCAACGGCAACCGCCTGACAGCCTCGATCGAATCGGCGATCGGCCCCCGTCAGTTCGCCGGCGTGCCCGGCACGATCTTCGCCGACGCCGACGTGTACCACCTCAACAACGGCGACCCGCTCGCGCCCGGCACGCGCCTCCGCGTCACCGCGAGGCTCACCGATCTGGGCGCCAACCTGGGCAGCCGAACGCAGGACTCCGTGCTGGACTTCAGCGGCAACGTGCAGTTCGGCATCTTCGACACCACCGAGGCCACCGACGTCTCCAACGCCTCCGTGCTGCTCTCGCCGACCGATTTCAGCCCGATCGGCGGCGATCCGGGCGTGATCGCGGACAACGGGACCAACAGTTTCGGGTTCGACGCCAATGGGGACTTCTTCATCGATCTGGCTGTTCCCGCCCACGATGCCGGCGCCGACGGGCAGTTCGGCACCGCCGACGACACGCCCGCCTCGCTGGCTGTCTACATCCAGGGCGTCTTCCGGACCGACTACGACCTCCAGATCGTCACGCAGGGCGTCGGCCCGGCCGCCGTCCCGACGGTCCAGAACATCTTCATCGAGACGCGTGGAGGAACCGTCGACTGGCTCGAAGCCGGTGGATTGCTCACCGAGCTGGCGCCCTTCTCCACCAAGGGCCTGGGCTTCTCCGGCTCGATCGACGGTAAGCCCGTGGACCAGTTCGTCCTGGACCTCCTGGTGGCCAACCTCCAGGCCGCCTTCGACGCCGTGGGCGTGGCGGTGAACTTCTCGACCAACCCGGCCGACTTCGAGCTCCAGGAGTTCTCGACCGTCTTCCTGACCGACAGCGACGACCCGGTCAACTCGCTGGTCGACCCGTTCGCAGGAACCGGGCTGGCGTTCCAGCGTTTCGGATACAGCCAGCACTCCGACCCGCTCAACATCGATCACACCGACGAGGCGGTCGTCTTCCTGCCGCCCACGTCGCTGCTGGGCTTGACTCCCAGCCGCCCCGACGTTGAGCAGTACGCCAAGAGCCTCACCGCGGCGGCGGGGCGTCGCGTCGGCGAACTGCTCGGGCTCCGCATCACCGCCGACGATACCAGCGTCTTCAGCCCGATCGATCTCATGGCTGCCGATGGCGTGACCGACCCGCCGACCGGTGCGGGCGTGCTGCGCTTCGGCAGCATCGACAGGGACCTGTCCAACCGCTTGGACAGCATCACCGGCACCGACTTCTACCTCGGGTCACAGAACTCCCAGGCGCTGTTGAGCCAACTCCTCCCCGGCATCTGACCGGCGCGGGGCGGCGCCATGGCGGACAGAATCTGCACCCCGCGGTCGGCGACCACCGAACGCTCGGCGCCGGTCGCGCCGCGCCTCCCATGTCCCGCTTCCCCCCGCGCCACGGGCATCAGACGAGACACGCTTTCTTCACGTGCGTGACTCTCCATCCTCGTCAGCCGACAGTGCAATCGGGATTCACCACAGAGGGCACGGAGGGCCACGGAGTTGATTCTGTAAGAGACCCCTTGTTCTCAGGGCCTTCGTGCCCTTCGCGACCTTCGCGTTTCAATCTCTTCTCCCCGATCGCCGCGACTCCGTGTTGACCTTTCTTTCTGACAAGAACGCACGAGAACGTATCGTTATCCGCATCAGACGGTCAGGGCGCTGAACGTTTCCTGCACATACTCGGCCCGGTCAATGGTGCTCTGGACGTTCTCGGGCATCGTCAGGCGAACGGCAACGGGTTCGATCAACTCGATCTCGCCGCTGAGTTCATGGCGTGACTGCCGGTAGGCCAGCGCCCAGTCCACGTCGAATGTCCCGCAGGGCAGGCCCCTGCGGGAGCGGACCTGCTCGCCCTTGCCGCGGTTCCAGCGGACCGCCGCCGCCATGAGCACCCGGACCGGCTCGCCCTGATGCTCGCGGGCGACAGCGATCGGCTGATGCACGACCCCGTGGCCTCCGGGCTGGCATCGGAACGCGAAATGGACGTCGTGCGCGCCCCGATGGCTGTGGAACGCGCCCCCTTCCGGGCGCAGGTGGATCACAGCCTCGCACACGCCCGAATACCGGCTCTGGTAATACAGGCTGATCTCCGCCCTCGCCTGACCCGTGGCGTCGCTCGTTACTCGCGTCAATGGCGCCAGGCACAGCCCGTCCCGCTCGTAGTACCGCCCCATCGTGATCGTACCAAGCGGGTCGTCGAGCCGATCCTCGACCTTGTAGGCGTAGACGAGGAACGCCCCGAGCACCAGGCCCGTTCCCAGCGATGCCAGTTTGTGGAACAGGGGCGACGGCCAGATCCCCGGAACGTGGTCCGGGACGATCAGGAACGCAAACAAAGCCCACAAGCACGCCAACGCGAACAAGACGCTGAGAATGACGTTGCGGCGTTCGTGCATGGCACGTCCCCGAGACGCGTGCCGCCCCTGCGGGCTCCCTTGGACCGCCCGCGCCGGATCGCCGCCCGATGAACCCGCATGGAGGGCGCATCAGGCCTTGCGACGACCCGTCCGGTCGCTCTCAATAGGATACACGGTTTCCCCGGGGTTCGTTGCTCAGTTGCCACTCGCGGGCTTCCGCGCGTTCCAGACCAAGGCCCCGGAGTCAGGTGGGCGTTCGGGTTATGCGGATCACGGGCGAAACTCGCGCGCCAGGACAGACCGGGAAGGAACGCGGGGATCGCGGAGATTCACGCGGAGGCCGCAAAGAGCAGAAGTCGATATCGAAGAGCGCCGGGGGGATCGAAGCCACGAAAAACGATCGAAGAACTGAATCCCCTCCGTGTTCTCGTCGCCCTCTGCGGTGATCTCTGAATCTGTCGGAATGGCCTTCGCGTTGATCGACAGCACGA
>Ga0114931_10010212_pt1 | contig 11190 bp, 12 predicted proteins | sample 2SBtaG_FD_89579 | JGI IMG/M metagenome (GOLD analysis project Ga0114931, IMG submission 89579) | Deep subsurface microbial communities from Kolumbo volcano to uncover new lineages of life (NeLLi) - 2SBTROV14_V59a metaG | ecosystem: Environmental > Aquatic > Marine > Volcanic | place: Kolumbo...
CGACGATCCCTAGGCAAGACGCATCACACCCGCTGCCGGTAGAGACTCGTATCGACGACCCTTGCCATAGCCGTCGTGTCGGCTTCACGACCGAGGAAGCGTGTAAGCCGAATGGCGGCGGCTTGAGGGTTCTCGAGCACGCCCGTATACGGAACGTAGAGAGCTTCCATGTTCGGCTGCTGAGAGAGCCAAGACTCGATCCGTCGCAGGTGCTTGCTAAACAGTAGGCCCATGCGGTGATCGCCGGCGCTACCGTCGGTTTGTGTTCGCCGAACCAGCATCGCCCTTTGCGAAGCGAGCACTTCCCGCATGTCCCTCTGCAGGAACACGACCCGATATTGATACGCAGCCGGAAGACTCGGTAGCAACGGGGAGATTACCTTCACGACCCGGCCGACCGCCTCGGCCACCCATTCGTGTTCGCTGGCCAGCCGTTTGACCGGTTCGAACTCATAGTATCCGCCCGGGTTGTCGGTATCGGGTTTTCGAACGTTATCGGTCAACAGTTGGAAACCTCCGGCCTCGAGCATTCTCATGATCATGGAGGTCCCGGAACGCGGCAGCCCGCTGACCACGATCACGAAGCCTTGAGGCGACTCATTGACCAACGGTGTTTGCATCTTCGCAACTCGGGTAGGCGCGCCTGCCTGACGGCTTGCGTTTCATCTTTTCGGGATATGTGCGCTGTCGCAAGGCAGAGTCACGTAGTCGTCTCACGACATGAGCAATGATACGACGAGCTCGTTGAGGATACGATCTTTTTGACGTTTTTCCGTCACTCGGGCGTCGGGCGTCTACCTAGAATCTCTTCTCGCGGCTACGGTAACACCATGTCGCGAGAGTTCGGAAGTTATATCCCGTCGACGCGCACCTTCGCTCCTGTGTGGAAGAGGCCCCTGCCGGCGCGCGTGCGTTCGTCCTCGCGGAAAAGGCGGGTGCCGCCGATTCCTACTGCCACTCGAGAGCTAGCGCGGGTCGCTCCCCCGCTACCCTCGTTGGAGATTGCTTTGCCGTCGCCGGTGACGCTGGTACTCCCTGTCGCCGAGCCGCGCGCGGGCAAGAATTGGATCTGGATCTGTCCGCTCGTGATGCTCATCGTGGGCATGATCGACACCGCTTGCACTCTCGCCGCTCTCAAAACGGGCGTCCTCGTCGAACTCAATCCCATCATGGCCTTGATGATCGACAAGGGAGGTCCGCTGGGCTTGGCGCTGTATCGCTCGGCGGTCACGCTGCTCGGCTGCGGCCTATTGCTGTGGGCACTGCGAATGTACCGCGACAGCCGCATCAACGGATCGTCGAGTCCTCGGACGCGCGGCCTCGTGTGGATCGGCCAGACGATCCTCGTCGCCGCCCACTTAGGACTCGCCGCGTGGTGGACCGCTTGGTTCATCGTCTGACCGGCGATCAGTGCCCCATCGATCCGGAAGCCATTTGGAACATCGGTAGGTACACCGACAGGAGGATTACTCCCACGGTGACACCCAGTACGATGACGATCGCCGGCTCGAGCAAAGCCGTCATCCGGGTGATGCGAACTTCGACACGGGCGCGGTAGTAGGTCGAGACCTCCTCGAGCACCTCGTTCAACGTTCCCGCGCGTTCCCCGACGCGCACCATATTGACTGCAAGCGGTGTAAACAGCCCCGTTTGCTCGAGGGCGTCCCCTAACGGAGAACCCTTGCCGACCGAGCGTGCCGCCGTCGAAATAGCCGAGCTGTAAGCCCCGTGACGAGGGAACATCCGGTTGACGACATTGAGAGCTTCGAGAAGCGGAGTGCCGGATCGTAGGAGCAGCGCGAGGTTATGCGCGAAGCGTTCCATGGCCTCGTCGACGAGGAAGCGCCGTGTGGGGGGGAACTTGATGAAAACGACGTCTTTATACCAACGCCCCTTCGGTGTTTTGAGATACGCCCTCAAAGGGAGGATAAGCACGGCCGGGACCATCATGAAAACGCCTAGATGGGCCTTGAACTGATCCGACAGTGCGATCATGACCCGGGTGATCCAGGGGAGTTCGGTGCCGAAGTCCTTCAGAAAATCCGCGAAGGTGGGAACTACGCTGCCCAGCATGATCACCAAAGACGCAGCGAGCACGCCGAGTAGGATGCACGGGTAGATCAAGGAGGACACGATCTTCGAACGGACCGCACGCCGAGTCTTTATGTAGTCGCTCAAGCCGGCGACCGTGCCCAGAAGTTGGCCGCTGCGCTCGCCGGCCTTGATCATCTCGACCCATTGATGCTCGAACACCTCCGGCTGTTTGGCCATGGCGTTGTGCAACGTACTTCCGGCCGCGACCGCCGTCGCCAGCTTCCGCAATACCCGGGCGAAAGCGACACTCTCCGTTTGCTCCTGTGTGATTTGTAGAGCGCCGAGCAGCGGCGTGCCCGCGTGAAGCAAGGTCCCAAACTGCTGAAAAAATGAAACGACGTCGTCGAGCTTCACCCGCGTGTGCCGACTCATACGGACTCGGAGCGGTGGGCGACCCGTACGCCTTCCGATCGCCGGATTGAGGACCGCCATGACGATGCCTCAGTCTTACCCCGCCAGGGTCGATTTGACGACCTCTTCCAGCGTGGTACTTCCCAAACGCACCTTTTCCAACCCGCTTTCGAACAACGTCATCATCCCCTCGCTCGAGGCTTGTTCGCGAAGCTCCTGAAGCGACGCCTTACGCTGAATCAGCGAGCGAAGTTCCCGCGTTACCTCGACGACTTCGAAGATGCCCACCCGTCCGCGATAGCCGACGTCGTTGCACGCGTCGCACCCGCACGCGCGGAAGATGTCCTTATCGGGATCAAGCTGATACGTCTCCGCGGTCCTCATGTCGGGACGTATCGGCTCCTTGCACTTTTCGCACAGCCGCCGGATCAGCCTCTGCGCCTCTACCAGACGCAACGGCGAGGCAATCAGAAAAGGCTCCAGCCCCATGTCGAAAAGTCTCTCGACCGCGCCGAGAGCGCTGTTGGTGTGAAGGGTCGAAATCACCAGGCGGCCCACCAGAGCCGCCCTCAGGCAGATCTGCGCCGTCTCCTGATCGCGGACTTCCCCGACCATGATCACATCGGGATCCTGTCGCAGAAACGAACGCAGACTGCCCGCGAACGTTAGCCCGATCTGATTGTGCACCTGCACCTGGTTGACCCCCTCGAGTTTGTACTCCACGGGGTCCTCGATGGTGACGATGTTCTTGTCCGGCGAGTTCAGCAGATTGAGCGCGGCGTACAGTGTCGTACTCTTACCGCTACCCGTCGGCCCGGTGACAAAGGTGAGGCCGTTGGGGATACGCACGCTGTTGACGAAACGTTCGCGTTGGGCCTTGTTCATTCCGAGCGATTCGAAGTCGACCAACATCGAGTCTTTGCTGAGGATTCTCAACACCATCTTTTGGCCGAAGATCGTCGGGATCGTCGACACGCGCACATCGGTCGGTTCGCCCCTGTGCTTGATCGAGAATCCCCCGTCCTGAGGAAGACGGCGTTCCGCAATGTCCATGCGCGCGATGACCTTCAATCGCGACAGCAGGGGCAGGTACAGAGATCGTGGGGGAGATGGACGAGAATGAAGTTGTCCGTCGACACGGAATCGGATGGCGACATCGTGGGCTCGGGGCTCGATGTGGATATCGCTTGCTCCCTCCGAAATCGCTTGCCGGAGAACATGATTCACCATCCGGATAACCTGGGTGTCCGGCGTATCCATGATCGGCCGATCGAGGTCGAGGACGTCGTCTTCAAAATCGGGGTCGAGTCCCGGCTCGCTTCCCGCCGATTCGAGAACGATCTCGCGAACCACATTGCGCTTGCCGAGCATCTCGACCAGCACCCGGTCGACTTGACGTAACGGCGCTACGCGAAACACCGGGGTGAGTCCGCAATACAGCTGAATCTGGTGTAGAGCGCTCAGGTCGGACGGGTCGACTACCGCCAGTTCCAAGGCACCGTCGTTCACCGACAGGGGAACGACCTGCATATCCCGGATGAGTTTCTCGGGAAGTAGAGCCTTGGCCTGTTCGGTCGTCAATCGCTCGGTCTTTTCCAGATCGACGAGTTCGACGCGCATATAGCGCGAATAAACTTCGGCGATTTCGTCGTCCGAAACCAGACCCGTCGAGATCAGCGCGTGTTCGATACCGCCCCCCTCCTTGGCGCGGAATTGGTACACAGCCTCGATGTCTTTCTGTTCGATCCTGCGGTCCGCAGTCAGGAGGTCGATGATCAGCGGACGCACTTGGTCGAGAGAACGAGCTTCCCCCACGCCTCAACCTCCCTCGCTCGCGCCGGCAGCCGAACCTCGCGGCTCGGCCAGAACTTCGGGAAAAGCGGCAACATTGCGGCCGGCAGTCGGCGGATCCGGCTTCGGATTCGAGAGCGTCGGCACAGAATCGCGCGAAGAGGAGGCGTTCAACCAAAGGTCGTAAGTGCGACCGCCGCCGGAAACCGAGACACGGTTGAACTCTATATTTGTAACGACGAAACCTTCCACTCGATCGCCTTCGCGCAAGCGCTTGCCATCGATGTAGGCGATGCGGCGGCGGCCCGAAAACACGACCCCGGTCAGCCGTAGGTCGTCGGGACCGCGCACGGCATCCGAATTCGCACCACCATGGAAGCTCGCTTCTCCCGGCTTCGAGAAAGGGTCGCGTCCCAGCGTTTCGGTGCCGTCTTCGAGAGGATGGGAAGCGTGTCTCGTCAACGCGCGGTCATACTTCCCCACCGTGCTTCCGATCACGGCCGGCACCTGCTTGACCGCGGTCGCGGTCAGATAAGCGACCACAATCAACGATCCGAACATTACGAGTTTGCTATAGCTTATTCGCATCACCGTCCGGTTCGGAAGCCAGCGCCCCCAGCTTCAGGGTAGCAAAAACCGCACCACGATCTTTGCGAAATCGCATATCGAGTACCCGGATGTACCACTTGTTAGACTCGATCCATCCGAGCAAAGCGTACAACTGTTGGTAGCTGCCGCTGACGTCCAACATGACTTCGAGGGGCCTGTAATCGCCTATTTGCCGCTTGGTGTTGAGATTGGTGTCGAAGTGGCGCAGCTGGATGCCGGATTCGCGCAGCCCTTGCAGGATATATTCGGTCCAAAAGTTCGCGTGCGCCGTCTCCGGAATAGACGCCAGCAGCTCACTGCGTTCGCGACGCAGATTCTCGATCTGATGTACCAATTCCAGGCGCGAACGCTCCGCGCTCAATCGGGTTCCCAACGAGACGATGCGACGTCTCATCGGGTTGTAGACGCACGTGACCCCGACGATCATACACAAGGTAACGGCGAGAACCTTGACCCGCTGGTTTTGTTGTAGGTACTCAAACACCCAGGCATAGCGCTGCCCGAACTGCTGAAGTTGTCGTCGTAGGAAAAAGTCTCCCATTACTTTCCCTTCGGTTTGGCGATTACCGTAAACAGGGTGACGCCGTCGGCTCCTTCCTGCTTCCAATTGATATCGGCGAGCTTGACCTCCGGAAGTACTTCGGAAAAATATAGGGATTTCCTCAAACTGTTCACCAATTGATCGATTTCCTTGGGTACCGCCCCCCGGTGTACCAATGGAACCGCGTACCGCACGAGCACGTACGTATCCCCCAAGGCCCGATTGGTCGCGGTTGACCACACATAGTCCGCCGCGTGCAGACTTTCGACCCACGCGGTGGGCGGAATCATGTTCGATATGGTAGCGAGCACCGGGGCGAACGGGATTCGCTTGGAAAAGAACTCGCTTAACGGTTGGACGTCTTTGGCAAGCCGCTTCTGCTCGGCTTGCAGCCCGGGTACCGGTACCGAGTTCGCCCAGGTCGCCGCCGCGTTTTCATCGATGGCGGTCTTTAATTGGGTTTTCAGCGATCGGGCGTGACTCGACATTACCAAGAACATCGCCGCGAAAAGGACGCTCAGAAACCCGAGTTCTTTCCACGGCAACAATGCGAACAGTGTTTTCGGGGGCCGTAGGCTGCGGCCGAGATCGAGCGTGTTCTCTCCAGACTCGAGCCCACCCAACGCCAACCCGAACGCGATGAACTCCTCGTCGTAGGCAGGACCCGCAACGACCTCGATTTCACGGCTCAATTGCGACTCGATCGCCTGCCATCCCTCGTGGAGATCGCTGCACCCCTGGACCGACACCCGACGAATCTCGCTCAGAGAGAGGTGCCTGCGCGCATATAGATTGAGCATATGAAACGCCTGCACGAGGGCGGCGCCTTTGTCCTGCGAACGCCACGACAGAACCTGCCATGCGACCGGCCAGTTGCGGTCACCTAGTACCGCCAGCCCTTCTTGCTCACCCAGGATGTAGCGCAGATGAACGCCGCTGCGGCGTTTCAACGGAGCAAAATGCAGCGACGCCCGCCACGCCGCCCAGGGCCCCGGTTCGAAACGGGGCTGGCGTCGCACTCCTTCTTCTTCCGGATCCGGCAGCCCGGCGGCAATCTCCTTGCTTCTCACCCGGCCCGTGAGGAGAAACTTGGTTTTGGCCACGCTGACCGCGATGCTGTCAAGCAAGACCCCAGGGGTGGTCTGTAGCCTTGCCGAAGGTTGACTTTCGCCGCCGCCGACACCGTCCCAGCCTTCCTCTGGACGGTCGGCGTCGGCGATAAAATCGACTGCATTCGGCCGTACTCCCACTGTTACGGTCTTCAAACGTTCCCGCTTCAAAACCTCCGCCAAGATATCGCGGACGTCTTTACCCGACTCCTTCGAGACGTAGGCGTCGTCGATACGACGCGAATGGATTCCCGCAAGCCCGAACGGGGTGCGCGTCGTCTCCACGATACGAACGGCATCACCGCTCGCGTAAAAGCCGATCGACGAACGCAACCCCGCCTCGAGCAGGTTCTTCGCCAACCCGGGTCTCATGGTATCACCACCGGGCACGAAGCTTGGAATACGCTGGGGCAGTCGGGATCCTGACCGGGTGTCGTCGTGGCCTCCACCTGCCATGTATGAGGAGCGGTTTTCAGATAATGAATCGCGAAACGGTGAGCAACATCCGCCGGTCGATCGTGCAGTTCCAGCGTGCAGGGGAAGTCATCGACCGCGGGCACCCCCGTCTGTAGGCGGGCTACTGCAACGCCGAGCGCCTGCTCCGTCGTTACCGTGCCCGCCGCCGACGCGAACGCTTTCGACTCGACGCGTAGCGCTTCGTGCAAGCGTTGATAGCTCGGCGCGAGAACAATGAACGCGATCACCACGAACACCTGTACCGCAACGATGATGAAGCCGGCTTGCGACCTGGAACATGGGCGCAGAGGCCGCACGGATTGAGGATTGCTGTTCTCACGGCACATCTTTCAACCGCTCACGGAAAAAACCAGTCGGGTGTTCTCGTTGAGCGTGCCGAACGCCATCGTCACTTTGAGTTCTCCGTTGCCGGCGTCTGTACAGCTAAGCGACAGCAGACCGCGCGCAACCGTAATATCCCGGCCGCTATCCAGGCGAACACGGTGAAGCTGCCCGGTGCTGATCCGATACTCGATCGTCGTCACCGGTGCTGAGACACCGTTGGTGACGATGTGGAACACGGTCGGACTTCCGCATAGAAAAGAAGCGGCCTGCTCCGCGTCCACCATGAGACGATCACGGGCCACCCGACTAGCCGTGAAATTATCGGTAAGTCGCCGGAACTCAGCCGTCTGCCTCGCAAACCCCGTAGAAGCACCGGCGATCACCGTGATCAGAAACGCCACGATCGAAGAAGTCAGAATGACCTCGAGCAGCGTCATACCCGACTGCGAGTTCCTCATGGACCCGAGTTCCTCGTAACTTGGACGTCCGCCCGTGCGCCGCCCGGCACCGTCGTGGTTTGCGTCAACAGTACGTTACACGCCGGAACAACGACTGCACCATCGGGTTCCGTCACAGTCATCACAACCCGTGACGCCGCAAGATCGACCCTGCCGTGGACTTTCCCGTACTGCTCAATCCAGGCCAGATGCCGGCGCTGCAATGCACCGTGGATCGAGATTCCCATCAGGGCGACTAACAGCAACAGCATGGCAACCTGCACTTCGAGCAGAGTAAACCCCGCCGAGCATTTCGGTCCGCGACCGCGGACCAGCGCCGCGGTCGCCCCACATCTCGGACCCGATCGCCGGTCGCAACAAGAAGCCATCTACCCTCACCGCCTAAAGCCACACACTCCCGTGCCGACCGAGATTCGTGGGATCCGGCGGAAGCGAATGCTCGCGCCGGACCCGCAACGGTTAACTCAACGGGTTGATCGCCGGAATCGCCTCGATGGTACTGAGCAATGGATCGTTGCTGTACCCGTCTTCCGTCCACGTGACCGTGTAGGCGCCGTAACCCGCCGACGCTCCCGCCCGCGTGAGCGTCATCTGCCAGCACGCCTCGATATCGGCGCAGGTCCCCGCGGCCGGCTCTGCGATGGTGAAGTACTTCGGTGTTCCCATCGACACGTCGAGGTCCGCAACCAGCGTGGCGTACGACCCCGTACGTGCGTGATAACGCTCCTGTGCCGCCCGTATCGAGGCGAGATACGCAAACGCCTCCCCCGCTTTCGACCGTTCGACGGCATTGCGAAACTGGGGAACCCCGAAGGACGCCAATACGCCTATAATGACAATAACGATGGCCAACTCGACAAGGGTGAATCCATTTTGCTTACCGTTGCGTCTCAACCGCACCGCGATCCGATTCATCATGTTGCTACTCCTATTTCCGGCAGAGCCTGAGCCGCACAGCGCTACAGATCGTACGCAATCCGGGCACCGTTCAGCTTGACTCGTCGAACCGTCCAGTCGGCATCGTGTGGCCGACAAGACGAACGCTGTATAGGAATTATAGCCGACTCATTACCGCCGCCGCGTAACAATCGGCGTCGCGCAAAACAAGCCCATCGCCTCAATCAGTCGGCAATTGCGGCAAGCAACACAGCAGCCTCTACGTCGGGGGCGTGTCGCACATGCAAGGCAAAGAGGCCGGCAGCATCCGGTGACGGATCCACCGCGCACGGCCGCCCCGCGTACAGCCTGCTCACGAGGGCCTCAATGACCGGCCGCAGAGCATCGTCGGTGGCCCGTGAGTTTGGCGCCAGCAATCGGTCATGGGCGAAAAAACAGATCTCGGACGAATCCAACTCGAGCGCAGCGCCGAGTTCTTTTTCCCCGCACAGACACAGCGCGGCTTCCAACGCCCTGCGACACGCGAGGCGCCAGCGCTCGGCGATATCCGTCCCCCCCGGCCGCTTTTGATAGTACTCAAAGGCCGGCCGCCGCCCCCGAAGCGACAAGCCGTAGTTACCTTCGTGGGCGATCAACAAGACGCCGGGACCTCCTTCGACGTGTCGATAATCGGCAACATCGATCAACAACCCCGGCAGACGGCCGTCTTGGATCCAACCGTGAAACACCTTGACCGCGGAGGCCAGCTCCAGCTCCGGGGTATTCTTAAAGTATAGCTTTACCCCAAGACGGAATAACGATTCCTGTTCGATCACTTACGAAGACCTACGGTGCTGTATTTACCGACCCGGGTATGGCCGTCACCGCGCTTTGCTCGGCGATCCGTCCGTGACACGCGTGGGCGGCCTCGATGAAGAGGTTGGCCTCTTCGATCAGGTGGTGAGCACCTTCTTCACTATACACGCGATCGACGTCATCGTGCCGGTGCAAGAGATAGTTCGCGAATTTTCCCCCGGCATAGGTGTCAAAAAACACCTTGGTGTCGTAGAAACGTTCACGAAACTCGGCGATAATTTCGTCGGCATCGTCGCCTACGTCGCCGTTTTCCATCTTCACCAACGCCTTAGCCGCCTCGACCATGGCACGGTACGCCATCTTGTCGGCTTTCTCGAAGTCTTTGTTCTCGAGCAGCACCTGCGCTTCGAATGCCTCACGCTCGGCGGCCGCCATATCGAAATCGACCAACGAAACGACCTCGCCGGCACACTCGCCGACACCCATATCGCCGATGGTGAAGATTCGCGGGTCGCCCCAATCCGAATAAAACGACGGGTCGTCTTCCATCGACGGCACGGCGACCATGTCAGCGAACATCCGTTTGAGAGCGACTTTGCCAACACGCGCCGTGTAGTCTTGAAAACTCTCCTCGCCCTCGCGCTCGCGAAGATAACGATCGCAGATGCGCGTCACGACGTCCGGAATCCGCTTGGAGGGAATCGCCCCGATCGCCAACCCATAGGAACCGCCGTTGTCGGTCCATCGGCCGCCCAGGACTACCTGGAAATGCGCCACGGTGGTTCCGCCGACCTTGCGGCTCACCCCGTAGAACCCCAGGTCGGCAAGGTGGTGTTGTCCGCAGGAATTGAAACATCCGCTGACTTTGATCCGCAGATTCTTGACCGCTTGTTCCAGCTCGTCGGCCTTGGCGGCAAGGCGTTCGCGCAACTCGGCCGCCAGACCGCGCGACGAAGCAATACCGAGCTTGCAGGTGTCGGTACCCGGGCACGCCGTCACATCCACAATAGACTCGGCCCCTGGGTCGCCTACGCCAATGGATACGAGTTCTCGATGGAGCGCAGGAAGGTCGGCCTCGCACACCCAACGTACGAGCAGGTTCTGTTCCACTGTCGTACGGATCCACCCGCCTGCGTACGAGCGCACCACCTCGGCGAGCCGGCGCATCTGATCGGCGGTCAGATCGCCAAGCGGCAGAGTCACCGTGGCGGCGACATAGCCGGGTTGTCGTTGTCGGTAAACGTTGGTCGCACGCCAGCGCTCGAATTCCTGCGACCCGCCCTCATCATCGAGGGCTTCGCCGGTCTTCAGCGGAGTCTCCGCGTACGCGTCGATCCGGTCCAGGTAAGCGGTCCAGCGGTCGTCCGGTTTCAGCACGTCACGCTCGGCCTCCACAAGACGCTTGAACTCATCGATGCCCAACTTGGCAATGAGGAACTTGATACGCGCACGCGCACGGTTCTTCTTCTCGCCCAGACGCGCGAATACGCGCGCGATCGCCTGAGCCAACGGCAGGATCTCGGACTCGGGAACGAACTCATCGTAGAATTTAGCCTGATAGGGAACCGCCCCCAGTCCTCCGCCCACCCAGACTTCAAAGCCGCGCTCGGTGTCGCCTCCTCGTTCGCGCTCGCGCGCCAGAAGGCCTAGGTCGTGCATCCGAATCAGTCCGCAGCCATGCTGTCCACAGCCGGAAAACGACACCTTGAATTTACGCCCGAATTCCTGGACGTCGGGATGGCCG
>Ga0114931_10010213_pt1 | contig 11190 bp, 8 predicted proteins | sample 2SBtaG_FD_89579 | JGI IMG/M metagenome (GOLD analysis project Ga0114931, IMG submission 89579) | Deep subsurface microbial communities from Kolumbo volcano to uncover new lineages of life (NeLLi) - 2SBTROV14_V59a metaG | ecosystem: Environmental > Aquatic > Marine > Volcanic | place: Kolumbo...
ACCCCTGCGGCAAACCTGATTCGGATTTCCAACGAGTGAGGACAGCTCATGGCCAAGAAGAAAGCGAAAGCTCGCAAGACCGTTCGTAAGTCCGCCGCGCGCGGTGCGGCGGCTCGGAAGAAGTCCACGAAGAAACGGTCCACCGCCCGCAAAACTCGCAAAGCGGCCAAGAAGACCACGCGAAAATCAACTCGCAAGAAGGTCGCGAAACGCACGTCCCGCAAGACAGCACGCCCGAAGAAGAAGGCGACCAGGAAAGTCGCCAAACGAAAGACCGCGAAGAAAAAGGTCCGAAAGACCGTTCGCAAGAAGACCGCCGCATCCAAACGGGCGAAAGCGTCGCGCGCGGCGCGCAAGACCAAGAAGAAAACAACTCGCAAAGCAGCGCGCAAGTCGGCGAAAAAGGTCGCGCGCAAGGCGCCGCGCAAGGCTGTGAAGAAGACCGCGCGCAAATCCTCGCGAAAAACAGCGTCGCGCCCCGCGCCGCGGAAGAAAGCCGTGCGGAAGGCCGCTCGCAAGACGACGCGCAAGCCCGCCCGCCAGGCGGCGCAGCGCACTGCGAAAATTGAGCGGCCGACTCAGCCGCCGGCGATCGTGGAGCCGGTCGTCACAGCACCGCCGCCGCTCGCCGCGCAACCCACGGCCGCGGACTCGATCACCAGGGTCGTCGCCGCACCCACGCCGGCGTTCGCCGATCCGCCCTCGCCGCCCCCGCCGACCATGCCCGCCGTCGAGACAAGCTCGTTCGCCGCTGCGCCGTCGCTGGGGCGGATCACGCCGCCCCCCGCGAGCCACGCAGCCGACACGGTGCGACCCGCCGGCGACGGCCTGTTCGATGACGCCGCGTCGACGGAATCGACCGCCCGGACCGCCGCTTCCGGCGACGAAGAAGACCTGGGTGAGGAGTTCGAAACGACCGCCGAGGATCACGAACGCCCCGATCCCAAGGAGTTCCAGAGCGAAGATGTCGACGATTGGACCTGAAGGATCGCGCGTGAATCCGCGACGATGCCCGCGGCGCGGTGCGCGATGACGCACCACTACGCCGATCGTCTCGCCAACGCGATCGAACACAAGCGCACCGCGGCCGTGGTCGGCATCGACCCCGTGCTCGAGCGGCTGCCCGCGCCTTTCGCGCCGCAGCGCCGCACCGCCGAACACGCCGCGCGGTGTGTCGAGGGCTTCGCGCGTGAAGTGATCCGCGTCGTCGCGCCGCGCGTCCCCGCGCTCAAGATCAATTCGGCGTTCTTCGAAGCGATGCACGAACACGGCGTCGCCGCGTTTTACCGCTTGATTCGGTTCGCGCGCGAATGCGGCCTGTTGGTGATCTCAGACATCAAGCGCGGCGACATCGGGTCGACCGCGGCGCTCTACGCCCGCGGGCACATTGCCGATCCGCCATTTGAGGACATCAGCGCTTCGTGCGTTCCCGATGCGGTCACCTTGGCGGGCTATCTCGGGAAGAACGCGGTCATCCCGTTTGTCGAGCAGGCGAGCGCGTCAGGCCGCGGCGTGTATGTCCTCGTGCGGCCATCGGACCCCGGCGCGGACGTTGTCCATGATTTCGGGGGCGAGCGCCCGTTCTACCTGCACATGGCCGAGCTTGTCCGCGAGTGGGGCGCTGCGCCGCAGCTCGTCGGCGAGCGCGGCTTCTCGTGCGTCGGAGCGGTCGTCGCGCCCAAGGATTCCGCTTCGACCGCGGCCCTGCGTGATTTTCTGCCGCACACGCCGCTGCTCGTCCCCGGCTACGGCGCACAAGGCGGCACGGCGGCGGCGTGCCGGGCCTGCTTCGCGCGCGGAGCGGGCGGCGCGGTTGTGAATGCGTCACGCTCGGTGATCTACGCTTTTGAGAAGCCCGAATACCGCGAACAGTTCGGCGACGACTGGCTGGCCTGCATCGACGCCGCCTGTGCGGGGTTCGCCGAGGACATCGCCTCCCTGCTCTGAGACTGCGCATCCCACCACCGGGGAAATTCACCCGCCCGGTCGTGAAAACACGACGCCAACGGCGTAAGGATTCCATCCATTGGCGCGCGGCGCGTCTGTGCGAAACGGCGCACGGGCCGAAGCCTGGAAGGCCGGACCCCGCGCCACTCACCGTGAACACCGATTCCACACTGTGTGTGATTACACAACAAGAATGACATGTAGATTCCATTGAATGGTACGCCTCTTGCCTTGTGTGAAAATTGGAACAAAGCTCCATCGTGCGGGCAGTGCCGCGGGCGGGGAACCGACACCAATGCTCTCTGGAGGAATCCAATGTCACACGCAAGACGAATCAGCACAAACACGATCACAGGAGCCGCACTAATCGGCGTATTGCTGTACGCGGCCTCGGTCTCGCTGGCGGATATGTATCCGCGCTACAACTCGGGGTGCAACAACTGTCACGGCAGCTTCACCGGCTCCACGTCACCGAAGGGGACGATCTTTCCCGGAAACAGCAAGCACACCATGCACCGCAGCTCATCTGAAATGGGCACCAACTGCAACCTGTGCCATACCGACGGCGACGATCGCAACCCGTTCATGAATCTCTCGAACGGAACCGCGAACACGCCCGGTCTCGGCTGCGTCGGTTGCCACGGGCGCGACTATGGCGGCGCGACCGGCGTGAGCGGAGTCGGATTGCGGGCCCATCACGCGGCCAACGGCGTCACCGTCTGCGCGGGGTGTCATCCCTCGGACCCGACGCCGCTTCCGGAGAGCGTCGCCCCGCCATACTACGGGTCTGTCGACACCAACGCCGATGATCCGTGCAACAACGGTCCGGACTTCCTCGAGAACTGGAGCATCGGGGACACCGACGGGATCGACAACGATGGCGACAACGTCTACGACACAGCGGACGACGACTGCGCCGCCGGGTGCGTCGCGGATATCGACGGCGATGGCGCGACCGGGCTTTCCGATCTGGCGATTGTGCTGTCGAACTTCGGCACGGTCGGCGGCGTGACGTTCACCGACGGGGATTTCGACGGGGACGACGACGTTGATCTCGCGGACCTGGCGATCATTCTGTCGGACTTTGGCTGCTCCGGCTAGAGGACACAAGAGTAGGAGGGCGGGCGCCGGGCCCGGCGCGCGGGGATCCCGGGTCCGGCATGTCCGGAGGGCAATCCTATGTTCAGCATGCGGCGCCTCATCGGGAAACGTCTGTTCGGAATCAGCGCGGCGGCTGTGCTGATCGCGGCCGGCGCGCGGGCCGACATGGTCTACCCGCGCTACAAGGATGGATGCAACAACTGCCACGGCGCGTTCACCGACGCGACGTCTCCGCGTGGAACCGTGTTCCCGTCGGGCAGTAAGCATGAGATGCACCGCGCCGCCGGCGCAATGGCGACCAATTGCTCCCTATGCCATACCTCCGGCCCGGATTTTACTAATCCGTCGCTCAAGTTTTCCGACGGTACGGCGAACAACCCCGGGTTGGGCTGCATCGGTTGCCACGGGCGGGACTACGGCGGCAGCGTCGGCGTCTCTGGCGTGGGGCTGCGAGCTCACCACGCGGTGAATGGCGTCACGATTTGCGCTGGGTGCCATCCGTCCGACCCCAGCCCGCTCCCCGAGAACATCGCACCGTCTTACTACGGGACACCCGACACACGCGCCGACGATTCGTGCAACTCCGCTCCGGACTTGCTCGAGAACTGGAGTATCGGCGACACGCTCGGTCTCGATAACGACGGCGACAATCTGTACGACGGAGCCGACCCCGACGTCCCGGCCTGGTTTCGCGACGCGGACGGGGATGGGTTCGGCGACGCCGGCTCCGAGACGCGCGCCTGCGAGCAGCCGGAGGGCTATGTCGCCGACTCGGGCGACTGCGACGACGGCGACCCTGACGTGTTTCCCGGCGCGACTGAGTTGTGTGACGGAATCGACAACGATTGCAGCGGCGCGCCCGCGCCCGACGAGGTCGATGTGGACGGCGACGGTGTGCGCGTCTGTGACGGCGACTGTGACGACTCCGATCCAGACGTCTTTCCCGGCGCGCCCGAACTATGCGACGGCAAGGACAACGACTGCGACGGACGAATCGACCAACAGGTTCCCGTCTGGCACGAGGATGCGGACGGAGACGGTTTCGGCGACTCCGCGACGACCGTCGAGTCGTGTACTCAGCCCGCGGGATTCGTATTTGCCGGCGGCGACTGTGACGATTCGGACGCGACCGTTTTTCCGGGCGCACCCGAATTGTGCGATGGAATCGACAATGACTGCGACGGCGCGAGCACGGCGAACGAAGTCGATCACGACGGCGACGGCTTTGCCGAATGCGACGGCGACTGCGACGATGCCGACGCCGCGGTATTCCCCGGCGCGGCGGAGATTTGCGACGGAATCGACAACGACTGCGACGGCGTGATTCCGCCGAATGAGTTGGACGACGACGGCGATGGAATCCTGAACTGCGACGACCTCTGCCCGCTCGGCAATGACACACTCGACGCGGACGGCGACGGGATCGCCGACGCCTGCGACATCTGCCCGGATACACCCAACGCGGATCAGCTCGACGCGGACGGCGACGGCATCGGGGACGTGTGCGACAACTGCCCCGACATGCCCAACGCGTCGCAGCGCGACCGCGACGGCGACGGCGTCGGCAACGCATGCACAGCCCTGTTCGTCGACCCCAACAACCTCGCCCCGCCCGGCAGCGGACGCATCGGCGCCGGCGACTCATCGACCAGCGGCGGCGGCTCGCCCGCGGACAGCACGCAGCCCGCCGACCCGCTGCGCGACTTCTTCACGATCATTACGGCCGCGCTCTGCGGGGTCGGCGTCGCGCCCGCGCTGGTCGCCGGCTTCGCGGGATTGTGCGGGATGAAACTGTCCCGACGGCGCTGGACGGGAGGGCGAAGCTCCCGCTGAGCCGTTTCCGCTACCGCGCGGGCACATTGAGGAATTCGCACGCGCTCCGGAAAAGAAGATTCATCTTGACGTCCGTCGAAAGATCGCTAAGCGATTCAATCAGCGCACCCGGCGACGATTCTCCAAGCGGAAATGGATAGTCCGAACCGAGGCAAATCCGCCGATCGCCGAACAGCTCGAGCAGATAGCGCAGCGCGCCGGCGTCGTGGACCAGCGAGTCCACCCAGAACCGCGCCGGTTCGCCGCCCGGCTGCGCGAGGTATTCACGAGGCGATACGGCGCTATCGACCGCGACCAGATCGGGCCGGCAGCGAAGCCCGTGCTCGATCCGCCCGATTGTAATCGGGAACGCCCCACCCCCGTGCGCGAAACAGACTCGCAAGTCCGCGAGCCGCTCGAAGACCCCGCCGAAGATCATCGAACAGATCGCCAGCGACGTCTCGGCGGGCATCCCGACCAGCCACGGCAACCAGTAGTCGGGCATGCGCTGCTTGCCCATCATGTCCCACGGATGCACGAACACCGCCGCTCCGAGCTGCGCGGCCCGCTCGAAGACGGGGAACAACTCGGGCGCGTTGAGGTTCCACACCTGTGATCGGTTGGTGAACTCGTTCGGCTCGATGTGTGTTCCGATCTCGACACCCGCCAGGCCGAGCTCGCCGCAGCAGCGCTCGAGCTCGCCGATGGCCGGCTCGGGCGCCTGCATCGGCAGCGTGCCGAGCCCGATGAAACGCTTTGGGTTTTCGCGAACCACGGACGCGATGTGGTCATTCAGCCGCCGCGACAGATCGAGCGCGTCGCGCGGCTTGGCCCAATAGCAGAACATCACCGGCACGGTCGAGAGCACCTGCACGTCGACGCCGTCGCGCTCGCAGTCCGCGATCCGCCGCGCCGGGCTCCAGCAGTTGTCCTGAATCTCGCGGAAGAAGCGATCGCCGACCATCATCCGCGCCTTGCAGGGGGTATGGTGATCAAGCCGCACGAAGCCGGCGTAGCCGTACTTCTCGGCCAGGTCCGGCCAGGATTCTGGAAGAATATGTGTATGAACGTCGATCTTCATGGCTTGGGGCCCAGCGTACCGTGGAACGAGCGCGACCAGAAGCGGTCGGCGGTCCGAATTTAAGCGATCAAGCTCCGGCAACGGCTGATTTCATCGTTCTTCCAATCCGGCGATCTCGTCGATCCTCACGCGAATTTTTTCCAAATCCGTGCAAGCGGGGAGCACTGCAACAACATGAACCTATCGAGAGTCCGTCGGGCCGAGGCCGACACGAATCGCGCACCAGCAAACCCGCATCCGCAGGTTGCCATTCGTTTGCGCGGCGAGGAGTCCGTTCTGTGATGCGGCGGCGAGCCGCGTCGAATTCGTGATTGCGTATCCGCTCATTGCTAGGATGAGCAAGACCCCACTGAAGGAGGCGAAGATGTTGACTACGGCAAGTTTGCGCACTCATGGGCGTCGCACGGTGCGGCCGGTATTGTTCTTGCTTCCTCTGCTCGCAGGCAGCGCGCTCGCGCAAGGACTCGAGACGCGCGTCGCGATGATCACGCCGGTCCAGGCCGGAATGGAAGGAATCTCGGACGGATTCGGCTGCGGTGTGTTCACGATCGACAAATGCAACAATACGGTCAGCTATTACATCGTGTTTCAAGGCCTGACCGGTGTCGAAACGGTATCCCATATCCACGGCTTCGCCCCTGCCGGGGTAGGCGCGGGAGTCGTCCATCCGCTGCCGCTCGGCAATCCCAAGATCGGCGTCTGGAATTACAGCGAGGCACAGGAAGCCGACATCCTCGCCGGTCGAACCTACGTCAACATCCACTCAACCGCAGCGCCTGGTGGGGAAATCCGCGGGCAGATCGTCTCGCACGTCGCCGACATCGACGGTGCGCAGGAAAACCCCGCGGTCACAACGGCGGCTCGCGGCTGGGGCGTGTTCACCATCGACACACTCAGTAACACGCTTAGCTACCACATCGAGTTTGCCGGTCTCTCCGCGGCCGAAACCGCCGCACACATTCACGGATTCGCCGCACACGGCACGAACGCCGGCGTCGTGCATCCGTTGCCGCCGGGGAGTCCAAAGATCGGCGTGTGGAATTATCCCGAATCCGCCGAGCGGGCCATCCTGGACGGCATGACGTATGTCAATATCCACTCCTCGGCCCATCCCGGCGGCGAAATCCGCGGCCAGGTCGTCCCGATCGTCGCGCCGATTGATGCGACCCAGGAGAACCCTTCCACAGGCGTTCCCTCCGCCGCCGGTTGCGGGCTGTTCAGCATCGACCGCGCTAATGACCAGCTCGGCTACGATATTCGCGCCGGCGGCCTGTCCGCCGCTGAGTCCGCCGCCCATATCCACGGCTTCGCCCCGCGCGGCACCAATGCCGGCGTGGTCCACCCAATGACCGTCGGGCCGCGCAAGCTCGGCGTGTGGAGCTATCCCGGCGCACGCGAGAACGCGATCCTCCGCGGACGCACCTACGTCAACGTGCATACCGGAGCGCACCCCGGCGGCGAAATGCGCGGGCAGATCGAGTTCCCCGTTACCGCCTGCATCGCCGACCTCGATGGCGACGGCGTCATCAGCCTGCCTGATCTCGCCATACTGCTCTCAAACTTCGGACTGGGCTCCGGAGCGCAATACTGCGACGGCGATTTCGACGGAGACGGCGACGTGGATCTGACCGACCTGAGCGTCCAACTCAGCCGCTTCGGGTCGGCCTGCCCATAGCCGCAGCGCAAGATCGTAGACCGAACTCTGCAGCACCGAAGAAGAGTCAAGCGCGCAACCGCGCGCTACTCTTCTTCGTGCCTTCGTGCCTTCGTGCCTTCGTGCCTTCGTGCCTCCGTGCCTTCGTGCCTTCGTGCCTCAGTGCCTTCTTCGCCCCACAATCCACACCACCGCGCTCGCCAGAATCAGCGGCCCGCCTAGCAGCGTCGCCGCCGGCACGCGTTCGCCGACAATCAGCCAGGTCCACAGCGGGTTTAGCACGGTTTCGAGCAGCACAATCAGTGACGCCCGCTGGGCCGCGATTCGTTTGAGCGCCCACGCGAACAAGAGATATGGGAATGAGAACTGTACCACGCCCAGCAGCAGCGCCAGCCCGAGTTGCCGCCCATCCAGCGCGAATGTGCCCCAGATCGCGACGGCCGGCGCCAGCAGCAGCGCCGACCCGAGCATGTTGATCGCGACGCTTGCGCCGGCGTCGACGCGCGCCAGCCCGCGGAAAAGCACCGTCAGCGCGCCGTATCCCAATCCGCTCAGCAGCGCCACGCTCAGCCCGAGCAGGTCCGTCGCCGCGCTTCCAAAGAAAATGATCCCCACGCCGACCATCGCCAGCGCGAGCATGACCGTCTCGCCGCGGCCCGCGGGTTCGCGCAACAGCAGCGGGCTGAGCAGAAAAACCCAAACCGGCGAGGTGTATTGCAGGATGATCGCATTCGCCGCCGCCGTCTGCGCCGTCGCGATCACAAAGCAGACAGTCATCAGCGTAAACGCCAGCACGCACGCGATCGGCAGGCGCAACGGCACGTCGCGCAACGTCCGCCGCTCGCGCAGCGCCATCGGCAGGAACACAAGCCCGCCGAGCAACGATCGATAAAACGCGATCGAAACCGCCGGCGTCCCCGTCGCGCCCATCACCTTGATCAACGGCCCGTTCAGGCTCCACAACCCCGCCGCCGCGACGAGCGCGACGATGGCGAGGCGTTGTGATCGATCGGTTGCGTCGCTCGCCGAGGTCATTCGGGACATGATAGAGGGCCGCTTTGCGTCCCGCGCCTGCGATTGACCCCTGCGCGGCGTTCGCCCACAATAAGGAAGAGCCATTAGTTCCACCGTACGATCGGACGATCAACATGAAACTCTATACGCGCGTCGCGCTGGTCGCGCTGAGCGGCGTCTGCTTTGCCTGCAACGCCGACGAAAAGGGCAACACCATGACCGCGGACACGCAGCCGGCGCATACGAATCGCTTGATCAACGCGACGTCCCCGTACCTGTTGGAGCACGCTCACAACCCGGTCGACTGGTACGAATGGGGCCCCGAGGCGCTCGAGCGCGCCAAGAAAGAGGACAAGCCGATCTTCCTGAGCATCGGCTATTCCGCCTGCCATTGGTGCCACGTCATGGAGCGCGAGAGCTTCGAGAACGAAGAGATCGCCGGCATCATGAACAAATATTTCGTCTGCATCAAAGTCGATCGCGAGGAGAGGCCGGACCTCGACGAAATCTACATGCAGGCGACGATGATCATCAACCGCAGCGGCGGCTGGCCGATGAGCGTCTGGCTCACGCCGGAGCTCAAGCCGTTCTTCGCCGGCACCTATTTCCCCCCGACGCAGAAATTCAATCGCCCCGGGTTCAAGGAATTGTGCGAACGGATCGGCACGGTCTGGGCGACCAAGCGCGATGCGATCGAGCAGGACGCGACCCGCCTGACCAAGGCGGTCCGATCGTCGCTCAAGTCGACCCGCGGCGGCGATGCCTCGTTCTCGCTCGACCTGATCGATCGCACGGCGCTTTCGCTGGCCGGCGCGTTCGACACGCAGCGCGGCGGGATGAGCGGGGGCGGGCGAAACAAGTTTCCCCCGAGCATGACGCTCGATCTGTTCCTGCGCTTCGCGCGGCGGCACGGCGCGGAGGATGCTGACTCGAAGCGGCTGCTCGGGCTGGTGGAACTGACGCTCGATCACATGGCCCATGGCGGGATCTATGACCAGCTCGGCGGCGGGTTCCATCGCTACAGCACAGACCCCGACTGGCTCGTGCCGCACTTCGAGAAGATGCTCTACGACCAGGCGCTCATCAGCCGCATTTATATCGACGCGTATCAGGTGACGCACAAGCCGCTCTACGCGCGGATCGCGTCTGAGGTTTTCGACTACGTAATCACGGACTTGCAATCGCCTGAAGGCGGACTGTATAGCACGCGCGACGCGGACAGCGAAGGCGTCGAAGGCAAGTTCTACGTCTGGACGCGCCCGCAGATCATCGAGGTGCTCGGCAAGCGCGACGGCGAATTGTTTTGCAGCTACTTCGACGTCAGCGAGTCAGGCAACTGGAGCGACCGCGACGATCCGGGCGTGCCCAAGAACATTCTCCACGTCGCACAAGATCTCGAAACGGTCGCCAAGCTCAACAAAATCGAGCCGGACGCGTTGCGCAAGAGCCTCGCCGCAAGCCGCACCAGGCTGCTCGCGGTTCGAGCGAAGCGCGTCCCGCCTCACCTCGACGACAAAGTCCTCGCCGAGTGGAACGGAATGATGATCGCCAGTCTGGCGCGTGGCGGGGCGGTGCTCGGCGAGAAGAAATACGTCGAAGCGGCGGCAAGAGCGGCGCGATTCGTGCTCGACAAGCAGTATGAAAAGGGTCGGCTGCTGCGGGCGTACCGCGACGGGCACAGGTTGGAGACCGCGTTCCTGACGGACTACGCCTGCATGATCGACGGACTGCTCGAACTGTACGAGGCCACGTTCGACAAGCACTGGCTCGACAGCGCGATTGAGTTGAACGGCGCGGCTGTCACCCATTTCTGGGACGAAGAGGCCGGCGGGTTTTTCTTCACGCCTGACGATCACGAGCAGTTGCTGACGCGTTCAAAGGACGTGCGCGACAGCGCGACGCCGTCGGGCAATTCCGTGCAGCTCATGAACCTGCTGCGGCTGAGCGTAATCACAGGCGATGCAAATTTGCGCGAAATGGCCGAAAAGTCGATGCAGCACTTTGCCGCCGACGTGCTCGCCAGCCCGGGCGCGGGCGAGCGCTTCCTGAGCGCGGTCGAGTTCGCGCTGGTCAGCCCCGTCGAAATCGCGATCGTCGGCGACCCGGCCAAGGACGCCACGCGATCGCTCGTCAAGCGCGTCGACAACACCTATCTGCCCAATCGCGTTCTGATGCTGCTGAATCCGAGCGCGGCGACCGCGAATCCAAAATCCCCATTGCTCGAAGCACGCACGCTGATCGACGGCAAACCCGCGGCGTATGTCTGCGAGAATTACGCATGCAAGCTGCCGGTCGATACGCCCGAGGCGCTCGGTGATCTGCTCACACAGACCACGCCGTAGCCGCTCCCGTCGCTTGCCGGTTTCACTCCCAAGGTAGCGGCCGGGCTCTGTCCCGGCCGTCTTGAGTGCCGCACACACACCCGCGAAAACGTCCCGGGCAGAGCCAGGACGCTACATCACGCCTGAAACCGTTCCGGATTGGATCAACGCTCCGCCAGCCGCACGCGATGGATCGGCAAAATATCGCGGACGTTGTCGCCGATGCCGGTGAAGCGCGGGTTCAACAGGATGCTGCCGCG
>Ga0114931_10010214_pt1 | contig 11189 bp, 7 predicted proteins | sample 2SBtaG_FD_89579 | JGI IMG/M metagenome (GOLD analysis project Ga0114931, IMG submission 89579) | Deep subsurface microbial communities from Kolumbo volcano to uncover new lineages of life (NeLLi) - 2SBTROV14_V59a metaG | ecosystem: Environmental > Aquatic > Marine > Volcanic | place: Kolumbo...
CGGGCCTTCGACGAGGGTCTGCTCGAGGACCTGGGCCTCTCGGCGCTTCCGCGGCACGGGCTCGCCGCCGCGGTCGACCCCCGTGGCCGCTCGCGGGCGGCCTGGCTGCTCGACGCCCACGTGCTGCCTCGGGTCTGGAGCCGCGAGCTCGGCGCCCACGACGTCTACCTGGGCCATCAGTGGCTGGCCCAGCGGATCGAGCGACGGCCCATGGTGTGGTACGCCCATGAGGCGCACCGGCATGCCTACGACCTGCGGCGGGAACGCCCGGACGCGGCCGTGGCCGGCGAGATGGGCCGGCTGCTCGAAGGCGAACCCGGAGACCGGGGCCTGGCCGCGGATGTTCGCAACGACGCGTTACAAGCCTCCATGCGGTCGCTGGCGGACGGCGCGGCCCCGGACCGGGTCGTGGCCAACAGCCGGCTCACGGCCGGCGTGCTCGCGGAGGTCCTCGGCCTCCACGAGGTCGACGTCGTCTACCCGGGCGTCGACCTCGGGAGCTTCCTGGAGCCGAGCTTCGAGGAGCGATTCTTCTTGAGTGTGGGCTCGCTGCACGCCCACAAGCGCCACCGGCTGGCCGTCGAAGCCGTGTCCCTGGTCGAGGGTGCGCGCCTGGTGGTGGCGGGGCGCGGCCCGGCGGCGGCCGAGCTGGCCCGCATGGCGTCCCGGCTCGGCGTCCAGGAGCGTGTCGAGATCCGGACCGACGTCGGAGACGGCGAGCTGCGCCGGCTGTACGCCGGCTGTCGCGCTGCCGTATTCACGGCGGTGAACGAGCCGTTCGGGATGGTGGCGCTCGAGGCGCTGGCCGCGGGCAAGCCGTTGCTGGCCGTGGACCAGGGGGGATTCACCGAGGTCGTCGACGCCTCCTGCGCGATGCTGACGCCGCCCGAGCCCGCGGCCCTCGCCGACGGGATGCGGGCGCTGCTCGCGCGTCCCGACGAGGCTCAGCGGATGGGACGGGCCGGCCGCAAGCTCGCGGCGGGCTTCTCCTGGGACCGGACCGCCCGCGAGCTGGAGTCGATCCTGATCGAAGCGCACCGGGACTCGCCCGTGGCGCGGAGGGCCCGGCCCGGCGCGCAGCGGTCGCGCGGGGGCCGTGCGCCCGGCCGCGACCGGACCTCGCTGGGGGTCCGGGTCGTGTGCGAATACGGGGATGGCGCCGCCGAGGGCGCCTGGCGCGAGCCCGGCGCGACGGACCGGATGCCGCGCGCGGGGTACTACGCCTCCCACCACGAGTCGACCCTGCGTCGTCAGCTCGCGGAGATCGGGGACTGCGGCTTCGACTTCGTGGTGTTGTCGCTGCGTCTCGACGATCGGCGACTCTCCCCCTTGGGCGCCGCGGCGCTCCGGCATGCCTTGGACCTGGCGCCCGAGCTCGGGAGCGCCGCCCGCTTTGCGGTGGAGCTGGTGTTGGAGGCGCCGACCGACGGCTTGCTCGCAGCAGCTCTCGACTGGCTGGCGCGCAGCCTCTCGGAGGGCGAAGGCGTGTTCGAGATCGACGGGCGCCCGCTCGTGCTGCTGCGATCCCACCCGGGAGCCCGTCGAGGCCGGCCGCCCCGGCGGGCACACCCGGCCCTCGCCGTGCGTCGCGCGCCCGAGCCCGGCGAGCCCGGCCCCCTGGCCGCCGTACGCGTCGCCGACGGCGAGTCCCTGGCCCGGGCGCTGCGCCGCGGGCTCGCCGCCCGGCCGGCTCCCGAGGCGCTGATCGTCTCGAGCTGGAACGACCACGCGGCGGGCGAGGCGCTCGAGCCCACGGTGAGCGATGACCCCGGCCGGCTCGAGGCCGCACGCGGCGTGCTTCGCGGGCTCCGAGAGGCTCGTTAGCCGGTGGCGGCCGGCGGCGCCGAGCCCCAGCGGGCGATCCTCTACGCGCTCGGCGCGAACCTGGCGATCGCCCTGGCCAAGACGGGAGCCGTCGTCGTCACCGGGTCGAGCAGCCTGCTCGCCGAGGCGATCCATTCCTACGCCGACACGGGCAACCAACTCCTCCTGCTCCTCGGCCTGCGGCGCTCGAGGCGCCCGCCCGACCTCGAACACCCGCTCGGCTACGGCAAGGTCACCTACTTCTGGAGCTTCATCGTCGCCCTGCTGCTCTTCAGCGTCGGGGGGCTGTTCTCCATCTACGAGGGCTGGCACAAGCTCGAAGACGGTGCGCCGATCGCTCACCTCTGGATCGCGGTGGCGGTGCTCGCCCTCTCGGTCGTCCTGGAGCTGGCGAGCCTGCGGGGCTGCCTCGCGGAGGTCGCGCACGAGCGCGGCGCTCGGAGCCTGTGGCGCTGGGCGAACGAGACGCGCAGTGCCGAGCTGGTGGTGGTCTTCGCGGAGGACCTGGCCGCCGTGCTCGGCCTCTCGCTGGCGCTCGTCTTCGTGCTGGTTTCTGCCGTCACGGGCGACCCCATCTGGGATGCCGCGGGCTCCCTGGCGATCGGCAGCCTGCTGGTCGCGGTCGCGCTGTTCGTGGCGTACCGGATCAAGGCCCTGCTCATCGGGCGATCGGCAGACCCGGAGATCGTCGCCGTCCTCGAGCGCGAGATCGAATCCGACCCCGCGATCCGCGAGCTGCTCCATGCCCTCACGGTGCAGGTCGGCCCCCAGGTGATGCTGGCCGCCAAGCTGCGCATGCGGGAGGATCTGTCGATCGGTGAGGCCTGCGAGGCGGTCAACGTCCTCGAGCGAAGTCTGAAGCGAGCCGTACCGCAGGTCGGCTGGTGCTTCATGGAGCCCGACGTCCGCGACTGAGCCCGACACGGCGCCGCCGGGTGTTATGCTAGCCGGCCGATGAGCGATCCCGGTGGCAGCTCGCGCGCAGCTTGGCTCGTCGGCGCCGCCCTGTTCGTCCTCGTCTGGGTCGCCTACCAGCCCGCCCTGCACGCCGGTTTCCTGACCTACGACGATCCCAAGTACGTGACCGAGAATCCCGTGGTCCAGCTCGGACTCAGCCGTCAGAGCCTTGCCTGGGCCTTCCACGGGATCCACGATGCCAACTGGATCCCGCTCGTGTGGGTCTCGCTGATGGCGGACCATCAGCTGTTCGGACTCGACCCGCGCGGATACCACGCCACCAACATCCTGCTCCACGCGGTCTCGACGCTGCTGCTGCTGCTGGCCCTGCGTCGGATGACCGGGGAGCTGTGGCGGCCCGCCTTCGTGGCCGGCGTGTTCGCGCTTCATCCGCTGCACGTCCAGTCCGTGGCCTGGATTTCCGAGCGGAAGGACGTCCTCTCGGGGCTCTTCTGGATGACGACCCTCTTGGCGTGGGCCGCCTTTCGCGAGCGCCGCAGCATCGGCCGCTACGGTCTGGTGCTGGTCTCCTTGTCGCTCGGCCTGCTCTGCAAGGCCACGGGCGTGACCCTTCCATTCGTGCTGCTGCTGTTGGACTTCTGGCCGGGGGGTCGCTTCCGCGACGCCGCCACACGCACCCGAAAAGTCCGAGAGGCGGTGCTGGAGAAGCTGCCGCTGCTGGTCCCCGTGGCCCTGGCGAGCCTCGCGACGCTCGTCGCCCAGAGCCAGGGGGGAGCGTTCGCCATGGACCGGCTTTCCCTGCCCATGCGCGTCGGCCACGCGTTCGTCGCCTGGGTCTTCTACCTGGAGAAGACGATCTGGCCCACGGGCCTGACGTTCTTCCATCGCCATCCCGAGCTGTCGCCGACGGATCCGCGGGTCCTGGGCGCGGCGGCCTTCGTCCTGGCCACGAGCCTCGCTCTGGCTCGAGGGGTCCGGCGCCGGCGCGCGGCCGATCCGCTGCTCGTGGGCTGGCTCTGGTTCCTGGGAACGTTGATCCCGATGATCGGCCTGGTGCAGGTGGGCGCCCAGGGCATGGCGGACCGCTACATGTACGTTCCGCTCGTGGGCCTGGCCATCGCCGCCGCCTGGCTCCCGGGCCTCGCGGGCGTACGGGGGCCCTGGGCGGCCGTGGCCGGCGGGGTCGTGCTGCTGTCGCTCGGGGGTGCCACGCACGCCGAAGCGCGTTACTGGAGCGACAGCGAGACGCTCTACCGCCGGGCGCTGACGATCGACGCCGAGAACTTCATGGCCCACTACGAGCTGGCCCGTCTGCTGAACGCCGAGGGCCGGCCGGTCGAGGCCGAAGCCCATGCCTCCGAGGCCGTACGATTGGTTCCCGTCTGGTCGGATGCCTATCTGAACCTGGGCGCCGCCCTCCAGGCCCAGGGGCGGGACGCCGAGGCCGTGACCGCCCTGCGGCGGGCGCTGGCACGCCAGCCCGGATCCGTGGGCGCCCGTGTGCGGCTGGTCCGGTCGCTGGTCGCCCTCGGCCGCACGGATCCCGCGCGCAGCGAACTGATGCGCCAGCTGCGCGATCACCCGGATGACCTCGGGTCTCGCCTCGTGCTCGCCAACCTCGATGCCCACGAGGGCGACCGTCGAGCCGACTGGCGCGGATACGCGACGGTGTGTCAGCTGGCCGGCCCGGGGCCGGAGGGAATCGAGGCCGCCCGCCGCCTGGTCGCGCTCGTCGCCGGCTGGGCCGACGCGCCTGCGGCGGCCCGCGATGCCGCGCGGCAGGTGAAGCGCTGGCTCGGCACGGGGGTCGGACCGGTCGACTGAGCCCCGGCGCGGCACCTCGCGAGTGTCTGCTAGCCTCCCTCCGCCCTGAGATCCGTGCCCCGTATGCGAACCCCTGCTTCCCGCCGCCCGCTCCGGCGGGCGCTCGCCCGATGCTGCGCGCGACCGGCGCTCGCCATGCTCGCGCTCGCGCTCGCACTCGGTGGCTGCTCTCGCCGAATCGATCGGCCGGACGTGATCCTGGTGGTGATCGACACGCTGCGCTGGGATCGCCTGGCCCTCTCGGGATACGGGCGGGCCGTGTCGCCGCAGATCGATCGCTTCGCGTCCGGATCCGTCGTGTTCGAGAATGCCCGGGCCGTGGCCTCGTGGACCAAGCCGACGGTCGGGTCGATCCTCACGGGCTACCCACCGCGCCAGCACGGAGCCCGGCACTACGACGAAGGCCTGCGCGCCGTGCCCACCCTGGCCACGCGTCTCGACGTGGCGGGATACACCTCGCGCGCCGTCGTCGCCAACCCGTTTCTCGCCAACGCGGGCTTCGAGCGTGGCTTCCAGCAGTTCCGGAACCTCTCGAAGGGACAAGCCTGGTACGTCCCCGGCTCCCGCGTCACACGGGCCGCCGTGGCCGCGCTGCCCGAGCCGTCCGCGGGCCTCCACCTGTTCCTCTACGTGCACTACCTCGACCCCCACGATCCCTACCAGCCCGATCCCGCCGCCGCGGCCGGGCTGGTCCGGCCGTACTCGGGGCCCGCCCGCGGCAGCCTCGAGTTCGTCCGCGGACCGCTCCTGCAGCATCGCTACGAGCCCAGCGACGCGGACGTCCGCTACATCTCGGACCTCTACGACGCCGAGATTCGCACCGTGGATGGGGCGGTAGGCGACCTGTTCGACGCGCTGCGAGCCGCGGGTCGGTACGACGACGCATGGATCGTGCTGACGGCCGATCACGGCGAGGAGCTCCACGATCGCGGTGGATGGCTCCACAGCTACACCCTCTACGAAGAGCAGATCCACGTACCGTTGATCGTCAAGGCGCCGCGCCGCCTCGGAATCGAGCCGGGTCGACGCCGGGCGCTCGTGAGCCAGATGGACATCGTGCCGACCTTGCTGGAGGCGCTCGGGCTACCGGCGAAGGACGGCGATGGCGGACTCACGCTCGGCGGTCGGAGCCTGCTCGCGAGCCTGCGTGATCCCGAGGCGACCCTTCCCGAGCGGACCCTGTTCGCCGAGCAGGGCTTCGGGCGCCAGGATGGACGTCACGGCCTCGGCTACACCGGCCGGCGTGGCTCCCTCAAGTGGATCGAGGTGGACGGCGAGTACTCGCACCATCCGACGCCGCCGAACGGAGAGTGCTACGACCTCGCGCAAGATCCCGGAGAGCGTCACAACCTGGTCGGCACGGAGGTCGACCCGGATTGCGGCGAGCTCGCCGAGGTCGTGAAGGCCTGGCGCCGGGAAGATCGCGCCGAGGGTACGATTCTCGACCTCCCGCCCGAGACGGTGGAGCGGCTGCGAGCCCTCGGCTACACGCCCTGATCCGCCCGCGGGGACGCCGCGAAGTTTGCCGGCGGCGGCGTCAGCTCCCGGGCCGAGGCCCGACCGGCACGGCCGGGCGGTGGGTCGGCACGCTCGACTCCGCGAACGCTCCGAGCCGGGTCATGGATCCGGCGAACCCGCCGATCGGGTCGTCGGTGATCGGGGTGCACTCGGTCAGGACGCGAATCGGCCCTTCCCGGGCGTGATGCACGCGGTGCTCGACGCGAAAGACGCTGCGGTCGCGTACCGATCGCTCCCACTCGGACTCGACCCGCCGGCGGTCCTGGCCGTGAATGCAGTCGAGCCAGGTCTGGGCCGCGGCGCGCTCGGGAGTGAGCCCCGTGAGCTCGCAGAAGCTCGCGTTGACGATGGCGCAGCGCCCCCCTGGATCCGCATGGAACAGTCCCGTGGCGACGTGCTGGTCGAGCAGGCGCTGGAGCTCACGACGGCTGGGCACGGAGGGCCGATCGAGGCCCGTCACGTCGTGCAAGACGCCGCGGATCTCGTTCGCCCCATCCGGTCCGACCCGCAGGGCCAGGTTCGCCAGCACCACCAGGTCGCTGCCGTCCTGCCTTCGGAAGTGAAGCCGCAGGTTCCGGACGCGCCGGCGGCTCGCCTGGAGGATCGGCTCGATCCGGTTCGCGGTCTCGGCCGCAACGAGCTCCACCAGACGGCGTCCGACGAGATCGCGACGGGGGCGACCGAGCGTCTCGGAGAACCTCCGGTTGCAGCGCAGGATCTCGCAGGTTCGAGGCGCGAGGACCAGCAGCATGTCGGGCGCCTTCTCGAAGAAGTCGAAGAGCCAGGCTTCCTTCTGACGCAGAAGCTGGTTCGCGCGCCGCTCGCGAGCGACCTCGCCCTCGAGCTCACGCCGTTCGTCTTCGGCCCGCTCGATCCGGAGCTCGCGCCGCGCGATCCAGGACCACATGGCGCCGACTTCGCAGCAGCCGGCGATGGGAGCCAGGACCATCCAGGCCTGCTTCGTCGCCGGGATCCCGGGCAGGACCGGCGCCAGACCGTCGGCGATCTCGAACAGCGCGACGGCGAACAGCGACCCCGTCAGCGCCAGGCGCATCGCGAGCTGGTCCACCAGCAGCTCGGACCGCCACACGACGAAGCTGGCCGCGAGGATCGCCGCCGGCTCGTATGCGAGCGACGTGAGGGCTCCGAACGATGGCCCCGCCAGGCTCGTCAGGGCGGCGCGAGCGAGGCCGAGGCCGAAGGCAGCCGGCAGGATCCAGAGCGGCGCGCGTCGGCCCGCGAAGGCGAGCGCACCGACCCAGGTGAGGCCGGCGAAGAGCGCACGCAGCACGCAGGCAGCGCTGCTCTCCAACGGGCCGCCCGCCGCGTCGAGGGCCAGACCTCCCGCACAGAGCGCCAGCCACGACAAGGCCCAGCTCCCTCCCGGGTGGAGGCCGAAGCGATGCAGATACGCTCGCGTACGATGCAGTGCGCCACCCGCCCCCATCCAGGCGCGCGGCATGGAATCCATCAGCGCTCTCTCCCGCCGCCATCATACCGGAACGGCTTGCCCGGCGGAGTGTGCGGACCCGGAGCCCATGAGCCCACGGGGCGCGACGGACGCCGATCGACAGGCGAGGACCCGCTGGGAGCGTGTGCAACCCCCCCCTTCCCCCCGGCAAGCGATCTTGCCGGCCCGTCAGTCGGCGTGACTCCGGCCATGAATGCGTGCCAACCCGACGGCCGTGGCCGAGCACAAGCCGCGCTCCGTGATGAAGCCCGTGACGAGGCGTGCCGGCGTCACGTCGAAGGCGTAGTTCAGGGCCGGGCTCTTCTCGGGCGTGAGCCTCACCTCCAGCCGGCGGCCGGTGGCGTCTCGGCCGACGATGCGGGTCACCTCGCGTGGATCGCGCTCCTCGATCGGAATCGTCCCCAGCCCATCCCGGAGGCTCCAGTCGATGCTGGAGGCCGGAACGGCCACCCAGAAGGGCACGCCGTTGTCCCTCGCTGCCAGGGCCTTCGAATAGGTCCCGATCTTGTTGCACACGTCGCCGTGGGCGGTCGTCCGGTCGGTCCCGGTCACGACGAGCTGGACCCGGCCGCTCTGGGCCAGGTGACCGCTCGCGCTGTCGACCACCACGGTGTGCGGCACGCCGTGCTGCCCGAGCTCCCAGGCCGTGAGGCTCGCGCCCTGGTTGCGTGGCCGTGTCTCGCTCACCCAGACGTGGATCGGAATGCCACGATCGTGGGCGAGATAGATCGGTGCCAGCGCCGTCCCGAAATCGACCGTGGCCAGCCACCCCGCGTTGCAATGGGTCAGCACGTTGAGGGGCTCGCCGGCCGGGCGACGCTCGCAGGCCTGCTCGATCAACGCCAGTCCGTGCTCGCCGATGGCGCGGCACGCGGCCGCGCTGGCGTCGGCCAGGGCCCCGGCCCGCTTCCAGGCGCGCTCGCGCCGCTCGCGGGGTGGGAAGGGCTCGAGCGCCGCTCGCATCGCATCCAGCGCGAAGCCGAGGTCCACGGCCGTGGGACGCGTCGTCCGCAGGCTCGCGCTGGCGGCGGCCAGCGCTCCGTCGGAGGGATTCTCGATCATCTCGAGGCACAGCCCGTAGGCCGCTGCGGCGCCGATCAGAGGCGCGCCGCGGACCTGCATCGAACGGATCGCGTGCTCCACCTCGGAGCGGCGCGTGAGACGCAGCGTCGAGAACTCGTGCGGCAGCCGTGTCTGATCGATCACGTGGATCGAGGCCCCATCTCCGGCGGGCCAGATCGTTCGATAGTGGACGCCGCCGACCTTCACCCGGCCCTGCGGTTCACCGGCCCAGCACCCGGCCGGCGACGGCTTCGAGGCGTTTCACCTGCTCCGGATCGCGCGCTTCGGGCGGCGTGAGGACGGCGTGCTCGAGGGCGCGGTCGCAACCGAGCGGGCACGGCTCGGGGTGCTGGCCGAGCTGGGGCAAGCAGGCCGCGATCACCGTGTTCGCCGCCGCGGCGTTCTCACCGAGGATGCGGATGACCTGTTCCACGGACACCGATTCGTGCTCGTCGTGCCAGCAGTCGTAGTCCGTGACCATGGCCAGCGTCGCATAACAGAGCTCGGCCTCCCGGGCCAGGCGCGCCTCGGGCATGTTGGTCATCCCGATCACCGAGCAACCCCAGCTCCGGAAGAGCTCGGACTCGGCCCGGCTCGAGAACTGCGGCCCTTCGACGGCAAGGTAGGTGCCACCGCGAACGACGGGCACGCCAGACGCCCGTACGGAGGCCTCCAGCACGTCGCCCAGGCGCGCGCACACCGGGTCGGCCAGGGAGGCGTGGGCCACGAGACCCGGCCCGAAGAAGCTCCGCTCGCGGCCCACCGTCCGATCGAGGAACTGGTCCACCACCACGAACGTTCCCGGAGGAAGATCCTCGCGCAAGGAGCCGCAGGCGCTCACCGAGAGCAGATCCGTGACCCCGGCTCGCTTCAGGGCGTCGACGTTGGCCCGATAGTTGACGTCCGACGGAGACAACACGTGCCCGGGACCGTGGCGCGGCAGGAACACCAGCTCGACGCCTGCGACCTCGCCACGCAGAAGGTCCGCCGAGGGCTCGCCGAAGGAAGATCCGATCCGTTCGCGCTTCGCGCCCGACAACGCCGCGAGGTCGTAGACACCGCTTCCACCGATCACGCCGACCACGGCCGGCCTCGCCTGCAGCATCGATCCTCCCGAGCGCCGGACACGGCGTCGCGGCTCGGCGCCGGACATCCCATCGCCGGCGAAGAGCCTAGCGCGCCCGGGCCGCCAGCTCGTCGAGCAGCGCGAGCGCAGGCTCGCGCAGGTCCGGGAGCGACTTGTAGCGCGCGAGCTCCTCGGGCAGGCTTCGCAGGTCCTCGGCCAGCAGGCGCGCGCGTTCGGGAAAGTCGGCGAAGGCCCCGAGCCGGTCCCGATGAACGCGGATCGTGAACACGATGGCGTCGGTCACCGGCAGGCGACGCAGGGTCTGTCGTTCGACCCGGAGCCAGACGGTCTCGGCCGCGTTCTCCCGGCTCACGTTCCGCGCGTGCTCGTGATTCCCGTGCAGGGGTTGGAACAGCTCGGCGGAATCCACGAGCGACCAGTTCGCTCGCTCGGCGATGCGTCCGGGGCGCAGTGCGTCGAAGAACCGATCGGCCGGGCCTGCCAGGAGATCCCGGTAGCCGGGCACCGGGTCGTGGATCGCGGTGAGCGGAAGGCCGAGCTTCGACGGCAGATCCCAGCGCGTAGGGAAGCAGACGCAGGCGGCCGTCAGGCGCCAGGCGTGTGGATCCCGCTCGAGGACGCACAGGTCCTCCTGCACGAGGGAGGCCGCGAGTTCGAGGGCGGCCCGGGCAGGGAGTGCCTCGAGCCGCTCACCGAGCTCCGGAATCGCGAGCCCCGAACCCTCGCGGAGCACGCGGCCGGGGTGGTGGGCGAGCAGCGCCGCCAACACCACTTCGAGCACCTCGGCCTGGGCCGGCTCCGAGCCCGGCGCGAGCGCCAGCACCTGGGCCCTCCGCTCGGACAGCAGGCGGCGCTTCTGGCGCAGGTCGCCGGCCCAGTCGCCGTCGATCTGGAGCCAGGTCGAGTCGTCCGGCAGCAGGCTCAGGCCCATCGCCAGGCGATGGGGGGTGCGCAGGGGCGCTTGGCGGATCGCCTCGCCGCAGGCGGCCGGTCCGTCGGGCATCGCTCCGGAGCGTAGCAAGCCTGCGACACGCTCGGCCGGGACGGGGCAGCCGCGCTGGCCGGCCAAGCCGTCAGCGACTCTGCGGCGCGAGGCTCGCGGGCATGGGACCGGCTTCGAGAGCCCGTTGCGCGGCCAGCCGGCGGGCGCAGCCGGCGCGTCCCTCGCCGTAGAACTCCTTGCCCCCGAGCGTGATCGCGCGGTCGTACATGGGGAGTGCCTCCGCTGGATCGCCAAGCGCATCGAGCAGGACGGCCAGGTTGTAGGCCGCGCTGGCGCTGCGCGGGTGGCTCTGGACGTAGGCCGTGGCCTGGCTGGCAGCGCGCCCGATGGCTCCGCTTCGTGCGGCCACGAGGAGCGAGGCCTGCTCGGGATCCTCGTCGTCGAGCGGGACGGTGCGGGCCACGCGGTGCGGTGTGATCGAATCGAGGAAACGGGCCACCGCGTCGCGCGCGGCCCGGTCGAGCACGATCTCCCGGCTGAGC
>Ga0114931_10010215_pt1 | contig 11189 bp, 8 predicted proteins | sample 2SBtaG_FD_89579 | JGI IMG/M metagenome (GOLD analysis project Ga0114931, IMG submission 89579) | Deep subsurface microbial communities from Kolumbo volcano to uncover new lineages of life (NeLLi) - 2SBTROV14_V59a metaG | ecosystem: Environmental > Aquatic > Marine > Volcanic | place: Kolumbo...
AGATTGCGGAATTGTGTGACCGTTTCAGCCAGTTTTGCGCCTTGGACGGGTCCGGATGAAGGTGGCTCCGGTCAGGGCCAGCAGGGCGGCGCCCGTGGCCTGGTGGGCGGTCGTGAAGATGGCCTCGGTCTTGGGAAGAGGCGGCGCCTCCGCGAGTTCATCCGATGATGGAATGGGTCTGTTCGCGTTACCCATCGTCACAAAAATCACCGCGATAATCCCGAGGGCCACCTGCGTGATGACCAGATGAGTGAGCCCCTTGCCACGCCGCTTGGCCCAACGACCCGTTTTCGATTCGCGGTCCGCCTGCCCGAGCGCCAGGCCCACGAGTATGACCAGGGTCGCCACCGCGAGTGCGAGCAGGACATGGGCACCGAGAAACGCGTGGCTGCTCGTGTGCCGATACCCGGCGCCGAGAATCAGTTGCAGGACCAACGCCCAGACTGCCCACAGGGCAAACTTGTGCGCCTGTGTGATGGCCTTGCCGGTCTGCTCGGGCAGGTCGGTTTCCGGCATCGTCTGCTCGAAACGGATCGAGGCTGCCAGCGCCGCAGCACACGCGAAGACCAGTTGAGCCAGTACCCCATGGACCATCGCCAGAGGCGTCGAAATCTCACTGACCCGCAACGCCCCAAGCAATCCCTGCCCGACCACCAATACCAGAATCCCCATGCTCGCTGCTGCGATGCGCCCGCGCAGGATCGCCAAAACCGTAACCACCAGAACCAGCAAGGAAATGCCGATGATGATCCCGATGGCAGCCGAAATCGGGAGTTTTTCTGCCAGTTCCGCTGCCAGGGTCCCGGTGAGGACTGAGATCATCGCCAGACCCACCGCTCCGGTCGCCCAGGCCCGATCTCGACCGACGGCCCAGATCGCCATGACCAGTGCCGTCAACCCGACGAGTGTGCCGAAGAGTCGGTGCGTGTGCTCGAAGAATACATGAGGCTCGGCCATCAGTGAGAGAGGAAACAACACTGAGATGGACCCGTAAGTGGTCACTGAGTCCGGAACGGACATGCCCGATTCGGTGCTGGTGACGATTCCGCCGGCGATGACGAGCGGCAAAAGGGCAAAAGTGAGGACAATGGCGAATCGACCGATCCAGATCGGTTCGCTGGTGCGCTCGCGGGCTCGGGTTGAGCCGAGGAACCCGGCGATCGCGCCGATGGCGGCGCTCAAACCCAGGAATCCGAGGACGATGAGTGGGGCATCGGGTCGAAGTTGATTGGCGTGTTCGGCTATGGATTCAGTCGAAGTTGGCTGCGAGACGACCTTTGAGCCGAGGAGAAGAAGGTTGACCATCGCCGAAATGAGTCCGGCCAGAAGACCCACGGTGATGCTCGAACGCTTTCCGGAGACACCCATCGCGCCCAACGCACACCCGAACACGAGCACACCCCCCAGAAGCAGGGAGGAGAGGAGTTGAGGCGCGTGGACTCCCGGGAGATGAAGGATGTACCAGACGGTCCACATGCCGACTACCGTCCCGAAACCGGTGACCAGAGCAGGCTTGATCAAGCGAACGGATGCGATTTCCATAGGGATTACACCTTAGTTTTATATTGAGACAAAGTCTCAGTTACGGTTAAACAGTGATATATGGGGGCAGGATAGGCTTGGTGGCGTTGAATTTCGGTCAGACCGCACAGCACGGCGCGATTTGATCGGCTAATCTATCCGCCTGTACTCACACCGCCGGTGTGGGGCGTAGCTGCGCATGGGGCGCAGGGTAAGGAGTTCGGCTCGTGTCTTCACTGTTTCCACGATGGATGAACACGCTTCCGACGGTCCTCGGGATCCTGGGTGCCGGTGCCACAGCCGCGGTCATCGGTGGCGTGTGGTACTACTTCACCCCTTCGTTCTGGGAAGTCGGGTATCAGCCCAAGCAACCCGGCAATGGATTCAACCACCAGATCCATGCGGGCAAACTCGGGATCGACTGTCGGTATTGCCATACCAATGTGGAAAAGTCGTCTCATTCCAATGTTCCGCCCGTGGCCACCTGTTACGGATGCCACGCCGAGAACAAGATGAAAATCCCGACCGCCGAAAAGGTCGGGTTCATCCGCGAGGCGTACGCCAACGACGAACCGATCCCGTGGCGTGAAATCCATATCCTGCCCGACTATGTCCAGTTTCCGCATTTAGCCCATGTCAACGCCGGGGTCAGTTGCTTCTCCTGCCACGGGCAGATCACAGGCATGCCTGAAGTCCATCAGGTCAAAAACCTGGCGATGGGCTGGTGTCTCGACTGTCACCGCAACCCAACACCCAATCTGGTCCCACAGGACAAGATTACCGACCTGGTCTGGGTGGAAAACGAATGGATGAGCAAACCCGTTGAAGAACGCACCCATGAAGGCATGACACCGGACATGCTCAGACAAACCCTCGTTCAGGATCCGCCAACCCATTGTGCAGCCTGTCACTATTGAGCCCACCACGACCACCGAGAGCATGAGCAAACGATGAGCACGATTGATCAATGTCCATCGACAACAGGGCTTGAACCTGAACCACAGGACAAGCCAACCGGCAAGCAGCACTGGCGCAGCGTCGAGGAGTTCTCCAACTCCGAGTCGTTCAGGCCATTCCTCGAACGCGAGTTCCCCGAGGGTGCAAGTGAACTGCTTGAAGGCTCGCGTCGAACCTTTGTCAAACTCATGGGCGCGAGTTTCGCCCTGGCTGGCGCGGCGACCATCCCCGGGTGTCGGCGTCCGGATCGCAAGATCATGCCCTACTCGCGTGATGTGCCCGAGGAAATCATCCCGGGTCGTCCGCTCTATTATGCGAGCGCGATGCCGCTGCTCGGAGGGGGGGCTGAGGGTCTGCTCATCGAAACCCACACCGGCCGCCCGACCCATATCCAGGGCAACCCGCTCCACCCGATGAACCAGAGCGCCAGTTCCATCTGGAGCGTGGCCAGCGTTCTCGATCTATATAACCCGGATCGGCTCAAGTTCCCTGTCTATGCCAATCCCGCCCGTGGCCCGCTGCAGGCGACCTGGGATGACTTCAAAGCGTTCTGGGGTCGTCACGCCAAGACCATCGATGGCAAGGGCTCAAGCCTCGCCTTCATCGTCGACAAGAAATCCAGCCCGTCCCGCGACGCCATGCGTGACCGTGTCCTCGCCCGATTCCCCGGTGCGACCTGGGTGGCCTGGAACGCCATCGAAACCCGCAACGAAATCGAAGGCGGCAAACTTGCGTTTGGTGAGCCCGTGCGTTCGCATCATGACCTGAGCAAGGCTGCGGTTGTGCTCTCGCTGGACTCCGACTTCACTTTCGGCGGCCCCGAGTCGATCAAGAACGCGAGGCTCTTCGCCCGCACCCGGCGTGTCGACAGGCCCGACGAAACGATGAGCCGCTTCTACGCCGCCGAGTCGTGCCCGTCTTCGACGGGTTCACTGGCGGACCACCGCTTCCGGCTTGCCCCCTCGCAAATCTCGGCCTTGGCGGTTGCGGTCGCCCAGCGGATCTTGAACAAGCAGGCACCCGCTGGCTCCGGTTCGCTCAAAACCGCGATCGAAGCGGTCAAGACACCGGCGGTCGAAGGCATCAGCGCAGAGCACATCCATGAGATCGCCGATGATCTGATGCGCAGCCGCGGGCGATCGGTCGTCATGGTGGGCCCGTCACAACCACCCGAGATTCACGCCCTCGTCTGGGCGATCAATGCAGCGCTGGGCGCGATCGGGACTCTGGTCTGGACCAGTCCAATGCCCGACGAGTTGGCCTCCGATGCCGGGGCCGACCTCGCAGGTCTGGCCGAGCGCATCGACCGCGGCGAGATCAAGACCCTCATTTGCATCGGCACGAATCCTGTCTTTGATGCCCCGGCTGGGATGGACTTCGCACAGAAGTTCGACTCGGTCGAGACCACGATCTGCCTGGGCGTCGGCGCGACGGAAACCGCAGCCGCCTCGACCTGGTCGCTCAATGGCGCGCACTACCTCGAACAGTGGGGCGATGTCGAAGCCTGGGACGGCACCCTGTCGATCATCCAGCCGATGATCGCACCGCTCTACGAACCGGCCATGAGTGATCTCGAGATGCTCGCGTTCGTCGCCGGTGAAGCGGAACCCGATGGATATGAAATCGTTTCGCAGGTCTGGTCGGGCCGAATCGGGCTCGCCCGCGATTCGAAAGCCTTCGACAAGACCTGGCGCCGTGTGCTCCATGACGGACTGCTGTCGGGTTCGGGCAAGGGCCCGGCGGGCGGCTCGCCTCGGTTCGGACCGATCGCGACCGCCATTTCGGCGTTCACACTTGCATCCGCCCCGACCGAGTCAGCACTCGAAGTCGTCTACGCCCCGGGCAACACGCTCGACGGGCGGCACGCCAACAACGGGTGGCTTCAGGAACTCCCGGACATCGCGTCCAAAGTGACCTGGGCCAACCCCGTCTATGTCAGTCCGGCGACCGCCAAGGCGCTCGGCGTTCTGCCCGAGGGCGGCGTGGACCCATACACCAAGCAGCAGTTGCCCCAGGCGCGCAAGGCCGAACTGCGTATCGACGGGCTCCCGATGGAAGTCCCCGTCTGGGTTCAGCCGGGCATGCCGGACAACACCGTCCGCGTCATGCTCGGATACGGACGCGTCGTCTGTGGGCTTGTCGGTAGCGGCATCGGGCACAACACCAACGCGGTGCGACAGGCAGGGCGTGCGACCGCGACCGGCGCCACTCTCGAACGCACCAGTGGTACCGAGACCATCGCGAGCACCCAGGACCACTGGTCCATGGAAAGTCGAACCAGCATCGTTCGCACCATTGACAAGAAGTGGTGGGACAAGCACGCGGGCACTCCTCCGAGCCACGAGCCTGACGATATCTATGGCGAAGTTGGCGGGGTGGCTATTTTGAACCTCGCGGAACAACTCGGGGAACTTGCCCACTCGCCCCCCAATGTCTCGATCTACAAAAACCCGCTCACCCAGAGCGATGAAAATGCTCGCAAGGGCTCGACCTACTCCCATGGCCCGCAGTGGGGCATGTCCATCGACCTGGGTAGTTGCACGGGCTGTGGCGTGTGCACCATTGCGTGTCAGAGTGAAAACAACATTCCGATCGTCGGGCGTAATGAAGTTGCCAAGGGCCGCGAGATGCAGTGGATCCGTGTGGATCGCTACTTCACCGGTGATGACCTCAACAGCCCCGATGAAGTGCTCATGCAGCCCGTCGCGTGTGTGCACTGCGAAAACGCACCGTGCGAAACCGTTTGCCCGGTGACTGCGACCACGCATGGACCCGAAGGCACCAACAACATGGCCTACAACCGGTGCATCGGTACGCGGTACTGTGCCAATAACTGCCCCTACAAGGTCCGGCGCTTCAACTTCTTCGACTGGGGCCAGACCAAACACAACGGCGGGCTCGACCCCAAGTATGTCGGCAAGAGTCTCGCCGAAGGCAGCGCCGAGCGGATTACCTTCAATGAGAACTTCATCCCGCCGAGGCTTCGCGCCAAGGTCGATGAAATCTCGAAGATGCAGCACAACCCGAATGTCACGGTCCGCCCCCGCGGCGTCATGGAGAAGTGCTCCTACTGCATCCAGCGCATCAACCGGGCCAAGCAGGAAGTCAAGACCCGCGAGATCTGGACCAGCCGCGATCAGGTCGGACCGATCCCTGACGGGTTCTTCCAGACCGCGTGTCAGGCAGCCTGCCCGACCGAGTCGATTACCTTCGGCGATATCCTCGACCCGAACAGTGCCGTCGCCAAGGCCAAGGAGTCGCAGCGGACTTACATGCTTCTCGGGTATATCGACACCCGCCCGCGGACGACCTATGCCCTGCGGGTGCGCAATCCGAATGAGCACATCCGCCCGGTTGAAAGCGACCCGCTCGAACATGGCGGCTCGCACGAGGGCGGGGGTGAAAAACACAATGGACATGGAGACGGTGGCAGCGGCGGGCACGCGTTCGTTGACCCCGAAAAGAAATATCGTGAAGACGGCTACGCGATGAGCCTGAGAGTGCTTGGCGGAGTGAAAGCATGAAGGAACCGGATCAGATCAACACCGAGCGTCTTGCCGGCGGGGGGGCTGTCGCAGCCACCGCACCGTTCGGCGACGGCACGCTCATCGAAGACCCCGCGGTCGATGCCCCGCTCGTTATCAACGATACGAGTTTCGCCGATGTCACCGACACCGTCTGCGGGTATGCCGAGAAGCCGGGTGCATTGTGGTGGTACGCAGCCCTGACGGTCGCCAGCAGTGCCGCCCTGATGGCTGCGATTTTTATTCCGTACCTGATCATCACCGGCGTGGGGACTTGGGGTCTCAACAACCAGGTGGACTGGGCGTGGGACATCACCAACTTCGTGTTCTGGATCGGTATTGGTCACGCCGGGACACTGATCTCGGCGGTTCTGTGCCTGCTCAAGCAAAAGTGGCGCACCGCGGTCAACCGCAGTGCCGAAGCCATGACCATCTTCGCTGTTATTTGTGCCGGCATCTTCCCGGGGATCCATGTCGGGCGTGTCTGGATGGCATGGATGCTGGCGCCGATTCCAAACTACAACGGCATCTGGCCAAACTTTCGAAGCCCGCTGCTCTGGGATGTCTTCGCGGTCTCCACCTACGCGACCGTCTCGCTCCTGTTCTGGTACATGGGGATGATTCCCGACCTCGCGTCCCTTCGCGACCGGGCCCAGAAGCGGCTTGCCACCGGGCAGTCCATGCACCTTCGCCTCATGCTCCCGACCGGCAAGCCCCTCGACATCCACTTCATTAATGTCGATAAAATCCGGGCGTTTGTCTACGGGCTTCTTTCGATCGGGTGGCGTTTCAGTTCACGGCACTGGCATCGCTACGAGGCGGCGTATCTGATTCTCGCCGGCATCGCGACGCCTCTGGTGCTCAGTGTCCACTCGATCGTGTCGTTCGACTTTGCGACCGCGGTCCTTCCCGGTTGGCACACGACCATCTTCCCGCCCTACTTCGTGGCTGGTGCCATCTTCGGCGGGTTCGCCATGGTGCTGCTGCTGCTGATTCCACTTCGGGTCGTCCTGCCCAACTTCAAGAGCCTGCTCACGCTTCGGCACCTCGAAAATATGGCCAAGATTCTGCTCGTCACCGGCATGATGGTCGGGTTCGCCTACACCATGGAGTTCTTCATCGCCTGGTACGGCGGCAACGAGTACGAGTGGAGCGTGTTCATCAACAACCGCGCCAACCCCGCCAAGGCTCCCTACTGGTGGTCCTACTACATCATGATCTCCTGCAATGTCATCAGCCCGCAACTGTTCTGGTTCCGTAAGATGCGTCAGAACCCGACGGCGATCTGGATCGTGGCTTTGGCGGTGACCATCGGTATGTGGTTCGAACGATTCACCATCATCGTGACATCGCTGCACCGCGCGTGGCTCCCGGGCGAATGGCACATGTTCTTCCCGACCTGGGTGGACATTCTCACCTTTGTCGGTTCCTGCGGCATCTTCCTGACGCTGTTCATACTCTTTACCAAGTTCCTGCCGATGTTTGCCATGGCTGAACTCAAAGCCGTCATGCCACAAGCGGACCCACACGGCGAGCACAAGGGTCATGACCCGGTCTTTGCCGCCATAGGCGAGGAGGATTGACCATGCCGAGCACCAACGCCAAACCCGGATCCTGGTCACGCGACATCGCCATGGTCCTCGGGACTTATATCCCGGGATTCAGTAAGCCGCCCGCCCGCTTCGTCACCGAAGAGGGCAAGGCGGTCCATGGCATCGTCGCCGAGTACGAGACTCCCTCAGGTGCGTACCACGCAGCCGAGAAAGTCCGCGACGCCGGGTACAAACGCTGGGATGTCTATAGCCCGTTCCCCATCCACGGGATTGAAGAGGCCATGGGCTTCAAGCGGACCAAACTCCCATTGCTCGTCGCCGCCATCGGGTTTTCCGGTGCCGGGCTCGGGCTTCTGCTTCAGTACTGGGTCAGTGCTGCTGCGTTTCCGCTTGTCGTTCAGGGCAAGCCCTATGGCGCCTGGGAGCCCTTCGTCCCGATCATGTTCGAGATGGGCGTCCTCCCCGCTGCGTTCGCATCGCTCTTTGGCATGCTCACGCTCAACGGGCTCCCTCGGTTCCATCACCCGCTGCTCGCCCGCGAAAGTTTCTGGCGTGTCAGCGACGACCGGTTCTATATCTGTATCGAGGCGGAAGACCCCAAGTTTGACGCTGCCGAAGTCAAAGCCCTGCTCGAATCAACGGATTCTTCAAATGTGGATCTTGTGGAGGACGACGCGTGAGCAAGCGAGCGTTTTTCAAACTAGCAGCCATCGGAGCCTGCGCCAGCGCAATCGTCCTCGGCGGATGCCGTGGCGACCGGTTCGAAGACCCGCCCCGGCGCTTCTTCCCCGATATGGATCACCAACCCAAGTGGAACCCGCAGGCGGATTCTCCGTTTTTCGAGAACGACTCGACCGCCCGCGTCCCCGACCCAAACGCCGTCGCCTTTGGCCGCCTGCCTTTTGATCCAATCGCGTACGCTGACGCTTCATGGGCCCAGTCCTATCTGTCTGAACGCGCCGGCTTCCTTGCGGAAGATGACGCGGTATATCTGGGCAAGGCGCCCGACGGGTCGTTCGTCGATTCCATCCCGGTGGGAGTCACCGCCGAACGCATGGCTCTCGGGCAGAAAAAGTTCGACATTTTCTGCGCCACCTGTCACGGGCTTCAGGGCAATGGCAAGAGCCCCGTCGCAGACCAGTTCATCGCCAAACCCGTGAACCTGACGACGGACCCATACATGGACCCGTCGCTGCGGACTTCGAGGGACGGGTATATCTTCAATGTGATCCGAAATGGCGTGCGCAACATGCCGGGGTACGCCCATTCGATCGATGCCCAGGACGCCTGGAACATTGTCATGTATGTCCGGGCATTGCAAAAGTCATTCCACAGTACGCTTGAAGATGTGCCACAGAGTGAGCGCGACATGCTCGAGCGAACTCGTCCCGGGACCGCCAAGCCTGCTGCGACTGAAACCGAAGGGAGCGGCGGATGACCCACGCAACCACACATTCCAAAGCCGACGCCGCCATTGATGACAATACCTATCAGGCGATGCTCGATCGCCTTGAGACCGAGCCACTGATGGCCGCGGAAAACATCACCCTTGCCCCGAGCGACAGTGCCGGGCTCGGGCGTGTTCTTCTCGGGGCTGGAGCCGTCGGGCTCGCGCTGACCGTGGTCGGTGGATTCGTCTTCGGCTTCCGCCCGGCATTTGCAGCCTACGAGATTGGCGTGTTCACAGCCACCGCCATGTCGGTGGGGGCACTGTTTTTCGTCCTCCTGTTTCATATCACCAATGCAGCATGGAGCACGACGATTCGGCGCCAGTTCGAGAATGTCGCGTCGCTGCTGCCCCTGTGCATGGCCATGGTCGCGGTGATCGTGATCGCCGAAGTCGTCACCGGCGGGACGCTCCTGCGGTGGATGGGTATCAAGCCCGGCGACCACCTCATGGATCACAAAGCCGGGTACCTCAACACGACCTTCTTCATCGCCCGCTTCGTCATCTACGCCGGCATCTGGTCCTTCCTCGCCCTGCGCATGCGTGGGTGGAGCACTGAGCAGGACAAGTCGGGAGACCGTTGGCTTTCACGGCGGATGCGGTTCAACTCGGGCTGGGGCATCCTGGCCATGGCGCTGACCACCGCGTTCTTCTCGTTTGACTTCCTCATGGGCATGGACTTCCGCTTCTACTCGACCATGTGGGGCGTCTACTTCTTCGCAGCCTGCGCGTTCAGTTCCACCGCCCTGCTCGCGATCGTCTTCGCATGGCTTCTCAGCAAGGGCAAACTTCAGGGCGTCATCACCCCCGAACACACCCACGACCTCGGCAAACTCATGTTTGCATTCACCGTCTTCTGGGGGTATATCGCCTTTGGGCAGTATTTCCTGATCTGGTATGGCAACATTCCCGAAGAAACCATGTTCTTCATCTTCCGACGGACCGAGCCTTGGATGCTTCTGGGCAAGGTGCTCATCGTGATGCACTTCCTGCTCCCATTCTTTCTGCTCATCTCCCGCGTTCCCAAGCGCAACCCGCCGCTGCTGGCAGCCATTGGTGTGCTGATGATTCTCGCCCACGCGATTGATATGACCTATATCGTTCAACCCATGGTCGATGCCGGTGAAACCGACACCGTCGGGCTGGCGAGTTGGTGGGTGATTCTTTCGGGTCTTGTCGGTGTCCTCGGCGTGTACGGCTTCTTCCTGATCCGTCGCATCGCCTCGTGCCCGCTCGTTCCCACCAAGGACCCCCGGTTGGTTACAGCCCTCGAGCACAAGAACTATGTCTGATTTTTCAGTGGCGACCCGTCGCCGACATTTCAATGCAAACCCCGTCGGCGCGGGCCGACGATCAGGAAAATGAGGGGCTCAGCCCTGAGGTGATTCAAACATGACCAACCAAGAACTCGAACGCACACACGAAACGCCCGATTCCTGGCATCGTCACAAAACCGAAGAAGGTGTATCTCAGCACGAGCATGGTGCCCACGCCAGCGCCCGGGCACTCGCGATCACCTTCATCGCCATGACCCTTGGCGTCGCCTTCGTCATCATCGTTCTGATGGCCTACTTCAACAGCTACAACGCCCGCTTCAAAGAACAGGTCCAGGAAACGACCACCCTCGGCGAGCCCGTTCGCCAGCAACACGCTGCCGATCTCGGGGTCCTCAACAGTTCCAAGTGGATCGATCCCGATACTGTCAAGATTCCGATCGACCAGGCGATGGAGGCTGTCGTCAAGCAGGAAAATGGAGCCGGCTGAACCAATGACTCGCAGCATCCGCACATCTCGATTGCCCGAGCTCGTCCGAGCCCTTGGCCTCATCCTCGCGATGGGTCTCTGTGCCTGCGCCACCGCTCAGCCCGTCGGTACCAAACCACCGCCAGACAAGGGGCTCGACCTCGTCGAGCACGGCGGCGACCAGATCCCGCTCGGCCTCGTCTTCACCGACTCCCAGAACAACCCGGCACCGCTGGCCAACTGGTTCGACGATGGCCGACCCGTTGTCCTCGCCCTGCTCTACTACCGATGCCCCGTCGTCTGCTCAGTCATGATGGAGCGGATGCTCGAGTCGTTCAACGGGCTCAACTACGAGATCGGTAAAGAGTTCAATGTCGTTTTCATCAGTATCGACGATCGCGAGAACCCGACGATCGCCCTGAGCAAGAAGAACGAACTTCTGGC
>Ga0114931_10010216_pt1 | contig 11188 bp, 9 predicted proteins | sample 2SBtaG_FD_89579 | JGI IMG/M metagenome (GOLD analysis project Ga0114931, IMG submission 89579) | Deep subsurface microbial communities from Kolumbo volcano to uncover new lineages of life (NeLLi) - 2SBTROV14_V59a metaG | ecosystem: Environmental > Aquatic > Marine > Volcanic | place: Kolumbo...
GGCGACGTTGAAGGCGATGTTGGTGGCCAGCGAGGTCTTGCCCATCGACGGGCGCCCGGCGAGGATCACCAGGTCGGACTTGTGCAGCCCGCCGAGCTTGCGGTCCATGTCGATGAGCCCGGTCGACAGCCCCGCCAGCCCGCCTTCGCGCTGATAGGCGGCGTTGGCCACCTTGACCGCATCGGTCACGGCGCGCAGGAAGCTCTGGAAGCCGCGCTCGCTCTGGCCCTGTTCGGAGAGGTTGTAGAGCTTCTGTTCGGCCTCGACGATCTGATCGGCGGGGTCGCTGCCGACATCGGCCTTCATCGCCTTGCCAGAGATTTCATGGCCCAGCCCGATCAGTTCGCGCCGGATCGCCATGTCATGGATCATCTGCGCGTAATCGCGCGCCGCAAAAGCGCTGATCGCGGCGCCCGCGAGGCGCACGAGATAGGTTGCTCCCCCCAGTTCCCTGAGCCCCTCGTCATCTTCGAGAAAGGTCTTGAGCGTCACCGGCGAGGCAAGGTTGCCCTTGGCGATCCGGGTGGCGGCGGTCTCGAAGATGCGGGCATGGACGGGATCGTAGAAATGCCCGGGTCCGATGATGTTGGCGATGCGGTCGTAGATGTCGTTATTGGTCAGGATCGCGCCAAGAAGCTGCTGTTCGGCCTCGATGGAATGCGGCATGCTCTCGCTGTCCGGGGCGTCGGTGCCGGCGGCGTTGAAGCTGGTGAGCGTGTTCATTCTGTCCCCCGATCTGGCTTTGGGGTGTCATACAGATGTCATGCGCGGCTGTGCAAATTGTATATCTCGGTGGATAGGCTGTGGACAGCCTTGGGCCACATGATCTTGCATCACTTGCCGCCAATGCGTCAAGATGTTGTAGTGTCGCGGCGGGTGCCGGGTGATCCGCGACGACAGGATTGCCCTGCGATCGCAAGCGCTTGCGCGCTCTTTGCGGGGGTCTTGCGCGGCCTTGGACGATTTATTTTCGCGTCTCCTGCCAGCCGCGCGGATCATCGAGGAACGCCTGCACCGCATCGAGCGTGGCGGCGTCAAAGGCGCCTTGCGCGCGCGCCTCACCCAGCACGTCGGACCATCGGCACAGGTAATGCAGCGCAACCCCATGATCGGCGAGCGTTTTCTCGGTTTCGGGGAAAATCCCGTAATAGAAGATCACCGCGGTATGGGCACAATGCGCGCCCGCCTCGCGGATGGCGTCGACAAAGCTCAGCTTGGAGCCGCCATCGGTGGTCAGATCCTCGACCAGAAGCACGCGGCTGCCCTCTTGCATGACGCCTTCGATTCGCGCGCCCCGGCCATAGCCTTTGGGTTTCTTGCGCACATAGCTCATCGGCAGCGCCAGCCGCTCGGCGATGAGCGCGGCAAAGGGGATGCCCGCCGTCTCGCCCCCGGCGATGTTGTCGAAGGCTTCAAACCCGGCCTCGCGCATCACCGTGATGGCGAGGAAATCCATCAGCGTGGCGCGGATGCGCGGAAAGGAGATCAGCTTGCGACAGTCGATATAGCTCGGCGAGGGCAGGCCGGAGGCCAGCGTGAAGGGCTTGTCGGCGTCAAAATGAACGGCGCGCGTCTCGAGCAGCATCCGCGCGGTGAGGCGGGCGATTTCATCCTTGGGCGGGCAGGTCGCGGGGATCATGGCGTGGTCCTTGTCTGCAAGCGCGGGTCGAAGAGATTTGATGCCTCCGGCGGGAGTATTTCGGGAACGATGAAGCTCAGCGCACCCGCCAAAGAAGGGGAAAGCCCGGATCAAAGAGGGTGAGCGGGCCGTCGGCGGTGTCGATCTTTCGAGGCAGGGCGCTGGGGCTGTCGGATTTTTCGAGCGTGATCGTGTCAGGGTTGGGGGGCAGGCGGTAAAAGGCGGCGCCATGGTGCGCAACGAAGCCCTCAAGCCGCGCGAGCGCGTGTTCTTCCTCGAAGACATGGGCGAGGATCGGCAGGGCGTTGGGGGCGGTGAAACAGCCCGCGCAACCGCAGGCGGAGAGCTTGGCGGCATCGACATGCGGGGCGCTGTCGGTGCCGAGAAAGAAACGCTCGTCTCCCTAGGTGGCGGCGCGGCGCAGCGCCTGGCGGTGGCACTCGCGCTTGGCCACCGGCAGGCAGTAGTAATGCGGCCGGATGCCGCCGGCGAGGATGTGATTGCGGTTGATGATCAGGTGATGGTCGGTGATGGTGGCAGCAAGCCCGGTCTTGCAATCGCGCACATAGTCGACGCCCTCACGCGTGGTGACATGTTCGAGCACCACCCGAAGATCCGGCACCGCCCGGCGGAGAGGATCGAGGACGCGGTCGATGAACATGGCCTCGCGGTCGAAGATATCGACCTCGGGGTCGGTCACCTCGCCATGCACGCAAAGCGGAATGCCGGAGGCTGCCATCGCCTCCAGCACGGGGCGCACGCGGGTCATGTCGCGCACCCCGGAGGCGGAGTTGGTGGTGGCGCCCGCCGGGTAGAGCTTGACCGCGGTAATGAGGCCATCGGCATGGGCGGCGAGCACGTCGGCGGGATCGGTTGTCTCGGTCAGATAAAGCGTCATCAGCGGGGTGAAGGCGCGGCTCTCCTGGCTGGCTGCGAGGATCCGCCGGCGGTAGGCGGCAGCCTGGGCGCCCGTGACGACGGGCGGCACGAGATTGGGCATGACAAGCGCCCGGCCGAAATGGCGCGCGCTTTCGCGGCAGACGGCATCGAGCATCGCACCATCGCGCAGGTGCAGGTGCCAGTCGTCAGGGCGGGCGATGGTCAGGGCGTGGCTCATGGCCCCGGCCTTTACACAATCGCGCGCCCCGGGGCCAGAGCCCGCGCTCACTCTTCGGTCGCGGTCTCCGCGGCCTGCTCGTCGATTGCCTTTTGCGCCGTGGCTGCGGCCTTGCGGAAGGGGCGCGCATTGCGCCGCTCGAGCACGAAGCGGCACAGATGGATGATCAGCCCGTGGCGCTCGCGGGCCTGGAGATGGCGCAGCAAGGTGAACTGATAGGCCGGGCTGGAGCGGCGGGCGCGCAGCAGCCGGGCACGGTTGCGGATGTCGAACTTGCCGGCGCTGATCTGCGCCAGCATGCGAAAAAGCACCTCGATATCGAGCAGGGCCTTCTGCAGGTCGAGGCCGAAAAACCGCGCCCGGAGCTTGGTCACATTGGCGCGGGTGAAAAGCGCCGCATGCATCGCGTCGAGCTCTTCTTCCGGATCATAGACGATATAGGCGTGCTCGGCGGCATCGATCATGTCCGGCGCATAGCCGAAGCGGGAGGTGAAATCGGTCCGCCGCATGTGGCGAAAACGGTCGTCCCACTCGGCAATCCGCGGATCAAGCGTCGCCTGCGGCTGCAGCGCCAGCACCCGTGCGCCGGGGGCTGCAACCGAAAAGGCCGCCGCCGCATACCCGCACGGCCCCGCGCCATAGAAGATCACCTGATCGAAATCTTCAAGAAACCCGTCGTCGATCAAACGGTCGAAAAAGCCGTAAACCCGCCGCTCGCGAAACCATGTCTCGCCATTGGAGACGAGGCACAGATGCGACCAGCCGAGCGCATCCATCATCTGCCAGCCGAGCGGCTGCGCGGACGGCGATATTTGCCGAATCTCGTCGAAGTTTTCAAAGGTGACCAGCAGGATCGGCTTGTTTTCGATGAAGATGGCCGTGTGATCGGCGCCCAGCATTTCGGCAAACCCGTCTTCGCCGGCAAGCTCGCCTGTGCGGGCGCACCACTCGGTCCAGTCGAGCCCGCTGAGATCGGTTTCGGTTGCGCTCCGGCTCTGCTGCATTCTGCCCGGTCCTCTCGGCCCATTTCTGCCCATTGTCGCTGGCCCGCCACCAGCCTGTCCCGGCTCGCCCGGGTTATGGTCGCGAAACTGGGCCTGAAATCTGGCGGAATTTGGAAAAATCCAAGGGATTTTGGGGCCGCTCCTTGCCAGAGTGGCGAAGGCGAGCCGGGCCAGGCCGCCCTTGACGGGGGCAGGAGGGCGATGCAGGTAGGGTCAGGCAGGCGAAAGAAGGATGCGCGGATCATGAAAATCTATACCTCGATCGATGAGGTGCAGGCGGGCCTCGCCGGGCAGGGCTATGTCTGCGACCGGGCGCTCGCCACCGTCGTCTACCTTGCGCTGACGCTGGGCCGGCCGCTCTTTCTCGAAGGCGAAGCCGGGACCGGCAAGACCGAAATCGCCAAGGCGCTGGCGGTAGCGCTCGGGCGGCGGCTGATCCGCTTGCAGTGCTACGAAGGGCTCGACGCCGCAAGCGCCGTTTACGAGTGGAATTTTGCCGAACAGATGATCGCCATCCGCGCGGCGGAAGCCGCCGGCGGCGTCGATCGCGAGCGCCTCACCCATGAACTCTTCAGCGAGGACTTCCTGATCGAGCGCCCGCTTTTGCAGGCGATGCGTCCCCAGGAGGGCGGCGCGCCGGTGCTCCTGATCGACGAGATCGACCGCACCGACGAGCCTTTCGAGGCGTTCCTGCTCGAGGCGCTTTCCGATTTTCAGGTCACCATCCCCGAGATGGGAACCATCCGCGCTCCGGCGCCGCCGATCGTGGTGCTGACCTCCAACCGCACCCGCGAGGTGCATGACGCGCTCAAGCGGCGCTGCCTCTATCACTGGGTCGACTACCCCGATTTCGAGCGTGAAATGGAAATCCTTCACGCCCGCGCGCCCGAGGCCGCGGCGCGCCTCTCGCGCCAGGTGGTGGCCTTCGTGCAGCGCCTGCGCACCGAGGATCTGTTCAAGAAACCGGGTGTTGCCGAAACCATAGACTGGGCCAAATGCCTGCTGGCGCTCGACGTGATCGACCTCAGCCCCGAAGTCATCGCCGACACGCTTGGCGCGATCCTGAAATACCAGGATGACATCCAGAAGCTCCAGGGCTCCGAGGCCAGGCGCATCCTCGACGAGGCGCGTGCCACGCTGGAGCCGGCCTGATGCTTCATCGTTCCTCAAATACTCTCGGGGGTCTGGGGGTAAAACCCCCAGCCGCGGCACATGGCTGAAAACATTCCACCCGATCTGCCCGACAATCCGCGCCTGACGCGTAACATCACCCATTTCGCCCGTGCCCTGCGCAAGGCGGGGCTGCTGGCCGGGCCGGGGCGGGTCGTCGATGCGATCCGCGCGGTCGAGGCGGCGGGGTTCACGCGCCGCGAGGATTTCTTCCACACGCTGCGCGCCTGTTTCATCTCGCGGCCCGAGCATCGGGCGGTCTTTGCCCAGATCTTTCGCCTCTACTGGCGCGACCCGCGTTACATGGAACACATGATGGCGATGCTCCTGCCGGCGATGCGCGGCGTGCAGGAAGAGCGCGCCGCGCAGGCCGCCGAAAGACGCGCCGCCGAGGCGCTACTCGACGGGATCACGCCCGAGACGCCCACGCCAGAGGGCGGCGAGGATGACGAGGAAAGCGAGATCGAGGTTGACGCCAGCCTGACCATGTCGCGCGAGGAACGCCTCAGGCGTCTCGATTTCGAACAGATGAGCAGCGATGAATCGGCCGAGGCAAGGCGGATGCTGGCCCGCCTGACCCTGCCGGTCAGGCCCGTTGCCTCGCGCCGCGGACAGGCGAGCCCCCAGGGCGCGCGGATCGACGCCCGCAAGACCCTGCGCGCGGCGATGCGGCGCGGCGGCGAGATGCGGCGCATCCACCGCGCCCGCCCGCGTCCGCGCTGGCCCAACCTCGTCGTGCTGTGTGATATTTCCGGCTCGATGAGCCAATACAGCCGCATGGTGTTGTATTTCCTGCACGCGGTGGCCAATCACAAGGGCGCCGGATGGGCGCGGGTGCATGCCTTCACTTTCGGGACGCGGCTGACCAATATCACCCGCCATCTTGCCACCCGCGATGTCGACGCGGCGCTGGCGGCGGCGGGACGGCAGGCGCGCGACTGGGAAGGCGGCACACGCATCGCTGCCTGCCTGCACGAATTCAACCGCGACTGGTCGCGCCGGGTGATGGGCGGCGGCGCGGTGGTGCTTCTGATCACCGACGGGCTCGAGCGTGACGCGCCCGAGACGCTGGCGCGCGAAATGCAGCGGCTGCAGCTCTCGGCGCGTCGCCTGATCTGGCTCAACCCGCTTCTGAGATGGGATCAATTCGCCCCCCGGGCGCGCGGCATCAGGGCGATGCTGCCCTATGTGGACAGCCTGCGCGCGGGGCATTCGATCGCGACGCTGGAGGCGCTGGGCGTGGCCATCTCGCAGCCCGATGACATCGGCGAGAAGGCGCGGCTGATGACGGTGCTGGGCTGAGAGGGCGCCACGCGATCCGGGATGCGTCGTTCAGGGGGCGCTGCCCCCTCTTGGCCTGCGGCCAATTCACCCCCGGAGTATTTGGAGAACGATGAAACGCGCGCCGGGCGGGCGGGATTTGCATTTGTGTCCGTCTGGCGGGCGCGGCATAGTCAAGGGTGAGAGGGCGGAAGGGCCGAAGGATGAAGCGTTTCGACGATATCCCCGAGACCGCGCTGGCCTGGCACCGCGCCGGCAAGGGGGCGGCGCTGGCCACCGTGGTCGAGACCTGGGGCAGCGCGCCGCGGCGCGTGGGCAGCCAGCTGGCGATTTCGGGGCAGGGCGAGATCGCCGGCTCGGTTTCGGGCGGCTGCGTCGAGGGAGCGGTGGTCGCCGAGGCGCTCGACGCCATCGACGCGGGAAAGCCGGTGATGCTCGAATACGGGGTCAGCGATGGCGATGCTTTTGCCGTCGGGCTGGCTTGTGGTGGCACTATCCGGATTCTGGTGTAACCCGTGGGCGCGGTCATGCCCGAGGCCTTGCTGGCGGAACTGGTCGAGGCCCGCGCCGCCCGCGAGCCGGTGGCCTATGTCACCGGCATGAATGGCGAGCGGCGGCTGGTGCGCGAGGGCTTTGCCGAGCGCTTTCGCATGGATCGCTCGGGGTTCGAGGAGGATGGTGAGACCTTCGTGGCGATTCACAACCCGCCGCTGCAACTGATCGTGGTCGGGGCGGTGCATATTGCCCAGGCGCTGGTACCGATGGCGCGAATCGCCGGGTTTGACCCGGCAACCAATGATCCGTGCGAGAGCTTTGCCTCCTTCGGGCGGTTTCCGGGCGAGAGGCTGATCCATGACTGGCCCGACGAGGCGCTGCGCGCGCTTGGCTGTGATGCGCGCACGGCGCTGGTGCTGCTGACCCATGATCCCAAGCTCGACGATGCCGCGCTCGAGGTGGCGCTCGGCTCGCAAGCCTTCTATATCGGTGCGCTGGGCTCCACCCGCACCCATGGCAGGCGCGTCGAACGGCTCAGGGCGCGGGGCATTTCCGGGGACGCGATCGCGCGCATTCACGCCCCCATCGGGCTCGATATCGGGGCGGCCGGGCCGGCGGAGATCGCGGTTGCGATCCTTGCCGAGATGCTGCGCGTTCTGCGGCTGGGCGCATGAATTCATGAGGTTCGGCCCGGTTCCGTTGAGCGCGGCCATCGGGGCGCTGCTGGCGCATTCGCTGAAGCTTCCCGGCGGGCGTCTGAAGAAGGGGCATGTGCTGAGCGAGGCGGATCTCGATCTGCTGGCGGCCGCCGGGCTTGGCGAGGTCACCGTTGCCCGGCTCGACCCTACTGATCTGGGCGAAGATGATGCGGCGGCAGAGGTGGCGCGCGCGTTGCACGATGGAGCGGCGGGGTTGACCTGTTCGTCGCCCTTCACCGGGCGCGTCAACCTGCTTGCGCAAGGGCCTGGGGTGGTGGTGCTCGATGCCGGGCGGATCACCGCCGCCAACCTTGTCGATGCGATGATCACCATCGCCACCGTGCCGCCCTTCCGGCAGGTTCACCCCGGCGCCATGGTGGCCACCGTCAAGATCATCTCCTATGGGGTGCCGGAGGCGGCGGTGGCGCGCGCGTCGGCGGCGGCGCGCGGGGCGATCCGGCTGGCCGCGCCGGTGCATGAGACGGCGAGCCTGATCGTCACCGAGACGCCAGGGGGGGCGCCCGGCGGGCCGCCCGGGGACGCGCGCAAGGGGATCGAGGCGATCGCGGCGCGGGTGAGGGGGCTGGGCATGGTGCTTGGCGAAACCCGCGTCGTGGCGCATGACGAGGCGACGCTTGCGGGCGCGATTGCGCGCGCGGGGGGCGATATCGTGCTGATCCTCACGGCGTCGGCGACATCGGACATCAACGATACCGCGCCGGCGGCGCTGCGCCGGGCCGGCGGGCGGGTGGAACGCTTCGGGATGCCGGTCGATCCCGGCAACCTGCTCTTTCTCGGCGCGCTCAGTGAGCGGCCGGTGATCGGCCTGCCGGGCAGCGCCCGCTCGCCGGTGCTGCACGGCGCCGACTGGGTGCTCTCGCGGGTGGCGTGCGGGATAGAGGTGACGAGCGAGGACATCGCAAGGATGGGGGTGGGCGGGCTCCTGAAGGAAATCCCCACGCGCCCGCAACCGCGCCAGCGTGCGGCGCGCTGAGACCCCGCACGGGTGAATTTGTCGCTTCTCAAAGCGGCGGAGACATGTTTTAGTTGGTGCAATCACAAGAAAAGCATCTCAGGGAGGATCGAAATGCCGAAGGTCAGCATGACCGTCAACGGCAAGCCAGCGTCGGGTGATGTCGAGGGACGCACGCTGCTTGTCGAATTCATCCGCGAGACTCTGGGTCTGACCGGCACCCATGTCGGTTGCGACACCAGCCAGTGCGGCGCCTGTACGGTGCATGTCGATGGCCGCGCGGTGAAGTCCTGCACCATGTTCGCGCTCGAGGCGGAAGGCGCCGAGGTGACGACCATCGAGGGGATCGCCGCCGCCGATGGCACGCTGAGCAAGGTTCAGCAGGCGTTTCAGGATCATCACGGGCTGCAATGCGGGTTCTGCACACCGGGGATGGTGATGGCGGCGACGGCGCTTCTGGCCGAAAACCCGACACCGGGCGAGGCCGAGATTCGCGCCTGGCTGGAAGGCAATATCTGCCGCTGCACCGGCTATCACAATATCGTCAAGGCGATCATGGCGGCAAGCGGTCAGGATGTGAGCGCCATCGCCGCCGAGTGAGAGAAAAAGGGGGCGCTGCCCCCGCGCCTGCGGCGCTCCCCCGGAGTATTTGGGGAACGATGAAGCAGCAGGCGCGGTGCGGTGACGCTGCTCTGTCAAGGGAGGAAAAAAGATGCCGAAAGATGGTGGAATAGGCGACGCGAGCAAGCGGCGCGAGGATGTGCGGTTTCTGACCGGCACAGGCAGATATACCGACGACATCAACCTGCGCGGGCAGGCCTATGTACATTTTCTGCGCTCGGACGTGGCGCATGGGCGGCTGACAGAGGTGGATACCAGCGAGGCCGAAGCGATGCCCGGCGTGATCCGCGTCTTTACAGGCGCCGATTTCGAGGGGGTCGGGGGCTTGCCCTGCGGCTGGCAGGTGACCGACCGCTTTGGCCAGCCGATGCAGGAGCCCGCGCACCCGGTTCTGGCGCAGGGCAAGGTGCGCCATGTCGGCGATCCGATCGCCGCGGTGGTCGCCGAGACGCGGGCGCAGGCGCGCGATGCGGCGGAAGCGATCGCGGTGGAGATCGAGGAATTGCCCGCCGTCATCGACATGAAGGCGGCGCTGGAGGCGGATGCGCCCAAGGTTCATGACGATCTGGTCAGCAACCTCTGCTATGACTGGGGGTTCGTTGAGGAAAACAAGGCGGCGGTCGATGCCGCTTTCGACGCGGCGGCGCATGTCACCACGCTGGAGTTGAACAACCAGCGGCTGGTGGCCAATCCGATGGAGCCGCGCGTCGCGGTCGGCGACTATGACCGCGCGGGCGGCGAAAGCACTCTTTACACCACCTCCCAGAACCCGCATGTGATCCGCCTGCTGATGGGGGCCTTCGTTCTCGGCATTCCCGAGCACAAGCTCAGGGTGGTGTCGCCGGATGTCGGCGGCGGGTTCGGATCGAAGATCTTCCATTATGCCGAAGAGGCGTTCTGCACCTTCGCGGCGAAGGCGCTCAACCGCCCGGTCAAGTGGACCTCGACGCGCTCGGAGGCGTTCATCTCCGACGCGCAGGGGCGCGACCATGTCACGAAGATCGAGCTGGCGCTCGATGCGGACAACAATTTCACCGCCATCCGTACCGAGACATATGCCAACATGGGCGCGTATCTGTCGACCTTCGCGCCCTCGGTGCCGACATGGCTGCACGGGACGTTGATGGCGGGCAATTACCGCACGCCCAATATCTATGTGAACGTCAAGGCGGTATTTACCAACACCGTGCCGGTGGATGCCTATCGCGGCGCCGGGCGGCCGGAGGCGAGTTTTCAGCTCGAGCGGGTGATCGACAAGGCCGCGCGTGAGCTGGGTGTCGATCCGATCGCGCTCAGGCGGCAGAATTTCATCACCGAGTTTCCCTATGCCACCCCGGTGGCGGTGGAATACGACACCGGCAATTATGTGGCGACGATGGACAAGCTCGAGGAGATCGCCGACATCAAGGGCTTTGCCGCCCGCCGCGCCGAGAGCGAGAAGCGCGGCAAGCTGCGGGGGCTCGGCGTCAACTGCTATATCGAGGCCTGCGGCATCGCGCCGAGCAACCTTGTCGGCCAGCTCGGGGCGCGCGCCGGGCTTTATGACGCGGCCACCGTGCGGGTCAATGCCACCGGCTCGATCTCGGTAATGGTGGGGGCGCACAGCCACGGGCAGGGGCATGAGACCACCTTCCCGCAGGTGGTGGCCGAGATGCTGGGCATCGACGCCGATCAGGTCGAGATCGTCCATGGCGACACCTCGAAGATTCCCTTCGGGATGGGCACCTATGGCTCGCGCTCGCTGGCGGTGTGCGGCTCGGCCATGGTGCGCGCGACCGAGAAGATCATCAACAAGGCAAAGAAGATCGCGGCGCATCTGATGGAAGCCTCCGAGGCCGATATCGAGCTCAAGGATGGTCGCTTCACGGTGGCCGGCACCGACAAGTCGGTGGCCTGGGGGGATGTGACGCTGGCCGCCTATGTGCCGCACAACTACCCGCTCGAGGAGATCGAGCCGGGGCTCGAGGAGACGGCGTTTTACGATCCGGCTAACTTCACCTTCCCGGCCGGCGCCTATGCGGCGGAGGTCGAGGTCGATCCCGAAACCGGCAAGGTGACCATCGAGCGGTTTTCGGCGGCGGACGATTTCGGCAACATCATCAACCCGATGATCGTCGACGGGCAGGTCCATGGCGGCATCGGGCAGGGGATCGGGCAGGCGCTGCTCGAACATGGCGTCTATGACGAGGA
>Ga0114931_10010217_pt1 | contig 11188 bp, 9 predicted proteins | sample 2SBtaG_FD_89579 | JGI IMG/M metagenome (GOLD analysis project Ga0114931, IMG submission 89579) | Deep subsurface microbial communities from Kolumbo volcano to uncover new lineages of life (NeLLi) - 2SBTROV14_V59a metaG | ecosystem: Environmental > Aquatic > Marine > Volcanic | place: Kolumbo...
CAAAAACCTTTTATTGTGGCATCCCGGGAAGGTGCAGCAGTTACTGTCTCTGGCCCTTAACGCTCTTTGCATGGCCCTGGGCACGATGCGGCTCTTTCGGCCGATGCTCAAGGGTTCACCCGTCTCATCTTCGGTGATCACCACCGCCTGGGAATCGCAACACAGTCGTTTTACCGATTCGATGGGCAATGCAGAACGCCCCTCGCCGCCGGCGAGCGCGGACTGGTCAACGTGCACCGTGACCAGGTAGTTGTCGTTGCTGTGTCCATCACCGTTATTGCCCGACAGGTACTCTCCGATCAGGTTGACAAACGCATCGGCCTGCCGCGTTGACCAGGACGAGTCAGCGAGGTCGGGTACGGCCAGCACCTCGTCATCACGTGCCTTATCGAGTGCCTTCTCAACGAGTTCCCCTGTATCCAGTGGCAACTCCACGGTGATCGTCATTGTGTGTCGATGTGAATCACGACGAACACGCAATGACCGGTTCGCATAGGCACGTGCGGCACTGTCGATCGACTCCTCGCTGCCACAGCGCAGTTCATGGCAGCGCTCGGCCACGTGGCTTGCCGTTGCTCGCAGGGCAAACAGCAGCAAATCGTCTTCGTTACCTCGATTCGCCACGCGCGTCAGCGCCCGGACTTGTAGGAGCGCGCCCTGCGCGCGAAGCGTAGCGGCAGCCGCAAGGCTGCTCAAAATCTGCACACTGGCAGAAGCACAACCAAGGGCAGGTGTCGCGCGCAGGGCGCGCTCCTACGGGTCACAGCGCCAGGCCAGCCACTCGGCACAGTTTTTAAGGCCCCACTTCAGCCAGCCGGCGCGTTCATCGAACTGGCGGATCATTAGCAGTAACTCGTAGGTCTCGGCATTGATACGGCTACAGAGGGTGAGAATATTGCGATCGAGATCCTCGATCGAAACAAGGTGATCTTCAGGTGATTTGATGGCTTTCATGACACGTCCTTGTGGGAGAATAAGGACCTGTAATTATATATAGTAGTATGGCGAAAATCAATTATAAAACAGTGAGTTAAGTTCTACGATACTTCGTTACACGCTGGTCAATCGAACCGAACAGGGACTTGCCATTTGCGTCATCCATTTCGATCCTGATCCGGTCACCGAACTTCATGAATGCAGTACTCGGTTTGCCGTTGTCGATGGTCTCGATGGTGCGAATCTCGGCGATACAGGAGTATCCCAGGCCACCATCCTCTATGTGCCTGCCGGGCCACCATCCAGTTTATTCGACACCGTGCCGGATCCAATGATGCAACCCGCACCCAGCGGCCGTGACTTCGCCGCATGCGCAATGAGCTGGCCGAAGTCGAAGGTCATATCCACACCGGCTTCCGGCTTGCCGATGAGTTTCTCATTCAGCGATGACAACAAAGGCAGGTGAACTTTGGCATCGGACCAGCTGGCTCCCAGTTCATCGGGCGTTAGCGCTATCGGAGAAAATGCACTCGAGGGCTTGGACTGGAAAAAACCAAAGCCTTTGCCGAGTTCACCCGGTATCAGGTTTCGCAAGGACACGTCGTTGACCAGCATGATGAGCTGAATATGATCGGCGGCATCGGCGGCCGACACACCCATTGGCACATCGTCTGTGATCACCGCAACTTCTGCTTCGAAATCAATGCCCCAGGCCTCGTCCGCCAGCGATATATCGTCGCGCGGGCCGAGGAACGAGTCGGAGCCACCCTGGTACATCAAGGGATCGGTCCAGAAGCTGGCCGGCATCTCAGCACCGCGAGCTTTTCGCACGAGTTCGACGTGGTTCACATAGGCGGAGCCGTCAGCCCACTGGTAAGCGCGCGGTAATGGCGAGGCGCAGGCGGCCTGGTCGAAGTCATCACCGCCACCGGACTCAAGTTTCCTGGCAATGGCTTCGAGCGCCGCACGTGCATGGCCCCAGTCATCGAGAGCGGCTTGCAGGGTTGGTGCAACATCCGCTGCCGACGCACAACGCGTCAAATCACCGGACACAACAACAAGCCGGCCGTCGCGGCCGCCCTTCAGGGTTGCTAGTTTCACTTATTGATTACCTCTGAATTCCAGTTCATGCAGCCAGGCGGCGTGCCTTGGCGCTTTCTTGGTCTGGCTCCATTCTTCCAGCATAGCCGGAGCGACACGCTTTAGTTCGTCAATTTGTTCCTGGGTCTGCGTATTGGCCACCAGTTCGAGGCGGTGTCCGTTGGGATCGAAGAAATAGATAGACTGGAAGATGCCGTGATTCGTCGGGCCGATGACATCGAGGCCTTCCTCTTCGATATGCTCTTTCGCTGCGATCAGTGCGTCGTAATCGTCAACTTCGAAGGCGATGTGTTGCACCCAGCCTGGCGTGTTGTGATCACGATCCATTTCCGGTTGCGTTGGCAGTTCGAAAAACGCGAGTACGTTGCCCATGCCGGCATCGAGGAACACGTGCATGTAGGGGTCGGGTTCCTTGGTGGACGGAACTTGGTCTTCCGCAAACGCGACGGTGAATTCCATGTTCAGCATGCGCTGGTAAAACTCGACGGTTTCTTTCGCGTCCCTGCAGCGGTAGGCGACGTGGTGAATTCGTTTCAGCTTCATGTCTTGCTCCTCTCAGGCCTCTGCATTGACGATGCCGCGGGCCACCTGGTCGCGCTCGATCGATTCGAATAATGCCTTGAAGTTGCCTTCGCCGAAGCCCTCGTCCTGCTTGCGCTGGATGAACTCGAAGAAGGTCGGCCCGACCATGTTGGCCGAAAAGATCTGCAGCAACAAGCGCGGCTCATCGCCATCGGTCGTGCCGTCCAGCAGGATGCCGCGTGGCTGCAATTCATCAATCGGCTCACCGTGGCCGGGCAGGCGTTCTTCGAGCATTTCATAGTAGGCCGATGGTGGTGCTGTCATGAATTCGATGCCCTGTTTTTGCAGCCGGTCCCAGCATTCGATCAGGTTGTCGCAACTAAAAGCGATGTGCTGGATGCCTTCGCCATTAAAATCCATCAGGTATTCTTCGATCTGTCCGGTGCCTTTTGAGGCTTCTTCATTTAATGGAATACGGATCTTGCCGTCGGGCGCGGTCATGGCTTTCGACAGCAGGCCGGTGTACTCACCCTTGATGTCGAAATAACGAATCTCGCGGAAGTTGAACAGCTTCTCGTAGTAGTCGGCCCAGTATTGCATACGTCCACGATAGACGTTGTGCGTCAGATGATCGATGACATCGAAACCGCAGCCCTCGGGATGCCGCTCGACTCCGTCGATGAAGTTGAAATCGATGTCATACACAGAGGTGCCATCCTCGTAGCGGTCGATCAGGTAAACGGTCGCACCACCGATGCCTTTGATGGCCGGCAGGCGCAGTTCCATCGGTCCCGTCTGAATTTCGACCGGCTCCGCGCCTCGTTCAAGGGCTCGTGAATACGCCTTGTGCGCATCCTTGACACGAAATGCCATACCGCACGCGCAAGGGCCGTGTTCTCTCGCGAAATAATACGCAGGACTGCCGGGCTCGCTATTGATAATGAAGTTGATATTGCCCTGACGCCAAAGCGTCACGTCTTTTGATCGGTGTCTCGCGACTTCTGAGAATCCGAGTAACTGGAATGCGGTCTCGAGAACGCTGGGGTCGGGTGCTGCGAACTCGACGAATTCAAAACCGTCAAGGCCCATGGGGTTTTCAAACAGGTCGGCCATTGGAATGTCCTGATTGTGACAAAAGTTTTCGACAGTATGCGCGAATTATTGAGAATAAGTGTCCAAAATGCGCTAGAATAATGCGATAAGTGAAACATTAGTTTCAAAAATAATATAATAATGGTAGAAAAGAGCAAATGAAACTATCCCGAACGGATCGACGTCTCCTCAACGAGTTGCAACGGGACGCGACGCGCCCGCAAAGTGAGCTCGCTGGCATCGTCGGCATGTCCAGAACCTCCACCTGGCGTCGCATTCGGGAGTTCGAGGAAGCGGGCCTGATCGAGCGCCAGGTCGCCATTCTCAACCCAAAAGTGGCGGGGTTCAATATCCAGGTCTTGTTGCTGGTCGCGATGACCGAGCACACGGACCGAAACCGCCAGGGATTTGAACGGCAGGTTTCGGTGTTACAGGAAGTCACCGAGTGCTTTTCCGTGTCCGGCGATCGCGATTACGTATTGCACGTGGTCGTTAAGGATATGGACAGCTACAACGATTTTTTGAATTCGCAGATCTTGAATCATCCCGCCGTTCGCTCCGCGAGTTCGACCTTCGTGCTGCGGCGCGTGAAGTATTCGACGGAACTGCCGTTGACGGACTAATCCGACGCCAGCAAGGCGATCGATCGCCCACACAGCTCGAGTCTCTCTTCGCCGGGCTGCATCTCGAGGTCCTTACAACTGGTGAACGCAATGCGCCATTTGCCTGCGCCCTGCGGTGACGGGATGCGAAACCCTACCGGTTCATGATCACCGTTGATCGCGATCGCTACTACCGACACTCGACCCTGTTGGTCGCCGGATTTGATTTGCAAGGTGAACGCCCGACTGGCCGCCCACTCATCGCCCTGCTTGTGCTCGCCATCGCGATTGATCCAGCTGATCTCGATGTTGTGGTTGCCGAGCTGCAAGCTGCCGTGCACATAGTCTTCGATTCGAAGCAATGAAGATTCACGACGCAACCAGATCAACTCGCGAACCTGGTCGACGAACTCAGGATCATCGTCAAGCCCGGACCAGTCCAGCCAGCCGGTCTCGTTGTCCTGGGCGTAGGCATTGTTGTTGCCCTGCTGTGAATTACCGAACTCGTCGCCAGCCAGTAGCATGGGCGTGCCCTGCGACAGGAAAACGGTCGCCAGCATATTGAGTCGTTGTCGCCTGCGTAGCGCCAACAATTCGGCGTCGTCGCTGCTGCCTTCGCTGCCGTAATTGCAGCTGTAGTTGTGGTCATGACCATCACGATTGTCTTCGCCATTGGCTTCGTTGTGCTTGTGTTCGTAGCTGACGATGTCTCTCAGGGTGAAGCCGTCGTGGCTGCTGATGAAATTCACACTCGCAAAAGGCGGGCGGCAATTGCTTTCGAACAGGTCGGCCGAGCCGTGCATCCGTTGCGCAAGCTCACCACTTAAACCATCGTCGCCGCGCCAGAATTTTCGCACGGTATCGCGAAACTGATCGTTCCACTCAGCCCAGCCTCGCGGGAAATTGCCCAACTGATAGCCACCGGGACCCGGGTCCCAGGGTTCGGCGATGAGTTTTAGTGAAGCAAGGCGCTTGTCGTTGCTGATGGCTTCCAGCAACGGGTGTGTGGTGGAGAAGCCATGATCGTGACGACCCAGGATCGACGCAAGGTCAAAGCGATATCCATCGACGCCGACATTCCCGGCAAAGTGCCCGAGGCTTTTGAGTATCAACTCGCGAACGCGCGGATGATCCACATTGATCGTATTGCCACAACCCGTGTCATTGACGTAATTGCCTGGATCGTCGTGCTGCGTTCGATAATAAGCGAGGTTGTCGAGGCCTCGAAAAGAGACGCTCGGCCCGTGAAAACCACCTTCCGCGGTGTGGTTGTAAGCGACATCCATGATCACTTCGAGCCCGGCGTCGTGGATCGCCCGGACCGTGTCGACAAGCTCGCTGGTCGTACCGTAACGAGGCATCGGCGCGAGAAAACTCAAGGTGTTGTAGCCCCAGTAATCTTTGAGACCCTTTTGGACGAGATGATGCTCATCGACGAAGGCCTGGATCGGCATGAGTTCGATGGACGTAATGCCCAGCGCCTTGATGTAGGCAAGAACGTCTTTATTCCGCATACCGGAAAATCGGCCACGATCCGCAGCCGGGACAGCCGGATGCCGCATCGTAAAACCACGCAGATTGCATTCGTAGATGACCGCTTCGCTCCACGGCACTCGTGGCCGGGATCGTGGCGCGACTGCATCGTTACTCGCCACAACAGAAAGTGGTACGAATGCGGCGCTATCGACGGTGCTGATAGCGACGTCATGCCCGGATTCGCCGCTTAGCAGATCAAAAACCGCATCATCCCAGGTGAATTCACCATCGATCTCGCGTGCGTAAGGGTCGAGCAGTAACTTGGCGGGATTACATCGCAGACCTTGTTCGGGTTCCCACGGACCATGGACGCGGTACCCGTAGCGCTGGCCGACGCCACAACCGGCTACAAAGCCGTGCCAGATGCCTTGCTCACATTCCGGCAGGAACCACGACTTGATCGGCTTGTGCGCGGCATCGAAAAAACACAGTTCCACGCGCTCGGCGACGCTTGAGTAAACTGCGAAATTCGTGCCATCGGCCAGTACGGCAGAGCCGAGTGGTCCGGAGTTGCCGGGGTGCATTGCTGTCAATCGAGATCAACCGGCGTCAGTCGCCAGATGTCTTCGTTGTAGTCACGCATGGTCCGGTCTGTCGAAAACCGGCCGGACGATGCCGTGTTCAGGATACTCATTTTTGTCCAGCGTGCCTCATCCGTGAATAATGCTGATGCGGCCGCTTGAGCATCGACAAAACTGCGAAAATCAGCTGCCGTCATCCACGGGTCGGCGGGCTCCCGAATCGATTGCGTGATGGCATCCATGAGACCGGGCTCGAAACGGTTGAAGTGGCCACTTTCCAGCAACTCCATAACACGTTTGAAATCCTCGTCATTGTTGATGATCGATTGCGGGTCATAGCGACCGTCGAGCGCTTTGATTTCATCAACAGTAAGACCGAACAAGAAGAAGTTCTCCGCGCCAACCGCTTCGCGAATCTCGACATTGGCGCCGTCGAGCGTGCCGATGCTTATCGCGCCGTTCATCATGAATTTCATGTTGCCGGTACCGGACGCTTCCTTCCCGGCGGTCGAGATCTGCTCGGACAGGTCGGCGGCGGGACAGATCAGCTCCATAGCGGAGACATTGTAGTCCGGGTAAAAAATCAATTGCAGGCGGTCTTTCATCAGCGGGTCCGAGTTGATGACCCGGGCAACATTGTTAATGCACTTGATGATGGTCTTTGCCATCGCGTAGCCCGGCGCGGCCTTGCCGCCGATGATGATCGTGCGTGGTACCAGGTCGTCGGCATGCCCCCGCCGGATGCGGTCATACAGGTGTATGACATGCAGGAGATTCAGCAGTTGCCGTTTGTATTCATGGATTCGTTTGACCTGGACATCAAACAGCGAAGTTCTCGATACACTGAGCCCTGTCTTCACCTCGATGTTCGTTGCGAGGCGCTCCTTGTTGTGTTGTTTAGCTTCACGCCATGCACGCTGAAAGTCGGCGTCATCAGCAAAGGCGGTCAACTTCTTAAGCTCTGCAAGATCGGTCATCCATTCGCTGCCGATTTTTTCGCTGATCAATACCGCCAGCTCATGATTACACGCAGCGAGCCAGCGCCGCTGTGTGACGCCATTGGTTTTGTTGTTGAACTTGTGTGGCCAAAGCTCGGCAAAATCGCGGAACAGTCCTTCCTGCAACAGCCTGGAATGCAACTTGGCAACACCGTTGACCGAATAACTGCCCACGATCGCGAGATAGGCCATGCGGATCATCGGCTCGCTGCCTTCCTGTATCAGCGACATACGACGCACGCGATCACTGTCACCCGGATACTGCTCGTTGATGCTGGCGATCAGTCGCGTGTTGATTTCGTAGATGACATCGAGGATACGTGGCAGCAGGCGGCGGAACATGGAAACCGGCCACATCTCGAGCGCTTCCGGAAGCAGGGTGTGGTTGGTGTAGGCCATCGTGTTGCTGGTGATATCCCAGGCCTCGTCCCAGCTTAGCCCGTGTTCGTCAGTGAGTAGCCGCATGAGCTCTGCAACAGCGACCGCCGGGTGCGTGTCGTTCAACTGGAAGCAATTTTTCTCAGCAAACGTTCGAAGATCACGGCCGTGCTGTTCGATCCATGCGCGAATCGTGTCCTGCAAACTTGCCGAGGCCAGAAAATACTGCTGTCGCAAACGCAGTTCCTGACCGTTTTCGGAGTCGGCGTTCGGGTATAACACCATGGTGATATTTTCCGCGGCGTTCTTGGAGGCAACCGCATCGACATAGCTGCCCGCGTTAAACTCGTCCAGATCGAAACCGTCACTGGACGAGGCCGACCACAGCCGCAAGGTATTGACGATGTCGTTCTCGAATCCCGGAATCGGTATGTCGAACGGAATCGCGAGTATGTCGTGCGTATCGAGCCACTCAACACGCACCTCGCCACTCGCATCGGTGTAGCTGCGGCTGTGACCGCCAAACCGAATTTTCTGGGCAAACTCGATGCGTTCAATTTCCCAGGGGAAGCCTTCGCGGAGCCACGAATCCGGCTGTTCCACCTGGTAGCCGTCTTCAATGCGCTGCTGGAACATGCCGTACTGATAACGGATGCCATAGCCGACAACCGGCAGTGCCAGTGTCGCGCAGCTGTCAAGAAAACAGGCGGCGAGGCGTCCAAGGCCGCCGTTGCCGAGCCCAGCGTCGTGCTCGAGTTCGTAAACCGCTTCGAGATCGATGCCGATACGGTTTAAGGCTTCGGCGGCCTCGGCTTCGATGCCGAGATTCAAGAGGGCATTACGCAACAGGCGGCCCATCAGAAATTCCAGCGACAGGTAAGACACACGCCGGCTGTCCTGTTGCTCCATTGCATCACGTGTCTTGCCCCAGCGCTCCATAATGCGGTCACGAGCGGCATACACAATGGCCTGGTAGAGAAACGGCGAATCCGGGCGAATCGTACGCCGCCCCAGCATGCAACCGAAGTAATGTGAAAAATCCTTCAGTATCGCGTCAGCGGTCATGGGCAGGTCTTTGCTGCGCATCAATACCCTGGCACCGGAATTTTCATCAGATTGGGCGGACATGTATCAGGCTCCGTTGCTTGCTGTTGTTCGTGGTGAAAGAATAATTGTCGCGAGCGCGGGCAGGCGCAGGCTTATGGAAAAAGGTCGTCCGTGATGTTCACTGGCTGTTGCCGGGATTACGTCGTTCATTAGTCCACTGCCACCGTAGCACTCATTGTCCGTGTTGAGCAGTTCGACGTAGTCAGCATCCTGAGGCACGCCCAGCGGGTAGCTATCGCGCACGATCGGCGTCAGGTTGCTAACCACCACGACGAATTCACCGCTGCTGTCCTTGCGCAGCCAGGACAACACGCTGCTCTGCCTGTCGTCCCAGTCAATCCATTCAAAGCCATCCGCGCTGCTATCGAGTTCGTGCAGCGCCGATGTATCGCGATAGAGAATATTCAGGTCGCGAACCAGTCGCTGCACACCCTGGTGCGGTGCACGTTCGAGTAAATGCCAGTCGAGGGACTGATCGTGATTCCATTCGTGATGCTGGGCGAATTCGTCGCCCATGAAGAGGAGTTTCTTGCCCGGGTGTGCGTACATGAAGGCGTAGTACGCCCGCAGGTTCGCGAATTTCTGCCACTCATCACCCGGCATGCGGCCGATGATGGAGCGTTTGCCATGCACCACCTCGTCGTGCGACAGTGGCAACACGAAATTCTCGTCGAATGCATACACAAGGCCAAAGGTCATCTTGTCGTGATGGTGTTTGCGATGTACCGGGTCTTCGCCCATGTAGGACAGGGTGTCGTTCATCCAGCCCATATTCCACTTGTAGGTAAAACCGAGTCCGCCTGCTTCCACCGGGCGGGATACACCGGGCCAGGCCGTCGATTCCTCGGCGAAAGAGGTCGCGCCGTGTGCGTGAATTTCCGTGTTGAGGCGCTTCAGGAATTCAACGGCTTCAAGATTTTCGTTGCCGCCGTACTCGTTCGGAATCCACTCGCCTTCATTGCGTGAGTAATCGAGATACAGCATGGACGCGACCGCATCGACGCGGATGGCGTCAACGTGGAATTCCTCAACCCAGTACAGCGCGCTGCCGATCAGGTAATTGACGACTTCACGTCGCCCGTAGTTGAAGATCAACGTGCCCCAGTCGGCGTGCTCGCCTTTACGGGGGTCTTCGTGCTCGTAGAGTGCACTGCCGTCAAATCGCCGCAAGCCATGCTCATCTTTCGGGAAATGGGCGGGCACCCAGTCGACAATGACCTTGATGCCGGCCTCGTGGCAGCGGTCAACGAAGTAGCGGAAATCATCGGGCTTGCCAAAGCGCTGTGTGGGTGCGAATAAACCGATCGGCTGATAGCCCCAGGAACCGTCGAACGGGTGTTCGGTCACCGGCAGCAGTTCGATATGTGTAAAGCCCATGTCCCGGACGTAGTCGACAAGATCATGTGCCAGTTCTCTGTACGTGAGGCAAGTGCCATCGTCGTTGCGTCGCCAGGAACCGGCATGAACCTCGTAGATACTGATGGCCTGGTCCATTGCCGGCAGCGGTGAACGCCGCTGCATCCAGTCATCGTCCTTCCAGCGATAGCCACTTTCGTACACGATCGATGAGTTACCGGGCGGCGGCTCGTAGTAGGCCGCGTAAGGGTCGGTCTTTAGCGGCAGGAGATGACCCGCAGCGTCCTGGATCTCGTATTTGTACCGGCTGCCAGCACCCGTGCCGGGGACGAAAATCTCCCAGATGCCGTTAGCGGGGTGCAGGCGCATCACATGGCGACGGCCGTCCCACTGATTGAAGTCGCCGACCACGCTGACACGCGAAGCGTTGGGCGCCCACACGGCGAAGCGTGTACCGGACACACCCATGATGGACATGACGTGTGCGCCGAGCTTCTCGTAGATTTGCTGGTCCGAGCCTTCACCCAGCAGGTACAGGTCCATCTCGCCGAGTGTCGAGGGGAAGCGGTACGGGTCTTCCGTGTCGAATGTGGTGCCGTCTTGTGTCGTGACGCGCAATGCGTAGCGGCGCTGGCGCGGTGGCAAGGTGGCCTCGAAGACACCACCCACATCGATTTTCCGCATTCCGGCGACGACTTCACCTCGCGCGTTGAGCAGCGACACCTCGTCCGCATCGGGCTGGAAGGTACGCACAATTCTTGCTTGTCCGGAGCGATGCGGTCCCAGGATCGCAAACGGATTGTTGTGGCGACCCTGAACGATTGCCTCGAGCTCGCTTCGATCAGTCATATTGGGCCTCGTACAAATGCTGAATCGTCGCTCTCGCAGAAGACGACCAGTCAAAGCGTTCTCGGGAGGCGTTCTCAGAGATGGACTGCCAAAGCTTGGGGTCGGATTCTCTAATCTGCAGCGCACGGCTAGTGGTGGCAACAAAACCATTGGCCTGTTGCGACAGGTTATCGCCTGAAAAAACGAATCC
>Ga0114931_10010218_pt1 | contig 11188 bp, 8 predicted proteins | sample 2SBtaG_FD_89579 | JGI IMG/M metagenome (GOLD analysis project Ga0114931, IMG submission 89579) | Deep subsurface microbial communities from Kolumbo volcano to uncover new lineages of life (NeLLi) - 2SBTROV14_V59a metaG | ecosystem: Environmental > Aquatic > Marine > Volcanic | place: Kolumbo...
CTGACGCGCCTCGCGTCCGGCGCGAAACGCCTGCAGGTTCACTTCGACGGTGCGCGGCGGTACGTAGCGGCTGATGGCCTGTTCCCAGTAAAGCGGGTCGACGCCGAGGTAGGTGGAGGCGGCACCTAGGATCACCGAGTTGGCGGCCCGCGCATTGCCCAGATCGGAGGCGACGGTGGTGGCGTCGATTAGGCGCAAGTCCGCGGCGCGCCCGCGCACCACCTCCGGTTCGATCGCCGGATAGGCGGTCTGCCAAGTGCTGTGGTCGCGGGTGGCGCCCGGTGGAACGATGCGCTTGGCGTCGACCACCACCGCCCCGCCGGGGCGCACGTAACGCAGCCAGCGCAGCGCTTCCGCCCACTCGAAGGCCGCCAGCACCTCGGCACTCCCGAGCGGCACCAGCGGGCTCGCCACCCTCTCGCCGAAGCGCAGGTGGCTGAATACCGAGCCGCCGCGCTGGGCCATGCCGTGCACCTCGCTCTGCTTCACGTCGAAGCCGGCCCGGAGCATGGTGTCGGCGACGATCGCGCTGGCCAGGATCACCCCCTGACCGCCGACCCCGGCGAGCAGCATTCCGCGTGCCGGCTCAGCCATTCGCCGCGCCTTCCGGTTCCGTTACCGACACCGTCGCTGACGCCGGCACCGGGACGATGGCGCGCGGGAAACAGACTTGGGCACACAGGGTGCAACCGGTACACACCACCGGGTCGATCATGACCTTGCGCCGCCCTTCGTGGATCTCGTCGGTCCACAGGATCGCGGGACACCCCAAGGTTTGGCAGGCTTGGCAGGCGATGCACGATTCGGCGATCACCTCGTAGGGATGGTCGCGCACCTTGACCGGCGCTTCCACACAGGGGCGGTTGGTGATCACCACCGAAGGGCCCGAATGCGCCATCGCCGCCTGCATCGTCCGGTAGGTCGCGGAGACGTCGTAGGGATCGACGACCCGCACGTCCTTGACGCCGAGCGCCTTGCACAGGGCCACGATATCGACCGGCCGCGAGCTGGCCCCGGCCATGGTGATGTCGGTACCCGGATGCGGCTGCCCGCCGGTCATCGCCACCGTGCCGTTGTCGAGGATCAGGACGGTGATGTCGGCATCGGCGTAGACCGCGTCCATCAGTCCCTGGATGCCGCCGTGGAGGAAGGTCGAGTCGCCGATCGTCGCCACCACCGAACCCCCGGCTCCACCGCTGGCGGCGAGGCCGACCGCGGTGCCGATGCTGGCGCCCATCGCGATGCAGGTATCCATCGCGCTCAGCGGCTCGAGCGCGGCGAGGGTGTAGCAACCGATGTCACCGGCCACCACCGCGTCGAGATGTTTCAAGGCCAGGAACGGTGCGGTGTGGGGACATCCCGGGCACAGCAGCGGTGGGCGCCCCATCGCCACCGGGCCGAGGTCCGGCGCCGGTCGTGGAGGAATGACCCCGGCGTGCGCGAGGCCGTCAGCCACCGCATCCGGCCCCAGTTCGCCGGTCCGGGAGTAGAACGCCTTGCCCTCCACCGCGATCCCGGCGGCACGTATCGCATCCTCGATCACCGGCTCGAGTTCCTCGACCACCAGCAAACGATCCACCGACGCGGCGAAGCGGCGGATGCGTTCGATCGGGAGCGGAAAACTGATCCCCAGCTTCAAGACCTTGGCCTCGGGCAGGACCTCGCGCACGTAGTGGTAGCAAATACCCGCGGTCACCAGTCCGACCGAGCCATCGCTCCCCGATTCGACCACCAACGGACTCCGGTTGGCGTAAGCGGTGAGCCGCTCGAGGCGCTCCAGAAGCACCGTATGGCGCTGCCGGGCGTGGCCGGGGAGCATCACGTACTTGCCGGGATCACGCACGAATCCGCCGGCCGCGTGCTCTTCCCTCCGCCCCGGTTCGACCACGCCCCGATTGTGCGCCACCCGGGTCGTGGTCCTGAGCATCACCGGGGTGTCGAACTCCTCGGACAAGGAAAAAGCCTGCTTCGTGTACTCCTTCGCCTCCGCACTATCACTCGGCTCGAGCAGTGGCACCCCGGCGAAGCGCGCGTAGATCCGGCTGTCTTGCTCGTTTTGCGAACTGTGCATGCCGGGGTCATCGGCGCAAGAAACGACCAAACCGGCGCCGACCCCGGTGTAGGCGGCGGTCATGAAGGAGTCCGCGGCCACGTTGAGTCCGACGTGTTTCATCGTCACCAATGCTCGGGCGCCGCCGAAGGAGGCGCCCAACGCCACGTCGAATCCGACCTTTTCGTTGGGAGACCAGCGCACGTCGACACCGGCTTCCTTGACCAGGGTCTCGAGGATCTCGGTGCTCGGCGTGCCCGGATAGCCGGACGCGACCTTCACCCCCGCTTCGTAGGCGCCGCGGGCGATCGCGTGGTTGCCGGCGAGCAGCAGCACCTCGCGCTCGGCTTCGGCAATCCGTGCCTCAGCCACGGGCGGTCGTCCCAACAATCTCCATGATGGCCTCCTTTTAAATCACCGCATCCGCGGTCTCGGCCACGGATGCAGCGCGCCCGACAGAGCCGGAGTCACTACCGTTCCCTGCCACCTCGACCCCAACTTCGTCAATCCCACCCCGGCCGGACGCCGGGACCGGCACTGCCCGCACTGCGCGCCGGACTGCGGTCGAGCGCATAACCCTGCAAATGCGCGGCGCGGGTTACGAGTACGAACTTGAGCGCCCAGCCCGCGAGCAGTGCGCACAATCCGGCAAGTATCCCGGCCACCCGGGTCTGTGCCGGCCATAATAATGCAAGCAGTGCAAAAGCACCTGCCAGTGCGTGTCCGAGCAGCAAAAAGCACGCATTGAAACGGGCGAGCACCGCCAGCGTCGCACGTGGCGCGTCGAGCTTTTCGAGATAGTTCCGCCACACCCATGCACGCACGCCGAGCAGCGCCAGCAGCAGCGCCACACCCGCGGTGAGCGGCGCGAACCCCGGCGAGCGCAGCGCGGCAAGGACCACGAACAGCGCGACGCCCTCGCATAGGCCGGTGGTGACGATCAACCCGACGGTCCGAGGGCTGCGCCATGACGGGACCCCTTTGGCGGCATACAGGATCCGGCCTTGACAGTACAAGAACGCCATTCCGATCAGGGCCGCAACGCCGAGTAACGGCGGCCAGTCAAAAATCAGGGCCGGGATCCCGGCCGCGAATAGCGGCGGCGCGAGCATCGCCTCACGCGTCATCCACGAGGTATGGGGGTTGAACCAAACGTGCAGAAAACGCAGCGGGCGGCCGATTTCGAGCCACACCAGCGACAGGCCCGCCGCCACCGAGAGCAACGCCAGCCATGCCGGGAGCGACCCGCCCACCCCCAGCAGTGCCGCCGCGGCACTGACCAGCAACAGTCCGGTACCGGTGCCGCCAGCGATGAAATTTCCCGCCGCACGCCAGTCCAAGTAGGTCTGCAACGGCGGCTCGAGGCTCATTCGTCCCCCCCGAGATAATAGAAACCCGGTTGCGTTCCGAGTTCCTCGTGCATGCGGAAGTGCGCGTTGTTCTTCAACAGAATCGCGACCAGGCTGGTTTCGTCCTCGATGTCGCCGAAAATCAATGCGTCGGCGATGCAGGCGTTGGCGCAGGCCGGCGTGGCCTCCGGATCGACCCCCGGCGTGAGTCCCTTGGCGAGTCCCGCATCAATGCGATCCACGCAGAAGGTACATTTCTGCGCCACCGCGCGGCGCTCCTCGTGTTCGCGCTCGCGTTCGATTTTCATCCGTCCTTCACGATAGGCCTGCGAGCGGTGCATGACCTTGAAGCGGGCCTGATACGGACACGCCACCATGCAATAACCGCAACCGATGCACAGATCGTAATCGATGGTCACGATCCCGTCCGGCCGCTGGCGGGTCGCGGTGGACGGGCACACGTGCATGCACGGCGGCTCGGCGCAGTGCATGCAGCCGACCGGTACGAAGGTCCGGCGTACCTCCGGATATTCGCCACTCTCCATGTCCAGCACCTTGCGCCATTGCACGCCGGGCGCGGTGTCGTTGGTGTGCTTGCAGGCGGCGGTGCAGGTCTGGCATCCGACACAGCGGTTGAGATCCGCGACCATCACGTAGCGGCTCACGCGCGACCTCCGAGGCGGCGGATGGCGACCCGAACGAGGTCCGATCCGGAGCCGGTCGAGTCGGTCAGGTCAAGCAGCATCGGCACCAGCGAGTTCATGCTCGGCACCTGAAAATCTTTGGCGAGCGGGGTCGCCCAATGATCGAACTGACCGACCATCAGCAGCGTGTCGGGGCGGATTCCCTGGCGCGTCACGACTCGGCCGCGGGTCGAATTCAGCGGCGAGCGGATTTCGATCAGATCCCCGTCCGCCAGCCCCAGTTCGGCGGCACGGCGGGTATTCATGATCACCCCGCCGTGGCCTTTGATGTTGTCCGCGACCTCTTTGATCATCTGGATCCCGGCGTTGCCGCCCCACGCATATTGCATGCTGCGCGCGGTTACCAGCCAGAAGGGATAGTCACTGATCTTGACGTCGAAATTACTCTCCAGCGCCCGTTCCCAGACGCCCGGATAGTCTTTCCACTCGGGTAGCGGGCGATATTCTTCGAGCTGTTCGTCCCAGAAGCTGATGCCTCGTTCGTGCAGGCGTCTGCCGAGTTGAGTGCCGATCCGCATCAAGCGTTCCTGATAGGGCAGCTCGAAGCGCAGCCCTTGGTCCTGCAACTCGGCGTACAGATACCACTTGAGCTTGGCGAAGGGCTTGAGGCGAAAACCGTGTTCGCGGTAATAGTCGAGCCCCTGACTCTCCGCGCCGTCGGTCAGTTCGGCGCTCGCGGCACGGCAAGTCGCGTCCAAGATGGCCTCGACCGAGTGCGGTTGATCCGCGGCCAGCCCGAAGTCGTAATTCGCGCCGCGCAGCGGCACGCCCGCGGCGCCACGGTTGATCGCCTCGTTGTACTGCGCCAGCACCCCGCTGCGACGCGCCAGCTCGGTCGCGACCCAGGTCATGTCCCGCGCTTCGCCGCGCGCTTCCACCACCGGTTGGCGCAGCGCGAAGCCCTGCTGTTCCCAGAACTGCTCGATGTACTTGGTGCCGCCGACCCGGATCAGTTGCAGGCCCTCCAGGTCGGTGCCGTCGGGAAGAAGAATGTCGGCCATGTGGTTGGTTTCGTCGCGGGTGTAGGCGAAGCACACGGTGAACGGAAAATCGGCCATCACCCGCGAGATCTCGCGAGTGTCCCAGAACGACACCGCGGGATTGGTGCGGTACACGATCCACACGTCGGGCTGAGTCGCCCGGGGCCAGTTCTCGGGCCCGGTTCGCTGTTGCATCCAGGCCAGATGGGTGGGTCCCAGGGCCTGGCTCCACGGCGAATTGGAGACCAGCGGGATCAGCGTTCGATTGGCGTTGCGCACGTCCGGGCGCGCCATCCAATGCTGCTTGTCGGTCGCGTTCATGGGGTATTCCATGAACCCGTCGCGACTCGGCTTGACGCTCAACTGGCGATCGTGCGCGGGGCGATTGAGGCGCACGGTAGTGCCCAGGATCCCGCCCGGCACCTCCAAGCCGCCGACCAGGCAGGCGAGCACGGTGCGCGCCCAGCAGCAGTCGAAGCCGCCCCAGCCGTTGTTGACGGTCTTGCCGAGCACCACCGCCACCGGCCGAAACGGCAAGCGTCGGCCGTCGATCTCGATGGTCTCGCCGACCCGGGCGTGATCGAGGAATTCCATTGCCACCCGCCGGATGATCTTCTGGTGCACGTCGCAGATGTGCGCCGCCCACAGCGGGGTGTATTTGGCAACGTGATCGATGAGTCTCCGGAAAGCGGGAACGGTCTTGACGCCGTGATGCTCCCAGCGGTCTTCGTCCGCGCCCATTTCCAATCCGTCGAGGGTGAATTCGCCTTCCAGCGCCGGATCGATATCGAGGGTATCGAAGGGCACCGCGCGCTCACTCTTGAGGTCATACACAAGCGGTTTCTCGCTCACCGGATCGCGCAGATAGTAGCCATGCGGCGCAATCAGATAAGGCGAACTGGTGCGGGCCTTGAGGAAAGGGTGATCGAGGCGCTCGCGCTGCTCATGGAGCAGCACATGGACCATCGCGTACAGGAACGCGGCGTCGGTTTTGGGCCGGATCGGCACCCATTGCGCCGAACACGCCCCGGTCACCGAGAGATGCGGCTCGACCTGGACGCGCTTGATGCCGCGCGCCCGCGCCTCGGCGTGGCGGCGCACGCCGCACACCCCGCCCGAGGCCTCGACGTTGTAGCCGAACGAGACGATGTACTCGCACAGCGGCGTATCCGGTGCCACCGTGAAGGCGCGGTGCCAGAACTCGCCGTAAAGGTGCTCGGAGTGGTAACACTTGACGCCCTGACCGCTGCCGAAACCGAAGTCCAGCGGGCCGATCGACGCCAGAAAGGCCGGGAACGTGCCCATGTAGTAGGTCGGCGTACCGCCGCCGCCGAAGCTAACGGCGATCCGCGGATAGCCCGAATCGTCGATTCCGCCGCGCTCGCGCGCCGTGCGCAGTCGCTCGACGATGGTGTCGAGCGCTTCGTCCCAGCTTATCGGCACGAAGCCGGGATCCTCGTCGCGGCCCTTTTTCGGGTTGCTGCGTTTCATCGGCGTCAGCACCCGGTTCGGGTTGTAGACCTTCTGCACCAAGCCGAAGGCCTTGACGCAGACCTTGCCCGCCGAAGGCGTCACCGCGGCCGCCGCGAAGTTCGGCTCGACCCGGGTCGCGACGCCGTCAACGACCGTGACGTTCAGCAAGTCGGGATCGGCGACGCACTGGTAGCAGTAGGTCGGAACCTTCTTGATCGAAGGTTCGGAGGGTTTGCTCATCGGCTGGCGCCGGCCCGCTCCAGTTTTTGCTGAATGCGCTCGGCGGTCTTCGCGATATCGACCACGAAACGCTCATGGATGCCGCGCGCGATGACGTCGAGCGTGTCCTTGCATTCGACCGCCAGGGTCACGTGGCGTCCTTTTAGCGCGGTGATTTCGACCGAGATCGAGACGTCCATTCCGAGCGGCGTGGCGGCCAAATGATCGATCGCGACGCGCGTGCCGACCGAATCCTGACCTTCGGTGATGTGCTCCAGCAACAGTTCGCGGCTGGTCATCTCAATGTCGCGCACCAGTTCAGGGGTGGCGTAGACCCGGCAGTCATCACCCATGAAGGCAATCGTGCGGCTGGTGTCGACGTTCAATCGTTCGGTCTTGCTTTGACCAGCAGCTAGCTCGGACATTGTGGACCTCCTTGGTCTATCGAATCTCGCCCACTGCGCTGTCCCGCGCATTCTCGCGCACACGACAACGACACCCGGTTCCCGGACGCCGGTGAACCCGGATGCGCTGGCGGCACCCGCGCATGGCGAAGGACGATTATGGGGTTACGTTGACGTTAACGTCAATCGGGGCGATGCCTGATCGCGGCGCGCGACGTCGACCGGCCTGACGCTAACCGCCTGCCGGCGCGCCGCCACGAAGGTAACCGCGCCAAACCGCTTGAGCCGACTGCGCGGCGCCGCCCCGCGCCGCCGGTTTGGAGGGCTATCGAATGCCGGCCTGCAGGGCCGCGGAGATCAGCGTGACCCAATCGCTATTCGTCGCGCCAGAAGACGCCACCCGCCATTTGCGCCACCCCCCCGGACGCGGGCGAAAAGTCATTCGGATCGCCGGTGATTCCGAGCAACAGACCCAGTGTCTCGAGGAATCCGACCCCGAATCGACCGGTAACGCGGCGGTCTCCATCTTTGTCGATATGGGGGTCGAAGAGGAAGAGGTATTCCAACGTGGGTTCGTCGATCAGCGGCACGTTCATGTTGAAGGCGCTGTCGATGGTGCGGATGAACTCGTTAGCAAGCAACACATGACCGACCGTCGACGGGTGGACCCCGTCGAGGCTGAACAGCCCACCGAGAAAACGGTTGCGTAACTTAAAGCCCAGAATTTCCCGAGGGTTCGCCACAAAGTCATCGAAAATCGCGTGCACGTCGACCACCGGCATGCCGACTCGAACGGCCTCGCGCTGGATGATTTGATTGAACTGCGCGATGCGCGCGTTGATCTTGGCGACTTCGGTGCTGTCCAGAACAAAGTTGGGGTCGCTGATCAAATCATCGTTACCCGCGATCCCCATCAGCAGCATCGCGACGATGGTCGTAAAGTGACCATCCGGAAGGTTCACCGGGAAGCCAAGGAAACTCTCCGCGTCGCTCCGATTGACGAGAAAACCAATCTTCGTCACATCGGGAATATTGGCGAAGACCACCTTGCTTCCTCCGGCGATCAGCACCTTGAGCCGATCGGCGAGTTCCACATAATCCTTGTCGAAGCTGGCAACCGGAGTGAGCTGGGATGCATCGAGTTGCGCAAAGGAAATCGCCGCACCCAACGCGTCGTTGTTGCCGATCCAACAGATGATCAGCTTCGGAGCGACCGATTCGGCAAATTCGATCTGAGTCTGCTGGCGCGGCAACAGGACGAGATCGGTCTCCGTAGCGACGGCGTCCGGCGTCGCCGCGCTGGATCGGTCGTTCAGCAAAGAGTGCACGGTGGCCCCCGACACCGCGACGTTGGTCGTAATCATATCCGGAAAAATCCGGCTGCGCCCACTGACGTCACCGACGATGCCGAACAGATTCGTCTGGATCAGCGGAATCTTGACATCGGATTCCATCTGGGATCCGACCCAGGCGATGTAGCTGAAAATCTGGGTTTGCCAAGCGGCATCGGCGGCGGCCACCCCCTCGCCGATGCTGTCACCCATGCCGACCAGGTCCACCGCCCGTGCCGGCATGGCCGCCAGTGCCAACGTACCGCCGAGCGCCAGCGCACGGATCGCGGTGCGGGTTGAGCGCATTATTTCCATGGTTCTTCCCTCCTGCTCGTGGGTTGTTGCAGCGTTAGCGAATCGATTCTCGCGCGTCCCGCAGGCGCGCACGGAACCGTTCCGCGATCGATTGTTTCGGGTCGCCTTTCAGAGCCTCGCGTAGCAGCTCGACGAGCCGTTCCTTGCGCGCTTCGAGCTTCCCGGGCTCCGCGTTCGCTTGCGCCAGGTTACGCCGCGCCTCGGCAAGCGCCTCGCGGACAACGGGCGGCAACCGGGTCGGCTCACTCGCCGCCGCCGGAATGGGCGCGGCCGGTCGCGGCGTGGGAGGGGGCAGATTCGCGAGCACGTAGACCTCCTTGACCCGCGCCGGATCACCCGGCTGCAGATAGACCAGGGAGTAGCTGGTCCCCGCGAGCAGCCGCCGCAACGCCACATCAAGGCGCAAGTCCGTGAACCGCAGATGGATCGGTCGCGAGGCGGTGTCGCCCCGCAAATGCGCCACCAGCCCGGTGCCCGAGGAAATCGCCTGCATCACTGTTCCGAGCGGCACTCCCTCCGCGCGTAGCGACACGCGATTGGCGTTCACCGTCACCTCGAACGCCTTGCCGGCGCGCGCATCGGTCGACTGTTCGCCTCGCGAGGCAGTGGCGTCACCCTGCACACTCGCCGGGGTCACGCCAACGCCCGCGACGCTGAGGGCCAGCACCAACACCCGAATCCCACGTCCGCATCGAATCGGATTTGCACGGCGCCCGTTCGTGCCCGCACACGAGAACTCCTGCGATTCCCGGGAAACGGAACGGTGCAGTGCCTTGCGCCGGTTGCTCATCTAATCACGTTCTCCGCGTGAATGCGAAACTGCGCGCGGGCCAGTATAGCGTAACTGCGCGACGCGCGCCGACCGAGCAACCGCGAACGGCGCGGTGCCGTCCCGTACTTGGCGAATCGGCGAGCCGGTTGAACTTCATTCCGGTGGGCGGAGCGCGGTACCAAGGCGTTAGGCGTTGGACACGCCCAACCGCTTGTCGAAGCGACTGGAATAGTTCGTGAGACGCATGATTCGATGGAACATCGGGTTGCTCCAGTCCGAGGCCTGTTTCAGCGAATCCCGCGAGACATCGCCGCCGATGAAGGCCACCTGGCCGATGTGCCATGGCCGGCGAAAGAAGGCCCCTTGTTTGTCGACTTCAGGGCTCGGGCGGAAATCAAGTTGCCAATTCGAGTGCCGAGACGCTGGACGGGATGGATCGGCGATTGGCTTTCCCGCTAATGAACTCGACTCGGGATTGCCACTCATCCTCTCGGAGTATTGCAAGAGGCTCGGCTGTTAAGCTACCGCGACTGGTGATATGGCGCCATGGAGGATGATTGATGAGCCTGAAAGATCAAGTGGTGTTGATTACCGGCGCGTCGCGGGGCATCGGCAGGGAGACGGCCATCCAGTGCGCTCTGGCCGGGGCGCGAGTGGCGGTGCACTATCGAGCGGACCGGGAAGCGGCGGCCGAAACGCTGAAGAGTCTCGGGGGCGGCGATCACCGCTCATTCGCCTGCGACCTGGCCGAGCCGGACGCGCCGGCCGTTCTGATCGCCGGGGTGCTGGAAGCGTTCGGCGGCCTCGACGTACTGGTCAACAACGCCGGTATCTTCGAACGCCACGCCTTCGACGAAGTGGATCAAACAGGGTGGCGGGCGGCGTGGGAGCGCACCCTGGCGATCAATCTGCTCGGTCCGGCGAGCCTTAGCTTCGCCGCCGCCCGACACATGGCGACCCACGGTGGAGGACGTATCGTCAACGTATCTTCGCGAGGCGCCTTTCGCGGTGAACCGCTGGCCCCGGCCTATGGCGCAAGCAAGGCCGGACTCAACGCGATGAGCCAGTCCCTTGCCCAGGCGCTCGCCCCCCACGGGGTACGCGTATTCGTGGTCGCACCCGGCTTTGTCGAGACCGAGATGGCGGAACGCGTGCTGGCCGGCCCCGAGGGTGACGCGGTACGCGCCCAGAGTCCGCTCGGACGGGTGGCGCGACCCGAAGAAGTGGCACGCACGATCGTGTTCCTGGCCGCCGAGGCGCCCGAGTTTCTCACCGGCTGCATCGTCGATGTCAACGGGGCGTCCTATCTGCGCAGTTGACCGGGCAGCGTCCGTGCGTGCCGATTTCCGAACGCAACCCGTAAGCCGATAAGCGCGCAGCGCGTTCCCGGCGCCGCGTTCAGGCATCTGCCGGCAACACTGCGCTTATGCCGGCCCACGGGCTATATTAATATCAATTAGTTATAGGGTGAGGTACTTGCAAAACTGCCTTCCATGGCAGTTTTGCCAGACGAAACCGGAAAATGCGATTTCCCGGTTTCTTCATTTTCAACGGCTTACAGCCGTCGAAAATGGCGGTTCATCCCTGAACC
>Ga0114931_10010219_pt1 | contig 11188 bp, 8 predicted proteins | sample 2SBtaG_FD_89579 | JGI IMG/M metagenome (GOLD analysis project Ga0114931, IMG submission 89579) | Deep subsurface microbial communities from Kolumbo volcano to uncover new lineages of life (NeLLi) - 2SBTROV14_V59a metaG | ecosystem: Environmental > Aquatic > Marine > Volcanic | place: Kolumbo...
CCTGACCCCCGCCGCCCGCATCCTCGAGCTCTTGCGCTTCTCGGTCACCGACGACCACGCCAACATCCGCCGCGCCCTGTGCGGCCGCGTGTAGAGACGGGCCCCCTTGCGGCGCCGGTACGAGGCGCCCGCCGTTGCAGCCCCCGTTCCACCGGCCCTGCAACGCCATTCACCCGATGTGCGAGCTCGATTCGCGGCATGAAGCCAACACTGTTGGGGCCCGACTACAGGCCGGGTAATACTGGGTGGATGCAAAGCGTCCTGAGCGACCTGATCGAACGGCTCAAGCTCGAGCGGATCGAGGAGAACATCTTTCGCGGCCAGAGCCAGGACCTGGGCTGGGGCCGGGTCTTCGGCGGCCAGGTGCTGGGCCAGGCGCTGTCGGCGGCCGAGCAGACCGTCCCCGCCGATCGAATCGTCCACTCGCTCCACGGCTACTTCCTGCGCCCGGGTGACGCGTCCAAACCGATCGTCTTCACCGTCGATCCGATCCGCGACGGCCGCAGCTTCACCACCCGGCGCGTTGTCGCCGTGCAAGACGGCCGCGCCATCTTCAACCTGGCGGCGTCGTTCCAGATCGAGGAGGGCGGCTTCGACCACCAGGCCGAGACGATGCCGGAGGTCGCCGGTCCCGACGGCCTGATGTCGGAGCGCGAGCTCGGCCACCGCTACTTCGAAACCCTGCCGGAAAAGGTTCGCGCAGCCGTGCCCAAGGCGATGCGCGACCGCGTGCTGGCCGAGCGCCCGATCGAGATTCGCCCGGTAGCGCCGGTCCCGCCACTCAAACCGCCGGCCTTGCCGCCGATCCGCCGGGTCTGGTTCCGCGCCAACGGCGAGCTGCCCGACCAGCGGTCGATCCACCAGTACATCCTCGCCTACGCGTCGGACTTCCACCTTTTGTCCACGGCGCTGCAGCCCCACGCCGTCGGCTGGCTGACCCCCAACATTCAGGTCGCCAGCCTCGACCATGCCATGTGGTTCCACCGCTCGTTCCGCTTCGACGACTGGCTGCTCTACGACATGGACAGCCCGTCGGCCCAGGGCAGCCGCGGCCTTGCTCACGGCCGCTGGTTCACCCGCGACGGCGTCCTCGTCGCCTCGACCATGCAAGAGGGGCTGATCCGCGACCGCCGCTGACCTGGTGCCGGTTGCCGACAGGCCCACGCGATCGACCGTGATTCGCGCACGCCGGGGAACCACCGGAGTTCGCGCGGCTGCGGACATGAAGTCGATCGAGGCCCTGTACGGCGCCGATGCCGTGGAGCTCGCTATCCGCCCCGACAGGATCGAGCTGGAGCTCTGCTATCAGCCGTCGTCGGCGACCGGCTAGTCAGAACCGTTCGACAATCGTCCGCTAGCGATCGCGCTCGAACGCGTCGAGCCCGGCCGCGGCCTGGGAGCGGACCTTCTTCTGCACCAGCGGCGTCCAGCCGAGGAGCACTCCCGCCGGGCCGAGCGCCATGCGCGTCCATTTCCACAGTGGGAACGAGTCGTGGTGCTCGACGATCTTGCCGTCGCGAAAGCGGAAGCGCGCGTCGATGACGTTGTGCACCTTGCGGCCGGTGGCGCTGAACGTGTACCAGGCCTCCCAGTGGGCGCTGCCGGTAGCGCCATCGGCAGTGATCGCCGAGGCCTCGACCTCTAGATCGGCGGCGCGGCCGCACAGCATGCGCCACATGTTACCCGCGCGCTCGCCCGCCAGATCGGGAAAGACCGGATCAGAGAAGCGAACGTCGCCATCGTAGCAGGCGACCATCGCCTCGGCGTCGCGGCGGGCAAAGGCGTCGTAGAAGCTCTGGATCAGGGCGATGTTGGCCGAGTCGGACATGGGATCCGGACCATGCCACGGAGCCACTGCCGCGGTCATTCTCGGCGGCGAAATCGCCCGGATCGGCTCACCTGAATATGCGAATTGCCCGTCTTCTTCACGTCCGGCAAGATGATTATTCCTTTCCTGGCATGGTACGCGACCGCTACAGCTCTCACTACTACGACGACTACGCCGAGCCCCCGCCATCCCGGGGGCCTTCGCCGGGCAAGGTGACCCTGACCCAGCGACTGGGCGCCGCCATCTCGCGGCAGGTCATCGCGCGCGAGGTGCTCGGCGTCCTGCAGTCGTTGTCGCAGGCGGGCGAGATCGCGCGCGCAGCCGACGGCGCCGGTGGCGCCGAAACCGACGCGGCCGGCCAGCTCGACCAGGCGGCGGCGTCATCCGGTCAGCCGCTGCCCGAGGAGCTGCGCACCCGCTTCGAGGACGGTCTCGGCACCGATCTCAGCGCCGTCCGCGTCCACACCGGCGGCGCCTCGGCTGACGCCGCGAGCGCCATCTCCGCCCGTGCGTACACCGTCGGTCAGGACATCCACTTTGCCTCCAGCCAGTATTCGCCCGACTCCGAGAGCGGACAGAAGCTGCTCGCCCACGAGGTCGTGCACACCGTGCAGCAGCAGGGCGCGGCGCCGATGCGCCAGGACAAGCTAGAGATCAGCCAGCCGGGCGACGCCCTCGAGACCGAGGCAGACGCGGTCGCCGAGCAGCTCGTGGCCACACCGCACGCGAGCCCGGCTCGCGTCACGCCCGCGGGCTCGGCCGCCCAGCGGCAGATCATGCGCTGGAACAACTCCGACCCGAGGGCCTCCCAGGACCGGCGGTTGGCCCAGAACGAAATCGACATCGCCCTCAGTCGCGCCGACCTGCGCTCGATCATCCGCACTCTGCAGCGCGCCGCCCGGCGCCACCGCGGCGGTGAGGGGCCGGTGACGGTGGCGCTCCGCCCCACGGTGGGGTGCGTCTTGCAGCTCGACGACATCCCGCTGTTGATCGAGCAGGCGCGCCGGCGGATGGCCCACTTCGACGACCGCGATGGCGGTCGGCGCACGGTCGCCGAGCAGGGCGACGACGACGCAGGAGTGGAACCGACGGTCACCCCGGCCGCGCCCGATCTCACCGACATGAGCGGCCGCGGCGATCGGCCCGCACCTGCGCGCCGTCACTCACGCGGCCACGGTCACGGCCACGGCCACGGTCACGGCGCGGAGCACGGGCATGGCGGCGGTCACCACGTCAGCCTGGCCGGCGGTCACGCCGTGGTCAGCGGCCACACACAGTACATGCCACTGGGTGACTACGGCACCATCCAGTTCCAGTGGAGCCTGATCCCGTCGGCTACCGTCGACCTCGGCGGCGAGCACGGCGAGGGCGGCGAGGGCGGCGAGCACGGTGAGGGCGGCGAGCACGGTGAGGGCGGCGAGCATGGCGAGGGCGGCGAGGAAGGGGTTCACATCAGCGGCCACACCGCCTCTCACGGCGGCGCGGTCGAGGCCGAGGGGGTCATCACCGAGTTTCTCGGATCGCGATGGCACGGCGTCGCCGACAGCTTCGAGGTCACTCATGGCGAAGAAGGCTGGGAGCTGGCCGCCGGCGTCAAGCACGAGCCGTGGCACCTGGGGCCGCTCGAGCTCGTCTTCGGTATCAACCTCGTCGAGGCCGGGGTCGAGCACGGCGAGCCCGAGTTCCACATCCTGACCGCCAGCGGCGAGGTCACCACCGACCTCATCGAGATACCCCCGCTCGGCCGGCTTCGCCTGAAGGTAAAGGCCAACCTCCGTCCCAACTGGTCGGCCATCGGCGCGCACCTGGCGGAGATGGCGACCGCGGAGGGCGGCAGCGCGGCCGCGGGAGCCGCCGCCGGAGATGCCGCCCTGGTCGGGGTGGAGGGCGGGCTGAGCGCCGCCGCCCTGCCCGCGCTCCTCGGCGTCGCGGCCGGAGTTGCCTCCGCCTACGTGGTGATCGCCGCGCTCGAGGAGGGAGACAACATTCCGCTCATCGCGAACGCGGCAGCCAGCGGCCTCTACCACTACTGCTCGGCGTACACCTGCACCATACTGGGCACGGCGCAGTTCGCCGGCTCGGACAGCGGCCGGGGCCAAGAGGCCGCGATCCGCGACATGCGGCGCATCTGCCGCGAACACAACACCACGTTCGAAGAGATCCATCGGGCGGCGCGAGAGCGCGGCGGCCACGCGATCTACAACATCGTCTACAACGGCGCGAAGGAGCGCTACATCGCGCGCGGCATCGCCCACGCTGCTCGTCGCGACGGCTATATCATCCGCGAGCGCTGCGACGAAGTCTGCTGGAACGGGCCGTACTTCAATCGCCTCTCCCACGGCTTGCGCTGACCCTACGCCGCCGGATCGTCGGCGACGCGGACGACCAGCTTGCCCAGCTTGTCGCCGGAGAACAGCCGCAGCAGCGCCTGCGGCGCGTTCTCCAGTCCCTCGGCGATGGTCACCTGGCTCTTCAACCGGCCCTCGGCGAGCCACCCGGCCAGCTTGGCCCGCGCTTCGGCGTAGCGATCGGCGTAGTCGAAGACCACAAACCCTTCCATCCGCGCGCGGTGGACCAGCAGCGACAGGTAGCCGGCGGGACCGCGCGGCGCCGAGGTCTCGTTGTAGTGGTGGATGGCGCCGCAGATCACCACCCGCGCCCCGCGCGCCAGGTGACGCAGCGCGGCCTCGAGCATCGGCCCGCCGACGTTGTCGAAGTAGACGTTCACGCCGTCGCGACACGCGGCGCCGATCGCCCTGGTCAGGCTGTCACCGCTCTTGTAGTCGATGGCGGCGTCGAAGCCGAGCACCTCGGTCAGGTGGCGGCACTTGTCGGGACCGCCGGCGCTGCCGACCGCGCGGCAGCCGTGGATCTTGGCCAGCTGCCCGACCACGCTGCCGACGGCGCCGGATGCCGCCGACACCAGCACGGTGTCGCCCGGCTGCGCGGCGCCCACATCGAACAGGCCGAAGTAAGCGGTGAGCCCCGGCAGGCCGAGCACGCCCAGATAGTCGGGCAGCGACACACCGGCGTCGGCGGGTAGCCGCTCCAGCGCCGACGCTTTCATGGTCGCGTAGCGCTGCATTCCGACGATGCCGTAGACCAGATCGCCGGCCGACAGATCGGGGCTGCGGCCCTCGATCACCCGCCCGACTCCGGCCGCGCGAAACACCTCGCCCAGCTTGACCGGCGGGATGTACGAGCGGATGTCGTTCATCCACCCGCGCATCGCCGGATCCAGCGACAGGTAGATCACCTCGACGACGACCTCGCCGTCGTCGGGCTCGCGCACGGGCGCCGTCACCCGGGCCCAGTCAGTGTCGACGGGAAGCCCGCGCGGGCGGGCGGCGAGCGTGATCTGCAGGTTCTCCGTGGTCATCGCCCGGCGAGCCTACCGCGCCCATCCCTGGCCGGCTAGCCGAGGGGTGGTGGGCCAGCGGTGGTGGCTGGCCAGCCTAGAGCGGCGACCGGCTTACGAACCCTCGCCAGCGCCGCCCGGCGCGCCGCCTCGCACGCCGCGTCGACGTCGCGCGACATCATGGTGCGGGTGGGCACCGGAGCGTCCCACGGCTCATGGAGGTAGAGCCCCCCCCGCCGGCCGATGTGATCGGGCGCGATCTACTCGGGAGGGTTGTCCTGTTTCCCCGCGGCGCTCTCGACCATGGCCAGGCGGCCATCGCGGAGCACGCCTTCGGCGGTGAGCTTGCTGAACAGCTCGAGCTGCAGCCCGACCAGGCCGGTCCAGCCGGTTTGGTGCGAGGCGCCGATGCCGGCGCCATTGTCGCCGTGGAAATATTCGTAGAACAGGATGTGGTCGCGGAAGTGCGGATCGCGCTGCAGCTTGTCGGCGCCGCCGAACACCGGCCTGCGCCCCGCCGCGTCGGGCAGGAACAGACTCGCGAGCCGGGCGGAGATGTCGGCCGCGGCTTCGAACAAAGTGTGCTTCTGGCCCGAGCCGGTCGGGTAGTCGATGCGGAAGTCGTCGCCGTAGTAGGCGTACAGCTGCATCAGCGTGCGGATGACCAGCGCGTTGATCGGCGCCCACACCGGGCCGCGCCAGTTGGAGTTGCCGCCGAACGTCGCCGTGGTCGAGTCGGCCGGCTGGTAGTCGACGCGGTACTCGCGGTCGCCGACGGCGAACACGAACGGGTGCTCGCCGTGGTAGAGCGACAGCGAGCGCACGCCGTGGGGGCTGAGGAACTCCTCCTCGTCGAACAGCCGCGACAGCACCCGGCGCAAGTTGCGCTCGCTGAGCACTGCCAGCAGGCGCCGATCGGCAACGCCAACCCGGTCGAGCGGGTGCACCGCGCGGGCGACGTCCGGATACAGGCCGAGGAACCGCTCGACCCGCTCGATGAGGCGCGGGAACCTGGCGATGGTCTCGCCCTCGATGACGGTCGCCGCGCACATCGGCACCAGGCCGACGATCGAGCGCACCGCCAGGCGCTGAGCGCGACCGTCGGGCAGACGGAGGACGTCGTAGAAGAAGCCGTCCTCTTCGTCCCACATCGCCTCGTGCCCGCTGCCGATCCGATTCATCGCCGCGGCGATCCACAGGAAGTGCTCGAGGAATTTGACCACCATATCCTCGCGCACCGGGTCGTGGGCGGCCAGCTCGGCCGAGATCTCGAGCATGTTGAGGCAATAGAGCGCCATCCACGCGGTGCCGTCGGCCTGCTCGAGGAAGCCGCCGGTGGGCAGCGGCTTGCTGCGGTCGAAGACGCCGATGTTGTCGAGGCCGAGGAAGCCACCGGCGAACACGTTGCTGCCTCGCGGGTCGGTGCGGTTGACCCACCAGGTGAAGTTCATCAGCAACTTCTGAAAGGCGCCAGCGAGAAAGTCGACGTCGCCGCGGCCGGTGGCCGCCTTCTCCATGTTGTAGAGGAACAGCGTCGCCCAGGCGTGGACCGGTGGATTGACGTCGGAGAAGTTCCACTCGTACGCCGGGATCTGACCGTTGGGGTGCAGGTAGCGCTCGCCCAGCACCAGCGACATCTGCTGTTTGGCGAACGCCAGGTCGACCGGCGCCATGGCCACGGCGTGGAACGCCAGGTCCCAGGCCGCGTACCACGGATACTCCCACTTGTCCGGCATCGAGATGACGTCGGCGTTGCCCATGTGGAACCAGTCGCGGTTGCGCGCGCCGTGGTTACCCGGCGAGCGCAGCGGGTGCGCATCCCGCTCCTCCAGCCAGCTCGAGACGTCGAACGTGTAGTACTGCTTGCTCCACAGCATCCCGGCCATCGCCTGGCGAAAGACGCGCCGCTCCTCGAGCCCGAGCCCGGGCGCGACGATCGAGTCGTAGAACTCGTCGGCCTCGCTCGCCCGTTTCGACACGACCTCGGCGGCGTCGGCGAACGGCGTTGCCAACGGCTGCTCCGACAAACACAACCGCACCTGCTCGCACGCGCCCGGCGCCACCTCGATCGCGTAGTGTGCCGCCGCCTTGGTGCCGGTCCGCGCCGGATTGACCGCGCCGGCGGCGCCGTGCACGACCCAGTCGTTGATGCCGTCCTTGACGTACGGGTGGTCGTTGGCGATGCCCCACAGCCGCTGGCTGTTGGTCTCGTTGTCGGTGAACAAGAGCGGCGGTGTGCCCTCGGCGTACAGGTACCGCTCGCCCAGTCGGTGATGACTGGCCCCGATGGCGCTCGCCCCGGCCACCGGCTCCAGCGCGCGCAGCGACGGCAGCGGCGAGGGCCGGCGCGTCCAGCGGTTGCGGAACCACAGGGTCGGCAGCAGGTGGAGCGTCGCCGGCTCCGGCCCGCGGTTGTGCACCTAGACGACGACCACCAGATCGTCGGGCGACGCCTTGGCGTACTCGACCTCGACGTCGAAGTAGCGGTCGTCGTCGAAGATGCCGGTGTCGATCAACTCGTACTCTTGCTCCCACCGCTGCCGCCGGCCGTTGGTCCGAACCAGGTCGGCATACGGAAACGGCCGCTGCGGGTACTTGTACAGGTAGCGCATGTACGAGTGCGTCGGCGTCGAGTCGAGGTAGTAGTACAGCTCCTTGACGTCCTCGCCATGGTTGCCCTCGGCGTTGGTCAGCCCGAACAGCCGCTCCTTGAGGATCGGATCGACGCCGTTCCACAGCGCCAGCGCGAAGCAGAGCAGCTGCCGGTCATCGGATATGCCCGCCAGCCCGTCCTCGCCGCGCAGGTAGGCCCGCGACCGCGCGTGGTCGTGGGGGAACGACTCCCACGCCTCCCCGGTGTCGCTGCAGTCCTCGCGCACGGTCCCCCACTGCCGCTCGCTGAGGTAAGGCCCCCAACGTCGCCACGCCACCTCGCCCCGGTCGGCCTGGGCCAGCCGCTCTCGCTCCGCCCCCACCGGCGAATCGTAGCAGGAACTACCGCGAGCAGCCGCCCAGCGTGCCACCTGGCGTCCAGCCTCCTCGGCGGCCCCGGCGATCACCTCCCGGGCGCCGGTTCGGATCGATCCTGCTTGGCCGCCGCCTCGATGGCGGCCGCGTCGGCGAGCCGGGCCAGCGCGTCAGCGGCACGAGCCGGATGGAGCACCCACCGCCATCTGACAATGGCGCGTGAGCTCAGTCGCCGGCGGCATCCAGGATCGAACGGACCTTGGCCGCCAGGGTGCCGACGGTGAACGGCTTGGCCAGGAAGCGGGCGCGGATGTCTTCGGAGGTCGGATCGATGGCGGTGTCGAGGTAGCCCGACATGTACAGCACGCGGGTGTGGGGCCGTCGTTCGAGCAGGCGCCGAGCCAGCTCGCGGCCGTTCATGTCCGGCATGACGACGTCGGTGAGCAGCAGGTCGATGTCGTTCTGCTCCCGGTCGCTCAACGCCAGTGCGCTGGTGCCGTTGTGGGCGACCAGCACCCGGTAGCCCAGGTCGGACAGCTCCGCCTGGGCCAGGCGCCGTACCATCGCCTCGTCCTCGGCCAAAAGGATCGTCTCCCGTCCTCCCGGAACCGACTTGTCCAGGCGCGCGGGCAAGGCGCTTCGATGGAGGTCGGTGGTCGGCACCAGGTACATGGCGAAGATCGTGCCGACCCCCTCCTCCGAGCTCACGGTGATGCCGCCGCCGCTCTGTTTGAGGATGCCGTAGACGGTCGACAGCCCCAGCCCGGTGCCCTTGCCCGGTCCCTTGGTGGTGAAGAACGGCTCGAACACCTGCGACAGGGTCTCCTCGTCCATGCCCACGCCGGTGTCGCGGATCGACAGCTCGACGTAGGTGCCGGGGGGCACGTCGACGCCCGCGCGCGGCCTCTCCAGGGTGACGAGCCGGGTCTCGAAGCGGAGCTCGCCGCCTTCGGGCATGGCGTCGCGGGCGTTGATCGCCAGGTTGAGCAGGCACTGCTCCAGCTGCCCGTGATCGAACTCGACCGCCGGAAGATCCTTGGCCAGGTCGTCGGTGATGGTGATGCTCTCGCCGATCAAGCGCTCGAGCATTCGGTGCAGACCGGCGACGACGCCGTTGATATCCAGCGGCGTCAGCGCCATCACCTGCTTGCGGCTGAACGCCAGCAGCTGCGCGGTCAGTGCCCGCGCCCGGTCGGCGGCCTCGAGGATCTCGCTGCCCGCCATCTTCGGATCGCGCACCCGCCCGCGGCTGAGCATGCTGGCGTAGCCCATGATCGCCGTGAGCAGGTTGTTGAAGTCGTGGGCGATGCCGCCGGCCAGGCGGCCCATCGACTCCATCTTCTGCGCCTGCTGCAGCTGCGCCTCTTTCTCGCGCAGCTGCAGCTCGGCCCGGCGCTTTTCGGTGACGTCGCGACCGACGATGACCGTCTGCACCACCAACCCCGAACCCTGCTCGCGCACCGGCCACGCACTGACCTCGAACCACACCTGTTCGCCGCTGCGCCGGAGCAACCGGACGTCGCCGGTCATGCGCTCGGCCAGCGTGCTGCCGCGCGCCATCATCGCCGTCAGATCGTCGGGATGGACCAGATTCAGCAGCGAGGTTCCCAGCAGCTCGTCAGGCGGATACTCCAGCAGCTGGGCGCTGTTGCGCGAGACGAACACGAAGGTGCCGTCTTCAGCGTGGCGCGACACCAGGTCGGTCGCGTTGTCGACGAGGATCCGGTATTCGGTCTCGCGCCACAGCTGCGCCTCGACGTCCCGCGTGACGTCCACGAGCGATCCGACGAATCCGGAAATCTCGCCGCTGTCGTCGCGAATCGCGGCCCCTCGCCACTCGGCCCACCGCGGCTGCGCAACCGCGCCCATCTTCACCGTCACCGGCGCTCGCTCGCCCTCCTCGCCGGCGCGCCACAACCCGTCGAGTGCCGGAAGATCGTCGCCCGCGATCGACGAACGATAACCGCTGCCCAGCGCCCGCGCCAGCGGCATGCCGAAGAGCTCCAGCGCGCGCGCGTTGGCCCACTGCAACCGCCCAGAGGCGTCGACCGAGTAGATGCCGATCGGAGCAGACGCCGCCAGCGAGCGGAAGCGCTGCTCGCTCTCGCGCACCGCCTTTTCGGCGCGTCGCGCCTCGGTGATGTCGGTAACCGACAAGACCACCGAGTACGGCGACAGCGCCCCGGGGCGGAACAGCGGCCTGGTGTTGATCGACAGCCAGCGAACCTTGTCGCCCACCTGCATGCCGAGGATCTGCTGACTGGTCGCCTCGCCCGTCCGCTGGGTATAGGCGCCAGGGCTGTCACCGTCGGGATAAGGCGTGCCGTCCTCGCGCAGGTTGACCCAGTGACGATCGTCCAGCGACAGACCTTGCAGAGCCTCCCGAGAGCGGCCGAGGATGCGCACCGCCGAATCGTTCGCCGCCGACAGCAGGCCGTCGGCGTCGCGGACCACGATGCCCTCTTCAAGCGCCGAAACCAGGGCGCGGTAACGCTCTTCGCTGTCGCGCAGCGCATCGACCGCATGCCGACGGTCGGTGATGTCGCGGAACAACACCACCGCGCCGACGATGGTGTCGGCGTCGCGCATCGGCGCGCTCATGTAGGTCACCGGAAAACGCTCGCCGCCCTTGCGCGTGAAATCCTCGGTGTCGATGTGGTGGCGCTCGCCGTCGACCAGGCCGCCCGCGATGGGACAGTCGTCGTAGGGATAGTGGCCACCGTCGCTGCGGGTGGCGTGGACCAGCGCGTGCAACTGCTGCCCCTGCAGCTCGCGGCCGCCGTAGCCGAGAATGCGGCGCGCTTCGGGGTTGCTGAACGTGATCCTGCCGTGGAGATCGAGGGCGATGATGCCCAGCGCCGCCGACTCGACCACCAGCTCGTTGAGGCGCTCCGCCTGTTCGGGCGGTAGTTGAATCGCTTTGCGCCACTCAGTCGGCACACCGACCACCGATCTGGCGGGCATAGCGGACAGGATCCCAGCGGACCGGCTCTCGCGCCTCGCGCGGCCCACTGGTGATGGGACGGGTCTGGACG
>Ga0114931_10010220_pt1 | contig 11187 bp, 5 predicted proteins | sample 2SBtaG_FD_89579 | JGI IMG/M metagenome (GOLD analysis project Ga0114931, IMG submission 89579) | Deep subsurface microbial communities from Kolumbo volcano to uncover new lineages of life (NeLLi) - 2SBTROV14_V59a metaG | ecosystem: Environmental > Aquatic > Marine > Volcanic | place: Kolumbo...
GCCGAAACGCCCGCCGAATTCGCGGCCCATGATCCCGGCCAATTCCTTAAAGTGGCCGTCGTCGGTGATACGGGAATCGGCAAACGCGCATTCGCTCCCGGTTTCCGGGCCGTCCGGCAAGCCATGGCTCGGCAAGGGGCGGACGTTTTACTGCACCTGGGCGATTTTGCTTATCAATCCAAGTTATTTCCCGCAACCTGCGATCCGGAGCATATCCGGAAGATTCGCCGAACCCTGGTCGAGCCGTACCGGTTTCGGCTGTTTGTTCCGGGAGACAACGACCTGCCGCCGACACCATGGAAACCCAAAGCTTCCGGCTGCTGGAAATTCATCGATCCGCTGGATACGCCGTTTGACTTGCCGGCGCAACCCGGGCCGGGTTCTTTTGAAGGCACAAAGGTTATCGGCAATGTCCTGTTCGCGATTCTCAACACCTTTCCGTGGCGGGACCCCGCGGCCTGGCTCGGGCCGCGGATCGAGCGGGCGCGGCGCGATGGCTTGTGGGTCGTTCTCGCCCTGCACGAGCCGCCCGTCACCACGGCCTGGTTCAAGGACAAACGCGGCACGGCCCTGAAACAGATCAATGCCCTGAAGCCCGACCTGGTCTTTGCCGGCCACCAGCACTCCTACGAGCGGTTCAAACCGATGGGCGTCCCCCGCGGCAACGGAGAGCTGCCCGTCCTGCAACCGGGTGCGGCAAAATATGTTCGCGGCCGGGGCGTCATCCATATCGTCTCCGGCGGCGGCGGGGCGACCTTTAAACCATTTGCCGACTGGCAGGGAATCGATAAACGCACCGCACCGCAAGAGGTTTTCGCTGCCCTGGCGGTGCGGGCGCTGGTAAACCATTTCATTATTCTGGAGTTCACGCCGCAGAGGATGCGCGCCAGGACCTACCGGGTTTGCCCCGCCAAAAAAACTCCCGGAGAGAACCCCCGCTGGAAACCGGAAAAACCGTTTTGGAAAACCATTTCCCTGCCTTGCGACACTCTGCCGGAAGGCACGGCTCTTTTCGACGAGTTTGAAATAAGCAGGCACCGGGAAGATTAGCCGGCGCGCGCGGCCCGGCAACAGCACGCCGCCGCTTATTTCTCTTTGACGATTTTCAAAAGCTTGTCGATAATTTCCAGAGCCTTGATGTTTTCCGCTTCCGCCTTGAAGTTGAGAATGATCCGGTGTTCCAGGACCTGCCGGGCCACGTGGCGGATATCGTCCGCGGTGATGCTGAACCGGCTGTCCATCAGGGCCTTTGCCTTGGCGGCGAGGACCAGGTATTGCGACGCCCGCGGGCCGGCGCCCCAGTTCAGCCATTCGTGGACAAAATCGGGAGCGATGCCGTTTCGCGGACGGGTATGCTGCACAAGGCTGACGGCATAGTTGGCGACATGATCCGAGACCGGCACCCGCGGCACGAGGCGCTGGAACTTCAGAATTTTTTCCGCGTTCAGCGCCACCGCCAGTTCGGGTTCGTAGCCGGATGTGGTGGACAACACAATATTGACCTCTTCCTCCTTGCTGGGGTAGTCGATATTTATGTTGAACATAAACCGGTCCAACTGGGCCTCGGGCAAGGGATAGGTGCCCTCGTGTTCTATGGGGTTCTGCGTGGCGAATACCAGAAACGGTTGATCCAGGGTGTAGGTGGTGTTGCCGGCGGTCACTTGTTTTTCCTGCATCGCCTGGAGCAGGGCGGCCTGGGTCTTCGGTGGAGTGCGGTTGATTTCGTCAGCCAGAATGATGTTCGCAAAAATCGGCCCCTTGATGAACTTGAAGGCCCGCTGGCCGGTGGCATGGTCTTCGTGCAAGATATCCGTTCCCGTAATGTCCGACGGCATCAAATCCGGCGTGAACTGGATGCGGCTGAACTTGAGGTTGAGAACCTTGGCCAGCGAGTTGATCAACAGGGTTTTCCCCAGGCCGGGAACGCCCAAGAGCAGGCCGTGGCCCCGCGAGAAAAAAACGATCAGCAGGTTTTCGATAACCTCATCCTGGCCGACGATGACTTTGCGAATCTCTTCGACGACTTTCCGTTTAGCTTCCTGAAACTCCTTGGCCAGCTCCAAATCTTCCATGACAAACTCCGTACCCTTCCGGTTCCTGGATTGATCGTTGACCGGGGTTCGCTCAGCCGCGGCCCGCTTTGGAATTGTAATCTATTCGATGTAGCTTAACAACTTTGCCTGTAATTCTTTTTTTTCCGGTTGGCCGAGCCGGCCATACAACTCGATCAGCCGCAGGTGGACCACCGGGTTGAACGGATTGATGCGAACGGCTCTTTCGAAATAGTTCCGGGCTTTGCCGTACTGCCGGGTGCTGTAGTAAAGTTCTCCCAGATTAACCAGAGTGGTGTGAAACATCGGATAAAATTGCAGCGCCTTATGGAGCAAGGGTTCGGCTTCCAAATACTTCTTGCGGGCCATGAGGGTCCCGGCCAGCTTGTTGTACAAAATCGGGGAGAGCGTTTTCGACTGTTTGATGGCTTTGCGGTATTCGAGAACGGCCGCTTTCACGTGATTCCGCGATTTCAGAATGTCACCCAGCAAAGTCAGGTTGCGGGCGGCTTTGGACGTGATGCTGTCATAATCCTTTTCATCCTCGTCCGACTCGGTCCGCTGGTTTTTGAAACGGTAATTGAGAACCTTGATTCCGGGAATGGTGCGCAATTTCTTTGTAGCCATGAATTGTTTCCAGTCGTTTTGAAAAGCCATCAACCCGCGTCCCAGACGCAGCTCCAGCGCATCTTTCATGGACAGGCCCTGAGTGAGGTCATCGACCAGGAGGGAGATGATTTTTTCCCCCTTCAGGGAAACCATGTATTCGACCATGGTGGAGACTTCCGCATAGGCCAGTTGCACATCCTCGGCGGTTTTCAACTTGGCCAGCGAGGGCATCATGCTTTGCAGGGGGACCATGTAATTGTTGACCAGGCCGCGGGCCAGGACGGTTTCCATGATCGGGCTAAGATACTCGGATTTTTCCCGCCACCGGGTTTCAAGATATTTGGCGATGCCTTCATGAAACCACAAGGGGACCCGGTTGTGGCTTTTCCGGGTCAGAATGTAGTGTACGTATTCATGGCTGAGGGTGTCCATCCAGTTGTATCCCCGCACCAGCCAGGCGGGAGAAATCATCATGATCCGGTTGTATTTGCACAGCGCCACCGTGCCGGAGATCATAATATCTTTCAAGGTCAACGGCGAAATTTGCGAGAACGCTTCGCGTCCGGGATAAAATTCCACCAAAACTTTATCTTTGGGGAAAAAGCCGAGGACTTTTCCCAGCACATCATAGGACCGCTCCAGCACTTCCCGGGCGTAGGGGACCAGGATTTGGTCCGGGCCGTCCTGGTAGCGGAAAATAAAGTGCTCCGACTCCTGGGATACATAATGGGACGTGACTTTTCGGGTGCGGTTGACCTGGGATTTAAACTCAACCACGTACCGCCGGCGGTCGGCAATGTGCTTCAGGATTTTCCACGCATTTTCGTAACGGCCGTTTAGAAACTCCAGGCGGGCATTCATAAAATGAACGTCTCCGGATTTGGGAAACTGTTTCAACAGCGACCGAATGAGTTTTTCGGCTTCATCGATCCGCCATTCCTCCAGCAGGGTGTCGCCCCGCCGAATTTGCTCCAGGTTCGGGGCGGCGGCCTGCGCGGTGCTGACCGTTATGAAAAGGACGAAAGGCAGGAGAAACTTCACTTCACCAGTTCCTTGTAATATTCGGTGACGAACCGCTCATATTTTTTGGGGTACTGGTGTTTCATGGCTTTCAGGATTTCCGACCGGAATTCCCCGGGCACCTTATACTGGTCTTCGGAGGGTAAGCGGATTTTTTCCCGTTGCATGCGCATGGCTCCTCCCTGCCTGGGGTCGCGGGCTCTGCCGGAGCCGAGTTTAACCAGCGATTGCTTGCCCGATTTTTTTTGTCCGGAACCGGCGTTTTTCATGGCATCCAGCATTTCCCGGGTTTCGGAAAGCTCCCGCAGTGCGTTGTTTTCGGAATCGATGCTTTCCGGAACATTTGTCCGGCGCAGGTCGTTCTCCGCTATTTTCATGTATTTCCCGGCGTTCGACATTTTCATGGAAAATTCCGGACTGATCATCGGGTTCGAATTGCTCATTTGCGAAAACTCCCGGGCAAGCTCCTCGGTTCCCTGGCGGGTTTGATTTTGTCTTTGCGACATTTTCTGAAGCTTGGTTTTGTCGGCTTCGCTGATGAGCGAGCTGTACTTTTCTCTCAGGTCAACCATCATCGAACCCAGTTTTTTGGAGATTTCCGAATTGAGTTTGCGAACGCCCCGCAAATCGTTATTCAGCCTCTCCGAAAGGATGGGGTCGGGTTTGGTAATCGACCGCAGGTTGTGTTGCCAGCGAAACGTGTCGGGGTACGTGTTCTTGTACAGGGAATTGAACTCATTGAGATCGAATAATTGTGCAAGCTCTTCGAGAGCATCGTATTTTCCCAGGAATTCCGGAAGGTAGGTTTTAAAGTCGTCATAAGTCTGCAAACGCAGAGCATTTTTTTTGGCGGTCAACGCCGCCAGTTTATTGCGGGCTTGCCGAAGTTCCTTGAACTTGTCGTCCAACTCCGGTTTGAGGGTGGCGTCCACGACTTCCTGCTCCAGCTCTTGAATTTCCAGATTCAGCCGGTTTTCCTCGTCCAGCAAATTGCCGATTTTTTTCATTTTCGGGTTATCGTCAAGAAACTGGGCGGTGCCGCGAAGAATCGCTTGTATGTCATTGACGTCTTTCTTGAGGCTGGCAAAAAAATCTTTAAGCGTGCTCTCAAATTTTTCAAATTGCGCGGACCGCAAGGACTGATGAATTTTTGTCGTACCCTCTAACAGCTCTTTTTGTTCTTTCTCCAATTTGAGAATGTTTTGAATAGCCTTGTCGATTTTTTCCATGAGTTGCCGGTCCACCAAGTCATCCATTTGCGAAGCCGTTTCGTCCAACTGGCGCGCCAGAGTGTTCAAGTCCTTGGTCAGTGCATCCAGCACGCTGATGGCATTGTCGATCTGCCCCTGCTTGACCATTTTCATAATTTCGTCTAGGGATTCGTTAAACTTGTTCAGGTCCAGCGATTCAAAAGCCTTGCTGTTGATGAACTCATCCGGTAGCCCCTGAGTTTGGCGCGCCAGCTGCTTCATCATTTTTTCCAGGATTTGCTGGATTTTCTGAATCTGCTGCTTCAGTTTGCTGTCGTCCAGAGGCGCCTTTTTATCCTTTATCTTTTCAAATTCGTCGCGCAACGATTGAGCCAACTCCGACAACTGCATTCCCATATCCATTACTTGGCTGATTTTCTGCCGGTTGGAAATTTTGACAAGAAATAGAATATCCCGTTCGAGATGGCTGACCAGTTTTTCATTCAACGGCTTGATGGGAGGGAAATTGTAGCCCACCGGAGTGGTTTCCGGCACCGGGGAGCTCAGAGTTTGCAGCATGTCGATTTGTTCCTGCCGGATCGCATTTAGCCCGGAAATAACGTTTTGGAAAAATGTCAGATAAGATTCGGGAAAAGACTCCATCAATTCGGCCTGATCCGCAATCCTTTGCGCCAGCTGGATAATTTCGATGAGTTGGTCGGTGTTCGACGCCAGGAAATCCTTGAGTTCTTTTCTGTCCGACAAGGTTCCCGCGGATATGATCTCATTGCCGACAAGGCCCTTGGCCAGCAGAGAGATCATTTTATCGACCAATTCGTCCTGCAGGTTGATGAGGTTTTCCAACTCCTTGCGGGAATCGAAAAGGGTAAAAGCAAAGATTTCGGATAGCCCGGATTTTGGGCCCGATATGTTGTCGTTATCATAAATTTCCAGATAATATCGCACTTCATCCCCGGGTCGAAATACCATCTCATTGAGATTCCAGGTATAGCTGCCTTTAACGTCGTTTTCCGCGCCTTTGGCATTTTGGATGAGCATGGGCGTCGTTTTACCATTTACGTCCACAATCAGGTTGAGCTTGCCGATGCCGAAATCATCATGCCCTTCATAAAAAAACCGGACACTGTCGCTTTCGTAATAGACCGGTTTGGGATTGGATGGAAACAAAACGATCTTTGGATATTCATCTTTTTTCAGGGAAATGGGGTATTTGTCGGGCAAAGTGATTTTCGCCCCATCGTCCGCCTTCAATCCAAACTGATAAAACCCCTGATTCTCCACTAAAAACGTTCCGGTCAGTTGCCGCCCGTTTTCCACCGCCATGGAATACCGGTTCTTGCCGTGGATAATCAATTCGGCCCCTTGCAGAGGCAGGTTGGCCGTCGCTTGCACCTGTACCTCGGTTCCGGGCAGCGCATGGACTTCCGGCCGGTCGATCGTTTCGCTTGGCAGCCGGGTGTATGCCGGATAATTGAATTTCAAACGTATCTTTTCAATAGCGTAGCTTTGGGCCGCCGTGGGGGATAGATTGGTTTTCTCGACAACGGCGGAGGAAAGCCGGACCGGTATCGGGGAATTGACAAAATGGTTATACCCCCGCGCAAAAAAATCGGGTAGCAGCAAAAAAGTAAATCCCGTCAATAAAAGTACCGAAAGGAAAACGTTTCGGTTGCGGATTAATGCCTTTTTATCGATCAGGGGATCTACGGAAATCCCTTCAATGCGCTTGCCGATCTCCTTCAGGAGTTCGCGGATGAAGGCGACCGATACAAATTTCCCGGCATCCGGATCGGCCAGATATTTTTTCAGTTGCCAGGAATTGATTAACGAGTTTTTTAATTCCGGATGGTGTTTTTCAACCAGGAGCGCCGCCTGTTCCTTGGAAAAACCGGAAACCACTTTCGCCAGACAGCGGAAAACGATATACCCCAGCGGGAAAAGCAGCGCCAGGCAAAACGGAATCAGGTATTTTTTGGAATCGGCGGCATAATAAAGGCTTAAATTGCCTGCAAGATAACCGAAAACCACAACGGCAAGCGCCAGATATAACCCGTTAGCCGTCAGAACAACGGTCTGTTTCCTGCATACTCGGTCGAGAAAATTTTCTATAACTTGTCCCGCGTCCATAGTTTGGGATTCCGAGACGGTTTTTGTTCACTTCAGTTTAGTACATCTTGGTCCATAATACCCTAAAGAAATCCAACCGCGACTTTTTGAAAAAACAAGCGGCAAAATTTATAACATCTTGAACAGAAACAACATCCTCTATCCCTTATAGTTGCAACAGAGCTTATATTTTCTGAAATTGATTGTTTTTTTGGTATTTATTATTTTGACGCAAAATGTTAACATAGGCTGTAAATCTAACGTGTTCTTCTCGGTCAATTTGGAGATCAAAAAAAGAATGGCGGAAAATATCAAAAAACTGTCAACCAAAACCGCTTCCTGTCAAGCACCGAATTTGTCCCCCGAAGGCAGTACGTCGGCCTCATCGGGCAGCAATGCGGATAACCTGTCTGGCCCCGAAAATTCAGAAAGGTTCTATCGGCTTCTGGAACGCTTTCAAAAATTGTGCTTCTATAAGCGGAGATTGAATGGCGAATTCACATTTGTCAGCAACCGCATAACCGACCTGCTGGGGTACTCCCCTAATGAATTCACAACCCAATGGGAAAGCTGTCTAACCGACAACCTCCACAATAAAAGCGGGATGCAACGCTTCAAGCAGGGGTTTCGAGAAAAAGAACCCGAATCTTTTGATGTGGAATTTTTCCACAAGGACGGCAGACGCCTTTGGCTCGAAATTTTTGAATCGCCCGTTCTGGATTCCCACGGCGGCATTCTGACCGTCGAGGGAATCGCCCGTGACATCACACAACGCAAATTGCGCGAAGAGAACCTGCGCTTCAGCGAAGCCCGTTACCGGGAGATGAGCGAATCCTCCCCCATCGGCATTTTCCAGATCGACCCGGACGACGATTACGTTTTTGTCAACAGCCGATGGCAGGTTATTACCGGGATGCCCTTGAAAGAGATTCTCGGCACCACGTGGTGGCGGGTCATTCACCCCGACGACCAGGACGAAGTGTTTCTGAACTGGGCCAAGGCGGAGGAAGACGATCTGGAGTTTTTCACAGAATGTCGAATCCTGAGACCCGACGGCGGACTCCTCTGGGTCGAACTGCGAACCCGGTTTCTTTTTCATGGCCCGGGAAAATTCACCTTCGGCACAATCGAGGATATTACGGCGCGCAAACAGTCCGAAGGCAAACTGGAACGCTTTGCCGAAGAATTGCAACGCAGCAACCGCGCCTTGGACGACTTTGCCGGTATCGCATCCCACGACCTCCAGGAACCCCTGCGCAAAATCATCGCCTTTGCCGAACGCATTAATAAAGACTATTCCTCCCTGCTTGACGAACGCGGCAGAGACTACCTGAACCGGATGCAACGAGCCACCGGCCGGATGCAAACTTTCATCCAGGACCTGCTTGAGTTTTCCAGGATAACGACCAAGGCCAGGCCTTTTGAACCCACCGACCTGGAAGCGCTGGTAGCCGAAGCGCTGCATGACCTCGAAGCCCGCATCGCACAAACCGGCGGAAAAGTGGAAACAGAAAACTTACCGACCATAGACGCGGATCCCTTTCAAATGCGCCAGTTTTTTCAAAACCTGATCGGTAACGGGCTTAAATTTCATAAACCGGGGGAAAACCCACTCATCAAAGTTTCCGCGGCGGAAGACCCCGATGAGGGGGTCTGGCGCATCAAGGTGGAGGATAATGGGGTGGGTTTTGAAGAAAAGTATCTGGAACGTATTTTCAAACCCTTTGAACGTCTGCACGGACGCAGCCAGTACGAGGGCAGCGGCATGGGATTGGCTATTTGCGAGAAAATTGCCGCCCGGCACGGCGCCCGGCTCACCGCCAGAAGCAGGCTCGGCGAGGGAGCCTGTTTCATACTCACCATCCCGGCAAAGCAATAGCGCGAAGTTCCGGGCCGTCAAGCTTCCCGGTTGCCGCCATCCGGCTGACCCCGGGGCCAGAACAGGCGCCGTATTTATTCTATCGTGTCAAACGCTTTTTCAAGTTCCCTGACGGCTTCATTCATCAAGCCTAATTGCTGATAGACCTTCCCCAGGTTGTAATGCGCTTCCGTATAATTCGGGTTAATCCTCACGGCCTTTTGGAATTGGGGAACGGATTTCGGGAATTGCCCCAGCTCCTTATACGTAACACCAAGGATAAAGTAACCTTCCGCATCGTTGGGTTTGAGCTGCGTCACTTTCGTGAACTCGTCGATGGCCTGCTCATAAAGCCCCAGCCCACGGTAAACTCTTCCCAGGAAAGAATGCGCCCTATACGAGTTTGGGCTGATTCTCAAGGTTGTCTTGAACTCGCGGATGGCATCGTGGTACTGCCGGATGGCGCGGTAGGCAAACCCCAGGGCAAAGTGGGCTTCCTTCAGTTCCGTATTCAGCCTTAGAGCCTCTTTATAAATCGGAATGGCCTCGCGGTAGCGCCGCAACGAGCTGTAAAGGTTCCCCAAATCCAGGTAAGCGTCGGCGTCGGTGGCGTTGGATTGCACAGACCGTTGCTTGTAGGCGATACCCAGGGCGATAAGCGCTTCCGCATCATGCGGCTCAAGTTCCAGCGTTTTTTTGAGCCTCTCAATCGCCTCCGGGTACTTGCCCAATCTTTTGTACATAATCCCTATGTTGTATTGCGTCCCCGTATCCTTCGGCGCTAACTGGGCCGCCTTCTGGAATTCCGCCAGGGCCGTACCGTAATCTCTCAGGGCCTTGTACACAATCCCGATGTTGTAATGAGCCTTGGCGTTGTCCGGATCGCTTTTAATCACTTCCTTGAATTGCCGGATCGCTTCCTTGTTCCAGCGGTGCTCCACGTAAACCCCGCCGAGCGCCAGTTTGGCTTCGATATCCTTGGGGTGTTCAGCAACAGCCTTTTTGAAATCGGGGATCGACCCTTCCGGAGACAAGCGCAAATCCTCCTTGATCGCTTCCCGAAACCACTCCAGCTTCTTGTAGGCCATGCCAAGGCCGATGTTCGCTTCGGGGCTTTCCGGGTCAATCCGCAATGCCTCCTCGAATTCCGGCACGGCTTCCTCCGGCCGTTTAAGTTTTATTAAAGCCATCCCCAGCGCGTAATGCGCCTCGACGTCATCCGGCTTGAGCCGTATGACTTCCTTCAAGGCATCGACGACTTTTTGATATTGGTGGAGCGCGCCAAAAGCGATTGCCAGTGACCGGTGGGCCTCGATGTCGTCCGGGTTTTCAGTGACGGCTTTTTGATAATCCGTAACCGCTATTTCCGGTTGATTCCGCAACGCCTCCCTGGCCGCCGCCTGGGCACGGCCCAAAGCTACATAAGCCCCTCCAAGGGCTATTTGCGCCGCCGAAAAATCCGGCTTGATCCGCAACGCCTCTTGAAATTCCTGAATAGCTTTCTGAAACTGCCCAGCCTCCCGGTAAGCGTTTCCCAGGTTATAATGAGCATTGGCGTTTTCGGCATTTTCATTGACTATCTGTTCGAGCTTTTTGATCTTGACGTCATTGGCAGCGGCAAATCCTGCCCCGCCAATCACGAATAAAACGATAATAGAAATGATGAGACGATTTGTTTTCATGTGACGAATCTCTTTTTTTGTTCTTAAGTGAATACCTTCGACTATACCGATTTAAACAGGTTTTTGGAAGACAAAAAAAACCGTAAAAAATGTCACGATTGACCGATGCCGCCCGCATCCGCCACCGGCTCGATCCCAGTTGAAAGTTCAGCCCACTTCCCGCGGGCGTTTCCCGCCCTGACCGAATTGCCCGCACCCGTTGCCCGCCTCTGTCATGGTGAGCCTGTCGAACCATGACAAATTCTGACAGAGCCTGACCGAATCGTCCGCAACCCCTGGCACATCCCCTTGCCGCAAAAAGAGTTACCCGCACCACGGCGCTCGCAAACCCTGACTGAGCCAAAAAAACATTTCCGAAAAAACGAGGAACGAAATAGTCGAAAAGTCAGGTCATAAACCCCGCAAGCCCTTGCATCGCAAAACCTTTCCCTCCATTCCCGTCAGGTAAAAAATCAACGAATTTCGCGCCAAACCACCCCAAAGACAGAATCGTATTTTGGCTTGTATCCGATTGATTTTAAATGATTTATAAAAATTAGTTTTGGCATGTCGAACCCCACATTTTGAAGATTAAAATTTAGAACCTTGAATCCACCGCGGAGACGCTAAGAACGCAAAGAAAAGCAAAAATCTAACCACAGATGCCTGCC
>Ga0114931_10010221_pt1 | contig 11187 bp, 9 predicted proteins | sample 2SBtaG_FD_89579 | JGI IMG/M metagenome (GOLD analysis project Ga0114931, IMG submission 89579) | Deep subsurface microbial communities from Kolumbo volcano to uncover new lineages of life (NeLLi) - 2SBTROV14_V59a metaG | ecosystem: Environmental > Aquatic > Marine > Volcanic | place: Kolumbo...
AGGTTGAGCAAACGCCATTTGGGCTTGATTATTAATTTTCACGTAGAATTGTTAAAAGATGGCGTTCATAGGGTTGTAAATAATCTGAAAGAACAAGTTTGAAAACTCTGCGAAACTTTGCGAGCTCGGCGTCTCCGCGTAAAGTCTTTTTTGCTTTTTGATATTTTTTTCGGAAAACAGGTGATATTGCCAAACTTCCTGGTAGGAGACAAAAATGACACATCGAAAACTAATAATCATATTTTCCATCATTTTATTAGGAACACCCTTTCTTTTCGGCGGCACAATTCTTCGCATTGGATCGGGTATGGGCCAGGCTGGTGGCGAGGGTTATACTCTGCCGATCATTCTGCAAAACGACCGTGACGTTGCCGGGCTGCAGTTTGCCATTCAGGACGCACAAAACGTACTGCACGTGGATTCGATAGTTGCGACATCCCGCGCCGGCGGTTGGGTTGCGATGCACAATGAAAACAATCTGCTTCTTTTTGGTCTGCACGGGAAGCCCATTCCCGCCGGTGAAGGAGAAATTGCCACCCTCTTTTTGCACATTGATTCCACGGCCACTGCCGGGATGGATACTTTGCGAACCGCAACATTGCCGCTTCTCGCTGATACTCTGGGAGAGAAAATCGACAGCCTGAGTGTAGCACCGGGCCTACTTGAAATACAATTTCCGACGTTTGTCAAAAATAAAGAAATCAGTGAATCATCGCCTCTGTCTTACACAATTGAACAGAACTACCCCAATCCCTTCAACCCGACGACGACGATTCGCTTTGCTTTGAAAGAACCGGGAAGAACCGTTGTCGAAATGTACAATACGACGGGGGAAAAGGTTCGCGACCTGGTCAATCAAAATCTAAAAGCAGGGAACCATATTCTTCGCGTCAATGCACAGGGACTTGCTGCTGGAATCTATTTCTATAAAATTTCTGTAAACAACTTTGTGGCAGTGAGGAAAATGGCGCTGATCAAATAAAGCGCATCTCGGAAAAAAAGCTAAAACCTTTCGTTTCGGAAAACAATTTATTGAATCGGATGTCAAATGTCCTCTTGTCATTTATCTCTAAATTGGGAGAAAAATCAATGCAGGCCGTTTTATTGGTTGCCGGAAAAAGCACGCGAACATATCCTCTTACCTTAACTCGTCCAAAGCCGCTATTACCCATAGCAAACAAACCGCTCATCTTGCATAGCCTTGATCAGATGGTTGGGCTGTTTGATGAGGTTATTCTCATTGTCGGCTATCGGGCGGAGATGATCCTGGACGTGCTGGGAAATGAATACCGCGGCATCAAACTCATCTACCAGGAACAAGAGGAACAACTGGGAACCGGTCATGCGATTTTGCAAGCCAGGCAGTTCATCAAAGACAAATTCGTTGCCATGAATGGTGATGATCTTTTTGCACGCGAAGACCTTGAAAAATTAGTGAGCCTGAATTTTGGCGCATTAGTCAAAAGAATCAAGGACCCATCTCTCTACGGCGTTTATCAGGTAGATGAAAACAATAGGGTTTTGAATCTTGTTGAAAAGCCGAAAGAATATCTTGGTGACCTGGCAAATATTGGCTGCTATGTTTTTGAACCGGAAATTTTTAGCGAGATTGAAAATACACCACTGAGCGAGCGCGGCGAGATTGAAATCACTTCATCAATACTTGCCCTGGCGCAGAAAGAAGATTGCTTTGTCGTGCCGATCTCCGGTTTCTGGCTGCCGACCGGTTACGCCTGGGATCTGCTCAAACATCAGGAATTTCTCATGGCCGGACTTGATTCCTCCGACATACAGGGCCAAGTCGAGCAGGGGGCGGTGTTGAAAGATTCGGTTTCCATTGGTAAGGGAAGCGTTGTCAAATCCGGCGTCGTCATAGAAGGCCCGGCTGTCATAGGTGAAAACTGCATCATTGGGCCAAACTGCTACATCAGAAAATATTCCAGCATTGGTAACAATTGCCGCATTGGCCAGGCCGTCGAAATCAAGAACTCGATTATTATGAACAACTGTTTAATCAGCCACCTGAGCTACGTCGGGGATTCAGTTATTGGTGAAGGTTGCAATCTTGGCGCAGGAACCATTACCGCCAACCATCGTCACGATGATGGCAGCATTCGCTCGATGGTCAAAGGAAAACTTGTTAATTCGGGCAGAAATAAATTCGGTGCTATTTTTTCTGATGACGTCGGCACGGGCATCCACACTTCTGTTTATCCGGGAAGAAAATTATGGCCTGGAATGACTACAAAACCCGGAGATGTAATTGCAAAGGACCTGGTACCAAAAGATTTTAGCTGGAAATGAAAAATACCGAACAGGAAAACAGAACCCGAATCGGAATACGTTTGGGATATTTGAGTGCGGGCATTAATTTTGTGCTTTTTATACTCAAACTTTTTCTCGGTTTTATGTCCCACAGCCTCGCCATTATCTCTGATGCCTTTCATACATTGTCGGATATATTAACATCCTTTTTGGTCGTCTTTTCTTTCAAAATTTCAGCCAAACCATCGGATCCGGAGCATCCTTTTGGGCACGGTCGTGCGGAACAAATAACGGCAATTGTTATGGCTACATTATTGGGAGTTACGGCGTTGGAATTGGCCAAAGCCGGTATAGAGCGCATTTTGCACCCGGCCCCAATTGCCGCTACCTGGATCATTGCCGGGCTGATGACGGTTACTGTGATCATCAAAGAATGGATGGCACAATATACGCAAAAATATTCTGCTCGGCTCGATTCAGGCACGCTCAAAGCAGACGCCTGGCATCATCATTCTGATGCAATTACAACGATTCTTGTCATCATTGCCGTTATTCTGGCTAAATACGGAGTGGGCCTCCTCGATGGAATAATGGGCATCATCATCGGTTTTTACATCCTTTATGTCGCTTACAAAATCGTTAAAAAGCCCATCGATCAAATCATGGGGGAGCCAACGCCCCCCGGATTGACTGGCGACATTAAAAACCTTGCGGCTTCAATGGCCGAAATCCGTGATATCCATGACATTATTTATCACAATTATGGCACTATTCGCCTGGTCTCACTGCACATTGAAGTCGATGAAAATATGACGCTCAGCAAAGCACATCAAGTTGCAGAAGTTTTGACCGATAAACTGCAAAAGGAGCTCGACTTGTACGCCACCGTGCATGTTGATCCCATGTCGGAAAAAACATCACTTCATTACGAGATTGAAAAAAAAGTGGCCGAATTTTGTGTTGCCGATAAACTCTGTCATTCATTTCACGAACTACGAATAGTACATGACAAGAAAACAATTGCGATTCACTTTGACCTGCAAATCAAAGAAGAAGTGTCGGACACAACAAAGGACGAATTGAAAAGACAAATCGTCAAAACTCTCAAGGAGCAATTTCCGCAAATTGAGCAAGTGGAAATTACGATAGATCCGTTATTCGCATTGGAAACGTAAAATCCCCGCTAAACAAAAAGCCCGCAATTCCGAAAAATTGCGGGCTTTTGCGGGGCAGACGGGACTCGAAATCCAGACCCCGCTTATCTCTTAAATTCTTGCGATGCCCGTAATTGTTCCACCTATAGTTTGAATCAACTGCCTGCACACAACTCGCGCAAACGTTCTGCACTTTTCCAACTTTTTAATTCTCGTTCTCGTTTCAGGGCCGCTTCACGCGTGGCGTATTTCTCATAATGCACAAGCTGCCATGGGCCACGATTTTTTGTGAACTTTGGTCTGAATTGTGACGCCAAACATTAGTTATCATAATTATTGCCAGTATGTGCTATAAGGCATGCTTAACGAGGCCTGAATTAATAGGCATGTGCATATACTTTTGAATTACTAAAAGTTAATGGCGCTTCTGCAGAGCAAACCAAGTAATCATTTTGATGAAAATCTGTGCGCCGGTGGCACGTCCGCAACAAGGGGCTTCGGGTAAAAGTTTACTCTGGTGGAAAATTTCGTTCCCCATCTAATTGACTGTGCGAAAAAGAGGAGTGTAGTCCCTTTGTGGGGTGCAAGTGGAACGCATCAACAGTGTGTTCAGGTACTAGCAAAATCTAAAAAGGTACCTGTCATTGCGAGGAGCGAAGCGACGAAGCAATCCCATTAATTATATAACCTTATATCGGAGATTGTTTCGGCAAAAAACGCCTTGCAATGACAATAAATTATCAAAATTAGGGGTTCATGGACCGCCTGGCAAGGCGCTGCACTCCTGGAATTCGAAACACCACTCGTAACCAAGGTGTTACGCGGCCTTAGTTTTTCCCGTTGAAAATTAACTATTTTTGACAATCCTCAATTTTTTCATCCGGTAAAGAAGTACATGGCGGGGGATGTTGAGAATTTCTGCAGCTCTGGTTTGATTCCAGCCAGTGGATTCCAGGGCGGAAATGATGGCCCGGCGTTCGGCTTCTGCAAGGGTTGATTCGTCCGGCGGGAGGGAAGGCTGAAAGTCTGCTTTGTTATCAAAAGTCAGACATGTCCTGTCGAGGGTATTTGTTGAACATAAAACAACAGCGCGCTGCACCATGTTTTCCAGTTCCCGAACATTCCCGGGCCAGGAATATTTTAGCAGCGCATCTATAAAGTCCGGTTTCAAAATCAGATCGTGGGTGGCATATTTTTTAACAAAATGTTCCACGAGCAAAGGGATATCATCCTCGCGGTCTCGCAGCGGCGGGATGTTCAGGGGGATGACATTAAGACGATAATACAAATCCTGGCGAAATTGGTTTTTTTGGGCCAGTTCGGTAAGGTTTCGGTTTGTTGCTGAAATAACGCGCACATCCACTGAAATCGGCTTGCTGCCGCCAACGCGTTCGATTTCGTGTTCCTGCAAAACACGCAACAGTTTTGACTGCAAATCAAGTTTCAGATCGCCGATTTCGTCCAAAAAAATCGTACCACCACCGGCCATTTCAAATTTCCCCGGGCGCGAACTTGTTGCACCGGTGAACGCCCCTTTTTCATGGCCGAACAATTCACTTTCGATCAACGTTTCCGGAATCGACGGGCAGTTGACGGCAACAAACGGTTTCTCCTTGCGGGGAGAATTGAGATGAATAGCCTTGGCCAGCAATTCTTTGCCGGTGCCGCTCTCCCCGGTAATGAGTACCGCAGCGTCACTTTGTGCTGCACGTCCTGCCACTTGTAACAGCGCCTGCATTTTTTTATTTTTGGAAATAATGTTGCCGAACCGGTATTTCTCTTCCAACGCCGTTTGCAGGCGTTGGTTGTCTAACTCGAGATCTTTCAGACGGAGATTTTTTTCAATGGTGAACAAGAGTTGTTCTTTGGCGAATGGTTTGGGCAAATAATCATCCGCTCCCTTGCGGCAGACATCCACGGCGTTTTCAATTGTACCATAAGCCGTAATGATGATCACCGGAATTTGACTGTTAAAAAGCCGGATTTGTTTCAGCACCTCCATGCCATGCATTTCCGGCATCTGCAGATCAAGAAGCACAAGATCAAAAGAATGTTTTTGTAGCTTTTCTATTCCCTCTGCACCACGGTTTGCAATTTTGACATTGTATCCCATTCCTTTCAGTTGATGTGAGACAACGGTACAGAGGCTGATATCATCGTCAATGAGGAGAATTCTAGTGGTTTTGATCATTTTCGAAAAACTCCATTTTAATTTGCGCGCCACCGTTTTTCCTGTTTATAGCGCAAATGTTACCGTTATGAGATTCTACAATTCTTTTGGTTATGGCCAACCCTAACCCCGTGCCGCCTGACTTTTCCGTGTAAAAGGGTTCAAAAAGATGTTTCCTTGCTTCCTCACCTACGCCGGGCCCCCCGTCGGAAATAGTAATAGACAGAGCTTTTTCATTTTGTTCGGCAGTAATTGAAATTGTGCCGTTAGCAGGACTTGCCTGAATTGCATTGAGTAAAATATTGAGCAACGCCTGGCGCATTTGTCCTTCACGGCAAAGCATTGTTAAATCCTGCGGCTCAACATCGACCTTTAATTGCAGCGTTTTTTTGCGTAATTCCGGCCCGAGTAACGCAAGTGTAGATTCAATGATTTTCTTCAAATTCACGACTTCTCTTTCTTCGGTTCTGGGCCTGGCAAAATTAAGGTAATTTGCCACCACTGTATCCAGCCGTTGCGTTTCTTTGAGCAAAATTTCAACAAAATTTTTATGGCTTTTGTCCCGAGATTCGTCGCGAAGAATTTCTGCCACGCCGCGAATTGATCCGAGCGGGTTTCGCACTTCGTGGGCCAGGCTGGCGGTCAGTTCTCCCAGTGTTGAAAGTCTTTCAGCCATGCGCAATTGATTTTCGATCAATGCAAGTTCTTCTGTTGTTTTTTTGAGCTTGTCCATTGATTCTTTTAGCCGCTCGGATGCCTGGCGGTAAAATGTTTTTTGTTTCCTCTCCTGTTCCCACAAATACCCGGTCAGGCCACCCAGGGTGTTATACAAAAGAATCATAAAAAAACGGCTGATATTCATAACAATGTTGCCGCCCCATTGGAAGACAACGTGCGGTAAATAAAGGAATGTAACAATCAGCGCTGTCATCATTCCGCCTTTCAGCCCAAAACCGAAAGCACCCAGAATGATGGGAATAAAATAGAGCACTTTATATAATTCATGTAAAGGCCTGTAACTCGTCGGCGTTGTATAATGGAAAAAAGAGATGACAAGAATTAGAGCAGCAATTGATATTTTCAAGCTTTTGTTTAGACATTTTAGTATCGAAAGATCAAACTTGTACCGATGCCAATGCCGTGGGCGGAGGGCGTAAAAAATCCATTAAACGATCTGGCAGCAAAATCCCAGCGGATCGTGCCAAACACAAATCCAAAACCCAGCGAGTTTGCCCAGCCGAATTTTCCGCCCAGAGAGGTTCCGGCGCGCAAGTGAAAAAAACGGAGAGGACGATACTCGGCGCCGCAAGCGAAAAGTGACTTTTTGCTGGCAAGAGCGGAATTTTCGAAACCCTGCTCCCACTCAAAGGCGATGAGTAATCGACCAAAAGCGCGAAGAATTCCCAGGCGTAAGATGGCCGGCAGCCGCGTATTAAATGCCGGAATAGCGAACGAGCTATCGGACGAAACAAAAATTGAATCCGTGTCAACGTGTCCGTTAAAAAGTTCATCTGCATTTGTGGCTTTCAATTCAAAATCGTAAGCGTGCGATTCCGTTCCCGTATTCCAATGCAGGTTTGAAAAAACATTTTCTATGCTCAGGGATGCCCGCCAGCGATACAAAAAAGTAACTGTGGAACCAATATCAATGCCGTATCCGTTTCCTCCCGAGGCTTGATTTGCTAGTAGACGACCGCTTGCTTCGGCGGAACTATAATCAGTGAGTGACTGGGCGTGTGATTGCAAAGTCCCGGTGTATGAATATCCTTTCAAATACTTGACTGATATGCCAACGCCGAAATGGTTAATATCCTTCATTCCGAGATCGAACTTTTGTCCGTATGAAACGGCATATTCACCTAAAATTATCTCATCCCCGGATATTGGTTTGAATGAATAGACTTTATTTAGTTGATTACCGTTGAGTAAAAGATCAATCGTTTCCCGGCCGATGGAACTGCGCAAGCCGGCTTTGAGCCGCGCAGTAAAAGCAAGTGAACCATAGCCGATTCCAAGCACATGTGCGTCGGCAACGGAATACACCGAGAGGCCGTCTTTGGGGATTCTGTTGAGAATGTCTGTTTTGGAAGCATCTGTTAAGAAATTACCGTTATAGCGATTGTAAAGAGAAAGGTTGAGCGTATTATTCGATAATCCAATTCCCGTGCCCAAAAGCGTAACTGTCAGAGGATACTTTGTTCGCAGCGAAAGATTTCCCGGATTGTAGAGCGGTGCTTCGGCTCCAAGTGCCAGGCAGGAGTAAGCTCCTCCCAAGGCCATACTTCTTGCATTGCTAAAGTCCTGGGCGGAATAGAGATGACCAGTTGCAAAGAGAAAAAGAAGAGAAAGCAGGTGAATTTTTTGCGATGAATTTTTCATTGATAACTCTTGATAAGGGAAAATTTTCCATCGGGCGTTATTTATAATCCGATAGTTTGCTTTCAACCAGCACAATTGTACCCTGATCATCTGCGTTGGTATTGTGAATAATTTTTGCTCCGGGAATTTTACCCGTGATGGATCCAAACGCCGGTTGCTGAGGATGCTGTTCCCATTGCAAGATATATGCCAGCCAACGGCAGGCATCCACATAGGCGGCTTGCTGTGCGGCCTGCGTTGCCATTGCTGAACTTTTTGCTTTTTTAGGTGGTTTGCCATAACCCACAGCCCGCGCTACATTGGAGTCATTATCCACACTCAATGTAACCAGTTGTTTGTGGAGATCAGTATTTTGCGGATCAAGTTGGATGGCGTGTTGTAGTTCCTGAAGTTTCGGGATGAGTTTTTCGGCTTGTTCTGCCGGTGAAATCTGGCCGGCCCCTTCTTCGGCTTTCATCTTTTGCGGTTTTTCCTTTTCGGAGCATGACCAAAATAGTGCCGCAATAATCAAAAGCAAAAGACCGGGAATCTTCATCCCCGGCCTCCATTTCAATTGAAAATTTATCATGTACCTAATTCCCATGAAGACAAATATTCTTTTTGTTCTTCAGTCAATTCGTCTATTTCAATGCCCATGCTTTTCAGTTTCAGCCGGGAGACCCAATCTTCTATGGCATCAGGGACATTGTGAACTTTGACGTCCAGTTTCCCTGCACTCTGCACAGCCCATTCTGTAGCCAGGGCCTGGGTTGCAAAACTCATGTCCATTACGGATGCCGGGTGTCCTTCGGCAGCAGCCAGATTAATCAGACGTCCCTCAGCGAGGAGATAAACGCGGTTACCGTTTTTCAGCACATATTCATCAACAAAGTTTCGAACATTGCGTGGACCTTCTTTAGAGACTTTTTTCAGGCCTTCAATATCAATTTCCACGTTAAAGTGACCTGAATTCGCAATGATTGCCCCGTCTTTCATCTTGTCCATGTGTTCCGCGCGAATGACGTGGATATCTCCAGTGAGTGTGCAAAACAAATCAGCGATGGGAGCAGCTTGCTCCATTTTCATCACACGAAAGCCATCCATTGCGGCTTCAAGAGCGCGAATCGGATCCACCTCTACGACGATTACATTTGCTCCCATTCCACGGCAGCGATTAGCAAATCCTCGTCCACACCATCCGTAACCACCGGCAACAACGTTTTTTCCGGCAAGCAAGATATCCGTAGCGCGAATAATTCCGTCGACGGTGGATTGGCCGGTCCCATAGCGATTATCAAAAAGATTTTTGGTTGTCGCATCGTTCACAGCAATAACCGGAAATTTAAGCGCACCGTCTTTTGCCATCGCACGCAGGCGAATAACTCCGGTTGTTGTTTCTTCCATGCTGCCAATGATATTTTTTGCGATTTCCGGATAGTCCGAGTGAATATTGGAAACAAGGTCTGCGCCGTCATCCATTGTTACGACAGGTCCATGCTCGATAGCGGCACGAAGGTGATCGTAATAGGTTTTGTTATCTTCACCGGTAATAGCAAAAACGGGAATTTCAAAATCCCTGACCAGGGAGGCAGCGACGTCATCCTGAGTGGAAAGGGGATTTGAGGCACATAAAACCAAATCAGCGCCACCGGCTTTTAACGTTCTCGCTAAATTGGCGGTCTCCGCGGTTACATGCAAACAGGCAGACATTTTTTTGCCGGCCAGGGGTTTTTCTTTCTCGAATCGTTCTTTGACCTGTCTCAAAACCGGCATATCGCCTTCGGCCCAATCAATTCTTTTTTTGCCGCCAGGGGCAAGATCAATATTTTTTATGTCGTATTTCACTTATCCTCCAATAATAAAGTTGGTTTATTTTATAATCCTTTTTGCAAGTCTTTTACCTTGTCGCGACGTTCCCATGGAAAATCCTGGTCTTCACGACCAAAATGGCCATAAGATGCGGTCGGCAGATAAATCGGCCGGCGAAGCTCCAGCATGTCGATAATACCGTGAGGTGTTAAATCAAAATTCTTGCGAACCAGTTTGACAATATCGTCATCCGGCAATTGCCCGGTTCCTTGCGTTTCGCAATTAATGGAAACAGGTTCCGCAACGCCAATAGCATAAGCAAGCTGGATTTCACATCTTTTGGCCAACCCGGCAGCAACAATATTTTTGGCAATATATCTCGCCGCATACGTTGCCGAACGATCCACCTTCGTCGGATCTTTTCCGGAAAAGGCGCCGCCGCCATGACGAGCGTATCCGCCGTAAGTATCGACAATGATTTTTCTTCCGGTTAAACCGGCATCACCCTGAGGACCGCCAACAACAAAACGACCGGTAGGGTTGACATGAAAAATTGGACCGTTGGCAGGAATCAATTCACTGGGAAGAACCGGCATGATCACTTTTTCGATGATATCTTCCTTGATTTGTTTTATGGTAACATCCGGTTCATGCTGAGTGGAAACGACGACTGTATTGATTTCTGCCGGTACTCCGTCAACGTATTTAATGGTAACCTGAGATTTTCCATCGGGGCGAAGATAAGGAATTGTTCCTTTTTTTCGGGCTTTTGCAAGTTGCAGTGTTATTTTATGCGCCAACATAATGGGCAGAGGCATGAGTTCCGGCGTTTCATCAATTGCAAATCCGAACATCATTCCCTGGTCACCGGCGCCGTCACGGTTTACGCCCATAGCAATGTCGCCGGATTGTTGATCAATTGTCGTGATGACAGCGCATGTCGAATAATCGAATCCATAGCGAGCATCGGTATAGCCAATTTTTTTAATTGTTTCGCGAGCGACGGTCGGGATGTCAACATACGTCGATGTCGTAATTTCGCCGCCAACAAGGGTAAGGCCAGTCGTAACGAATGTTTCACAAGCGACGCGGCCATTAGGATCGTCTTTAAAAACCGCATCAAGAACAGCATCCGAAACCTGGTCTGCGACTTTATCCGGGTGTCCCTCTGTTACCGATTCTGAGGTGAAAAGCAATTCAGCCATAAAAAAATATCTCCCATTAAAAATCATCTTTTCTTAATTTGTAACTATTCAGGCAGGGCTCGTCATTCCGGCTGTAGCGGAGCGGAATGCCGGAATCTCCACATTTAGAAAGGAGATTCCGGTATCCTCCTATCGTCGGAACCGGAATGACAGAAGTATGTGTTATAGCAAAATGCACGGCTAAATAGTTACCTTGATTTCAGTTTAATTACATTCATACTTTCGG
>Ga0114931_10010222_pt1 | contig 11187 bp, 12 predicted proteins | sample 2SBtaG_FD_89579 | JGI IMG/M metagenome (GOLD analysis project Ga0114931, IMG submission 89579) | Deep subsurface microbial communities from Kolumbo volcano to uncover new lineages of life (NeLLi) - 2SBTROV14_V59a metaG | ecosystem: Environmental > Aquatic > Marine > Volcanic | place: Kolumbo...
CCACAGCCCAGAACGCCACACTTACGTATGGCAACCTGTGCTGCTCCGTCGGGCCAGGGCCATGGTTGGCGAAGCCAACCACGACCCAACCATGGCGCCGACGCTTACTTTCTACAAACCCGGAAGGATTGGCCGTGGTGAAAAAGTCGAGGGATGCGCCCGTGGCTGCTCGGCTGAACCGCTCGCAATGTGACGAGGATTGGCTCACAAACCACCACGCACTCGGCGGCAACGAGTGACTGCTTTCTCAGTTCACTCCCATCACGGGCTCTCCGCCTGGAAGACAACAGTGCCGTTGCACTGACCGAACGGGTTCGGCGGCACGTAGAGCTGCCAATAGGTGGTGTTCGTCTTCGTGACGCCGGGCGTGTCCTGCTTCGCGATCGTGAAGCCGAAGTCCTGATACGCGGTCGCGAGCGAGGTCTTCGCCGCGTAGTCGGCGGCGACGTCGGCGCTGAACTTCTCGTTGTCGATGGTGATGTTCCCCACGTCGCAGACGAACGCCAGTCCATCCCCCGAGACGTTGCCGTAGCCGGCGACGCTGATATTGATGGGAATGTTGCCGATGTTCGTCACGTTGGCAGTCATGTTCGCGGAAGTGTCGCCGACGGCGAGGTCGCCGTAATCGATGAGCGGCGAGACGTTGAGCGCGAGGATGCCACTCACGGTCGTCGTGTTCCACGTCGTGTCGTTGTAGCTGCTGTTGTCCCAGGTCGTCGCGTTGCAGGTCCAAGTCCAGTTGAGCGCGTAGTACTCGACGTAGAACCCGCAGGTGAAGTTCCGGTAGTCGCCGCCCTGGCCCGCAATCGCGCAGCTCGAATTGGCGTAGTGCGTGTTGTTGTCGTCCGCCGCTCCGGCGGTCGAGGTGCTGTGGTAGAACGTCGCGTTCGTGAGGTTGATGTCGGCGTAGCCGTTCCAGTCCCGGACCGAGACGTTGCACTCGACGAGCTGTGTCGAGCCGGCGGAGAGCGTGACCGGGTCCGAGAGAGTCACGGCCATAATCTCCGGCGCTGCATTCGTGATGTTGACGCGCGTGTCGATGCTCACGTTCCGGTAGTTCGGCCCCACGCTGTAGCTGAAGGAGAAGACGGCGTTGTAGGCGAGCAGCGCGAGCGCTAGGAACAGCAAGACGGCAAGGATACCCTTCCGTTTCGTCGCAGCATATTCGCTAGGGTGCATGCTCCATCAGTCGGACTGTTCAAAGGAGTTTCAGGCGGCTCTCGCCGCTCAACCGAGCTCGATGTAAAAGTAATAGGGATGGGCCGCCTCGACGTTGCTCTCCGCGACGATCATCTGGAAGTCGTAGGTCTTCCCGTCGAAGCCGACCTTGTTGTCGTTGATGATGGAGACGTAGATGAGGCTGCTCGTCGCGTCCTCCATAAGGAACTCCTGGAAGTCGGCCGTGCTCGTCTGGCCTTGACTCGCGTCGTTGACGTAGAGCGAGGTCATTTGGCAGCTGCTCAGCGTCTGACCGGCGACCAGCGTCGGCGTGTGGTCCGTGCCGTTGAACGTGTTGTTGATGCTGTCAGCCTCGGTGCCCGTCATGTTGAGGGCCGTCTCTTCGGCCGTGATCGTCCCGGCCTGGGCGCATTGCGGACTGGCGAAGGAGACGCTGCCGCTCCGCGAGGCGTAGACCTCGCCGGTCGGCACGCTGAGCGCAGACCAGTCATAAATTGTGTTGCTGCTCGCGTCGTCGAGCGTGAGGCTGCCCGTCACGTTCCCGACATAGGCCTTCCAACGCGAGTCCTGCTGAACGGCGCTCAGGACGACCGTCGTAATCGTGGAGCGATTGTTGGTGATGCTACTCGGCGAGTTCGTCGGGATGGCACCGGTGCTGTTGGAGTTGAAGTTTGCCCCTGTCGGGTCGGCGCTCGCAGGGAGAGCGAGCGTGACGAGGGAGACCATGAGGAGCAGCGCCAGGAGCGTCGCTCGTGCCCGTCCGTCCGTCGTGTGTGCCATCGTGGTTCCCTCATCCGTGCGTGTCAGTTTCCGTGATTCTCAGTTCCTTCTTCGTCTCACCGTGTTATGGAATGTGAAAGGGGTTTATCCTCCGTCGGTTTAACCGAGCTCGACGAAGAAGTAGTACGGCGTCACGGCGCTGTTGCCGTGGCCGTCCTCTCCGACGAGCAACTCGAAGTCCCATGCGTCGCCGTTGAAGCCGGTCTGACTGCCGTTCATCAGCGCGGTGTAGACGATGTTGCCTGCGCCGCTGTTGTCGCTCAGGAGCACCTGGTAGAACTTCGTGTTCTGCGCCCCTGTGTTGTCGAAGGCGTTCGTCGCGTAGCAGCTGTCCGCCGTGATGGCGACGTTACCGACGCTGAAGCCAGGGTGCGTGGTCGACTGGCTGAAGGTGTTGCTCACCGAGTCCGCGTCGGTCGCAGCTTGCCCGAGGGCGGTCTCCTCCGTGGAGACGTTCGCGGCCGCTGTACAGTTGATTGTTGTCCAGGTCGGGCTGGCGACGCGCGCGGCGTAGACCTCGCCCTTTACGGACGTCAGCGACCAGTTGTAGAACGTGTTGTTGTTGCCGTCATCCAAGACGATGGCGCCGGTCACGTTCCCGTAGTAGCCCTGCCAGCTGTTTGTGATGGCGAGGGCGTCGATGCTCAGCTGGGTCACGTTCCCGGCGAGCGCATCTACTTGCGCGGCGGGAAGGGTGCTCAGGTCCCGCCTACTGCTCGGGCCAGGGGTCGCCGAGAGCGGCGAGGTCGGGGCGGCCATCGCTGCCTCTGCGAGGAGCAGGGCTCCCAGCATAATGAGTGCAATCACTGCTATCAGTCGTCTCTCCATATTCTCCACCTTCCATGTCATTTTTTTTCCTTCTTCTCCAGCTCTTTTCCGAGCGAGGGGATAATCGTGCCAGGGTCATACAGTGGGTAGAGGCTCGCGGTGGCGATGTCCTTCCCCGGATGGTCGGGATGCGCGGCGATGAAGGCGACCTGCCGTGCCGTGCCATCTGGACCGGTGATGCTGAGCGGGTGGAGCTTCAGCTTCTCGTCCCGCGTGAAGAGGATAATGTTGATCGGGTTCTCGCTGCTCTCGTCGAGCGAGAGCGCATCAATCTTCGGGAGGTGCTTCTCGACGTGTCAGAACGCCTTCTCAAGGAAGTAGTGGAACTCTGGCTTCGGGTAGAACCAGATGCGGAGAATGACCTTGTTGTAGACGCTCAGCTTGAGGAGCTTCTTCTCCGCGAAGCTGTTCGTCGTTGCGATGAGGAAACTGTGGTTGCCCGCCAAGCTGTAGAGGACTCGTGGTTGTCCCTTGTCCCGGTTCGGGATACGCTCAGATCTCACCAGGCCGGCCATCTCCAGGAGGCGCAGCTGCTGGCTAATGTTCGCGACGCTCGTGTTGCTCCTCGCGGCGAGCTCAATCGGAGAGAAGGGCTGTTCAGCGAGCAGCTTCAGGATCTCCCACTTGCTCGCTGTGAAAAGTGTCTCTTGCTCCATCTGTCGTCACTGCGGTCGTCGTCGCTGCGGTCGTTGTCGTCGTCCCGCACCCGGTCGGATGCGGAGCGCAACCGGTTCCGGTGCGCCCGTTCCGGGGCGTCACCGACGAGGAAAGCATCCCTCACCAGTATACGCTTTTGTATCTTGACATCCTTTTGAGATAACTCATATATAAACCTTTCGGTGAATCAAGAAATACTGTATTACATAAATCAATGAAATTCATAGGAAAACAGAATACAGTAATCAATAAAAAACTACACCTAAAGAAAATACACTACTTAATGAAATTGTGAATTATGGGGATACAAGGCCTACGAAAGAAGAATTCGGAAAAAACCATCGGGAAGCGCCCTCGCAGAAGCGCCCTCACGGATGGTATGCGCCGAACGCCAACTGGTCCGTTGCGGTCGGATAGGCGTAGACGATGCCGAGCCTCGTCTCGATCTCCTCGGACGCCGTGTAGTGCGGCTTGCTTGCGTGCAGGGATTCGTGCTCGAGCGTTATCCCATATTGAAGGCCCGCAAAGCGTTCGTCCGGGTTCATCCATATCTCGTGGGCGCCGGGAAAATAGGCACCTTTGACATCGGCACCGATCGTCGTCGATGGCACGCGGAACACGCGTGGTCGTTCGAGCTCACGCAGCACCCACTCGGGATAGCGCGTCTGCGTCCGGTACCAGCCGCGCAAGGCATCAGGGACAGACGCATAGGTCGGCGTCCTCCAGGAAGGCGCTGAGGGGAGTGGAGAGGAGACAGACCATCGATCGGCGGCGGCCGAGACGACAGTCTCGAGAGGATCCTCAGCAGGTCCATCGAGGAGCGCATGGACTCGTTCAACGCTCTCCGGAGAAAAGGCGAGGCGCATCATGGGCTTGGAAGAAGGGGTGAGGGCTAAAAAGGTTTGCTTGGATGGCTCAGCCCAGCTCGGTGAAGAAGTAGTAGATCGTCGGGCCTTCGCTGCCGGCGTGCTCGTTCTCGCCGACCATCAGCTCAAAATCCCACTGGTTGCCGTCGTAGCCTATCGCGCCGTGGTCGATCAGCGTCGTGTAGACTGTCTTGCCACTCCCGTCCGCGAGGAGGACCTGGTGATAGTCCGTCGTCTGCGACCCGCCGTTCACGAAGGCATTGGTGCTCGGGCACGAGGTCATATTCCGGCCGCCGACGAGGAAGCTCGGATGCGCCGTCCCGTTGAAGGTGTTCGTCACCGAGTCCGCGTCACCGGACGTCTGGCCGAGATAGGTCTCCTCGGCCGCGATCACGGTCGTGTTGCTGCAGTTGATCGTCGCCCAGGAGATGGTGTCGTTTCGCGAGGCGTAGACCTCACCCGTCACGGAAGTGCCATTTCCCCATTCGTACATCGAGTTGTTGCCCGCGTCGGCGAGCACCATGTTGCCGCTGATGTTTCCGTAGTAACCCTGCCAGCTCTGCGTAATCGAGAGCGCGTTGATGTCGAGCCGGGTGACGTTGCCCGCCACCGCGTCGACGCTCGTCGTGTTCAGGTTGGAGAGGTCGCGCTGCGAGCTGACGCCGGACGTGAGGCCGGTCGCGGGGACTGGGGCCGCGAACGCTGCCGGAAGAAGCAGGAGCACCACAAGGAGCCCCGCGAGGAGGAACGTCATCTTCGCCATTGTCATCACCTGTCGTCGCTGCGCCCGTCGGGGCGTCGTCGTTGTTGTCGTTGTCGCCGGAAAGGTTTCAAAAGCGTTTAAGGCGCTCAGTCGGCAGCCCGATAGAGCAGCGTGCTCTCGCCGGGACACGTGTCCGAGACGAGGAATGAGACGGCCACCTGCCGGCCAGCAGGCGTCACGATGCGGAATTCCGGTAGCTCGGCGGTCTTCAGGATTTTGGAGACGACGCAGAATTGCACCTTCTCCTCGCTGAGCACCTGGACACCGAGACTCTCCATCTTCAGGAGGAACGGCTCCGTTTGCCAGAACGCCTTCTCGAGCGTGTACCGAATCTCCGGGTCCTCGAAGAGCCATATCCGGAGCGTGATCTTGTTCCTGAGCGAGAGCTTGAGGAGCTTCTTCTCCACGAAGTCGTTCGCGGCCGCGATCACAAACCCCTGGTCTTCTGCGAGACGGTAGAGGACCCGTGGTTGTCCCTTGTCTCGGTTCGGAAGACGCTTGCTCTTCACCAGACCGGCCATCTCCAGAAGGCGCAGCTGCTGGCTGATGTTCGCCAGGCTCGTCGAGCTCCGTTCCGCGAGCTGCAGGGGACTAAACGGCCGGTCCGCTAGTTCCCGGAGAATCTCCCATTTCGAGGCCGTGAAAAGCGTCTCGAGTTCCATCAATACCACCTTCCTCCCCGATTGCAGGGAGGAACCTTTGTCGCAACTCGTGTGGATTTGTCCACACTGGTACAACTTTTAGGTATGCTGATATATAAATGTTTCGGTTTTTTCTGTACTACTGTAGTACAACAAGCAGTGAAGTAGAGGAAGAAACAAATAATAATCTATATAGAAAATTTATTAATACTATTATTTATACTATGATTTATTCTCTGTGGATCTCGCAACGAGGACCACGCCTAGCTCAGCTCGAGCCAGAAGTAATAGGTGTGCGGCGTGCTCGCATACTCGTCCTCGGGCACGATCATCTGGAAGTCGTACTGGCCACCGTTGAAGCCGACCGTCGCCTTGTCGATCAGTGAGGCGAAGACGAGATGCGTCGACGCGTCCTGGAGCAGGACCTCCTGGAACTTGGCGTTCTCGTCGACGGCCTGGCTCGCGTTGTTAACATAGGTCGCGATAGCGCGGCAGGTGCTGTGCGCGACGAGCTGCGTCCCGACGTAGAAGGTGCGGTGCACCGTCTGGTTGAACGTCTGGTTGATGCTGTCCACGGCGGTCGCGCTGATGTTGAGCGCCGCGTCCTCGGCCGCGATCCCCGCAGGCTGGGCGCAGCCGATGCCGGTCCACGTGACGCTGTCGTTCCGTGAGGCGTAGACCTCACCGCCCGTCGAGGAGGAACCCCAGTCGTAGAGCGTCGATCCCCCCGCGTTCCGCAGCACGAAGCTGCCCGTGACATTACCGACGTAGGCCTTCCAGCGCGGGGTCTGCGTCGTCGCGTTGAGCACGAGCGTGGTGAAGCTGCCGCCCGCCGTGGTGCTGCTCCCGGCAGCGGCCGGCGGAACCGTCTCGGTCACATTTGAGAGGACGTTCGCGCCCGTCGGGTAGGCGAGCGCCGACGGCAGGAGGAGCGGCGCGAGGAGGAGCGCCAGGAGCAGGACGGCGCCGAGAGATAGGAAGGAGGGCCTCATGGGGACACCTCCCTGCGCGCGGCCTTCCGTTCGGCGCGGTGCTGCACGGTCCACGTCGTCCGAGGATCAAGCCTAAGGAGCCGGGCGATCTCGACGTTCGCGTAGCCGAGCTCGCGGAGATAGGCGACCACCGTCTCGAGCGGCGAGAACTCCCGGGAGGCGAAGCGCGCGAGCGGGATGGCGAGGCCGCCGGCCTCGAAGGAGAACGGCAGGCCTTTCGCGGCGGCGTACGTCGTCCAGATGGTCTTCTGGCTCCGGTTGAGAAGCGCGGCAATCTCCACGAACGGCTTGCCGCGGCTCTCGTGGAGGTAGCGAACAAGCGCCCGGAGGCCGCTCAGCGACGACGAGAAGATGGCAAGCGGGACGCTGGCAGACGGCGAGGAGACAAGAACAGGGCCTTCGGGCGGGACGTCGAGCGTGAGGACTGACTCATAAACTGTCGTGCCTCGTTGCATGTCGTCGCTGCGCATGGAGTCGCCGTATGTTGCCGCTATTTCCCATTTTGTAAGATACTATTTATAAATATTTTTGTAAGGAAAATAAATTAACACTATTTTGTAAGATATAAGTCCTATTATGTAAGATTATTATAAGATTCCGTAACCCCAACATTAAAAAAATGCAAGGACTAGCCGCCGCATATGCTGAACTACGGCATCGTCGGGAACTGCAAGACCTGCGCGCTGATCGGAAAGAACGGCACGGTCGACTGGATGTGCTACCCGCGGTTCGACAGCCCCAGCGTCTTCGCACGACTCCTCGACAAAGAGAAAGGCGGCAGCCTCTCGATTAGCCCGGTTGGAAAGCACAAGACAGAACAACGATACATCAGAGATACCGCGATCTTAGAGACGCGGTACGTCGGCGAGGGTTGGAAGCTGGTCGTCCACGACTTCTTCCCGCGCTACCGGAAGCTGCTCTCCAACGGCAAGGGGAAGGAGCGGCTTGTTCGCCAGAACAAACTCATCAGGATCATCCAGCCGGTAAAAGGGAAGCCAGTCATAAGGATAACGTACGATCCTCGGCCAGACTACGCACGGTGCGTTACAACCAGAGAGGAGCGGGACGGCCAGGCGATCGCGTCGTGTAACAACAATACCATCAGCTGCATCTCGAACGTCCCGTACGAGCAGCTCGACGGAAAGCAACGCATCGAGGTGAAACACGCCCTCTACCTCGCCGTCGGCCAGGAGGACGACCCGAAGGACTTCAGCGTGACGCGGTGCCGCGCCCTGCTCTCAGCGACGAAGAAGTACTGGGAACGCTGGACCAGCACTCTCGTCCTCCCCGAGGAGAACCGCGCCACAATCGTCCGGTCGGCTATCACGCTGAAGCTCCTCACGTACAGCACGACCGGGGCCATCATCGCCGCGCCCACGACCTCAATCCCCGAGCAGATAGGAACGGACCGGACGTTCGACTATCGGTACTGCTGGCTCCGGGACGCGGCCTTTTGCACCGACGCGCTGAAGAAGATCGGCCGCGGCTACGAGACGAGACGGCTCCTCGACTTCGTCATGGACCGGACTGCGGGCAACGGCCGACTCAAAACCCTCTACGGTATCGAGCGAGATTCCTCAGTGGAAGAGCGACCGCTCGACCACCTCGCAGGCTTCAAAGGAAGCAGGCCAGTGAGGATCGGGAACGCGGCAGCCAGCCAGGAACAGAACGACATTTACGGCGAGTTGATCGACATCATCTACCTCTACTTCGGATAATACGGTTACGGCCGGATGACGAGGAGGCATTCGACGTTCCTCACCTACCTCGTCGAACAGATCGCCAAGCATTGGCAGGAGCCGGACGCAGGCATCTGGGAGTTTCGTGGCACCAAGGAGCACTTCACTTTCAGCAAGCTAATGTGCTGGGTCGGCGTGGACCGCGCGCTCCGGCTCGCGCAGCACTACGACAAAGGGCAACTCGTCAAGCGATGGACACGACTGCGGGATGAGATCCGCGAAGACATCCTCAGGAAGGGGTACAGCGAGAAGGCGCAGGCGTTCACCATCCATTACGGCAGCGACGAGCTCGACGCGTCGCTCCTCCTCATGACCTACCACGAGTTCCTCGAGCAGAGCGACCCGCGCATCATCTCCACGGTGAAGGCGATATACCGGAAGCTGCGGAACGGCACACTGGTCCAGCGCTACCGCGTCAAGGACGATTTCGGCCGGTCGACGAGCGCGTTCATGGTCTGCTCGTTCTGGCTCGTTGATGCGCTCTGGTACATCGGCGAGGCGAAGAAGGCGCGCAAGCTCTACAGGAAGCTCATCGGCTACGGGAACCACCTCGGCCTCTTCTCAGAGGATGTTGACCTGAAGACAAAACGACCGCTTGGTAACTTCCCACAGGCCTACACCCATCTCGCGCTGATCAACTCCTCGATCCTGCTGAGTGAGTGGAACGCGAAGCGGAAGCGGATTGAGTGGCACGCCCTTCCCGGTCGTCGAGAGTGGTGGTAGAAAACATTTAACTCCGTACTCATCAAGAGAGGTATAGTGATACTATATTATTTATAATATTAAAAAAAATATTATTTAAGGACAGGGTTAAAGAGAGAACATTCTGAGTTATGATACTGCCCCCGACAGAAGAGAAAGATTGAAGAGAACGATCGGGCCTTACGGCCCGGATCGCTCATCCCCTAAGGGGAAAAGGCGTTTCGGTGGTAACAAAGGTGGTAGCTGAGCGTAATCAGTTCGCCGACTCGGCCTGGAAGACGATGGTGCCGTTGCACTGGCCGAACGGGTTCGGCGGCACGTATAGCCGCCAGTACGTCGTGTTCGTGACCTGCACCGAGTCGTTCGTCTGCTGCGGCAGCGTCAGGTTCAGGACCTGTTGGTAGGCCGTAGTCAACGAGGTGTAGTCAACCACGTAGTCGCCGGTCTGGTTGAGACTGAACTTCTCGTTGTCGATGGTGATGTTCCCCACGTCGCAGACGAACGCGAGGCCGTCATTCTCGACGGAGCCGTAACCCTTGAGACTGATGTTGATGTTCTGGTTGCCGAAGTTCGTGATGTTCGCGTCCTTCGCCGCCGAGGTGTCGCCGACCGCCATGTCGCCGTAATCGATGAGCGACGTCACGTTCAGCGCGTAGTAAGGGGTGACGGTCGTGATGTTGTAGTTGGAGTCCGAGTCGCCGACGCTGCTGTTGAACGCGTAGCTGTCCGTCGCAGTGACGTTGCAGACCCAGTCCGTGCCCGCGTTCGCGTAGTACTCGACACTGAAGTTGCACGTGAAGTAGCGCGTGTAGTTGCCGTCGTCGCCGGTCCAGTTGCAGGTGACGTTCGTGTAATGGTCGTTGTTGTCGTCCGACGACGCGTAGGTCTGCGTGACGTTGTCCCAGAAGACGGCGCTGACGTTGGTGATATCCGCGTAGCCGTTCCAGTCCCGGACGGTCGCGTTGCACGCCACGACATGAATCCCGCCGGGATTGAGCGTGATCGGGTCCTCGACAGTGACGGCGAGCACTTCAGGCTTGGCGTCGGTGATGTTGACGCGCGTGTCGATACTAATGTTCCGGTAGTTCGGCCCCACGCTGTAGCTGAAGGAGAAAAGCGCGTTGTAGAGCGCGAAGACGACAAAGACCCCGAGGAACGCGTACGCAAGCATCCGCTTCGCGTCCGTCCGTTGGTTATCGTTGGTCATGGTTCCACCTCTTATGATCCTATCTCCGTGAAAAAGTAATAGGTCGTCGGCTGCGACTTGACGTCGCTCTCCGCGACAATCATCTGGAAGTCGTACGGCTGGGTGTCAAATCCTGCAACTGCGTCTTCGATGAGCGTGACGTAGAGGAGGTTCGCGTCCGCGTCCTCCAAGAGGATCTCCTGGAAGGGGTTCGACTCGTTCGCCGCCTGCGGCGTGTCGTTCACGTACGTCGCGATGGCGCGGCACGTGCTGTTCGCGACCGGCGTCGCACCGACGTAGAATGACGTGTGGGTCGAGCCGCTGAACGTCTGGTTGATGCTGTCAGCATCGGTGCCCGTCATGTTGTTGAAGTCCTGCTCCGCGACGACGGTGGTATCCTGGGCGCACTGTATGCCGGTGAAGGAGACGCTGCTGTTCCTCGTTGCGTAGACCTCGCCCGTGATTGTGACGCCGGTCAGGTCCCAGTCGTAGATCGTGTTCCCGGTCGCATCGTCCAAGGTGAGCTTGCCCGTCACGTTCCCGACGTAGCCCTTCCAGAAGCTGTCCTGTTGGAGGCCGTCGAGCGTGATGGTCGTTATAGTACCGCGAGGGTCCGTCCGGTTGCCCGGCGTTCCTGCGCCCGCGGTCGTGTTGGAGACATAGGTGAGGCTCGCCCCTGCCGGGTCGGCGCTCGCAGGGAGAGCGAGCGCGACGAGGGAGACCATGAGAAGCAGCGCCAGGAGCGTCGCTCGTGCCCGTCCGTCCGTCGTTTGTGTCATCGTGGTTCCCTTCCGTGGGGTCTTCATTCTTGTTGCCCGCGTTTTGTTTCTTGTGCCTGCGTTCCTGCTCGCTTC
>Ga0114931_10010223_pt1 | contig 11186 bp, 9 predicted proteins | sample 2SBtaG_FD_89579 | JGI IMG/M metagenome (GOLD analysis project Ga0114931, IMG submission 89579) | Deep subsurface microbial communities from Kolumbo volcano to uncover new lineages of life (NeLLi) - 2SBTROV14_V59a metaG | ecosystem: Environmental > Aquatic > Marine > Volcanic | place: Kolumbo...
AGGAAGACGGGTTCCGCGGATACGATTACATTTCAGACTATTATTTACGGGTGTTTTTCCCCTTAGGTTATCGAGCTTTATATACTTTTGCCGCCAAAGTTTGGGATCCCGCATCGTTCAGCAAGCTCTTGCCTTATTTGCAATATATTGTCCTGATCGCTTTATTGGGATGGGTCGCCTGGAAATTGGGCGGCGCGGCTTCTTGCTTTGCATCCCTGGCCCTCATCATGTCCACAGGACTGTTTTTTGACAGATTGATTGGAGGGTTGCCGCGATCGTTCGGATATCCCCTGGTTGCAATGGCCATTGCCGCTGTTGTTTTTGGCCGTATGTATTTTTTGGTTGGGGTGACTCTTATCGGCGCGGCCTTCTATCCCATCGTTTCTGTCATTTCTGGATTTTGGTTGGGCCTGGTTCTCCTGATATTGCCGGCGAGACTGAGTGGAGACGCCAGCGGGTGGAGTTTACGAAAACGATTCAGCATTCTCCTTCTTACCGCTGTTTTCTCAACAGGGCTAATAACCCCACAACTTTTAGCAGGAGCGGAGTATGGAAGCAGGATCCACACATCGGAAATCCACGCTTTTCCGGAAGCAGGCCCACGAGGGAGATACAATCGCAATTCCCGGCCACCCTTTTACAACTCCCTTCAAACGGTCTCACTGTTTATCCTTAAAACCCTGGAGGGAACGGGGAAACCGTTTGTGGACCGTTTCAATATATGGCATGTTTGGGAAGGCCATGACTATCAAACCGTCTCAAAGGGCTGGCTGGTACTTGCCGCGGCTATTGCCGTTGGAATTTTTGCAGGTGTTATTAAACTGGCTCTCACCACGCCAGCGGTACTGCGTTTATTACTGGCCTGTCTGTTGATTCCTTTTATCCACACTCTGGCTGTCTGGTTTTATCCCTACTTTTTCATCCCCGCACGATATGTCCAATACACCGTTCCCCTGTTTGTCGTGATCTTCTTTCCACTAGGGCTATTGAGCTTTGCCAGGTCCTCCCGGTTTTTGAAAAACAGGTTTTGGGGCGCCCCCGCGGTTATTGTCTCCATGACCCTGCTCATTTTAATTCTTGTGGGCGGACGTGGCGATAAAAGTTCCGGATACACCCTCAACGCTAGAGGACAAAAGAATCTGTACACCTTTATCGGAACCCTTCCACGGGAGGCAATGATCGCCGGCTGGCCTTCGAACAAGGTGATGAACAATATTTCTTATCTCACAAAACGAAAATCGTTTCTGACTTACGAAACCCATCAAACATTCCACAAAAAATACGCGTGCGAAATGCGACGGCGAATGATCCTCATAATAGATGCTTTCCTGGCCCAGGATGCCGAACCTTTTTTGGCCCTGCGTGATAGAAATGGAGTGCGGTATTTCCTTGTGGACCAACGAGATTTTTAGGATCATCCTCGGGGTTACTTCGAACCCTTCGGTCAAATGATACTCCGCAAATTTAAGCGGGCCCAGGGCAAGGAATTTTTCTTATCCCGCTCCCTGGACGATCTGGCTGTGTTCCGCGAGGGCCCTTTGATGCTTCTCGACCTAAATAAAATTGAAAAATCAAAGAAAAAGATATTGGATCGAGAAAAAACAGGTGCGTTGCTATCCAGCTCTTCCGAAAACCGGGAAACCTGGAATGCTTCGGACGCCAACCCCTGTAACGTTCCATTGGAATAGGCTCAAAACCCAACCATTTCATTTGCTGGAGGAATTGCCTCTGTGTGTGAAAGTTCGGTTTCTTTAGACGCTTTAATATTTTTAAACTATACACAACAGTCTATGATGAGTTCCCAACAACCCCCATCCCTTTAATTGCGTTCAAAACATTCCGTGAAATGACTCGTGAACGCCATCAACCAAAGGCCTCTTAACTAGCCATGTACAAAAATATTTATGTTCTATTGATGGATGGCTATTTAGTTTTTTTTGCATTCAGTCTGGCTTTGGCGCTGCTGATTTTGGGCAAAAAAGTCCGTTTAAGTTCCGTAAGAAAAAATTTGCAATGGATCTATCGCCTGGACCCAATAAGTCTCAACGCCTACCGGATCATTCTTGCCCTTTCCACCTTTTTCTTTATTTTATGGACCCTGGTTTTTTGGGGAAAACATTATTCCTTCAACTTGGACTTCATCGATTCGGGGATATACAGCAACATCGTATTTAACTCAAGTCAGGGACGGTTGCTTTATTCCTCCTTCCATAATGTGAATTCATTGGGGGAACACTTTTCCCCCATTATGCTGGTTTTTGTCCCATTCTTTTGGCTCCATCCAAGTATTCTTTGGTTATTGACGGCGCAAACCGCCGCATTCGCGGTATGCCCCATCATTTTATTTTTTATTTGCAGGGAGATTTTAAAAAATGAAAAGTTGGCGGGCCAGGCCGCCTTGGGGGCTGCTGTGCTGTGGTTTGCATTTCCTTCCCTCACCAATGCCGTTATTACGGGATTTCATCCCTCCACGCTGTCTCCTCCCTTTATATTGCTGGGGTTTTTGATGCTTATCAGGAACCGGATGAAATTGTTTTGGACCGTCATGATCGCCTTGCTGTTATTCAAGGAAAATCTGGCTCTGGTTTGGATTTCCTTCGGTTTATATTCCATTTTGGTTTTGAGACGAAAATCGCTGGGGATGACCCTCATTCTATTGGGAGGGTTATGGGGAATCGCGGCCACTAAGTGGGTCATTCCATTTTTTAGAGGTGGAGACATGCACCACCTCAGCAGGATCGGTCCCACTCAATTTATTTTTCTTAAATTGAAATATTTGTTTTTCTATTTATTTTTGCCTTTGGGATTTCTTTCTCTCGCAAACTGGCGATCGTTTCTGATGGTTTGGCCTCCCATAATTCTCAACCTTTCGGTTAAATACACAGCCCAGTTTCAAGGTAGAAATCATTACGACGATGTCATCGTTCCGCTTTTGTTTATTGCTGCGATTTCAGGCATTGCGTCTATCAAAAAATGGCCGCAGGTGAGGAATCTGAAGTTGTTGAAAGCAAGATTTTTAATGGGTTGGTTTATTGTTCCCATCATGTTTGCCTTGATATACCCTATAGGGGCTTTAATACAATATTTCCCAAGCAAAGCGCATCGGGCCATCGCTCAAGAGATGCAGTCGGTGTATCATCGCTGGCCCGAAAAAAAAATCCATATGGATCACAAATTGAAATCCAAATTGCACATTCGCCCAAATTTTCAAAGTCTGGCCCCGGAGTGGAAAAGCTGGAAATTCACTTCCGGGGACCTGGTTATTCTGGTCCCGGCTTTAAAGGATAATATTTCAAATCGTTTGTTTAAAATAAACGATTACCCAGGAGGCCTGCAATTCTTTGAAAACAATTTGGGAAGTAAGTTTAAACGCATCGACGGATCTTTTCATTTTCTTAAAATTTATGAAGTCCTATGAAAACAAATTCCTTCATGGGTTAAATGGTTAGGATAAGGCCTAAAATGGCGTCATGCAGGTAAAAAAATGCCCGAGGATGGGGAATCAAATCCATCTCTGGGATTAAACCGAGGGCAACCTTGTACAAGAACCGCTGTGGATGGTATTATAAGAATTACTTTTAAATCAATGCTAATTCAACAGGTCACTGAAAAAGTCCCTAAAGTTTATCGATAAATCTTCTACCCCTTTACGCCCAATTTATATGAGAGCTACAAATGCTATTTGACCGTAATAGCCTTTTCATAAAATTTCATATTTTAACGGCTTTGCTCGTTTTTTCCTTTTTACTTTGCTCCTGGGCCACGGCAACTCCCACGGAACAAATGGCAAGCGATGATTGGGTTTTCATAGTTGATGAAGGCATTATCGACGCCCCCCTCTCCATCGTGGAGCAACATTTCAAGGATGTCCAAAAAGCGGATGCCATGGTTCCTGGGTTGCAAACCAAAAAAATCTTACAGCAAATTTCAAATATCGAGCGAATCGATTACGATCATTATAAATTGCCATGGCCCTTTAAAGACCGGTACACGATATACCGCGCCAAGGAAGAAAATATTTCCAGAGGGGAAATCCTCTTCTCCCTGAACTCTTTAGAAAATTACCCCTTCGAGGATAAGGATAAAGTCGCTATCAGAATAAGAGAAAGTAGTTTTCTTCTGAAATCTCTGCCGGAGGATGAAACGAAAACCAGGGTCACTATTAAATTGACGCTGGACCCCGGCGGTTTTCTGCCGACCTGGCTCATCAACTTAAATAGCAAAACCTGGTCGAAAGATTTATTTAAAAATTTGCAAAAAAATATCAGAAAAGAAAGAACCAGACAAAAGTTTTCATAGGAAAACTTGACCAGGAGCGCAAATACAAGCCTCCCCGGTTTTAAAGACCGTTCCCGGATAAAAATACTGCCTTTGGGCTTTAATGGTTTATTTATAAGCAACCCATTTCAATGGAAAAACCGGATTTCATTCATGTCACTTATCCTCAACCCCATTTTGGTCGCAGGGAGGAAATTTCAAAAAAGTATCCAGAGGTAAAAAAACTTTTTGGGCACACTCCCTCGACGGCAATATGGACCATTGGAATTGTAGCGTTGCAATTTTCCATCGCCATCGCCTTACAGAATACCGCATGGTGGATGGTTCTTCTGACGGCCTGGGGGGTCGGTGCCTTTTGCGAGCACGCACTATTCGTCATCATCCACGAATGCACGCACAACCTGGTTTTCAAACGTATTTCCTGCAATAAGGCTCTTGGGATTATCGCCAATCTTCCGGGATTTTTTCCCGCCGCCATCGGCTTTCGCAATTACCATTTACTGCATCATCGGGATCTTGCAGAGCCAGGCTGGGATGCCGACATTCCTGGAGCAAAAGAAGCTGCCTGGGTCGGGAACAGCGCTTTCCGCAAAGCGCTCAGTCTATTTTTCTTCAGCGCGGTGCAGGGAATCATTCGCCCCGCCCGTTTGAAAAAAATCAATCTACTGGAACCCTGGGGAGTGATCAACGGCATTTCTTCTTTTGGCGCGGGCTTTTTGATTCTATACGTCTTCGGATGGTCTTCCTTCTGGTATCTGGTTCTATCCTGCTTTTTTGCGATTGGCCTCCACCCTCTTGGCGGTCGATGGATTCAGGAACATTATATTTTCCGGCCAGGTCAGGAAACTTATTCCTATTACGGTCCCCTGAACAAATTGTGCTTTAATATGGGATATCACAATGAACACCACGATTTTATGAGAGTCCCCTGGTCGCGGCTTCCCAAAGTCCGAAAAATAGCCCCGGAATATTATGATAATCTTTTTTACCACACCTCCTGGACCAAGGTGCTTCTCCAATTTATCTTTAATCCCCACTTTACCTTTTTCAGTCGTATCGTACGCCCCAACCACGAAGAGAAAACCTCAAAAAAAATGGCCACACGGGAGACCGATGAAATCAGCGAGGGGTTAGGAATTCGGTTATAAAGACCCAATAAAAAATCACTCATTCCACCGCAAAATAACCTTTCCGGTAGATTTTCTAATTTCCAGAAACGCATGCGCGTCGGCAACCTGATCCGTCGGATACTCACCACCCACTTTAGGGCTCAGTTCCCCTTTCTCGGTCAAATCCACTACGGTGCGCATACACCGTTCAAGAACGTCCGGCCGGTCATCGGCTATGCGAAGCATGTTTACCCCAAGTACACTTTTGGAATTCGAGAGGAGTTGAAGACCATGAAAAAACCCGAATCCCAACACGGTGCGCAAAATATGTAAAAAATTCCACCGACTGCCGGTCATCCCTGCCACACCGAAAGTAACGATCCGGCCGCCGGAGGCGAGCAGATTGTACCCTTGACGAAACGTTTTACCGCCAATGGAATCAAAAACCACGTCCAGCCCCCGGTTTCCCCGGATGGAACGAACTTCCCTGGCAAAATCTTTTTGCCGGTAATTGATGGGATGATCGACACCGATCTCCCTAAGATAATCCAGTTTCGCTGGTGAACCGGCAGTACCAAAAACCACACAACCGCGGCGTTTGGCGATTTGCACCAAAGCCGTTCCCACCCCTCCCGCCGCCGCCTGAATGAGAACATGATCTCCCGGAAAGAGCCGCACCATTTCCTCCGCCGCGAACCAGGCGGTGCAATACTGGGTGGCAAGCGCCGCCACAACCCCGGCAGGCATCTCTTCAGAGATTTTCACAACCGCCATTGCGTTGGCCGCAACTTTCGAAGCGTATCCCCCAAACCGGGTAAACGCCAGCACTCGGTCGCCGGCGCTCATTTTCTCAACCCCATTGCCTACGGCAATCACCCGTCCAACCACCTCGTAGCCCAGGACACATGGCATCTTCGGCGCATCCGGATAAAGCCCCCACCGGGCCAGAACATCGGCAAAATTCAGCCCGGAGGCTTCCACTTCAATCAATACTTCACTCTCAGCAGGCAAAGGGTCCTTTTCCTCGCGCATTTCAAACGCGGTTTTCGAATCCCCATACTGAACCAGATAGATGGATTTCATTTTTTTATGATATTGTAGATAGCATTGATTTTAAAGAGTTCTTATTTCTAATAGTTGACCCTCGCGCTCACAACCTCAAGGACTTTTGAATGCCGGATATGGATCAGGTTCAAGACCCTGCCTTGCAAGCGGATTGGCCCCCTGCCCCATTGTTAAAACAATGGCTGGCGTGGTGGCAATCCCGCTCTATTCGGCAAAAACTGTTGCCATTGGTTCTCATGATAAGTTACTGGATGCTGAATATAGCTCTGGGCGGTTTTCGGCCAGACCACCTGGTCGTCCTATTTCTTGTTCTTGCTTACTATGGGGGGCCTCGCACACGCAGCCTTTACCTTTTTTTCCTGCCGTTCACACTTTATCTCATCCTGTATGACAGCCAGGGGTATTACGCCGATTTGATTCGGGGAACCGTCCGGGTCGCGGAGCCTTATCAGTTCGACATGAGATTTTTTGGCATTGAAACGCCTGCGGGAAAGCTCTTGCCCAGCCAATGGTTGCAAAACCATACGCACCCGGCAGTGGATGTCATCACCAGTCTGGGCTATATAGCTTTCGTCCCGGTTTTTTTAGGAGTGGCTCTTTATTACCGGTTTTATTTAACTTCAAGAGAAAATTTCCCTCTGGATAAAACGACGATAATAACCAGAACCCATGCCTTGATGTGGGGCATGTTCTGGTTGAACATTCTGTGCTGTTCCACATATTACTGGTACCCGGCCGCGCCGCCCTGGTATGTGGAGCAATATGGATTGGGCCCCGCACAATTGGACGCTCTCCCCAGTGCCGCGGGCGCGATTCGGTTCGATCAGATTTTCGGCGTCAATTTATTTTCGAGTTACTACTCAAGAGTTCCTAATGTATTTGGGACCATTCCCTCCGGGCATGTGGCTTTTCCCCTGATTTGCGCATATTTCGCCTTCAAGTTAAAATCGCTTCGCGTATTCTGTCTGTTATTTTTTATGCTAATATCCTTTTCGGCGGTTTACCTCAATCACCACTACATCCTGGATATTTTGTGGGGGTCCGTCTATGCCTTGCTCGTTGGTTGGTGCATGGACCGGTTCTATTGTTCCCGTGAAACTCAGAATGAATGACAATACGATTCGGCTCCCAAATCCGGGTTGACGAAAAAACGCCGAAAAGATGAGGACAAGAACCTGAAACACCCTTCTGTCTTCTGATGGATGTCCATCACTGATCTCACCTATGAAAACATCAGGCATAAAATGGCTCAATGGTCTCCTTTGGGTAGCGGGCCTGACTGCTTTTATCGGATCCCTGTCCCTTTTATTTTGGTTTCTTCCAAGAGCAATTCCCTCCGGGACCACGAGTGGAGTCTGGGCCACCCTGGCAAATGATTTTGCGCAAGGCATATTTTACCGACCTGTTTTCGACGATTTCGGATATGGCGGCACCCGCTATATGCCTCTATTTTTTGTCATCTACGGGTTTCTTATTTCCTATCTGCATGACCCGGTAACATCGGGGTTTTTATTATCTCTAACATCCCTTGCATTTCTCGAAACCGGCATCTACTTTCTTTTGAAGGAATCCGGAGCAAAAAAAAGCATCGCTATTCCCTTCATCCTTCTGATTCACGCATCCATTTCCGTTCAAATGTTAACGGTGGAAATCAAAGAGGCCTTCCTGGCGGCCGGCCTAAATGTCTGGGGAATTGTGTTTGCCCTTAAACATTTGAAAACCAAATCCTGGCTTTATTTAATTTTTAGCGCTCTTTTCTTTTTAGGAGCGTTTTTCACTAAATTCACAACCCTGGGGGGTCTGTTGACCGTCCTGCTTTACTTCCTGATTCAGAAAAAAAAATCATTAGCCTTTTATTTGGCCGGCCTGACGACCCTTGCGGGTGCGGTCATTTTACTTTTAGTGAATGCTTTCAGTCAGGGCCGGGCTTTAGCGTCATTTCAGGCCTGCGCTTTGGGAGGGTATAATTTAGGGTACGCCTTAAAAACACCGCTTTGGTTTGCCACTTTTACCATCCGGGACCCTTTCTTCATGGCACTGCTGTGTCTGGCATTTTGTCTGGCAATAAATAAAAGAAAAGCTTTTTGGAACTCGTTTGTATATCTTTATTTTGTAGTCACCTTCCTGTCAACTTTCGCAATTTACTCCTCGCCGGGAACGGACAACAACCACCTTGTTGATTTACTCATCGCAAGTATTCTGGTGTCCGCCATTGAATTTCAAAAAAACCGGAGTTTTTTCAAATTGTACTATTTGGCCTTTTTATTCATTATATTTGGCACCTGGTACACTTGGATTCCGGGGACAATTTCCGTTAGGGATTATATAAAATCTATTGGAAAACCGACCCGGGACACCATCCGCCTCATCGCTGATCGATTGGGCCCGGCAGAAAAAAACCTGCTCAGCGAAAATCCTCTCGCTCCCCTGTTAATGGGCCAACGACCCATTGTTATGGATGCATTCAGTATGAGGATTATTGCAAAGCAATCCCCCGCCATCCACAAAGACTTCTTCCAAAAAATTGAAAACAAATATTTTGGAGCGGTCATTCTTTTGGACTGGTCCGGCGCTCCGTTGGACCAACTGGAAGAAACCATGGAGCAGGCCATGGAAAAACGTTCCTCCCTTGGAGTGGGTCGATTCTATGGCTCCGTGCATTTCCCTCCTGGTTTTCTACAGTTAATGAAAAAGCATTATATTCTGAGCTTCGTCAAAAGGCCTTACGTCGTCTATGAACCCAAAAAAACCCATCCTCCAGAACCGCTAACAAACTTCTCTGAAAACAAATAATTTTAAAGTTTTTTTACAGTGACTTTTATAGGGCAAATCGTATTATAATACCCGTCTCCCCCACAAGGAGACTCAGGTATTCCCTGCACTTCAGTCGATAAAAATGTAGCTGACTTTACTGACATGCGAAAAATTGAACGCACGGTGGTCATCCTTCCCACCTACAATGAAGCCGATTCCTTAATAAAAGTGGTGGATGCGGTGTTAAATTTGCCTGAGAATCTGGATATTCTAGTGGTCGATGATTCTTCGCCCGATGGCACCGCGGACCTGGTCAAAAAACATTCTGCTTTTGGAAACCGGATTTTTTTATTCCTGCGGCCTAGCAAACAAGGACTGGCCACGGCTTATAAGGAAGGGTTCCAATGGGGTCTGAAACAGGGATACGAGGTTTGCATGGAAATGGACAGCGACCTTTCACACGATCCCAGGGATATTTCCCGGTTACTGAAAGCTATAGAAGAAGGAGCCGACATGGCCATAGGCTCCCGCTATCTGCAGGGCATCAGCGTTATCAACTGGCCACTCCAGCGGTTGCTGGTCAGTGTCTTGGCCGGCATCTATACCCGGATCCTGTCCGGTCTGCCGTTGACCGACCCGACCGGCGGCTTCAAGGCCATCCACCGCAATGTGATCGACCACCTGAACTGGGATGAAGTGAAAAGCGACGGCTACGGGTTTCAAATCGAAGTGAGTTTTTTGGCTTATAAAAGCGGGTTTCGCATTGAGGAGATTCCCATTATTTTCACGGAACGGCGGGATGGAGAATCAAAATTCTCTTTTGCAATCGCCATGGAGGCCGCTATAAGGGTTCTGCAACTGGGTTTTTGGGGACGCTTTAAAACCATGAAGAAATTTTCATCGTTTTCATCCGGCGAAAAAACGCAAAAGCTTGAAGTCGGAGGCACTCCCTACCCGGAAATCTTAAGCAATAAAGGCAGTGAAATCGATTAGCTACGGCAAATGAGAATCGCTGTTATGAATTTTGCCAACATTTTTCTTTCCCCCCTATATGAATTGACCTCCTACAGGAGATAATTTATGCCTCAAAATTTAATTAAGGATTATATGTGTTCGCCTGTACTAAGCGTGGATACAAACAAAACTATCAGGGAAGCCGCCAAGTTTATGATGCATAAAAAAACCCGGTCGCTTCTTGTAAATGAAAATGGACATTATGCGGGAATCGTTACCAAAACTGATTTTATTTCAAAGGTGTATATCAATGAGAGTATGGATCCTGAACAGGACTTAGTCGCCGAGGTCATGTCCAAACCTGTTTTATCCCTGGATTTGAATCACACCATGGAGGAAGCCAGGAAGTTAATGCAAAAAAATAAAATCGGGCATCTTGCGGTGACTGACAAGGGAAAGATCATTAGCATATTAAGCAAAACGGAGTTGACGGCTTATTTTGGAAAACTTGCTTAGAGGATGCCGCGGATCAACCCATGTCAATTTTTCGCTTCAATTAACTTCTCAGGAAAAATGATCCAACTCATAAATCAACTTCCTTCACTGTTCCTTCCTATCCCCTCCTGCCTTTTCAATCCTTCTTGTTTCGTTCGCAAACATTGATATCGTCCATGCAACCTAAAAACTGGTGGCAATCCAGAACCGTCGTTTTGGCCATTGTTCTGCACGGGTTTCTTTTTCTGGGACTGTTCCAGTTGAGCTTCGAGGCCGAAGAATGGAACCGCATCAAAACAATCTATAGAGACCAATCCACTGGAGCGGCGGCAAAAACAATCATGCAGGAGCATGGTCTTTTCGGATTTGTGATCTGGTTCTACAACCCCCATGATGAAGCGCAACTGTATTACCGTTATGCCAAACTGACTTTGTCCGGGGATGTTGATTATTGGACAAAAAACAAAAACCTGCAAATCAAATCTGAACGCCCCTGGCCTTATCGGGATATTCCCATCGAATATCAGCCTG